>BBPE01000284.1_pt4 | contig 24834 bp, 40 predicted proteins | sample 1344301 | NCBI WGS metagenome assembly BBPE01 (sample SAMD00019089, study PRJDB2971) | groundwater metagenome | isolation source: The Cedars highly-alkaline
GATAAGGAATATGTGGATATTGAAGTTTTTGATGTAATTAATGATAATTTTCAATTATCTGGTGCTACCAACGGTATGGCTTTGGTTTTCAACTCAGGTACTACCAAATATCAACCAAGTTTTGTTGATTATAACACACTATTAAATGTACCCGTAGTAATACCAACTACATACGGAAACACTGCATTTGTAAGTCCTGCTGGTAATAATGCTACTGCCGTAGTGGGTAGGTTCGATAGACCTTATGCTACCATTCAGCAAGCGGTAAATGCTGCCTCTGCGAATGGTTCTATATGTATTGTGGAAGGTACATATAGTGAATCTTTAACTATTAATAAGCAATTAAAATTTACATCATTAGGAAGAGTGCAGATTAGCGGAACACACACAATCACCTCAACAACAGTAGAGTTTGATAATATCCGTTTAAAACAAGCAAGTGTGGCTGTTATATTCACTGCATCAAACAGCACTATTACACTCAAAAACTTGGAGGTGGATACCGCAGGGAGCTTTGTGGCAAGTGCCACGGGTACGTCCACGATTATAGCAAGAAATGTATATTCAAACAAAAATCTAACCAACGGTACTTTTACTAATGAGCGCCCATTCAACTTTGCTGTGGATGGTACATTCACGATATAATCAACTATTTAAGATAAAACATAAATACTATGCAAAACGAAGAGTTTAAATCAAAAAAGCAACAAAGGTTTTTCTATGCCAAAGCAAACACGGAAAAGTGTGCTGAGGGAGAGAATTGGAAGAAAATGGCTGATGAATTTTCTGCCGATACTGATTATAGTAGCCTTGATGAGGACTTGCTTAGTGAATTGGTGGATAAAGCAATAAAAGCGGAAGAGGAAAGCCCTGCTGATGTAGAAAAACCAAAAAGGTTGGGGAAGGTTTTATCTTATCTTAAAGATAACCCAAATTTTATCAGTTGGTTCATCGGTTCAGACTCTTATCTATCCGAGCAAGACGGCACACCAAAAGTCTTTTTTCACGGTACTAATCACGATTTTGATGAGTTTAAGCCATCGGATAAGAACGTACAGATAGATTTTCCTGTGTATTACTTTACGGAGAATGTAGAATATGCAGATAGATACACCGCCAAATCTAATGCAGGTGGTAATATTATTCCTGTCGTGATAAATGCTAAAAAAGTGTTTAATACAAGAAATCCTAACCACTTGGAAATATACAAACAATCGTTAAGAAGCGATGGGTGGAGAGAGGATGAGATAGAGACAGAAATTGACGGTTATTTTAAAGAAGGTTTGCAACATTGGACTTCGCATATTGCGTTAGTGATAGCAAAAGAACAAGGCTTTGATGCTGTTTTAATTAACGAAAGGGTTGGTATTGACGCTATTGTTATTTTTGACCCTAAAAACGTAAAATCTGTATTTGATAAAGAGTTTAAGCCTTCATCAAATAAACTGATTGGTGAAGAAAAACTTATGGAAAAAAACGAACCCACCAATCCAAAACTTTGGTCAAGAGCAAAGGCAGCCGCTACAAGAAAGTTTGATAAACACAGCGCATACAAAATGGCTTGGGCAGCAAAATGGTATAAAGAAAAAGGTGGAAATTGGAGAAAGAAGAAAGTAAATGAGTATGTGGAAGGAATGCCTCAAGGCGAAAACAAAGTTCCTTTTGTAAAAGGTGCTGAAAAAGTGGAGGTAAAGAAAGATGCAACGGTACTTGGAGGCAAAAATTATTCTCAGGGCGATATTAATGCACTGAATATAACAAAATATGAATCGATGGGTTTGAGAGAATATATTAAGTGGTACTTGGAGGAGGCGAGACTCAGGGATGAAATTCCTGATTATATGCAGGATATTGTTAGGAAAAACAATAGTAAAGGTGAGGAGTATCTCGATATGGAAGTGCCTGAGCATACAGACGCTATTCCAACCGTAAAAATAGCTATAAATGATAGCTCTTTAAGAAATTCTATTGTCAAAGAACTTGAAGGTGGTTTTAGGAATGATATTCTCCATCAAATGGCTAAAAGCGAGCTTTTCAAGAACTTTGATAGAAATCCGAAGTTTTATAATGTACTATGCACTTCTTTAGGTATTCCTTATTTGAAAATTAGTAAAAATGAGTTGGATAAATACAGACTTCTTTACTTAAAAGAATTTAAACTATTAGATACCAAGGAGAATGATATTGAGAAACCTAAATTCGGGAATAACAAAAGCTCTATTCTAAAATTTATTGAGAACTATAACAGAACTTTTCCAGAAAATTCAGTTAATTTAGATATTGAAAAAGATAAAAACTTTTTGGGGCTTAGAGACCCCATCGTAAACTATGAAAAAAACATAGATTCTATTGCAAGTGGAGGCTTATATCTTTTTATAACTGACAAGCCTGATGATAAATTAAGAATAGCTATTTCTAAGTTTTACGATAGTTGCCAAAATATGTACACAGGTTCATATAGAGAAAAGTTGCTTGCAAACGTATTCGACCCCAACTCAAAAGTGGCTTATCTTATTTTTGATGTACCTTTTAGAGACAATATGGGCAACCAAGTGAAATATACTCCAGTAGCACGAACAATGATACGATACAGCGATGGTAGGATTATGTTTGACAGAGTATATTCTAAAATATATGGTATGGAAGCGATGATGTATAGTCTAATTAGAGAAAAAACTGGTTTACAAGACCAAGGAATAGATGGTGGCGATTATAACTACAAAGGAATAGGCTTGCCCGCTCCGTATTTGGATAGGTATAAAATAAAACCGATGGCAGGTTCAGTGATTGACGATGATGAGAAACACGCTGAAATGCGAACTTTCGCAAGTGATATGGGTGCTGAAATCATTAGAGTAGAAAACGATACTTATGAACTAAGTAACGGCGAAAAATATGAAATATGGAAGTATCAAAGTGCCAATAGTTACACTCGTCAATATTTCCGATATAATTGGCTTGATTATGTTTATGGGAGAGAGATTGATTATTGGAATTGCATTGATTGGGGCGCAGTTATATTTATTTTTGACCAAAACGCTACATACGAAGATGGTATAGTGATATATGGAGAAGATGAGGAGGCCACCATTAAAAAATACTTTCCAGAGATGCTTGGAATAAAAAATTTTGGTGATTTAGAGACAGCCTTGAACAAAGCAAAAGCAAACATCAACGATTTTTTTAAAGTAGAAGAATTTATTGCCGAGTATTTTGGGTCAATGTACGAAGCAAGACTGTCTGCTTTGGCAGTGTATGATGGGATTGAACACGAAGTGGAAAATTATTTTATTTATAAACATGCGTAACTTAACAAACTTTTTAGATACCGATAGCGAAGAACTATCAAAGATGGATAAATTCGCAAAGCGTATTCGTTTTGTTTCGGAGAAATATCCAAAAATTGCTTCGGGTAGTTCCCGTGTGGTGTTTGACATAAACGACAAGTTTGTTTTAAAACTTGCCAAGAATGAAAAGGGAATTGCTCAAAACGAAACCGAAAATGATTGGGTGTTACAATCTTCTTATGAAAGCATCATTGCACCCATATACAAAAGTGCTGATGATGGTACTTGGTTGGTTTCATTCAAAGCCAAGAAAATGACAAAATCTTTGTTCAAAGCGATTCTTGGATATAGTTTTGATGATTTTGGTAGATGGTTGATATACTATTATTATGAACATAACCCAAATAGATATATTAGACCTTCCCCTGTAAATCAAGAACTCGAAGAGTTAATAAGTGCTTCGGAATTTGGTTTTGAGATTAAGAATCTTATGCTTGATTTTGATATGCCTTATGGCGATTTAGTAAGAATATCCTCTTACGGAGAACTTGGCGGTAGAGTTGTTTTAGTGGATTATGGTTTGAACCAACAAACCTATGATACTTTTTATAATCGTTTGGAAGAGCAAATTATTAGAAAGCGATTGATGGAAGATTTGAGAGATTGGTTTAAGGAAAAATGGGTGCGAATCGACACTCAAGGAAATATTACGGGCGATTGTGGTACAATGAAAGATGATAAGAAAACTACCAGATGCCTGCCAGAGAAAAAAGCAAAATCACTTTCCAAAGCAGAACGAAAAGCAACCGTAGCAAAGAAAACAAAAAGTGATGACCAATTTGTGAAGAATACAGAAAAAGCGGAGTATAAGAGAAAAGATTAAAAAAAATTATTCCCATAAGAATTTAACTCCGAAAAGTTTTTTATAGTATTGATTCTGTTATGAATATCTAAAACGCTTTGTTCATTTCTGTTTATGTTAATCACATTGGTTTGTCTTGGTTTCTCAACAAAGTCAGAAAACATGGAAGGCAATAAATTGCAATTTATGTTTTCTGATTTTTCTGTTTGGTAGGTGTATGTAGTAGCTCCTGAGCTTATTACAGTGCGGTAGGTGATGCCATCTATCTGATACACTACCAAGTCATCAAACACATTTAAAACTCCGTTTAAGCCCTCTATAAAAGGTCTGTTAATATCATAAGAGCGAATCTCGTTAAGTCTTGAATTGGCTGTCCCTGTTACCGTAATCAATTCTCTGTTTTGTGTTGCATTTTCTTCGTTCAACGCATCGTATAGATTGATAATATTCATTTTTCTTGATAGTTTTACTATCAAATTAAACTCAGCGTCTTTTCTTATTCTATATTGTACCCTCTTCATTATAAATTCAATTTTCTTCTAAGTTTTGTTTCATATTCGGACAAAGCATCGTTCAATGGTAATGGTATTCTCAATAAAGCTCCATTTGGTATTGAAAATTCGTCTATCCCATAAGAAGGATTTGCTGACATAATAAGCCAACCATAGAAAGGTGAATCATAGAATTTATTTGAAATTAAGTCAAGTCTATCAATATCGGCTCTGAATGTTTCATATACATCGTCAGGTCGCTTACTTATTTCTATGTAAGGTATTTGCTCAATAACACCAAGGTTTCTTATAAGTCCATATCTGTCGTAATATTCCATTAAATAAATTCATTTACTATTCTGAACTGTAAAAGTTCTTTATTGCTTATTATCACACCATTTATCTTAAATTGTAATTGAATATAATAATAATTTGGTAATAACCAAGATGTGTCCACATCAATATAGAAGTAATTTGGTATATTATTTACCGAAGTGTAAGGGATAATCTCTATCTCCCTTGTACCTTGTTTTACAAACATTCTATATTTAGCAAAATCTACTGGTAAGGTATAGTCTTGTGTTCTATTTTGTCTAAGTGTGATTAACAGCCTTCTTACATCGCCCCTTGTTATTTTCTCTTTTTGTTTTATGCCTGTCCAATTAATAGCCAAATTGTTGTTTAATATCAACTTTTCTGCTACATTATCTTGGTTTTCGATTCCGTTTTTATAATAGTTTTTCTGGCTGATAAGGACAAACTCTTGTTCAACGTTTCCAATGTCCACACCTTCGTAAAATAAACCAGACCATACATCTTTATAAATCACTTGGTCTTTGTTCTCTGATGAAGGAAGGAAAACATCTATTTCGTATACACCTTTGGCTACGTGAGTGATGTCTTCTTGCTCGTAAGTGATATACAATTCATCATTATCGTCTAAAATTGATACCGATAGCGGTTTGTCGTCTAAATTTTTGAGTTGGCCGCCCACGTAGGTATATAAGTATAGTTTATTATTCTTATCTAAATAAAAAGTGTTTCTATTATCAGTAATAGTTCTATTATATTTTGTTTCTAAAAAGGGTTCGTAAAAAGTGGTGGTGTATTTACTATGAAAAGTAACTCCCAATCGTTTTCTTTCAGTATCTAAATTTTCAAAACTTTCTGAAAAAGCAAGACCTAAGCCGTGATGAGTTCTGCCGCTAAATAAAACCTCATTTACGTAATCAGTTATATCCAAATCAATGTTTTCGTTGCCCAATTCAAATCTTTGTGAAGCTATCACAATAGGAGAACCTGAGAACACTCCTTCCTCTGTCCAAAAAATATTTGGGGATTTTCTAATGAACCAATTAGATGGTTTTTCGTTTCGTACTGAATTTAAAACTCGGTCTTCATAAGCATAAAAATATCCCGTACCTTCTGACCATTCTTCGGGGATTTCAAAAAGTATTAGTTCAAAGTCAGTTGCTCTTTCGGTAATGGTGTCAGGAAATTTCTCTAAAATTTGGTCTTCTCTAAGATTTATGCAGTTATAGAACCTTAATTTATGTGAAACAACGTTTTCTTCTCTTAAATCGTCTTCTTGGACTTTGTTCGATAGGTTTTCCAAGTCTATTTGAAACAAATACCTTGTAAGTATTTTTGTGCCATCTATATTTTGACCATATACCATCTCAAACACCTCATTTCTTGCTGTATTGTGAGGTAGTCTATATAGTAAGGTATTGTTTTTCTTGAAATAAGAACGATAAGTGTCCATTAAGTTTTTTAATAAATAGTAAAAAACTATTTAATATAAAACTATTATGGTTTATATTATCAAAGTGAATGAGAACTATAAGATAGGCAAAACAAATAATATCGAACAAAGAATAAGTAATTTCAAGACAGCGATTGTAGATGAAATTGAAGTGGTAAAACTCTTTGAATGTAAAAATTCTTTTACTCTTGAAAACTTGTTACATTCAGCGTTCAAAAGCAAAAGAATTAAAGGAGAGTGGTTTTCTTTGAACAATATAGATTTGATTACAGCTGAAGCTATCTATGAAGATTTTGTTTTGGGGGATTTTTAGACCAACTTGAATTGTTGTTATCTTTTGGATATGGGAGTATCTTATGCTTTAATTCAGATATTATCTTTTTTCTATCTTTCTTATGAAGAATATACAAATAACGATGCTTTTTCATCATCTCTATCCTTTCGTAATTCGGGTCTATCTTTTTTAAGTCTTCAATTTTAATTGTTCCGAATTGAGCAACCACGCTTCTTGGGTGCATAATATCACCGTTTATTTTGTGAAGATAACCTTTGATTAGCATTGTGTTATTTCCTTGGTATAACCAGTTAGTTGCTTGGTATATAATTCCTAAATGATTCTGCATCGGGTCGGAATAGCTTATTAAAACTTTTATTTTTGTGTTTTTTCTTAGCCAATCGAAAGTTAAACCAAGGAAGTAGCTTTCGCTATTCTTAGGTGCTTCATCAATAAGCCATAGCCTTGTAAGTTCCAAAACTTCATCGTTATTCAAATAGGGGGTTATTGATTTCACGGTTTGTCTCCCAACAGGAAAGCCATAAACAGCAACTCCAATTAAAACATCGTTATTAAATAAACCTAAAGCATATCTACAAGAAGACCATTTATGAGAATAGTGGTTTTGAACAATTAACTCTTTTGCTATTTTTTTATCAACAACTTTTAGTGAGAAATCTGAAAAATTATTGCTCATTTCGTTTTGGATATGGTTCTACTTTATGTTTTAATTATACAAATCCAACTTATCTTTCAGATAGTAATATCGCTTAGAAATCTCTTTAGTTCTTATCAAGATTCTATCAATTAGTTCTTCGTTATAATTTCTTTTATCTTGAATATCCGATACAAAACGAAGCTGTTCTTGAAGTCTCGCAAGTTCTTCACCAAGTTTTAAAACTTCGATTACATTATCTTTTAACTCTCTGAAACTGTCCATTGTTAAATATCTGTGAAATATGGTTTTAAATTTTAAAAAAGCCTACTCCCCTCCCGAAATAGACGAGAGGGATAAGTAAGCTTGTCTTTTGTAGCAGAGGCGGGAATCGAACCTGCACGTAAGATTCATCGCTTACTTCGCACCTGTCTTTCGACCTTTTTAGCGTCTACCATTTCGCCACTCTGCTAACCAATCATTTGTCCTTTCCAAGTTGGAATACTCTCATAAACTTCTGTTTGCACATCTGCAAGTTTCAGGGTCTGCTGTCCATTACTTGCAGACTTTCGGCTTTACCACTTACGAGAGCATATTCATTCAAACCTAAACACTTCTTGGATAGTGTTGATAGTTGTTGGACTTACACCATTTTGTCTTGATTATCAACTATCTGTTTGTAATGAATCAAATGATTGTGGACTCGACAGGAATCGAACCTGTAATCTTCTCGGTATGAGCGAGTTGCGATAACCAATTTCGCCACGAGTCCATCTGTGTTTCACTAAATCAAAGAACTTTTACAATATAATAACCAATAACTAAGGGAAAATGTTGCAAGTTATTCAAAAATTTTTCACAAATATTTCTAAGGTTTCCGATTTATTGCTTTGGTAATTTGAATTATCGTAGTTAAAATTTAGATAATGAACGTTGAAATTGTTTTCTTTTAAAAAATCTCTTAATAGCCTATTTTCTTGTCCTTTGTGCTTTATTACATTTGAAAGACCAAACTTCACGTTTTTTTCATTGAGCTTAACAATAAGACTAAGTAATTGAACCTCTTCTTTTTCAGACCAATCTTTAAAACCTCTCTTTCCATCATTATAGCTACCTGTTGATATTAGATACGGTGGGTCTAAATAAACAAAATCATCTTTTCCTAACATATCTATATCAAAATCATTAAAATCTTGGTTGGTGATTGTTAAGTCAATTTCATTAATTCTATTCTTAAACTCTTTAAGATTATTTTCTATTTTTTCATTAAATTGACTTCTTTCTTTGCCAAAAGATGTGTTAAATTCGTGCTTACTGTTAAAGCGAATTTGGTGGTTAAATGAATAGCAGAGTAAAACAAATAGGTCTAAAGAGTCTTTATGTTTGTTATATTTGCTTCTTAATGAATTATACCCAATTTCGTTATGTTTAGTTAGTTGATATTCTTCTATTCTATATTTAATATGTGAAAGAATATTATCGAAATCAAAGTTTTTAAAATTTTCGTATAAATCAATAAGATAAGTTAAATTATCATTAAAAATATACTTTTTTGCGTTTACATTCAATCCAACATTGCAACCACCACAAAATAAATCGACAAAGATATTAATTTCTTTTGGGAAAAGTGGTAGTAGTTGAGGTAAAAGCTTGTGCTTTCCACCAATATAATTAAGAGGACTTTTTATATATTTTTGTTCCATAGACAAAAGTTTAATAGAGGATATAGACTATCTAAAATATTTTTTTAAAAAATTATCCCAAAGCAATTCTGGGCTATTGAACTCTGCTTTAAACTCATCTTCGTAAGTATTTTCTATTTTTGATACTTGATTAATGAACTCTTCTTTGGTTAAGCTGCATTTCACGCATCTTTTTCTAAAAAGTGATGGTGGTATGCTTACTTTGCTTTTGTCAATTCTTTGGGTTTTAGAATAGTCTTTATTGTTCAAATCAATATTTCTTTTTAATTTTATCGGTGAAGTCAATTATCTCATCTGAAAATTCTTCTCTTTTCTCAAACTCTAAGTAATAGAGCATTTTTAGTAAATCTTCCAACGCTTTTTTTGTTTCTGTATTTTCGTTTTGCATATTATCTGAGTTTAATCTTGTACGCTCTTTCGCCTGTTAGTCCTCCTTCTATGATTGTAAAATCAATAATAATATCATTATTTTCCAAAGCGAACTGGGTGATTTCTGTATCTGATTCTTTTAAATCTTTGAGAATCCGTTCCGCTCTTGAAAAATATACAATATCATACAAAAATATACCCGTCCACCACAAATTATTCAATATATAGTCGCTGAATTTAGTTCTTTTCATCTTTTTTTTCTTTAAAACAAATTATTTTGGAAAATCTAAACCAATTCTGCCAAGTCTTTGATTCTTTTATAACCTACATCATATCTTTTATTATGTGGCGCATCAAAGAGAAAGCAACATACGCCATTTTTGTTCAAATCAACAAAATTTTCAAACCTATCATCCACAAATATATCCAAATTAAATTTCTTGCAGGCATCTACTTTACTTTCATTAAAACCAACGGTATGTACTGGCATTGTGGGGAATCCCATTTTTGCTATCCATTCGGCAGACCATTCATTTGGTATTGTTCTGCTTGTGATATAACAGGTCGGTTCAAAAGGTAATGATTCGGGAGATATTTTTGGTGGCATTGTAAGCCAAAACTCTTTATCTTGGTCTAAGATACTTAATCTTTCTCTAATATTTTCATCAAAGTTCCAATATTCTGGTGTGGTTTCGATATTAAACCTTTTGTTATAATGACTCACAAAATCTGCCAATACTTCGTCTATATCCAATCCAATTCTTTTTTGGTTAATATACCAATGTAAGCGATTATCCCCCTCTGGGAAGGTCTTATAGAAGTCCAAAAGCATATCAGCATTGCAAGCCAAATGTGCCAAATGATACAATCCTGATTCAGGGTCGAAATCTTCTCCGTTTTTAAAGGCGTTTAAATGTCTTTCAAGGGAGTCAATCACATCCGTCCATTTAAAACCCTTTCTCCAATTATAATCACCATATTTTTGAGCGCCAAAGGTGAATACTTTTGCTTTTTGCTCATTGGCAAATACTGGGTTTAGAGAAAAACGTGTTTTCCCTGAATTATATCTTAATGCTTTGTCTTTTGGACTTTCCATACAATTATTTTACATTTCTGATTGACTCTACTGCGGTATTAAAAACTTCCCAAAATTCTTCCTCGCTGATTATATTTTATTTCTTTGTGATATATGGGTCTGGTTTTCCGAAAGGTTTAACTGAAATATCATACCTATCATAAACCTCTTCGATTGTAATCATACTTTCTTCGGTTATTCTGATAGTGATAGATTAGGTTTGATAATCTTCCACTCTAAAATAAGCTGGAAGTTTAATATCCGTTTCAACCAATTCGATTTTTTCTACTTTCAGTGTCATATCTTTTGGGATTAAATGTGAATTTGTACTGTTATAGTGAACTACCCACCCACGCCAGATGCGATGAGTTGAGCTTCAGGTTTCATAGACTTAACCAACGCTAACGCCTCCACCTGTTTTTGTTTATACTCCGAGTTAGTCCCTAACACAGAGTTTATGTAAAAATACAAACTTATTTTAACAAAGTCAATGTTTATTCTATTTTTTTTTCGCTTACATCCCACCCACGTCCCGATGGGTGGGTTTTACGCTTTGTCATATAAACAAAACAAACCTTCTATTGTTCACAGAAGGTTTGTTTTGTTTAAAATGTTTATATTGTTTACTTTAGCTCTTCAAAGCAGGAGTCCACCAAGAAATACACTTCTATCATCTCTGCCATAGATTCTTTATCTTTTGTGCCTTCATATTTAAACAAGTTTTCAAATTTATAATTAAGAACATCATCAGTAATACCTCCAAATTTATAGTATTGCTCAATAAAATAGGTTCTAAGTATTTTGTGTAGGCTTTTTACATTTTTTTTGTTGGTTATCTTATAACCACATTCCTTAAAAAACTCGACGGTCTTGTTAAAAGCCCAATTAAAGTGGCCATCAACATCTTCTTGTGTTTTTATGCAGTCAGCGCCTAAATAGGTGCTATACACGTTGTAGTGGAGTTGTTTCATCAATTTGCTAAAAAGCTCACACTTTTCTTTGGTGATTCCGTTTTGTCGGTATCCCTGAGTTATCTCGTACTCTTTCAGCACTTCCACTCTGTTTCTGTATCTGTTTTTTGCTTTCATGATAGGAAATCATTTACAATAAATAGCATTCTCGGCTTTATGTTTTAGTTCAAAAGTAATATTTTTTTTTGATATATGCAACTATTTAAGAGTATAAGTGTGTAAAATGAACAAAACAGAAATTAAAGCATTGGTTAAAAGCGAAGTAGAAAAAGCATTTAAAAAAGATGCTGTTACGGAAGATGAGGTGGTTGAGATTGTTCAAAAAATAATGGTAAATTTCTATAAGTTCCTTTGGTTTAGAAAAGACCAATGGCAGCAACAAATTAAAAAAGGGGTATAAATGGAAAAAGAGAACATAACGGATTTTAACTTGGCGCAGATGGAAGCGCTTGTCCAAAATGACGATTTCCTTGCCTCTGAGTACCACAAAAGAGCTGAGGGGTATAGAGATGAGTATGGTAATTACGTGCCTCCAGAGTCTCGTTATGGCTACCATTGGAATCAGTTTATACTGGTTACGCTTTTTAATAAGTTTGTACTACCAAACGAGGTGCTTTTGGACAAGTACCGACTAATGAAACAAAAGGCTGTACCTCGGAAAAAAAGAGGAAAGCTTAATATTGATGAAAATAAAAACAATACGATAGATATGAATTATATTGAACAAGAAGATATTGATGTTCCTAATAAAGGGTTAGAGCAAAACGTTAATGATAACGGTTTTGTGATGATTCCTGACGAAGTAATAGAAAAGTACACTTATTACCAGAAAGACGATAAAATAGTGCTTAAAACGCCACATTTTATGATTTGTATAAAGGGTGATAAGTTTAAGGTGATTCCTTGCAATAAAGAGAGTATAGACGAAACAACCACCTCTTCAAGCTCAGGGCAATACTCTACACCTTTTGCATTTGGTAAGGGCGATTTCTCTCACGAAATGAGAAAAATCGGTGGAAAGAAAAAGCCAATTGGTCAAATATATGCGAATGTAAATGAATCTGCGTATCTCGATGATATTGAAAACTTTTTAACTGAGTTGAAAGAAAATACCACCTATTCACCTATTCATAAGAAATTGGGTAATGAGAATGAAGCCAACTTCAAAAGAGATGTGGTGAAATCGCCTAATATTAAAGGTAAGGAGGTTTCTAACAAAGAGAAAGTGGAGGATATTTCAAAAGAGGCCAAAGATAAAACTGAATTTGATAAGAAAGATTCAAATTATTATCAAAACCCTGACGATATTAAAGACAACGTGGAATTGTATCGTGGTATGGGTTTGGAAGATATTAAATTTGAACGTACAAGCCCTGAGTTTGAGGAGAAGATGAAGAATGAGATGGGTCAGGAGATGTATGATAAGCGTGTGAGAAAGATGAAACACTTTGATAAATTCAAAGATATTTCATACAATACTCAACCATCACGTACCAGCGAAACTGGAGATAAGTATCCTATTGCAGAATCAATCTCTGGTGAATATGTAAATTATGACAATACTATTGCGGTAGAAGATTTTGACCCGTTTGGTGCTAAGGTGGTAGATAAATCTCAAATTAGTGAGGATTTTACGCAACTACGATATGAAGGTTTTCAGCAAATAAACGAGGAAGTGGATAATTATAATTACTTTATCAACAAATATACAAAAGAAGTGGTGAAAATAAAAAGAAACTTCTCTATGAATGAAGATGTAATTAATAAATTCAAACATCTTATTGACTATAAACCAAACAATTTCATAAAACCAAAGAAAAATGTTTAAGATTGAACTTATTGTTTATTTACTCTTTATTATTGTTCTCACCGCATACAAACGTGTGAACGGAGCAATGCACAGAGCTGTTTTCTATGCAAAAAACAGAGAAGACCAGCCCGAATCATTAAAGACGTATATTAAGAACATACACTTTCTTGCAACTCCTGAGTGGTATGCAAACTTCGGGGCATTATTTTTTGCATTGATGATTATTACAAGAATCATCAATCCAGTTGGTGGTATTGTCCATTGGTTTTTAGAGGCTTTTCTTTGCTTGTGTGCCACGATGTTTGCGAGTGGTATGGTAAGTCATATCTATCAAGGATATATCAATATAGGCTCTGGTTTGCCTTTTATTGATGAGAACGAAAAGAAATTCTTTGAGGTATTTGCAATTAAAATAAGAGGAAAGAAATATACCTACGAAATGAATAGATTTTGGGTAGGGAAAAATAGACCGAAAGTTGCTCTTGCTTCTTTGATTGGTTTGATAATTACATTGATTTTGATAGTATTAGTATGAGAGACGAACATTATATCTACACAAGAAAGTTTATGGACTACCTAAGCAAGTATTCCACTAAAAAACTTATTAATGAGGAAGAAGCCAAAGATGGTACGCCCATAGATAAGAAACGTGAGGTGGATTTCTTTGTGGAGGCAATGAAACGAAATAGTATATATACCAAAATGCAGTTCAATGACATTAAAATATACTCCAGCTATGTAGAATTTAGTGGCTCTGTACCTATTACCAATAACAAAGTAGAATGGACAGTAGATAAGGATTGCTCCATTCGTTTTGAAAATCCAATAAGATTTTCTGACGATGACGAAGGTGTGTCATTCACCGATATTATTCAACTGAAAGATTTAGTAGATGAAATCTATAACGTTGTGAGTGCAATAAATGAGTATTACGAAGGTTTGAAGAAAAGAATACCTGAATACGTTGGTGATATTGAATAGCGTTTAATATTATCTAATAGGCGGGGAGGGCAATCCCATCCAATGTGTTACGTTCATAGTCCAGCTTTCTTGCGGACAATAAAATCCATCAAGAGGATTGTATTCCATTATCCAAATATCATTTTCATTGTCTATAACCAATATTGGGATATTGTGGTCGGTAATTTATTGTTTACATCAATCCAATTCATATTATTCATAATTTACTAAAATTAGTATAAGGGTGATTCGGTAAAATACTGTTCCATTCCCAATTTATCTTATTAGGTTTAGCACATATCCCATTATCATTCACACATTTACATCCATACATACCACGCTGACTTATATGCTTACAGAACTGGCAATCACCTTTCACATCATCTTCTGTTATTTCTTTATCATGATGATACGTTACAAATTTGGAACGTGAAATTTCATTGACGCAATTTCTCTTGATAATGTCTAATACAAAATTAGCGCCACGTATAAATCCACTTCGTCCTTCATTGTTGTCCACACCTTCTGTCCAAGATTCGTTCTGTATTTTTTCCTCGGTAAGAAATGAGTTGATAATATCAAATATATCCATTTTTTTATCTGTATTATTAATGTTTGAATTTTTTTTGCTTACATCCCACCCACGTCTCGATGGGTGGGTTTTACGCTTTGCCATATAAACTTCACGTTTCACGTGAAACATTTGGGCGTTTTTAATTTACACTAACAATCGAAAATTTTTCAAACAATAAATCGCTCATCTTTAAGCCGTACATTACTGCATTGGTATCAAAAAGTATTCTTTCATCTCCAAAATTACTACGGTCTTTTGTGTATTCTTCTGCTTCTTCAAAAGAATTGAAAACTTTGGGTAAAGTGATTTTTAATACGTATTTAGGGTCGTTGGCAGCCATTCTTGCTTTGTATATTTCACTATTTTTGTTTGTATCGTAAATAGGATATTTAACCTCAATAACAAATAAACTTTGTTTTGTGAACTGAATATTGTTTTCTGACAAGCAAGCTAAAACATATCTAAGCAGCTTTGGGTTTGCTCTGATATTTGCAATTGAACTTAGTACGTCTTCTGCGAGATTTTCTTGATTATATTCATCAAAACTACTGAATTGTTCTTCGATGATTTCGTTTCTTAATTGTTTTAGTTTTTCCATATATCTTTTTCTAAAATGCGTCGATTATTTGGTCTATTCGCCGCATAATATGCGGAGTTTATCTCATATAAATATAGATGGCGAAGAACGCTCGGTATTGAACCAACTACGTGTCTTACTGTTGTTCCACAAATCACGTGGCAGTTGCTGTGTCGCTATTTCGCCACCTACACAATTATAAATACAAATATACAAATTTTTTTAACAAATATAAAAAATATTTATATTTTATCTATTTTATATTTTCTAAACTCAGGTAATAGTTTCATATCTTCTTCAATTTCGCTATGAAGTTCTGTTATTGGCTTCCAGAAAATTCTCAGTTAACTATTTTTCATATCATCATATAAACCATTAAGTTTATTATGATTTGGATATGGCAAATCTATGATTTGAACATATCTTTTTAGTTTAAGAATATCGTCTCTTGTTTTCCAATCGGGGTAAGAAGCTCCGTCCAAACCATAGCTACTGCCAACCACTTCATAAGTTTTCCAATATTTTCTTCCAAGCGATTCGATTTGCTTAGAAAATTTAAAACCAATTTTAATTTCCATTATTTTATCTTTTTGGTAAACAAAAAGATTATAAAGCTAATTTTCGTCCCAAATATCTCACAAATTTGGGACGAAAACATTATTGACTGCTAATTTATAATAATCAATTTCTTTTTCAATTCCAATGAACTTTCTATTAAGTTCTTTTGCTGCTTTACAAGCAGTACCCACGCCCATACTGTTATCTAAAACGTATTTTCCTTCTTCCGAAAAAGCTGTTACAAGCCATTTTAAAAGCTCAACGGGTTTCTGTGTGGGATGTTGCTGGTCTTGTCGTCTCCATTGTTGAGGGAAGTCTAAAACGGTTATAGGATGCCTTGTGCCTTTATTATCCGTTTGTACTCCATCAATACCATATTCCATATTATTGGTCTTGTTTGGTGTCCATTTTCTTTTATAGGGTTTTCCTTCGGTTAATTGAGGATAATAATAGGCCGCACTCTCACCAAATACGAGTATCAATTCGTGTTTTTTTAATGGCATATACTTAGCAGTAAGTGGGCTTCCACATTTGCTTTTTTTCCAAACCATATCATATCGAAAAAGCTTTTCGTTGCTTAAAGCCAATTTAAAAGCAAATAAACCAGCACCAAACAATACAATATTCCCTTTGGGTTCTAATATTCTTTCATATTCAGACCAAAGTTTATCCAATGGAAGAACACTATCCCATTTATTCTTTGTTGTTCCATAAGGCAAGTCTGCGCATATAAGTTGAACCGATTTATCTGGAATGTGAGAAAGTATATTAAAGCAATCATCATTGAACAAAATGCTTCCATCTTGCCCTTGATAAGTGGTTTGTACGTTATTCTTTGTTATACTTTCTAATATTTGTTTGATTATCATTTTAAATTATGTTATCATCTGTTATTAGAAAATCATATTTCATCAGTCTCCAATTATCCTTGACTGTTCTAATATCAATCAGTATTGTTTTATTTTCTAAATCAATGTCTAAAACCGTTTTGTACTTTCCGCCATAATGTGAGAAAATATTTTTTACTTTAGCTAAACGATTTATTTCTTCTTCTAACTTTACTCTATCTTTTTCTGTATCTTCAAAAATATATGAAGATAGCAAACATTTGAGTTCTTCTTCTAAAGAATTAAAACGAATTTTTACTCTTTGTTTTTTATTTGCCATTATTTTCTGATTTTAGTTCGTTAAAATACATTGCATATTGTTTTAGGATTCTAAATAGAACCTGCATCATCAGCATAAGAGAGAATAAACTACTAACAGCACCTATGCCAGCTAATATACTATTTTGGGAAAAGTAGGGCTTCCGAAAGATACATGTCTTCTTTTGCTATCTTCTCGTTAAGCTTTGATACGTTATTTGATAAACAAAGTTTTTTCAATAGCTCATCGTTTGCTAAAAATTCTATCTTATCCGCATTTGGATTTTTCTTCTCCAAACGAGCATTTCGCAGATTAACTAAATGATTTAAAACTTTCGATTCCATAAGAGAATATAAATATTTTTGTAAATTTAATCAAAAATCAATAAATTTGCAAGAAAAATACTATGAAAGTTTTCAGTATAAGTACTTTAACTGGCGATGTTATTCATTTGGGAACGGAGGACAAGATTCCTCTGTGTGGGGGGTGGCTTTTTGAACCTGAATTATCTGATGAGATAGACATTGTTCAAGATGATTTAGACAATATATGTAAAAATTGTTTAAAGTCTTTAAAAACATTTGAGTAAGTAACTTCTATTTACAAATAAAATGAAACAGACATTTAGTGTTATTGTAATCTTGCTCTTTATTGTTTTTATCTTTGTTGTACCATATTTTTTCATCAATAAGTTCATCGAAAAAAAAGATGGTGAGTACACAGTGAAAATGACTCAATTAGAAAAAGAGCTTTTGGAAAAAAATAAGGAACTTGAAAAAGTCAATCAAGAACTCTATCTTAAAGACAGTTTGATTAAAGAGAACTTGACAGTTTTAAATAAAAAGGAATCTGAAATAGATTCTCTACTGGTAAAAAATAATGCCGCTGTAACCCTTATCGAAACTGAGAGGTTGAAATATGAGGTTAGGATTCAACGTTTACAAAATGAAATACAGAAAGTTAAAATATCTAATATGCCTAATAGGGCTAATGATATTTGGAAGTAATCTATACGGACAAGGTAATAAAGAGAGCTTGGATTACGTAAAAGGTTATACTAAATCTAACTTTAGATTAGAATATATCAACCTTATACCCACCGATTCATTTGCTGTGGTAAGTAAACCTACTTGGGTTAAGCTTTTTGAATCTTACCGACTTCTCAACAAATCCGATACTATCATTTCTGCTTATAAGCTAACGACCAATAAACAGATAGATTCTCTTTATTCTCAGATAGACTTGTTTAAAAAGAAAGTTGCGATACAAGATGAGAAAGAGAAAGAGCATAAACAACAAATCGCTATTCGTGATATTGTAATAGACAATAAAAACTTAGAGATAAATAACGTTAATACCATAGTTGAGGATAAGAATAAAATTATTATCAAACAAGATAAACAACTTGGTAATGTAAAATGGTTTGTTGGAGGTGCAGGTTTGCTTGGGTTTATTATTGGCGTTTGGGTTGTTAAGTAATTGATTTATGTATAGTTATGAGTTTACATTTGTAACTTTATTTTTTAAAGTATATTTTGTGTATTTACATTTGTAAATGGTTTTGATATGGAAAATGATAACGAATTAGATGGAATTGACCTCTTGAAATTGAAAGAAGATATGGTTCAATTAGAACCTGAATTAGTTGAAATGGTTTCAAACAATTTTGAAGAGTTGCTACTGAAAATGTAAATGTAAAAAAACCACATCTTAATAAGATGTGGTTTTCGATTATGCTTCACAAATGCAAACTGTCAAAACTTTATTCTTTTTTCTTTTTAGCACTTGCAGCACCCAACTGCTTTACAATTTCTTCCATTGTTGGTTTCAGAACTGGGTCTGAAAAAGCCTTCGCTGTGAAATTAGCAAAGAATTTGAGTGCTTCTGGTGTTTCATTCTTTTGAGAGGATTTAGCGGCTGCTGTCCTCAAAAACTCAAATAGAGAATCTTTAAGAATGAACTTAGAAGATAGGAAATTAATTACGTTATTAACTTCAAGTTCCTCATAAGTTTCGTACTTGCTGTACATGTGGTTTCTAATACGATTGGCTATTAGTGCAGACAAGTCTGAGCGCATATTCTCCATACTATGCTCTTTTTTTCCTTTAAAGATGATTAAGTTTAGTTGCTTCTCAACAGAAGACCAATCTTTTGCTCTAATAATCTCGTCGGGAGAAATAATTGTTTCCTTGTTATTTCTAAGATAGTCCACAAACTTAGCGATAGTCGCCTCATCAAGACATCCGTTACCAAGCATAGAAATCAAGCCGAGATTGTCAATCGTTTTTGTATCAATATCCTTAATCATCTCAAGGAATTGGGTCATACTCCTACCTGTGGTTCTTGTTGCATTTGCAGAGAAAACCTCTGGGTAGGTGAGTACAAATGAAATGCCTCTACCATCAATATCAGCGCTTTCTGCCCATTTTGCCCACTCTTGGGGTTCAAATTTAAGGGTAACGTGAATTGCTCTGGTAAGCATCGCATCATCCATTGGTGTTACAGAGTAGTCTCCACCGTCAGGATTGGCCGTAAGTACGATTTGCCAGCCTTTTGGTAGTTTCCAAGTTGCAAGTTCATAATTTTGGAGAAGTTGCATAATACCTCTCAAAATACGGTCATCGGCACGGTTTACGTCATCAATGAGAAAGATACCTCCTTTAAAACCTTCTTTTTCATCGCCATTATATGCTGTGGTAGGAATCCAAGATGGTGGAAGGGTTACGGTTTGACCATCTACTGTTTCGGGAAGACCCAACAAATCACCCATTTCCTCAAATTGCGCAGGAGCAATGTAGGTAAACTCATAATTGTTTTGTTTAGCAAATGATTCTACGATTTGAGTTTTACCGATACCATGAGTACCCCAAATACAAAGTGGGTATTTATCTCTCCCACTCATTTCATTTTTTCTGTTTGTTTCAATTACGTGAGTTAAAAGGTCTTTCAAATCACTTGATGAAACTTTTTTGCCGTAAAACTGATACGAGTTAACTTCTTTTGTTTTTGACATTTTTTGTGAAAATTAAAATTTAACAAATGAATTACTAATGTATAACAAGAAACTCTTGGTAAATGTTACAAAAAACTATATTTTTTTTAGTTATGGTTGTGATTTTTTACCAAATCATCGGATGCTTCATCGCCCCAAGCTGTAACAATCAAGTAATGCTTTTTGTTTTTAAAAAAAACTGGTTGAAGAACAACTGGGTCTGGAATTTCTCTCTCGGTGAGTTTGAAATCTTTCACTTCCATATTGGTCATATTGAAGTCTTTACTTGGTGCTGCTATCTCCAATGGTAGTTCAGCAAGTGAACAATAAATATTATCCGCATCTTTTATTATCTATTGGTACTTAGTATTTAATAATTCATAACCATTTTTTTCGATATGTGCTTTAAACTCGGTATTATTTAGTTTAAACTTAGAAACACCAAGCATTCCATAATCTTTACGAAGTTCATAAACTTTATCTTCATCTAAAACTTTGAAATTTTCAATATGTTTCAAGTTTTCATCTGGAACTTCGCCAATATATTCGCTTATTGCTCCATATATGAGTCCATATTTTGCGCAAATCTTCTTAACGCTTTCTTCCGTAATAAACTTATAACTCGGATATTTGAAAGAAAAGTAATTAATTGCTTCAACAAGTTCTTCGTTTTTCTATTTTCCTCATAAATCTTCTCTAATCGTCTAATCTCTTCTGTGGCTTCCTGAACTTCTTTAGCCTTTCCAAAACCGATAGCTTTCAAACGATTCGCTTTATCAACCAAATCTTGCTTATCGGTTTCTAAAGATTTCGCTATGCTTGCCTCAGCAAGAAGTCTGTCCACCTCAGTATAGAAAGTTTCGTGAATTTCTTCAATCAACTGCTTTGTTGATTTTTCCTCTTGTTGAGTTGTTTCCTTTTTGTGGAATTTATTTAAGATGTTACTGAACATATATTTTATTCTTTAAAATTTAACTAAATTCGATGACCATTTGAATCTTCAACCTTTCTGATATAGTATCTATCAGATTTCTCTTTTGGTGATATTCTACCAAGAAATAACCATTTAACAAGCTTCCAAAAAGAAACTATTTGGTGGCCACCCATAGTAGAATCTTTGTTTTCAAAATAGACTTTAAATTTCATTGCAAGGCTTCCACTTTGACTACTGAATTACTCAATATACCACGTTTAATCTTGATAGTAATATTGTCTCCAGCTATTTTGTGATAATATAACTCTGGCGAATAATATACCGTATAGACTTTGTTATAGCTTTTTTGAGCCATTATAAGGAACTTTTCGTTATCATAATAGTAATGAGTAGTTGTTTGATTATTTGCGTTTGTATATAGTTGAGATTGCCTTGTTTCAGGAACGTAATGCTTTTTCAATACAATCGCTGTTGTTATTTCTTTGGTCGTGAAGGTGTCATCAATTACCACATAAATCAAAAACAAAAAGCCAACCACCATTACCAATATAGGTAACGGATTTTGCTTAAAAATTGTTAAGAATGTTTTCATATTTGTTATTTTTTGACCTGTAAAAATCCTTACAAATATAGATATTAAATTATTGATAAACAAATTTTTACCAAAAAAAAGTTATAGCTCCAAAGAACCTCCCGTTACGTCGTAATGTAATAGGCTTTACTTTGCTGATTATCAATACATTAGTGTTTCTAAACGATAAGACCAACACCTTTTCTTGCTATATCGGTAGTAGCCCCTACTACCGTTACAGTTCCGCTTGGATTAACCGCACCTGCGGCTGTTACTGGAATGCCAAGTGGTATAGTAAGGTCTATTCTTGCTCTTTCGTGAAGTTCTTTTATAATCTCTGAAACAATTGAATCCACCACTGATACTATGGGAGCTTCTGTACCATCTTCCAAGGTAAGGACTATATTTTTATTTTGAAGGTCTCTTAATATGTTATTAAAAACTCTTGTTCTTGATAAACCAGACCTTGCATTGGCAGCAAGGATAACCTCTTCGGGTACACGCCTTGTCCGAACATTTACATTGTCAATTAATTTGGATATTCCATTTACAATGGATTCAGTGTTGGCAAAGTCTATTTCTTCCATTGCTTTATTCTTAAATAGTCAAATTTAGGTTTGTTAAATAAACTATCCACCATACAACCAATAATAGTCTATTTCAATTATTTCATCAATATATTTATTTTCATACTTGGTGGAATAATCTCGTATTCTTTATTCTTATAGTCAATTATAAGTTTTACAGATACTTTATTTTCGCCATTATAAGTTTCAAAAGCGATTCAACGCTCACCAAAAATTCTGCTCTCTGTGAAGTTCCCATAGTAGTTATTATTTATTTCCAAAGCTTACCGTTCCAGCCATACCCTTTTACGACCACTTCTTCCACCTCAATCATTTCTCTTTCTTCAAATATATATTCACCAGAAGAATGGTGATACCACCAAAAATATCTAAATAACTTACCATCAGACCTCCTCTTAAAAACATAATTATGGTCTTCTCCATCACTTGTTCTTGAAGGGTAATCTTCAATAAAATCATAAATTTCCCCTTTAAGCTCAAATGTGCCTCTATCTGTAAAATCAAAATGAAATTTATCAGTTTCTTTTGGGATTTTAATTTTTTCTCTTTTCATTGGATATTTTTTAAATTAACTGAATGGATATGTACATTTATCGGAATAAGATTAAAAAAGAACCTTTTTTTTATATAAACATTTACTTGCCACTTATCTGTTGGGTCTTCACATTTGCAACCTTTCTTTACTGAAACTTGTATTTTGTTTTTTAAGAATGGAAATTTCTTTTCCATCTTATCTATCAAGTCATACTTTGTTTTCAATGGGTATTGAACTGACAGACCATTGGTAATGGTTTTGAAGTAATAGATAAACTCATATAAATTTATTAGACTATTCATAAGAAAATATTTTTGTTAGTTTACTCCAAAGAGTTTCTTTTTTTTCTTTTGGTGTTTCATTTTTTATTTCTTTTAGGTCTTCAACCCATTTCTTTCTTTGAAGTTCTATTTGCTTTTCAAACAAAAGCTTTTCTTTTTTTATCTCTTCACTTACGCTTTCAAAAGTTTCTTCTTGTTCCATATCGTTTAAGATTTATTTCTATACTCTTCAATTTTTTGAGAAACTATGGCAGCTTCCTCATAGTTTTCGTTTTTTACGCATTTATCAAGCACATCGTTCCAAACATCAAAGGTAAAGTCATCTTCTATCTTGCAATACTCAACCAAAGGTAAAGTTTTTAAATTGATATACATACTTTCAGAAATCTGGCTTTTGTAAAAGTCCAAAGTTTTCTTTGTTGAATTTACATCTGCCATTATTGGGTCAGCGCCCGCAGCAATTTCTTCTTGGTAATATTGAAATTTTACAAGAAAAAGAGAATTTTCTATATTCTCTCTGAATATCTCCGCTTCTGTTTTTTCTTTTGGCTTCTTCTTGAAGATATTTGAAATTTTATTCCAAATATTTTTTATAAATTTTTGTATCATATATTTTTTTTTAATTAAACTGCAAATTCTATTTGTACCAACTCTGTAAATGCAAAACTCCCTGAGTTATAAGAAAGTTCCAAGGTAAGTACTTTTAAATTTTCATTTTCATTGGATTCTTCTGAAATAATAATGTTCAAAACCCTTAAATTTCTAAAAGCCGACTCCAAATCACGCTTTAAAAAGTCTTTTATGTCCTCCTCTGTTCGTACATCGTTTGGTTCAAAGAAAAATTGAAGTAAGGATGTTCCTGAGTTGGGATTATAAAATCTTTCTCCCTTCTTGGTGTATAAATACAGCAAGATATTTGACAATATAGCTGCTTTTGTTCTGTTATTCAATGCAAATAAGTTTCCATTTATTGCATCATCTTCAAGAGGGTACTTTATGTTTATTGCCATATTTACTTTACTGTAAATAGAACAAAAAGCTATTTCTCTTTTAGAAAGTATTTCCTAAAGAGCTTATGGTCAAATCCATCGTGAAGGTCTAAGAATTTCAAATGAACATTACTTCTTGAGAGAACACCTCTGAAATTTCTAATGTCTGGAAGCTCAGTTATCGTATAATTATGTGAATAAATGTCTTTTTCAATGCCATACTTATCACAAAGATAAGTACATAGATTAGATAGAGATTTGAGTTGAATCTCTGTATATGAATCCCAATAGTTATAAGTTTTATAGTTCTTATAAATAAAATCGGATTGTTCAGTCTTATTGCCTATCCAATCAATGAAATATTCCTTATCCCCTTCATAAACTTTCGTAAAATAACCATTATTCTCCAAAACAATGTTTATTGACATTTTATAGAAATTCTCTATCTCTGAAATATGTGAAATGTGTGTTTCATCTAAGAACTGAAATATCTCTCCATCTTTAGTTACTATAAAGTGTGGATATTCATTGTGATTTCCACCTATGTAGCTGGTTAGAAAATTTAGATAGTTTGGGAATGAATTATAGCTGTTTTGGAGCATAATTACGGTCTTCTTCTCTTTTTTTTTCTTTTTATTCTTTCTTAGATACGTTTTGTTGATTTCCATTAAGAAATATTTAATTTCCACAAATATACAAGAAAGAAAACAGAAAACAAAACTTTTTTTACTTTATTTTCTAAAGCACTTTTATAAATCTCACTCAGTAATTGAACGTACTTGGTTAGGGAAGACAACTCCTCCAGTTGGAATAAAGTATTATACCCCCCCCCTATAAAAGATAAGCAACTGGAGGAGATTAGTTTTGA
>BBPE01002137.1_pt3 | contig 24496 bp, 12 predicted proteins | sample 1344301 | NCBI WGS metagenome assembly BBPE01 (sample SAMD00019089, study PRJDB2971) | groundwater metagenome | isolation source: The Cedars highly-alkaline
AGATAACGCAGCCAAGAAAACAGCCATGGACTCTGCTTTAGAAACAGCAAAGGAAAGTGGTGTTGGTATAGAAACTGACTTAATCTCTGCTTCTCTGGCCCGTCGTGCAATTGAACTAGGGTATAAAGAAGAATTTGCACAGATAGTAGGGCTAGAAAATAAGCCAGCGTTAGCACAGAAAATGTTCAAAGCAATAAAAGATTCATTGGGAGCATAAGATGAGACTCACCGGGCAATTGAAGCCAAAAAATCTGGTTAACCTTGCAGTATCTAAAATAGATGCGCGGGTGCCCCAGAAGGTGCAAGATTTCTCAACTGCATCTAAGCAAAAACTAGAAAGCGAACTGGCTAATGCGCTAAGTAAACAGCAGATTGCTGGTAAGTTTAGTAGACTTTCCAGTGAGTTGGATCTAAAGAAAATTAACAATAAGATGACAGTATTGCCAAGAGGCTCAAACACCCCACTGGCCGAGATTCAAGATGTTGCTCCGAACGACGTTGCCCCCGACGCTAATTCCATAGGCCCCACGCAGGACTTTAAAGTACGATTAGTTGCATATCCTAAGTTGGGCGGTGCTGCAGGTGATGAAGTCATATTCGATGTTATGCCTTCAGTATCTGAATCGCACACCGCGCAATATGACACCGTTGATGTCGTACACCACCCGGGCGCAATACTGAAATACAAGAACACGAGTGCTAGAGAGTGGGCTATAACTGCTGACCTCGTATCTAGAACTGTTCTAGAGGCGACTGAAAATCTTCGTAGAATAAATTTGATTCGCTCGTGGGTAATGCCATTTTATGGAGTCGGTACCGGTAATGAGTTTCCTGAACAATTGGGCGCACCGCCGCAAATTCTCAAGTTCTTCGGCTTTGGTCCTAAAATGATTGGTGAAGCAAGTGTTGTACTCACCAGTTTTAACTGGGCATTTGAACCTGAAATTGACTACATATTTGCTGGTGATACCCCAGAAACTAGAACTCCGTTCCCAGTTCATTTGCGCGTGCAGTTACAGTTATCAGAAACTTGGGCTCCAAGTCAATTCACCCAGTTTAATCTTCGCGATTATAGAGAGGGTAACATGTCTGCTGCGTTTGGCGCCGGTGCCGCCATTAGTCCAAGAACATCTCCAAATATAGATGCGTCTAGAGTAGACGTATCTGAAATTCAACTGTCTACCCCATCATCAACTCTATTGGCAACTGTTCAAGGCGCCGGTGTTTCTAATAGAACTTTAAGCCCGCTGGCGCTCGAATCTCGTCAACGTATACGTGATCAACTTGGCGGCTAAATAACAGCGTGCATTTAAGGATTAGCCACCATGGCAATTAAAGCAAATACTACTAGGTCAGCAAACAACACCAACAGCGTCAATAATTCAAAGGGACGCTATGTTGGCGGCGGTATTACGGAAGTCTCTAATGGATTCATAGGATGGTGGGAGAGATTCTTTTTTGATAAGGATTCTTCTGACGCTGTTTATACTGTAGAGAACGCGTATGCCAATAGATTGGATTTAATCGCTTCAATGTTTTATGGCGAACCGCGGTTTGCTTGGTTACTTGCGCAGTACAACAACATTATTGATCCTATGACCGAAGTTGTTCCGGGCCGCCTGCTGCTTATTCCGTCAAAAGATAGAGTTTCATTTATGCTTGGTAGCAAGCGCGGCGGGTCGCCCTCAACAAAGCAGCCTATTTCAACAATATCGCCCATCATAACATAACATATAAGAATTTACTATGACTGCCCAAGATGCTAGACCTCTAAATTATGTAACTTCTCCCCATCTTAAAAACGAATTAGACGAATTCACATCATATTCGTATCATTTCGTTATGTCAGTTACTGACACATCTACTGCGATTGGTAAAATGCTGGATCAGTCTAACGCACCGGCTGGACCATCCGGTCAAAATGGATACCTATCTAGAGTGTTGACGACCAAAAGACCCGGAGAAGTTATCGACCTGGGCGATGGTGATCGCTCATGGTTAATAATGGACACGCGCAGATTCTCCGAATATCAAGTAATCGCGCTAGACACTAAACACGTATATGGTGCTGGCTCCTCGGACAACCCATCGGCGCCAGCAGGAACCGTGAACGTACAGGTCGTTGACACCACTGGCATGTCGTTCTTTAATATGCTGCTTACGCTATTTCAGAGCGAAATTAAATCAGCCAGACTATCTTGTTTCTTCCTAATAAGCATTGTGTTTGTTGGACATCGTCCCGACGGCTCTATTGAAAATACAGTAGTCGCTACTTGCCACATTCCGGCGATTCTGATGCTTATGCAATTTTCAGTAGATCACCGAGGTTCAATTTACGATATGGTGTTTATGGAAAACGATGCTGGTGTAATCGAAGGCTCAAATATGGAGATGGCAAACTCCCTAGGGTCAGTTCAATCTATAAGCACTGAGACTTTCGGAACAGCCGCGTCTTCAAAACTTGGAGACTTAATGCAGGCACTGGAAGATGCGCTTAACCGATCGTCAGTTGAATTCTACAAGTCATATAGAAATGCCGCAATTGCCGCAGCAGAGTCTGACGGGGTGACTAACGATTCTACGACGGTAAACGTTCCCGGGAAAATGGTTCAATATATGATAACAGTTCCAGATGAATGGAAAGAATTCGCGTGTAAGCAAGCAACTAAATCAGAAAACATAACGCAACTCCACACTGTTGGCGGAATTGCTGAAAACGCATCTTCAGAAGAGCGTGCTGAGTTCGTAGACAAAGTACAGATTGAGGAAGACAGTGCTTCGTCTGTGAGCATGACATTTGCACCAACCACGACAATAACACAGGCGGTATCTCACATACTCATGTCATGCTTGGATGTACTAAAACTTGCAAGCGCCGAAAAAAGACAGAATGGAGAAGCAACACTCTTTAAAACAGCGCTGAATATAACAAGCGACAAAACTACGTACGTCGTTCATGTTGACGTGTTTCCATATCGCTTCCCTAAATCTGAAAGTTTGGCAGGTGCCGCGCCAGCCAACGGCTCTTCTACTATTGATCCAAACAATTCAACAAACATTAGCGCCGGAAGTGAGACTCCAAAAAACTTGCTAGTCTATGATTACATTTTCACCGGACAAAACTCGCACATTTTGGATTTGGCAATCAAATACATGCCAGAATCTGTTATTGCGTTTGATACAGGCATTGAGACAGGAAAGAACAGAATGGCGCGGGCAAGTGCCGTCGGGAACTCACAAACGAACATACAAGAGGCAGCAAACCCATCACCACGTCCAGCCAACAGCGCTACATTTGCTCCGACACTTAGGCCAAATGATCCAATTTTGCCAGGGCTAAGAAGCACCTCTCAGCAGACCAACAATGGAGGGGTGTTTAACGAATCAACAGATAAGGAACATGCCGCAGAACAAGTAAGGGCCACTAACGAATTCGTACTCTCACAGGCGTATTTGCACTTTGTGAGTTCTATGAATCTGTCTATGACCATAAGAGGAAACCCAAACCTTCTCAGAAAGCATGCAGACAGAAAAACTAAGGGAGGACAACCTCCTCACCCGAGAATATTGGATGCGACGCGGCTACAGAGCATAAACGCTTCGACGGCAAACGCTGATGAGATTTTTGCAAATATCATACAGCAGCCGCTTCGCAGCGCCAAAGACGCGTATTATTCCACATATGTAAAGCCGAAAATCGAATCTGCTCTATCTTCTAATTCACCAGATGGGCCTGATTTAATGGCGTCTCCTTTGTTCTTCAAGATAAACATTAAATCGCCAAATATAGATTACAAAACTGGAAACTTTACCACTGGACTGACCGACGATGGTCAACGTGAACCACTTTACACGGACAAATTCTTCTTTGACGGACCTTATATCTCCACGTTAGTCACGACCACGTTTCAAGGCGGAAGTTTTACTCACACTGTAGACATGATACCTTATGTGCTAACATCACAGTCTCCAATCGGAAAATCTGGAACCTAATATGTATAAGAAGCGCCAAACATACGTTGACTATTTCAAAGAAGGTATCCCCTTTATCTATGAGGGACTCGTGGTGTCTACTGCTGATCCGGATCAGATGGGACGTGTTAAGGTCTGGGTTCCTGCTTTAGATGGAGAATCTTTCGACATTAAGCAGTTACCTTGGGCCGCCTACGTATCTCCGTTAATGGGGTTTACCGTCGATTATCCAGCCGGTCAGGGCGATACAAAAAATACATCACACTCTGCATACGGTGTGTGGGCAATACCCAAAGTAGGCGCCTCTGTTGTTGTCTTCTGTCTAAACGGAAATGCTGCTCAAAGATGTTACTTCGCGTCAATGCTAAGACTGCACAGAAATAGATCTTTACCCGCTGGTCGCAACTTTGATCCAAATGGAAAAGAAGGCCCATGGGGAGATGCCGGTGATGGACAAGGTAACCTCGAACCCATTCAGCCAGCATTTGACAACCTGCGGGCCCAATTCCAAGGAAATTTGCAGGCATCAGAAGCAATTACTCGTGGCGCCTACGAAAGAAATGCTGCGCAGCCAAAAATACCTAAGGATGGGGAAGAAGGATACTCTAAGAACCAGGTTGATCCCCAGTATCTAGATCCGCAAACATACTGTTTTGTTTCTCCCGGCCGCCATGCGCTTATTATGCAAGATGATCCTCAATTCTCTCGCCTCAGACTGAAAACTGCAGAGGGAAATCAAGTAATTTTTGACGACGCAAATGAGCGAATTTATGTGTCTACGTCAGTCGGCAACACGTGGATAGAAATGGATAAAGATGGGCACGTACACATATACGGATCAAAATCTATATCTATGAGAGCGGGTAAAGACATTAACATGTATGCTGACGGTGATATAAATCTAGAAGCGGATAAAGGCGTTAACATTAGAGCCAACAGCAACGACATCAAGATGAGCGCGCAGCAGAGCATCCAGGTAAAGGCAAATAAGAGCATCTTAATGTCAGCGTGCGATATATTTGACATGAGTTCTGAAACGACTCTAAAGATAGCTTCTCAATCTGATATGGACATTCTATCTACGGCATCGATGAAGATCTCTACTACCAACTCGCTAGATGTTAAAGCGGGCGGTAAAGGAGTGATCCAGACGAATGATCTAGGAATAAATGGTGGCAGTGCGGTGAAAATTTCTGCGGGTCGAGTAGATCTGAACGGCCCGCATGCAGGCACTGCGGCAACAGCCAGCGAAGCAAGTTGCCCAGTTAATGCTGATTCTCCATCAATTGTTCCCGGGTTCGAACCATGGACAAGACCTGAGTCCGAGTCTACGCGAAATTCAAACTGGAAGCCTTGATAAATACACAACATGATCTTGCGGGGTTTATATGGCTTCTAATATTGTCTACAAAGGGTTCTCTACGGCGAATTGGCTAGAAACCAAGTCTCTGTCGGTAACCAACATCGATCTGGTTAAACAGGATATTCTAAATCACATTTTCACCATACGCGGCGAACGGGTGCAAATGCCATCGTTTGGAACCAGAATCCCGCTTCTGACCTTCGAACAGAATGATGACATAACTAAATCGATAATAGAAGAAGATTTGAAAACGGTATTTGAGTATGATCCAAGGGTCAAACTTCTAAGTCTGAGCGTATTAAGCCTACCAGACAATAATGCAATGGTTGCAATGGCCGACCTATTTTACCTAGAATTCAACGTGTCTGATGTACTCAGGATAGAAGTGCGTCCACAGTGATTCAGATTAATAGTTGACGGTTTGATAAATATTCCATAACACTCCTAAGTAGATGTCCAAATGACAATTCGAAACACATATGCTAGCGAAACCTGGGATAAAGTTTACACTGCTTTCGAGCAAATAAACTTTACAGCGTACGACTACGACACTATAAAAGAATCCCTAATTCAGTATCTGCAGATCTATCATGCTGAAGATTTCAATGACTTCATTGAGTCGTCTGAACTAATTATGATTCTCGAAATGTTTGCTTATGCTGCGGAACTAATGGCATATCGAACCGATGCTGTCGCGCACGAAAACTTTATTTCTACCGCGCAAAGAAAGCAATCGATTTTGCGTTTGGCGAAACTAATTTCGTATAGTGCTTCTAGAAATATCCCAGCCAGAGGTTTGGTCAAATTAGACAGCATAAAAACCGATGAAGCAGTGTTTGACTCATTAGGCAACAATCTATCCAATAGAGTAATTGTTTGGAATGATCCAAATAACACTAATTGGAAAGAGCAGTTCTTCTTAGTAATGAATGCTGTTATGACTACTAGATTTGGGCAGCCTTCAAAGTCTACGCAAATCGGCGACGTACTAATGCAGCAGTACACCTTCAACAATGTTCAAAATGCCTTTAGAAACGGCGTATCAGCATTCAGCGCGCTTGGATCTAATGGATCTGTTCCAATGGAAGCCGTTCCGCTAGATATAGATGCTGATGGTCCGCTTGAAAGGGCGCCCGATTCATATTCGCAGTTCACGCTGGCTTACGCGTCCGATGGACGCGGTGATGGGTCAGATTACACTGGATTCCTGATGTTCGTGAAGCAGGGCGGATTAGTTCTAACTAACTACGAAATAACGGAGCCAGTTGCAAATAGAAGAATCACACTAAATCAGCCAAATGTCAATGATACTGACGTTTGGGTGTATCATGTAGATGACGCTGGAGTTATTACGCAGAAGTGGGAAAGCGTTCTTAGTCTGACTGACAACACCCTGTCATTTAACAATCAAGATTCCCGTTTCAAATTTGAAATTGAGACTCTAGAAAATGACCAAATTGCACTCGTGTTCGGTGATGGAAACTTCTCTGAGATTCCAGTTGGAAAATTCCAACTCTGGACGCGTGTATCGCTTAACGAAACAACCGTTATTCCAAGAAACAGAATCGTTAACCAGCCACTGTCTTTTGCATACTCTAACAAGCAAAATGCTAGACATAATTGTAGCCTAACTTTCTCGTTAACGGCTGCTTTGCAGAATAATTCACCATCTGAAACAATTGAGCACGTTAGACAGTCTGCACCAGCAACTTATTACGCGCAGAATAGAATGGTTAATGGTCAAGACTATAACACGTTCATGCTTAAAGATTCAACTATTTTAAAGTTGAACTCTATTAACAGAACTTTTGCTGGTCAACCAAAATACATAGAGTGGAACGACGCCTCAGGCGCGTATCAGAACATTAAATTATTTGGTGACGATCTTAAACTCAGATCCGATTTGAGCGCCAGTTCAGTAACAACTACGTCGTCTTCAAGAAGCCTTATTGACACGTTTATCGAGCCAGTTCTTTCGTCAAACGCTATTTTGAATATTCTTACTCACCAAATGGCAAATGCCTTCGATACAACTGGTAATGCAGTTGGTTACGGCATTGTCAGCAAGCCCAGAAGAAAATTCATTGAAGACAACCGTAAGAAATATTTCCAATTAGAGAATGATCCGTCTACGGGACTCCCCGTTCCTGTTGCTCCGTATGGTGAAGGACGTAATCCATCTGATGGAACAAGCGGTGAACTTCTAGAAAAAACTGCTATGCAGGCAGCTCTTGATGGTAGATGGTACGGTGAGCCTCTATCTACTGTAGTTATTGGTGGAACGTTGCACGGTGTGATACCAGATCCGGTGCTAAATCCTGAGAGCACTGGAAAACTTTATGCCGCGAGTTTGCCTAGAACAATAGACGGTGTTAATACCTATCCTCCTGGTGATATTGGATCTGGGCTTAATACCGTAAGCAGAGAAGATAAATTCGGCATCAAGTATAACCGCTTTCTCAAGGCGATAGGAAATGGTACTTTTGAATTTGCTGATCCGGCATCAAATCCAGATCAAACACGTGAGGCCTCGGGCATCGATTCTGCATCTCATAAAGTCGAGACGCTAACAATAGAAATGCTGACAGATGGAACAACCTTTAGCGTGACTTCTAATATTAGAGGTACGCTACCGTCGTATAGCCTGACTGTGGCAAATGATACTAGCAATAGATTGTGGTCTGAGCAAACGTCTATCGATGTACCGGTTGACTTTAGAATACTGGGTGGAACTGCTGCGTTTGAGCAGGGAGATGCGTTTGTTGTTGATCTATCATTCAGCAATCCTCTCGTTGCTCCCAATAAGTGGGGAGCGCAAATTCGCAGATTTGGAACAACACAAGAGTCAGCAGTTAACCTAAATGGTTGGTGGGAAGTAATTCCTGGCAACGTATTAAGATCGGAAACGGGTATCTTTGGCGGACGGAGTCTAGATGGTCCAAATGCTATCCAGCAAAAAGTGTTTGATCAAAATACTGCGGCATCATGGATTTTCTTAGTATCGTCAAAACTTGATGAAACAACAGGCGAAGTTATTGATTGGACAATCTTTAATCGTGATATGAAACTTATCGCTGAAAGTCCAACCACTAAATTCTGGTATAATCAGGATTCTCAAATCATCGATCCCGAGACACTTAAACCGCTTTACGACAAAATAAGAATTCTTCGCTCTAACCTAGATGAATTTGGTTTTCCTCTAAAGACCGCCGACATCTACGATTGCGTTGGTTTGGTCTATGACGCTGACGCCAAGATCATTCCAAATGCTATAGAATTGCTGCCAACAGATACTCTTAATGCTGTAGACTCTGGTGACACGATGCCGGATAACCTGCTGCAGTTCGAAGCATTTGCTAGAGGCGCGTATTCTTATTCTCTTGTAGAATTTGAGAGTGCAGAGGCTGCAAGTTCATTTAGCGGAAGTTCTATAACTACTATGCTTCCTTGTGGAACGTATCGATTAGCAAATGGATACGATATGACCCCATATGATTGGACGACATATGATTCGCCATATTTGGTTGTAGTTATTTCTGACACTAACAGTTCCATCAATAACGCGACATTCGAATTCATTAACGGAAGTTTCGTGTCTAACGTATCTGCCGGATACCAAAACTTCAGGCTTATCCGCGAGTATTATGTTCCAGCGCCATCTAGTATGCCGGACTCGTCAAGCACTGGAGCAGATCCGTGCAATACTATTAGCGGCCTAGACTTTATGTGGCAGCATTTTACACCAAATAGTAACTTAATCGATCCATCGCTATCGAACATTCACGACACATATATTATGTCCCAGGGCTATTATACCAGCGTTATGGACTATGTCCGTGGAAGATCTAACATTATGCCGCAGCCGCAAACCCCACTCGAATTGAGAACTGCATATGGTTACCTCTTAGAAAACAAAATGCTTTCTGATACAGTCGTATTACACCCGGGTAAGGTTAAACTTCTATTTGGACAACTTGCCGATCAAAAACTTAGAGCGAAGTTTAGAGTTATCATGTCGCCAACGGCAACGCTTTCTTCCGAACGAGTTAAGCAGGAAATCGTAAATGTGTGCAATCGTTACTTTGACATCTCTAACTGGGATTTTGGTCAGTCGTTCTTCGTGACTGAACTAATATCTCTGATTCACCAGGCACTTCCTACTCAAATATCCTCAGTTGTTCTGGTGCCAACGTACTCAGTTAATTCCTTTGGATCGCTGTTCACTATTGAATCTGGCTTAGATGAAATTCTACAGTCCTGTGCTACTGTAAACGACGTAGAAATTGTAAGTGCACTTACCCCAGCGGTACTGCGACAGAGTTGATTCAGGAGTGACATTTCAGGAGAATGGGCCGTTGGATAAATAATCTGACCGCCCATTCTTATAAGCGTGAATATCACCATGGCACAAAATCTAGACTTTAAGACGTTAGTTCCTAACTACTTAAGAAACGAAGTTCTTAATAGTTTAAACGACAATCTGTTCAACAGGTTCGTATCTTCAGAAGAAAGTTTGCTAGTCTCCGGCAATGTGGGATTAACGCAAATTGGAGACTCAGAAATAGCACAATCTTCTCTAGAGAGAAGAGAGAATGCTCTTACCCCAGGTCTTTATTTTTCGTCTGGAACGGAGCAACATCTTTTCACATTTGCTGACATGGTCAACAAGATGGAAAGTATTGGCGTAGACGTTGCCAATATGCGTTCTTGGGCTGCTGAGCAGAATTTCAATTTGACACCCCCAATTGACGTTGATAAGTTTGTCAATTACACCAATTATTATTGGGCTGCTTCTGCGCTATCAACCGAATCTCTAATCTGGAACCCTGAGTTGGTGCCGGAATATTACGTCATACGGCGCCCGAAGGCAAATGATCCACTAGTTAAGATGCCAGTTCGTCTAGCAACAGATAGAGACATTGCACTTTGGGCTAATGATAGAGCACCAGAAACAATCACCATTACGTTTACTTCTGCGATGACATTTACTGTCTCGTCAAATCTATCTTTGGATCCCGATGCTGTTCAAGCCCGTGATGAGAGTGGTTTAGTAAACGGAACCCTAGCAAATCCAATATCATCTGCGCTTAGCGCCAGAAACGCTATTACGATCTGGGCCAAAAATACGGCTTCTAGCCCATCAGTTAATGATCCTAATCTTTCAGTAATAGACTACTACCCAATACTAGAATTGACTATTGAGAATGGTAGAACAGCCGCATTTTCTGCCGGCGATACTATTACCGTTGACGTAGTCTACTTCACATCACAAATTCAATCTGCGGTAAATTCTCCAAACCTAGTAGGTAAGGGTACGGTAACCGGCGTACGCACTGTATCCCCGCTAATGTTCATTGATGGCGTTCAAGTAGCCGATGGTGATAGAATTCTTGCATGGCAGCAAATAGATCCGACTAAGAATGGCATCTACGTAGTTCGTAAAGGACAGCCTTGGTCGCGCGCTGCTGACTCATCATTAAATGAACACTTTACGGTTGGTCAGACCATAGAGGTAATTGAAGGCGCAGTACGCGCAGGTACGTTTTTTGAAGTACTAAGCAAGTCAACAGCGTCTCCAGAAAGCAATCCATTAGATGCTTCTTTAGTTTTCACAGCCAACTCTGCAAACGGCCAAGCAGTAAATGACTGGCAGCGCTATAATTTTTGGGTTCACAGAGACGATATTTTAGGAGTTACAGGTCTTGGCATCAACGAAGCAGCCGCAGTGCAGGCGCAAAGACCGATCATTGAATATTTCAACACCCTACAGCTTAACAGCGCTATAGATCAAAATGGAAATCCAAACCAAGCGGGGGCTGTTTATGTACAGGGCAAAACCCGATTTAATCAAATCCCACAATTTGATTTGTTTAGGTATGATGGCACGCACGCTGGCTTAACTTCTGGAATTTGGTATTACAAAGAGTCGCAAGAATTTCCGGTAGACGCAGATCTTCAGCGGCGGGCAGAAGTCACGAGCAATTTTGATTTTATCTTTTCTCAGGGTCTAATAGATTCGGACAAAAGACATCTCTACTTCAAAGACTCGGGAGAAATCAAGTCAATATGGGCGGGGGGCGTAACGTCACCGACCCTTTCAAATATAGTGTGGTCTGGTTCCGTAAGCGATGCGTCCGCATTGCAAATTGCAAATCTACAACCAGCAGCAGATAATCAAACCTGGACGGTAGAGTTCGTCTCGGCAACGAAGGCAAATGTCAGCGGAACACGTGCCGGCGCTGCGGCTGAAGTTGATGTTGGTCAGGTACTCATAACAGACGATTTTGATCTATTGATTCAGCCTTCAACTACTTCATATGTCGCAGGACAAAAGTTCACGTTTAGAGTCCACAATAAAGTCGCTCCTAGATACATTCGCGATGTAGATGGACAGACCGTAGAAAACTATCCGTATAGAGAAGACGGCTTTGGTAGCGGATATGATGCTGATCGGGCAAATGTGGTGCCGAGTGGCGCATGGCTTGCAAGCGCAAGAATGTACCAGAATCTCAACAGAGAAAACAGATCAGACATTGCGTTTGCCGATTTCCTAAATCATGCAAGATCAGTTCTTCGCGCACAAAACGGATTTACCGGAAATTCGTTCGGAAACAACAACTCTAGATTACTAGACGTTGATGCGGGCCGCGGCGGCCGAGTAAGAGAGTTTGATAGCAACTTCCCACTATTAGCATCTATGCTTATTCAGGAAGAGTTGACTCCACTGACAATAATCGACTTCGCTGAACAACAATATGCTTTAGCGCTTGCCAGTGTTGATCAATATATTTCGCAAAATTTAGTAGAGTACATCTCAAATCTCTTTCCTATCCCAACGGCAATATCCATTGATCCGAATGATCCAAATATTATTGCCCTGCGCGATCAATACGAAGAGTTTAGATCAGCAGACTATAACTTGTCAACCATATATTCTGACACAACTGCCGGAATTAAAAACTGGCCAATAACATTGCCTATGATGGGTCTGTTAGCGAAGACAGAGCCTACGGTCATTTATGACCCAGTGCTTGATCAAAATGTTATCCAGCATCATGATGGCCACTTCTCAGCGCTCATCGTAGAAGATCCAGCGCTTAATAGAGATTTGGCCGCAACAGTTGTTACCCGCTCAGATGGCGCTTTAGCGCCAGGCATAATCTCAAATGTTCAGCCTACAACTCCATATGCGCGTCAACTTTGGTTTACTCCACAAACTGGCGAATTAAAGGTATTTGCTGTGGAGTTTGACGCCTCTGCTGCACCGCAAGGAACTGCAGGTGGACAATTCTGGTTTAATAGAACGACTCAGGAAATTAGAGTTTGGGATGCTACTACTATTTCATGGCAGCCCTCCTCTGAAACAGTGTCGACCAGATTTGTTGCGCTTCAGCCTGAAAATGTACGCAACAGTCTAATACTATCAGTAGAACAGAAACTGCACGACAGCGTTCACCCATTGCAGCACATGGCCTTCGATATAACCACTCCGCAAATAGATACATCTGCGGCTATGGAATTTGAACTCGCCAGATATGCAACTAAATACGATCTTGATCCACAGTCAACAGATTATGACGCATCAAATGCTTTTACGTGGAATTATTCTTCCGTAGTCTTCCCGGCCATAGGATCAGACCATACACGATGGAATGACGTCTATGCTGCATATTTCCAAGCATTTGGCATTTCAGACTTCTTTAGCCCAGATTTAGAGCCATGGAAACTGCAAGGATTCTCAACTAAGCCTACTGGATGGGATGCTCAATATCTCAGCACTATTGTAGCGACTGCGAACACGACCACCGCGAGATTAGTATCTACTACAAATCAAACTACTCCACTTATGGGGCTAAGAATTGTTGATGGCGTCCAGACCGCTGCCGGAAACAAAGTTCTTCTGGCCAATCAGATAGATGCATCTCAAAATGGCATTTTCGTAGTGTCGTCTGGAGGGTGGATTAGATCAACTGACGTACTGGAATTTGGTCTAACGGTTGACATTCAAGAAGGAGCAAATGCCGACACTTCATGGGTCGTTACTACAGCAAATCCTATTGTTACAGCCGTAACGGATGTAGAGATCCAACAAGTCAGAACCTACACTCAAGCACTATGGGACGAAATAAGAGCACTGCACCCAGGCATTAAGCTGTGCGTAAACACTATAACTGATCAACTAATTCCGCCGTATGTTCCATCTTCATCTCCAGCGGCGGCGGATGCTCTTACCACAGCGACAGTTGATTCTAGAGCCGATCCATATCTATTTGGACAGAACGGGCCAGTGGAATCTGTGTGGGAAAGATCACTAGAATATCTGTACGCACGCACACGCACATGCTTTAAACTATACCCATTGAGATTCCTAGATAGCGTTTGGGGAGACACATATATTCAGCCAGAAAATGGTTTAAGAGTTGAGCGAAATCTTCAGCGCTCACTGGATCACAAATCATTCCTGCTGCATGGCGAAAGAGTTACGCTTAATGTAGAACGCTCTGATGCGCGTAGCAATTTTGATAATTTAGATATTGAGTTCTCAAATGACCCTGCAGGCCCAAATACTGTATTTACCGGCACTATAGATTTTGTTGTATCTCATGTTGGAAATTCAAATGATGTTTCTATTTCTGGAACGTCTCTAGGTAAATCTGCAACCGTGTTTGACGTATTTGTCAACAAAGAACCGCTTATCGTTGCTGGCTCAGCCTTCAGCGTTGTTGAAGGTCAGCCATTTACGTTCTCAGTCAATGACTTGAACTTTAACAATGTGACAATCTTTGATAAAGGAATTCCCTTTGAGTATTTAGACGTACTATCAATAAACATCCAAGCAAACATCACAAGCACAAGCACAACGACGGTATTAAACAATGACTCATTTATTTTCGGTCCGCTCGGCTGTGAGGGCTGCGTTTCTCCGGGTACGCCTGACACGGCAACTACTCAAACTAGCAATCGCGCTGCTTGGACAGCAACATATTCTGCTGCTTCTTCTAAGACGTTCCTGGGGCTATGCCAAGTGTTCACAAACTTGCTACGATATTCGTTCGTCGACACGCAAGTTTCTTCAATAATGCAGTCATACCGTGGATGGGACACTAAACTCATTCACCGTCTAGGCGCGTTAATTCGCCCTGACTCTCTACAGGTAGTAAGCCAGTCTGATAAAATTCCAGATACTGGGTATGATGTCATTTTGAAAAAGTCCTCTGCAGTAGACAGCCTTTGGATCGCGGGTTTGCGTATTCAGTTGCTAGAAACCGGCGCAAGTAAAATATCTTCAAATCTTACGGTAATTCCAAGCACTGACGCGTCTGACTGGATTTTCAGAATAGAATCATATAGCGCCGCAAATCCAGTAATTCAAGTCAATGAACTAGATACTACTGGCGACTTTGTTACTTTTAACGTGTTAGATAGAAGCGTAACTGATACTGTATGGAAGAGATATACGACTGCATTGAGCACACAGTCAATTACGCTACCACTACAAGTGCAAGGCCTTCAAAACGTTATTAACGTCATATTCGGATATGTTGACCAACTCGAAGAAAATAACTTTGCCACACTACAATCTGGAGATCCAGATGTTGATCAGGAAACTGGTCGAATAGTCGATTGGCAGTTAGATGTTGAAAAAATGATTAGAAACGTGTACCTAGGAATTGAGGCTGGTGAGGCTGCTGGTATCATGAACCCGTTCATGAACAAATTGACTCTTAAGACCCCAAGAGGATTGGTCGGTCGCTACAAGCAATCAAAATTTATGGACGCTTTTTCATCACAGTCCTGCTTCGACGTAATTGGATCTGTTATCCCGGTAGAACAACTTTCAGTAATTCGCACGGATGAAAAGACTGCAACCTACAGTAAAACCCCAATATTCTCTGCTCATCTAATGCTCGACGAATACGAACATGCTATTATATTTGAAGAAGCATACTCGCAAGAAGACAACGCTAGAAAGATTTTCGATCAGTTCTTGGGACAGTGGAAAAATTCAGTATTCTTAGAATATTACCGCCAAGCGACTCCTAATGGAAAGCCAACATTTAATGGCTACGTACTGCAGGGAAACAATGTCTCTAGAAACATAGTGTCTAGCATAGATGCTCTGCAGAATGCGTATGATGCGAATAATACTTTTGCGGACAGTACTATTTCCAAGCATGCAATGTCACTGATAGGGTTCAACACCAAGGGCTATTTCGACAATATAGGAATCAACGCTAAGACACAGTTAGATTTCTGGCGCGGAATGATATCGGCAAAAGGTACTAATTTGGCCATAGATGCATTTACGCGATACAAAGAATTTAGCCGCGCCGCAGTCGACGAATTCTGGGCATATAAAGTTGCCGAATATGGTGATTTTAGAGAGAAGGCGTTCCCAGAAATAAAAATCTCTCCATCAGATTGCTATAGACAATTCGCTTCATTCCAGTTCTTCAATAAGAATGATCCAACGTATACCGCACTTCCGTTGTTTACTCAGGTAGAAGCATTCGATGATACGCGTTGGTTCTCAATTGGCGATTTGGGAACAACTTTGCGCTTCGATTCCGCCAATATAGAGGAAACAGTTTTTACAACTTCATCACTACCAACGTACATCAGGCTTAAAAACATCTTCCACAACGGCGATGCGTGTTCGCATAAAGTCTTCAAAATAACGCGCGACATTAACGGCGTCAAATTGTCAGAAGAGGAAATTTCATCTGCTGTAATAAACGCAAACACAATAAAGACTATTGCTGCTGGTGAGTATGTTGTCAGAGGGCACACGTGGCTAACACCTAGCAAACTATCACCCATTAAACTTTTCGATCACAGTAACAAGAAATTGGAACTCCAGATCGGCCTATGGCATCCAGCCATAGGCGTACATGCATATGCTCCACTAGAGTTGGTCAATATGCAGATATCTAGTGACCCTGCGAGTTACAACTACAGCACAAAAACAGAAAATAACAAAAACCTTATTGAACTTAAGCCGTGGTCTAGTAGAGAAGTAGGAAGAATTTGGTGGGATACCTCCAAACTTTCATATACCCCGTACTATGACGCCTCTATATTCCCAAGCAGAGAAACTAGAAATTCTAGATGGGGTGCTTTGGCTGAATGGGCGTCTGTAGATCTTTACGAATGGACAGCGTCTCCAGTTCACCCATCTGAATATGATGCACTCGCCGCCGGACAGGAAGGTGATTCGTCAATCGACCAACGTAAGAGACTTTCGGGGCGTGTTGGGTTTACCAAGTACTACGAGTCAGATAGAACAGTAAAAATGAGACCTATTGCTTGGTCCCGCGCTGGCATATCAGTAGGCGGTGCGCATCCAGCATTTGGCTCCTTCGCTGAAGTTAGAATGTATGCTGGTAACGATGCACTAATAGCCGGAAGCGGACGATTGGCAGATATACAGTTAACAGCAGGCAGACGATTCGGCGGATGGGATCAAATCGGCAAAAAGCCAGTGGGTGAAGTTGTAATCGGATCCAATATTGGCTATGTTATCGGCTCGAGCACTGATGTGTCGGAGCAAGTAATAGTCCCTAATCAAACTGACTTGGATAATGCTGATGTTGTTGCTGCAACCATAAACCTAGCGCAAATCAGAAATTCATCTATGTTCGGGGTATCAATTGGCCCATTGTCGCTTTCATCATTCGAGTCAAGCGGCTCAACATTCTTGCGCATGCAGGATCAAGAGGGAACAATAGAAGATGCAATAGTTCGCGATTTCAGTTCTAGCGTTCTACCAACAGGAACTGTTATTCAAATGGCATTCGAGCGCTTTGGCGTCCAACTTAATATCGAGATACAGACAGATACAGCAGAAAACATATCTGCGGCGCATCTTGCTTCTATACTTACTGCCGGAATCTTTGACGTGTTTATACGAGAATACGTCAATTATAGTAACGTCATTAATCTGCCTACAACCGAGTTTAGCAACGAAGTAGTATTCGGTCAACCAGATGTTGATTATGGTTGGAGAGCATGGGACAGTCCAACCCAGGCAGAACTAAACGCTGATCTTGCTGCTCCAAATAACACTTGGCAGCCATATTTGGGAGACCAAATAGACATTCCAGTAATATCATCGGAAATTACTGCCTCGATGACAGCAGATTCTGCATTGATACTTCAAAATGGAATTCCTATTAGCCGCTACCAAACTATCTGGACTCCATGGGTCGAACTAATGGATAGTATGTTCAGCGTTATATCCGATGGGGTAGATAACGTCTCTGTTGATGTTGGTGGACCGATTGAGAATAATAGAATCTCCGTTTACGTTAACGGCATTCAGATAGCACCAAACCGCTTTGTCATCTCTGGAAACGAAATAGTTGTATCTGAACTTGTCCCAGAGGGTCACACTGTGACGGTACTGTATCGTGCGAGGATGCCGTCTGAAAGCGAATTGAGTTTTGATCCAGATGTCAAAGAGAATTTCAAACTTCTAACTCGATATAAGAAGGATTACGAGTACACTAGAATAGAGATGAGAGATGCACTGGGCAACAAAAATAAATCTGTCTATTACTTCTGGGTCAAAAACAAAACTGTTCCAGCAATAGATAAGAGCATGTCGATGACTCAGGCTAAGTCTATGCTTCAGTTTGGCGACACCTCATACGCGCTATTCGCTAGACTCGTAGATGACGCGCGTTCTGACAGCGGAGCGGCTTTCGATTCATGCTCTATCTCTGGATTGAACTACAGAATCACCAAGAATGATACGTACAAACTCAGATTTATGCGCGACTTCACTCTGCGCGATGATCCTGAAGAGTTGAAACTAAAAAATGTCCATACTGAGTGGGCGCTTATTCGCGAAAGACAGAACACTAAGATACCGACTTCACTATGGGCGCTCTTAACGGATGCAGTATGCGGTCAGGATATCGCTGGCAACATTCTTCCATCTTCAGATAGAGTATCGTATGATCAAAAATACGGTACTCGTGCCAGATACGGGTTTGGAGAAGATCAAATATTCGTTGATTCAGATTTCGCGCTTTCAACGCTGGTGTCAACTATAGTAAATACACAGTTGACTATAGATATAGGTACTCGGAGTTTCACCGACTACATCACCATGTTTAATTTGATGAACTCTAGCGCACAGGATCCAGCGACCATCGATGCTATCAAGAAGCAGTGGTTCCCAGACCCAGTAACATCTAGAAGAACTATGGATATGATTTTCGCAACCGCTAGACCACAGCAAATAAATGAGCTGTTTTTTGCTGTTCTTAGTGATGCGTTAAGTAGCAATTATGAATTTTCCGACATATTCAAAACTTCTTTTATCACAGTCAACTCGTCAACCCGCATATCACCGCAGAATCAAACGGAGCAAGTAGATGAGTTCTATTAATAGTTCAGTTGCTGTCCAAAATAGTAGTTATGTTCAGAGCCTAGTTGACTATGTTTTGGATGTTAAGCCTTATAGAACGAAACTTGCAAAGACGGGCGCAGTTTCAGAGGAATATATTTTCTCTGATGACATGCGCGTCGGCATAAGTATTGATGAGTTTACTCGCGTGTATTTGGGCGCCGACACTGTCCCATTTTCACCAGAAGCATATTCGCGCGCGCCACAGATGCAAAGAAGCAACAGTTGGATTACTAACTATGTTTCTGATGCAATACGTAGAACTTGGCAGATTCCAAACATCTCGTATCCTAAGTTGGCTAGTCACTCGTGCCTTCACACATTTGTGGAAGGACAACACAATTATGTGGGCATTCCAGGCCTAACTACTGGCGTGTTTGATCAGAAGCGCTGGGACAATGTTGGTCCAGCAGAAGTCAGAAAGAATGGAGATGTTCAGCAAGATGGCGTAGATTATTTCCTATCGCACGGTATATTTTCTTTTGACACAGTTGGAGACATAAATGGAATGCCTAGTTGGATTCAGCATGACTTAAACAATGCCGTTCCAACTATTCAAGATGTTCTCGGAAGCATGCCAACAGATGATATACTTGCAACTGATGCAGTGCTGGACAGCATACCACCCGGGTCTCTTGCTGCGTATGCATCATTTGCTCCATCTGCCGGATCTCTACTGTATAGAAATGTTTTGCGCTTGGGCGGATCGCTCACGGATATCTATGGCGAAACGTATGAAGAGTTCTCAGCAACATGTATTTCTTTAAACCCAGCGACTCTAGAAATAAGAAGCCCTAATGAAGATGCTCCTGTTGGAACCGTTCAATTGGGAGAAATATTCACACTTTTAGATGGGACTGGAAATGTAAGAATTAGATTTACGTTTGAGGAAGAATTCAATCAGCCACTCGAAACTGCAGAGATTGGGGACTTCTACGAGATTGTTCCATTTCACAAGGTTACAGTTGCACCTGGAGTTCCTGAAGAAACATGGTCGCTGATTAAATCAAACCCAATCGGTATCTCTACGAAACCAACGTGGGCACCAAATCTGGCGATTGTAAGAACCGAAGACATTGGCTTAACTGTCCATGCGCGCTCGATAGAGAACACTCCAGAAAGCAATTGGTCTTTGATTTTTGATGGTGCTGGAAACTACACTCTTACTGCTATCGATCCAGTCTCAGGCCTTCCACTTCCTGGGTACCCACTCAATAAGTCTCTTATCAAGGGTTGTTCATACACCGACGAAAATATCGCGTTCACTATTCACCCCGTAGATAGCGGGTACGAGGTGGGCGATACGTTTACATGGTCAGTTGCAAGAAAGAAAGGTCACTATAAGGTATTTGGCTCAGTGTCTGGATGGACGAAAGACATCTACACTGATAGAGATGCTGAAGTGGGAAAGTTCTTTTGGAACGGAAAGATCGGATTCAAAATTCCGAAACTTGAGCTATTCGCAGAAGTTTACAACTCTACGATTGCGATTTCTCCATCTGGAGACTTTCAGTCATGGAAAACCGTAATAAGCAATAATCAAATTTTGCGCGATGTATCTTATAGAGACGGTCTATTTCTAACCACTGGCGACAATCAAATCGTTGGCGCTTCCAGTAATGGCGGTAGATGGACGAGCAATATTACATCTATTTTTACCCCAAATGCAAACCAACTATTCATCGTTCAAGGCGAAAATGGAACCATCGGAACATCTTCCGATGGTGTGACGTGGTACCGTCAGAATACTGGAGTTAATGCGGTTCTAAGAGGATCAACATTCATTCCCAATTTCCTAGCATCAGTTGGTTCACCTACGAATGATCTCAATTGCTTTATAGTGGTGGGGGATTCTGGAGCAATATTGACATCGGTAGACGGATACTCATGGGCGCTCCAAACATCTGGAACTACAGAGTCCTTGTATCAAACAACTTGGTCAACTGACTCAATTATAGCGGTAGGATCAAATGGAACAATTCTGCGTTCTGAAGATAGACTAACTTGGACGCAGGTAAACAATTCTGGCAGCACAAGTGATCTTCGCGCCATTCACTATAGACAGCCAGATGCAACTTTCCCTCAAGGCATCTTTATTGCTGCTGGGGCAAGCGGTACAATTCTTAGATCAATCGATGGCGGGTATAATTGGTTTGACCTAAATCAATTCCCAGGTTCGTCTGCTGAATTTACATCTATTGCATATGGTGATGGTACCTATGTCGCTGTAGGACCTACAGGTAATATTGCGCAGTCAGAAGATGGTCAAGTTTGGACAATGTATAGCGGAAAGATTTTCAATTCTATTGCTTTCGGCCTAGATGACCAGGGCAATGGTGTTTTCGTCGCCGTCGGCGGCAGTACGAATGACATACCGCAATTCACTCCGTCAACCACTAAGCCTCCAGTTTCAGTGATGGCAGAACCGTCAACGTACAAGATTACGTTTACAGCGGCTTCTGATGCGGCAAATGGCGTTGCCGGTAAAGCCACCGTAGTTAACAACATTCGCGGTTATGGTAAGAACCTTGTAACTGGGGTTGAGTGGGCTGATGACTGGGTGGCGTTCAAGTTAGACACAATTACTGGTTTATACGACTATTCGGTAGGAGACATCATTTACGTTCACGTGGCACCAACACTACCATTTCCAGGAAATATGGAGCAGTTCTCAGCGTACATTGGTTATGATTCTACTCGCTACGATACGATTGGTTATGACGATGGCATGGGTGATAGAAACGCTAGATACCCATCATTCTACAACACCGACCTTTACGTACTTTATCATTCACATGGTGCTGTTATTTTTCCTGATGTAAATCTTGGTGATGACATTAACATTGATAAGGCGGTCAGGGATTTAGTCTATCTTAAAATAGAAGGATCTACAGCAAATCATCCAGAACTTGGCGCGGTGAACGATTGGGTTCCGTTATATTTCAAGGATTATGATTCTGCTTCTGCACTTGGATTGCCTGACGATGCCGTCCCAGCGGATTTTTCCGATTTGTCCCTAATTACATGGGCATTTTCGGCTGCTACAGGGCAAAGAGTTTTCCTAATAAGCGGGTCTAGATTTGAAAAAAGCAATAAGCTTAGAACAACAACCTTTACTTTTAGTCGGGCGTTTTTCCAGCAGTACATACCAGCGCAGACGAAATATACCATCGCCACGTTCCCAGACAACAACTATGGTCAGACTATTCGCGTAAAAATCAGCGAAGCACTGAAAGTGTACGCTAGAATTAAGATGAATCTAAATGACATCGTGGCAGTAAACATAAGCGATTCTGATCCGATTTCATTCCTCGTAACTAAAGAGATCTTCTTTGGTGAAGGACCTATTACTGGTTATTGGAGATGGGAAGATGTTGCTGCGCCTACTATTCCTGCAGAAGATGGCGTGGGTTCTTGGAGATTCATCACTCCGTTCAATACGCCCGATGACCAAGCGTGGACGTATCCCTTTACTATCAATGTCACAGAAGGTGGAGCAGTAATTGCGGATCCATACGATATGCGTCCGTACGATACTTTCTGGTATGATTATGCGGGAGCCGTTCCATTTTGGCAGATCTATAAAAACGACTCTGTCTTGCCAGAAGAATCAGGAAATCCAGAAACCGCATCTTCGAGAATCACAGATGGCCTTCAGATATCTATTGTTGATACCGGCACACTGGCGACGACCACCATTCTCACTTATGACTTTAACGTTCTGCAGCCATCTACAGAAATAATTCCGAGTCTTACAACTGGCATGGTCATTACCGCTGGTCAGCAGGCGGACGAATTCAAAGTCACGCTCGTTAATGCTTCTTCTGCACCTGCCAACCTGATTTTCGCGCCCAATGATAACCTAGGAGCACTCGAGGCCGTCCCAGCAGAGTTCACCGCATATGAAACAGTCAACTCGATGGGAAATCCAATTATTGCAATAGATACAAACTCCGTAACATTCACAGTTCCCAGCGGAGTAACTTACCCCTTCAGGCTATGGATTGTGTAATTTACGCAATCGAATAAATAGTTTACCGACTACAGCATTTTCGCACGGAGATCATATGATAGGCTCAACCCTAACAACACACGTAAAAGGCCATGTAAGCATTAAAAACGGTCGAGTATTTAAGAATGGACTTATGGTTCCAGACGAAAATACTGGAAAGATCGTATTAGACAAGTTTAATGCTGTCCACAATAGAAATATGGCCGCCCTTATTGCTAGAGGTCTGTCAAACACTGACACTAGCCCAGTTGGAACACACCAAATTTTTGCACTGTGTCTAGGTAATGGCGGTTCAAGCGTAGACAGCATGAATCAGATTACATATCTACCGCCAAATGTATCCGATCCAAATGCCCGCCTTTACAACCAAACGTACTCAGAAGTGGTTGATGAGCAGCAGGCGCCAACACCTGCAGCAAACTCTGTAACCTATCAGCAGTCTACGACTGACAATACGTCTATTGTTATTGTGACGGCAACAATTGCAGCAGGGGAGCCAGCAGGCCAAGATTTAACTGACACTCCACCGAGCCCAGACTTTAACACTCAACCATTCGCTTTTGACGAGTTGGGATTATTCTCATACGGCGCAAATGGAGCATTCACGTTCACTGACGTTCCATCTGACTCTATGCTTTTGACACACATCATTTTTTCGCCAATCCTTAAGACTGCCAACAGAGAACTCGTCTTAACCTATACACTTACTGTGGCGGTGAGCTAATTGTAAGCGCATAAATAAGTACAAAAACCAAGGTTGGAGTACTTATAAACTACAAAAGACATTACGATCTTTTAATCGAGCGCGATTCTCGCGCTCGATTGCTATGTAGAAAGGCATCATGTTGATTCCTAGATGTATAGGCGGCGCAAATGAACCAGAAAATATTGTGGTTCTTACTGCAGAAGAACACTATGTGGCGCATCAGCTACTGGCTAAAATTTATCCAGATGTTAAGGGATTAGTTTATGCTGTAGTAGCGATGACAGGCAGAGGTAGAGGAGTCTCACACAAAAACAAATTATATGTGTGGATTAGAAAAAGCAATCTGCTGCAATGCGTGGAACCCTATCTCCTTGGAAGGGCAAAATTTACTCCAGAGCAGTTAAAGAAAATTAGTAATGGGTGTAGAGGAAAAAAAGCACACTGAAGAATGGAAGAAATTTCACACTCAAAGAATGAAAGGAAACACCTTTAATACTGGGCGCAAGTGGGATAAATTAGTAGTAGAAAAACGCGCATCTAGCAATTCTAAAGCTCAGAAAGGAAAGAAACTTTCTGCAGAGCACGAAGGCGCATTAGCATTTGCTTGGCCAAATGAGCAGGTAAAAATATCTAGATCTAAGGCGATTAAAAAGCATGTAGTTCAGATGAGCCGCGCGCTAAAAGAAGAGCCGAATGGACAATAAAGAAAGGTCGGCAGGGCTCGCTTATCCCGCAAACTAACATACCCATAAATATTCCGATAGAATCTTAAAGGTAAATTAAATGCAAGTTCAATTTAGGCAGGGAATTCTGCGGTACGATACAAATCAGTCGCCTCCTATATTGTCTAGGACGTCTCTTACTGCTGCGTCTATTGATTTGAACGTTGTCGACTCGCCAATATTAGTAACGTTTGCGCACTACAATGCAAATTATCTAATTGAAGAGACGCGTACTGTTGTGGGTGCTTGGGGATCTGGGGATGTTAACAGCACCAATGGTCCCCTGCCGATGAACCAAACCCAGTAT
>BBPE01000624.1_pt3 | contig 24272 bp, 21 predicted proteins | sample 1344301 | NCBI WGS metagenome assembly BBPE01 (sample SAMD00019089, study PRJDB2971) | groundwater metagenome | isolation source: The Cedars highly-alkaline
GGTGATTGTCAAGAAAAATAAGTGCTGATAGCCAAGTGAAGAAAAAATGAAGAAAAAGCGTTTCGTTTTACTGTGCAGGCTCTAATAGCACTACAAGCCTAACAATAACACCTTTCTGTTTCAGTATCTGTTAATGTGCGTGTGTGCCCCTCTCTGCGCTAGCTAGATGCGAGAAGAACGTGTTTACCTTTCTTTCGCCTGAACCAAGAGCCTGCCCTCGCCTAATAAAAGAGTAGGCTTTGCGGGTTGTTAGGGTGGCAAATAAAAAACCGCCAGACGGGTTTTTCTAAGGTTTTAATTTGCCGGTTTTCTTGATGTTTTCTAGTGGCGTCATATTTGTTTTTAAACCGAGCAAATCATTGTTGATTGTTCTGTAAATGTCTTTCAGAACATCCGCGTCAATTTCATTACTTGCTCTTCGTTTGCATTTTCTAATAACGAACACGTTATCAATCTCGCTTGGATTTACTTTTTCATTTTCTGACAAATCCCACGTTTCAGATACAACATAGAATTTACTTTGTGGGTTTCCGCTTTTTATTCTTGCTGCGGTGGTTATACTGCCCTCAAGCATTGTTTTATCAATATATGTTTTACACTCAATAGATACCAGTGGAATTTGTATTGTTAATTTATCCTCTAGGATTTTTTTTTCTGTAAATAATGAAAAATCTTGATTTTTTGTTTTTTGCTCAAGGCGAGTGATTGCACTATTATTAGAATCTATACTCACATCTACACTCATTTCAGAGTAAGCTCTAACTGGCCCGCATTTTACGTTTTGTAAATTTTTAATTAATGGAGACAGAAGGAATCCCATAAATTCTTCTAAAATAGTAGGTTCAAATTTTGATTGAGATGTAAAATATTGTCCACCACCAATATTGTTAAGGTAACAAGCTGTGTTTTTGTATTCAATTAGTGCCTCCACCATACCTGTTTGCGTTTTATCAATGTTTTCTTTGTTAATGTGTGTAACCAAGTAAACAATCCTTGACCTGTATTCAATGTATGAATTCAAGAAGTTTCTAACGTCATCTACTTTTTTAAAAACAGCACTTTTATCACCACCGATTGTGTTTTGCAATTTCTTGATTATGTTGTCTTTGTGAACATCAAAATCATTCTGTTTAAGTTTTTTCAACTCATATAAATATTCGTCACTAACCTGTTTAATGTTGTCAGTCATTTTCATTTCCTTATATATTAACACCAAGCTCTACTTGAATACGTGTGTTGTACTGCAAGCACAATTACATTCTTTTGCTTTTAAATTCCCTATGCTTTTTGTTGTGGGTGGTGGCACCAAAAAACAATAAGGAAAACAAATACAAAATCAACTAAATTATGCTTTGTTTTGTTTTTTTAAGTTCAATCTATCAATTCTACTATTTGTTATTTCAAAATATTTATTATCCAACTCAAAACCAATAAAGTTTCTGTTTAAGTTTTTGCAGGCTATGGCAGTGGTTCCAGAACCAATACAATTGTCTAGTACAACGTCTCCTTCGTTAGTGTAAGTTTTAATTAAATATTCAAACAAAGATACTGGTTTTTGAGTGGGGTGAAAAACATCCCCTTCACTTTCCGCCGTCTTAAAGTATTGAACAGTTCTTGGGTATCTCAAGCCGTCTTTACTTTCTACAAGAGTTTCTTTTTGTTCACCATAAACATCAGTAGGTCTATGAGCTTTTCCTTTGAAATATGGTTCCCCTTGAACCATTTGTGGATTGTATTTAGTTTGCTTTTTAGCGAATACAAGTATGTCCTCGTGGGCAACCATGGGTCTTTTCTTTGAATTTAAATAACCTGTTGCTTTGCTTTTTTCCCAAACCCAGTTGTATTTATATAATCCCAGATTGCTTGCTATTAATAAAGATGTAAATGGCTGGGCTGAAGTAAGCACAATTGCGCCGTTATCTTTTATCACTCTTTCGTACTGCCCCCACAATTTATCAAAGGGAATTATTACATCCCACTTGCACTGTGTTGTTCCATATGGTAAATCACAAAGAATCATGTCTATGGATTTGCTCTTTACCATTGCCATCCCCTTAATGCAGTCCATGTTGTAAATTTTATTTAATTCAAATGTATCATTACTGTGGTTGCGTTCGTTCATATTTATCCTTGTTATTAAAATTGACAACTACTCCCACCTAAATAAGAGCTTCTCTTGCGGATGTGTACGCCACACGCGAGAGCGTTTCCGACAGCATTCATGCCACTTTGATGTGTTGTAGCTTTTAAATAAGCTGCGCCAACATTACCATTTACATCGCCTTAAGATGGGTGTTTATGTGTTTATGTCTTAAGTTGTTGTAGATTAAATACGCAGTCAGCCCCCGCAACCAACCTTAACTTTTTTTGTACACCGATGCGCTTACCTTTAGTGCCAAACCTTAAACTGGTGCGGTTTCTGTCTTACGCCTACGCCGTAGGTTTTGTCGTAGTCAGGTTCAATATAATTGAATTTGCTAAACTTTACAAGATGTTAGATTATCCCTTTTGAGTGCTTACATTCTCTACCTAAATAGGCTCAATGAACTGTTTTGATGAAAAAGCTTGTAAAAAATCAAATAACAATTAAAATAATTGACACCAACACACCCTTAAAAGAAGAGGTTGGTGTCAGTGTATATTTTTAACATAAAAACAAAAACTTAAAGAGTTCTTAAAATGAAAACCAAAAATAAAGCCGACAAATCAATTAAAGAAAAAGAGGTTGTAGCGGTTGAAGAAAAACCGTTATTCACTGGGTTTAAGGTAGATTATAAATCCTATTCTGAAGAAACCTCTAAAGCCGATCCGGAAGATGGGTGGAGCCGCGCAAGCACATCCAGCTCACATGAAGTGAATGGTATTAGCATTACAAAAGATAAAAATTTTGATGTAATTGGTGCTTTTGTTGCTGATGACACTGATGAAAATTACCATTTGGTAGCTGTTATTTACTCTACGGGGGACTCTTTCGGTCGTGATGAAAATGCTCGCATTGAGTTTGTTGAGGTTTTCAAAACACTAGATAAAGCTGAAAAATGTGTGGAGCAGATAAATCTCAATAATGAATTATATAAATATAAAAACAATTATCACACAAAGAAAACAAAGGAAGAGTTAAAAGAAATAGATGATAAGCTTTTAAAAAAAGTTAATTTTCCAAAAGATTCCTATGATTACAGTTTTTGTTTTAAAGATGAGTCTGATACAGTAAGATTTTCTAGTGCTCCTTGGAATGGTTATTTTGAGAGTTTATCAAGTGTAGAAATTTACACTTCTAATATAAATAAAGTTTACGCCTTCAATACGAATAAAGGGTTTAAAAAAAAGTAATTTTATATATTCAAGAGAATCCTGACTGTTTAAGACCAGAAACAGTTTTAAAGATGAATTAATACTTAATGTTTAATTAGAAAATGAAAACCTTTTGAAGAATAAATTATTCACAATAATCAGTGTTGCTTTTTCCTTCATTAAAAGATGTTGTTAAAGTATTTTTGATCTGTCACACCCACCGATACATTAGGCTTTCTTTAAGTTTCCAACTGTTTATCCGTCAAAGATTCTATATTTTGAATAAATAGGTTAATTATACATAAAAGCACAAAAAGTGCTTTAACTTTTATTCTCGGGTTTACTCACTAACATTTTTTTTTAGTTCTAGGTTTGTTTTTCTGTAGTTGCGTGTTAAAATATTTTAAACAAAAACAGTTTACAAAATGAGCAAAATATACCCGCCAAAATCATCAAAGATAGAACTCGAGTACGCAAAGATTTCTTTTGTTTTTTTTACTGATTGGAGGCCGGGGATTGAATTAGGGTTTTGGGATTGTATTAGAAAAAACAGAATGGATGTCGGTGTTTTATGTATGGAAAAAAGCAGGGGAGACAACAGGAAAGAAAATGTTAAGCTTTACCCTTGGTTGTTTTCAGCAGTGTCAAGAAATATAGCACTAAACGAGGGTTGGGTTAAAAAAGGCTACATACCCACGAGTTTTTGGTGGCCGCTTTTCAATGATAAAAAAACCAGCGAGTGGTTTAAGAATTTAAGCGTTTTAGATAAAGAAACTGTTTTTAAAGCAATCGCATTAGAAGGTCTGCTTTTTAACAAAAAAATTAAATGTCAGTTTTTGGAAGAAAAAATTTCCAATTTACCAGTCTTTTTTGATTTACTAAAAGAAGAAAAAGAAAACGTTTTTGGTTGGCTCAGTAAAGAAGAAAGAAACAAGAAAGATAAAAGTTTAGAGATTCTTTTCAGCAAAAAAAACATTGAAGATGAAGATAAAGAATTGTTTAAAGTAAACGTTGAGATGGCTAATCAGTGGAAAGAAATGTTGGGTGTTTTTTTTAATAATAAAAAAGCATTTAGTTCATTGGGAAATTCAATGAAAAAACTGCCAGCTTTATTTGAAAACTTCATTTTTTCAAATGTTCAGTGGGCTCTTGGCGAAGACGACGTGCTGCCAAAAATGTGGATTAAAAATAATTTTTGTGCCGATATAGAGTTTGAAAATGGTGAGGAGTGGATGAAAAACGAAGGTTTTATGATAGCAAAGGTTCCTGATTTTAGTGTTCTGTTTAAGGATGTAGACGTTTTGTATGGTGATGCTTTTGAAGTGCATCTATCAAACAACACGTCTGATCAGAGTAGAGCTGCGAGTAGATATTTCTTCTCGTCCACAACAGAGAAAGCAGAGAAAGAAAAGGCAAAAATTGATTTATTCAACAAAATAGAAAAATTAAAAACTAACCCCATCTTTCCTTCGCCAATAGAATCGTGGTGGAAGAAGCAGTTAGAAAATGTTTTCTTGTTGGGTGTTGAGTGTGATAAAAAAAGTGAAATAAGCAAATTTGTTGTTGAAAATAAAAAAACAATGAATGAAGATTTGGTGTTTTATTATTTCACCCTGTGTTTGTTCAAAAACAACAAAAACTCAGACTTTAAACACGCCATTGATTTATTCCTTACTTTTGATTTTGGTAGTGGTTGGGAAAAAAAAATGAGGTCTGTTTTTAGCGAGGATACATTTTTTAATTCTATTGAGAAGTTTAATAAATTAATGTTAAAAAAAGAAGTTGAAAAAGAAAGTAGAAAAAAATTTCTTGAAAATGGAAAGGAGCAAGAAAAAGCAAAAGAAGATCAGGGTGTTAAGATTAAAAGTGTGGCTCAAAGATTTTAGTTTTTTATAAGATTAACTACCAAAAACTCTTTTAACTTTATAGCGTGGTTATTAAACCGGGCTTCAAAGGAGCAGTTTACAACCAACATTAGCAACCAATCGCCGTTAGTGGCGGGTTGCTTAAAGTAGCTTATTGAGCCGGTTTGTTGTTGAAGTTTAAAGTTGCTATATTAACCTTGGGGCTGCCAAAAGGAAGGTTGACTTTTCTTTAAGTTTAAATAAAAATAATGAAAGTGTTTTGGCAGTCATAAATACTGGTTAGTTTATGGTGATAGGCATTAATCTGCCAGTGTTCATTTAGACTTACATAGTGTTAGTGGTGTTAGTAGTGTTAGTAGTGTTAGTAGTCACTAAACCTTCAATGTTGGGAACCTGGTATGCTTCCAAGTGTAATTCCAAAAATTAATTCTGTAGTGCCACCTCACACTGTTAGAAGCTCGGTTTGGGTAGTAGTTTCGTGTTGGTCTGTTGTGGTTTTTGGTGTGTTTTTTTTGGTAGGTTTTTTTGAACCATACAAAGATCTAGCTTTATTTTTCTTAGTTTTAATGTGTATTTTTTTTCTCATTTCAGTGAAAAGAGTAGAGCAAGAGCAGAAAAAAGTTTTTTTTAGCTACTTATCTCTCCACCCCCCAAGCGAGGTGTTTAAGTCTCTCCGTGATATGAGTTCGCCGCATAAAGAAAGACTCTGGGTAAAAATGTACCTAAAAGAAAGCTTTCCTGATGTGTTTTCTGCTAGCCGTTAATTTCAGTGTGTAAAACCGGTAAATGCGGGTAAAAAATTGAATTCAGTATAAGATTTTCAGACTTCAAGTTTTAGTTTTTTGTACTGTTATTCAGAAGAAAACCTGTCGTTTTTTTTGTGTAATTCACACCTCCAATTAATCTAACCCTCGCCAAAGAGCCTTAAATGGTTAGCCATAAAACACCCTCAAAAGAGGTCTTTTGTTAGAAAAACAGTCAGAAATTTTTCAGTTTGCGTTGTTTTAATAAAAACCGGCAGTAGATTTTCAGAAAGAATTAGATGTTTTAAAAGAAGACAACGGTAAGGAAATCCTGTTTAGTCAATAAAAACTGGTTGAAAGTAAAAGTGCGGGGTTTTCTTGAAAGAAAATTAATTTTAGCCTCCCTTTTTGCTGCTGTTTTCAGAGTTGCTGTGTGATCTTAAATTGTTGACCTTTGTTTTTTTAGTGTTATTCTTCCTTTTTTTTACATGTTAATTAGAGAAAATGTATATCAAAAATGAAACTGTAGAAGACATAGAAAACACAGAAAACACAGAAGCAAAGAATTTTCCTTTTTTGGTTATTGCTGTGAATGAAAAAACAAAAGAAAAAATTTGGTTGTCGTTTCTAGGAACCGATCAAAATGATGTCTTTTCACAAATTGAGATTCTTTTAAATAGAAAAGCGTCTGATGATTCGCATTTGATTTGTTTAAGTAGGGCCGAGCTTGCCGAATTATTGCGGCAAATGGCTGTAACAGATATTAAAAATAAAGATTTTGGGCAAACGTTCCTCTCTCTAACATTGACAAAAGATGGGCAATTAATGCCTTGGATATTAGAATCAGAAACAAAGGATGATGCACTAGAAAGGACAAGTTATGCTTTGGAAGCGCTCAGCCTTAATCTAAATGAGGTTTTCACTTTGGCTGTGTGGACGATGGAAGATGTATTAACAACAATAAAAGAACTCAACAAAACAATTTAAGTGTAGTAAGAGAGTTGAAAAAACAAGAAAAAATGTAAAATTAGAATCAAAATTGAAAAAACAATCTATCATATTTTAAAGATTATGCTAAAGTTAATTTTGGTCTAAATTTATCATAGGTGTTTCATGAACAAACTGAATTATAGTGATTTCGCAGGGTTATCTGAAAGCTCGAGTATTAAAGTTTTAAATGGATCTTTCTTGCAAACAATCAAAGAAAGATTAAAAGATACTATGCCACACAGAACTCTTGATCTAAAAAATAATCTAAATAATAATATAAAAAATGAAGCCGTTCCAACACAACCAAGAAAAATAATAAAAATTGATATGGAAACTGTTAAACATTTTTCCGAAATATCCTACCAAAAAAACACAGATCAAAGACCTCAACTTGGGGTGGTGGTAATGAAAGGGCAGAAGTTAACCAAGAAAGATTTTAAAGCGGTATACGATGGCAAGATGCTAAATAAAAATAAAAAATTTGGCTAAGTGCAAAAAGCAGTTGGAGAAGATCAGAAAAGCGCTTTAATCAGGAGAGTCTGGGCAATCTCCAATAATTTCCCAACCACATTTCGCAAATAACCAAAAATTTAAATAAATTTAATTTAAAGTCTTGCTTCAAATTAAACCTTCTAGTTTTTGATGGAGTTTTTCAATGGTGTAATTGGGGTCTTCAAAAAAGTCTGTAGACCAAACTCTTAAAATGTTCCACCCCAATCGCTCCAATATTTTCTGCCTCATGTAGTCTCTGTCTCTAGCTGTCTTAAAGCTGTGATAGGTTGCTCCATCGCATTCTATTCCAGCTAAGTATTGCCCTTGTTTTTTCGGATTTACAACTGCCAAGTCGATTCGATATCCAGAGCACCCAATCTGTTGCCTCACCACCCACCCGCGATCTTCAAGCATTTTCTTTACCTGAAGCTCGAAGGGGCTGTCAGCCAGCCCTAGGGATTTTGTATTGAAAGAGTGGAGTGTTTTTTCTCCGCCCCTTGCGTAAATCAGGTAATCCTTAAAATCCCTCATTCCTTGGTGTTTTGCCGCAGAAACATCAAGCTCGTCGGGGTCAAACGAGGTAATGACATGCATTTTCTCCCTTGCTCTTGAAATAGCCACATTCAGTCTGCGCTCGCCGCCAAACTGATTGGTTGGGCCAAAATTCTGCCTCAAAACGCCGGCGCTGTCTTTACCAAAGGTGGTGCTGAAAATGATTATGTCTCTCTCGTCCCCCTGAACATTATCCAGGTTTTTAATGAATATCTCTTCACCTAGTTTCCCTGAAATAGCCTCAAGCTCTGCGTTTTGTTGCTGTGCTTGCTCCCACAGTCTATATATAAGCTTTTGCTGTTGTTGGTTAAACGTAATGACTCCAATTGTTTTACCGTGATTGTTTTTAAGGTAGTGTTTTATTGTCTCAACAACCTCAGTCGCTTCTTTTTTGTTGGTTCTGCTGCCACCCCTGGCGTAAACACCATCAATTTTTGTAAATTGGATGCTGTTTTCTTCTGTTTCAGGGGTTGGAAATGTAATAAGTTCGCCATTGTAATACCTGTGGTTTGAGAAGGCGATTAAGGATTCGTGCTTCGAGCGGTAATGCCAATTCAAGGAAACTCTTTCGAAAGAAACCAACGATTCATCTAAAATACTTTCCAAATCCTTCGCTGTCCCGTTCTCGCCGTCTTCCTCGTCATCGGCATCAAACCAGCGGCTTGGAGGCATTTGCTTTGGGTCGCCAACCACCACAACCTGCCTGGCTCTTGATATAGCTCCCACCGCCTCGGCTGTTGGGATTTGAGAGGCCTCATCAAAAATAACCACATCAAATAAAGGCATACTGTTCGGCATGCCCTGTGCGATTGACATTGGCGACATAAGCCAGCACGGTTTAAGTTGGAGAAGTGTTGTCGGCATACTATCAAGTAATTGGCGTAAGGATTTGTGCTTTGTTTTTTTAGTTAGCTCTCTTCTCAACTCAAGAATGTTAACTCTGTGCTCTGCACTTTCAAGGCTTCTTACCTGAAGTATTTTTTCTTTCACCCAAGAAGGTGTGGTTTTCGTGTATTCTATCTCGAGTTTATGCAGTTCTTGTATTTTATTCTCTCTGTTAGATCCAACAAATTCGTTTAATTCTTGGTTTTGTAGTTGAAATTGTCTGTAATATTCAGAAAGCCAATGGTGCCTAATTAATTGAACTGCCTCGTCAGCACTGACATGTCCTTGCTCTAAAACAATAGAGAGCATCCCTAATCCAAAAAGGGGAAGTTTTTTTTCCATCTCAAGGTGTACTTTCCATGTGATTATTTGGTTTTGAGTAGATAAGAGGGGATCTATTTGATTAAAGATAACTGTTAAAGGTGTTTCATGTAGCCTATTTCTAAAGAATGGAAACGGTGACGAATGTATGTTTTTGAAAGATACTTCTAGTGTGTTTAATAATTCAATAAGTTTGTAGGTGTCCAATTGTGTGTCTAGGGCAAAAGCAGGGAAGCTTGTTTTTATTTTTTGTGGTAGCTCCGAAACAATATGTTGCCAATTAGAAACCCAATCAAGGGCAAGCTGCGCCTGTTTTGGGTTTTTTGGAATTCCACCAGGGTAGCTGTCAGATAAAGTTTTTTTCAATTTGTATTGCTGCTTATTGGATTCTTCTATGGTTTCAAAATTCAAATTTAAGTAATCCAAAAGGCTTTCAGGTGTGTACCTTGAGATTTCATAAGGGCTACATTTTTTCAAAAATGTTCTTTTAGAAAACCACCTTTTTATAGGTGATTGTTTTTTAATGCTTCTCCATTCCAGAGAAAGCTGTTTTAATTCAGAAGCAACAGATGCGCCCCAGTGTCTTAATATGGGTTCCCATAGCTTTATTAATCTTTCGTTTGAACCAAGATAAGAAGTTAATTTGTCTCTATAGTCCTTCAAGTTGATAAGTTTTGCCCAGGAAGCGTCCATAAGAGGCTTTTTTTCCGCATGTTTTAACGCTTCCCTTAGCTTTAAAAAGTCAGCTAAAATCCATCCTTCCCAACCATCATCAAGCGAATGAATCTGTTGATTTATTTTTAACTTAAGCCCCTGCAGCGTCCTTAAAGAATGATAGAAAGATTTTCCATCGTCCTCCGGCCAAGGAAGAACACCTTTCAGTTTTCTCGCCGTAGGAGTAAGGTTTACATAGCTTCGGACATACTTATCAACTAACCCCAGTGTTTCATCAAGGTCTTGCTTGCTTGAGTTCCTCAAGTCACCCCAATGAAAAGGCAAGTTGTTTTCTTTGGTTTGTGCTGTTTCACTCAATATCTCATAAGGAGAAAGTCCTAAAGAAAGTTTTTTATGCATTAAATCTATACTTTCGTTTAGTTGTATTCTAAGGCCGTAAAGTTTGTCTGCTAAACCATGCCACTCTTTTGAAGCAGGTATTGGCACCTCGTCCAAGGCAGATTTGAATTGTTGAATAACTTGCAGTCTTGTTGTTTTTGAGTTGTGTAAGAAAAGACAAAAAGGGTCTAACCCTATGTTTTCAAGTCTAGAGGCAACGACGTTTAGGGCGGTCATTTTCTCTGATACAAAAAGAACTTTCTTATTCTTGCTTAATAGTGCGGCGATTAGATTTGTAATGGTTTGGCTTTTTCCAGTTCCAGGCGGGCCCTCTATAACAAGGTTTACGCCCTGAAGAACCCTGGTGATTGCTTTTGTTTGCGATGCGTCGGCAGGCAGTGGCAATAAAACGTCTTCCGGTTTCCACTCTCTGTCTAGGGTTTCCCAAGTGCTTGGAACGCTACCATTACTCAGATCTATTGTTTTTGGGTCTATGATTTTTTTTACAACAGGGTGTTCAAGAAGAAGGTTTTGTCTTTGTTGTAAATCATTCCAAAGGTGTTGTTTAGAAAAAGTAAACAACCCAAGCCTACTCTCGTTTATAATTTTCCATTCCTTGTCGTCTAAAAATTGTTCAATTTTTTGTCTGAAAATTTGCCAAGCCATAGGCCAAGACTGAACATTATCAAGGTGTTCTTCAACTTCTTGCAAGGAAATACCAAAATCTCTTTCTAATTTCAGTTTTAAAGTGGGGTTTAAAGTGATGCCTTCATCAACCCCTTTCAAAAAAAATGAACTCCTGACGTTTAATCGACTAAGTTGGACGGGGAATAGAAAAATAGGAGCGTATCCATAAGGGGATTGTTTTTGTTCTTTCCAAGCAAGAAGCCCGATAGAAAAGTATAGAGTGTGAACTCCGCCCTCGTCAAAGCTAGACTTTGCTTCTCTTGCCAGGTCTGAGAATTTTGACTGCAGCAGTTCAGGCAGTTGATCCCAAACAAGTGAAGATTCTTGTTCTTCAATTGCGTCTTTGACAATTTCAAGTTCTTCTTCTGTCGGGAACTCCCCAACCCGAACGGGTTTTTTTGTAGCTGTTGTTTCTTCTGTGGTTAATGCTTGTTCCAGTAAGACGTCTTGTTCTTCTTGGCTCTTCTTGTCCCACTTTTGCTTTTTTATACCGTCAATCCAATTTTGTGGCTCATCAGAGAATGGAGCAACAATGCTTTTTAGATTTTTACCAGTAGATAGCAGAGACGGAAGTTCTTCGAGGCTAGGATAGAGCAGTCTTAGCCCCTTTGCTGGCTTTAAATGAAGCAAGGGGTTTCTTCTGCTAGGATCAAGCAGTTTTTTCTGCCAATGCAAAAACCGCACTTCCTGATGATCGATTTTTGTTGTCATAAATAAACATTCCTGAATTAGTTTTCGTTTTCACAAAACTAATCATTTTTTTTGTTTTGAAAAGAGTTTAAAGGTTTTTTCTGTTTATTAAATTAATTAGGAAACATCGGCTTTTCATTTTATTGAGATGTGTAGTGCTGAAAAACCGCAAATTTACCGTGTTGGTTTGCGGTAAACAAAAGATCTTTGATTTATTTGTTTATTAGAATAGAAAGTTTTTTATAAACATAACAATTACATAATTAATCTTTGTTTTTTTTGGTTATTTGCAAAATGTGGTTGGAAAACTGTTAGAGATCGTCCAGACTCTCCTGATTAGAGCGCTTTTCTGATCTTCTCCAACCACTTTTTGCACTTAGCTGTTTTTTTTAGCCGGCAGGGTGCTAAATAAATCAAGCCAACAAACTAAAACATTTTCCTCTGTTTTTTGGCGTCTAGCTTCTTCTCTCTTCTTTCCGCCTGCCTGCGCATCTGCCTAGATAAGAACCTGCCACCTAAAGTGCTAGTGCCCTCTTTTGGTATCTCTGGGAGGGGGTAGATGGTTCTGAAATAAAGAGCAAAAACGAACACAACCCACAACGATCCTGAAACAACAGCAATAAGAAAGAACGAAATCGTAAAGACCCCGAAGGCTATTGTAGCTAAAGAAATCTCCATGTTTCTCATAGCATCCTGTAATCTTTCAAACTCAAAGGCGCTCTGGTAGGCTTGAAGCAAGATCCAATAAAGGAAAACAAAAGAAGCTAAGCCTAAAATTAATCCAAACAGAGTTTTAAAAGAAAAACCGTTAGTTTTTTCTAAATCAACCCTTAAAAAGAATAAACAAGATATCCACAGCCACACAAAATAAATAAGCCACACAATAAGAGAAAAGGTGTTAGTTAAGATCGTTTGGTTTGATAAATAAACAAGATAAATAACAATACTAGATATAAGAGAAACAATAAAGCTCCCCAATAAAAACAATTGAGTTTCTTTTTCTAAAAAAATACGTACTGCCGAATCCCATCGAATCTTTCGGTATTCTTCTTTTAGAATATAAATCCTCAAAGACAGAAGGCTGAATGTAAGTATTGACAGGAAAGTTAAAGAGTTTCCGAGGATTTGCCAAATAAAATGAAGGGATAAGCTGCCTAGCTCTTTATTGTTGTTGTAATAAAGAAATGTAAATTGGTTAGCTAAAACCATTAAAATGCCAGGCACTAAAAACGAAAAACTAAGCACCATCAATGTGCTCCAATACCTAGATATACTTATGGAGAAAGCTTTCCATGGTGTTTTAAACCCTAATAAAAATTTGTTTTCTTTTTTAAGTTCTGTTTTGTTCATAAATTACACTTATGTTTTTAAAAATAAATGCTAACATTTATTTTTTTTAAAATCAAATTTTTTTCATCTTTATTTTCTTAAATCCAAACTTCAGTCTAACTAGAAGCTTTAGAAGAATAACCTGAAAAAACAAAGTAAGCCTAAATTCCAGATGCTGCAGAAAATTATGCGGCTGTTTCTCAAACTGGTCGGTATGCGCTGCCTGCTCTACATGTATGAACAAAAAATAACGTCAGTGCGTGGTTAATTGTTTCTTGGTGGTTTTTTTGATAACATGTTCACAACAAACACCACCAAGGATATTTCATGAAGAACGCGTCTGTTTTCTGCCTTTTTTTCCTTATCTCCACCACGCCGGCGTTAGCTGGCGCAGAGTCATGGCGAGCTGATTCTTCGCTTTGGTCTGATGAAGTTGTTGGTGAGGTGTTCGCTTCAATTGGTGATGGGGAGCATGAGGGTGTGCGTTTCATCAACGGACTCGTTTCGAACGATGTGCTTTTTATTTGCGAAAACCAACAAATCGCCAGCCCTATTCGCTCTGTTGTAGCTTGGGTAGCAACCCCGCTACACGAATCGGTAAGTAATCAGTGGTCGTTAAAGATCAATATTTCCTATGAGTCAGATAGCGTAGACGCTAGTGCCACTCATATTAAGTCATGTTTTGAGGAGGCAACGAGCATCTTAAAACCGAAGGAGGTTTCTTTGGTTACAGACAACATCTATAAAGATGGCGTCTACCAGTTCACTGTTGAAACCGATGCGGGTTTGTACGATTTATTTATTCCGCTCAAGAACATGTTTTAATTTTTGAGTACACCCAGCTTGGCAAGACAAAAATTAAATCAGAGATTTGATGAATTAAAAAGAGAAACCTCTACAAACGCCAGAGTTTAAGCCTGCTGGTTTTTTCAAAGTTGTATTTGGTTTCTGCGCATTTTTAAAGGTAAAGCTGTGCAACTTGGAAAACCTCATTTTTTGGTCATTGGAAAACCTCATTTTTTGGTCAGGTGCTCAAAAGCACTTTCCTCCCAACAATCTGGCGTTTCAGTTATCTTTTCTATGCCAAATAGTAGGTGTGTGAGGTTGCGTGGTGAGGGTTTAGGTTGTCTATTTTGTGTGAATCGCCCACAAGTTTATCGTCGGCATACCTTTCATAGATCCTACAAGTGTGCTACCTATTAGAGGTTTTTTGTTTACTTTTCAGGTAAGTTGTTTGGGTTTTCCTGCTAACAAAATTTCTTCAGATAGATTAAAAAAAAGAATCGGTGTTTCATGATAAAGAAATTATTATAGGTGGGAGTTTTTTTTGCTTCACAGCCTGTTTCGTTTTGTATACAAGGAAAAAGAGGAAAAGAAAGTGTGGTGATACTAGAACCTAAAAGGCTTGCTTTTGTTTCTTTTTAAAGGTTTATTTTTGATGCTTTTATTTATCATTATTTTTTCTATGTTTGCTTCGCACATGTCGAAGTAAAGGTTGATTTGGTGAAAGTCTTCTTTCGCAGCGCCGAAGCGGCTTCTCTCTTCCACTTTTTTTCTTAGTTCTATAATTTTTGTTTTATAAAGTTCTAAGTGTTTTGTGTGATCAGAAAAATACTCAGGAAAGGAAAAAATCGTTTTTGCTAAGCAGGCTTGCCTATTTAAACAGTAATCTTCTGCCTTTCCGGTTATTATTCCATAGTATTCTGTCCATTTGTGTTCTCTCTCGTCGTTGTCCTTGTTTTTTTTAGGGGTGATATAGTGGCTGAATGCTTCGATGGCTACAAGTAGGATTTCTTCGATAAGTTGACTGTTTTCTTCCTTTAGCTTTTTTGGGGAGTGCTTGATTATCTCAGCTATGGCAAGTGTTATTTGGTAGGGGATGCGCCGCTTATTCAACTCGTGGGTTTCTTTGAAAAAATCTAAATAATCGTTATAGATTTTCTGATAAAACTCGTTCCCTAGTCCTTTTTTAGAATAAATACTATCGTGCAGTTCTCTGATGGTTTCACCTAAAAACTTACAGCCCACATCCTCGTAGGTGCTGGCGTGAGAACCGGCACATAACGTGTTAAACGTGTTTATTTTTTCAAAGGGTTCTAGTCCTTGAAGTATTTGTGTTTCAAAAAGTTTTTTAAAATAATCAACCAGGTTTTTTTTAAGGGTTGAGTAGTGTTGTGCTTCTTCTCTTTTATAGGTTTCAAAACTTATCTTATCCTCTTTACCCATGAAAACACGCTCTTCAAGTTTATTGTAGCCAAAAGATTCTTTTAATGGCCCAAAGAAAATTGTTTCTTTCTGTTTTTGGCAGGGTTCACCGTTTAAATTTTCTTCACCATCAGCTTCTGTTGTCAAGATTGTCTTTATAATTGTTTCTGCGCCACCTTCACACTTCAAAAAGTTATAAACAGGGGTTAGATCGAAGGGGAAGAGTGGTGTTCCGTTTTCTGTCATCCTTGTTTGTTTTTGGCTTATTTCTTTTTCAGGGTAGGTACTGCTGTTTTTCAAAAAACCAGACTCCCACTGTTCGTGGTGTTTTTTATAAATTCCATCAATTTTTTCCTGTTCCGTTGGTTTTACATTTTCTTTTGCGACCTCACAGATTGCTTTTATGTAGGGCTGATTTAGATTCCAAACGTCTCTCCCCGGAGTTATGTCTTTCAAGTTCCAGTAGGCACCTGCTCCCTCTTTTATTTTGCTATGGTCGGTGGCGCGTTTATTAAAAAACAATTCTTTTTGATTTATTTTTAACAATTGCGTAATAAAATACTGTGCCTTGTTGTTTTGTTCCCCGCCAGAAAGCCCTTGTATGACGCCAACAATAGATTGCCGCTCTCTCTCCCATCCAGCGCTGTTTTTTTTGTTTATTAGAAGATCAGAATAACCTTTTTTCCAAAGTTCTTTGTGTGTTGGCAGAAAAGCTGCTGTAATTAAAAGGTTAAAGATGTGAGGAAGGTGAAATTCATCTGGGGGAAGAGGTCTTAGTGACTGAAAAACAGGGTATGGGTTGGTGTATGAGTAAGAGTAAAATTTTGAGTATGAGTTGGTGTAGTAGGAGTGGAGACAAAAGTGTTCGTAGGGGACAGATTCTACTTCTTTTTTTAGTTTATCTAAAAATTTTACAAACAATTCTTCCTCTTTTTTTGGTTCACTATCATCCAAATAAAAAGATTGGTTTGCTTTTAGTATTTCAATGAAATAATCGTAGTTTCCTTGTATTAACCCCCACTCCAGCTGGTCGTAAAAGCTTTTCACAAAACCATCATCCTCCCGAATAAAAAAAGATTTCAATACCTCATTGTTAGGCAGCATTCCTTCATGCACAATTTTCTTCAAATCCATAATCGTTTAGCCCATAATAAATAAATAAATAAATAAATAATTTTATTCTTTTTCAAGTTTTAATCAATCTTTTTTTGTTTTGGTTATTTGCAAAACGTGGTTGTTAAGCGCTTGAAATCGCCAAAACTCTCCTGGCTAGACTATTTTTCTAATCCTACAAAATCAATTTCTATACTTAGCCAATCTTATTTCAGGTTTAGTTTTAGACCATTACAAGGCGACTGGGTTGGGTGCGTTTTCCTTATCATATGCGGTTTTATGTATTTGTAAGCGTGTAGAGAAAATTTCAAGTTCATGTCAGATGAGAGTGGGCTCTTTGCATTTTGGCCCCAGCCCCAAGCCTCAAATTTTCCTTTGAATCAAGCCATCCTTCTTTATCCTTTCTTTTGGTGTTCCAAAACAACCTCTCAGTAAAAGTAGCGCCTCTCTTGACTTTGCGAACAAAATCGGTTTCAATTTATACTGAAACAATTTATTTAAAAAGAAAAAAGCTGTGAACAAACAAATAAACCCCGGATCTCTTTACTACCTCAGAGTGTCTAACGTCTCTACCTTCTCCAAAGATGAAGCCGTTATGGCTCTTTCTGTCACCAACGAAGAAATCCTTGAATATGAACAAGCAGTGTCCACTCTGAAGATGAGAGCGGAGCGGTTGGGGTTGCGGATCGAAGAGCTTGCTAGAAAGCAACAGGAAGCAGATGTTTTTACCAAGGCTGGCGGTGGTGCGAAAACTCAGGATTGGCAGTGGAAGGAAATGGAAGAGATGGAGGCTTTTGCCAAGGTTCGTGAAAATGCAAAAGCTGAAGGGGTGAGTGTTGGTGAATTTCTTGCTTCTCTTGAAGCTCGAGCAGGAAAGAAGAAAGAATCCAGCGTAACGGCAGAAACCACAGACAATGGGCAAATAAGCACACCACAGGACCATTCACCCAAGCGAATAAGTAAATCACAAGGTGCCCGCCGCTTCAAATAAGCGTGTTGTCGGGCCATCTGTCGATTGCAAGAACCCCGCGCCATCGCTTTTTTCAGAAATGAAATGACTATAAATTTTCTACTGTCAACGCAACAATCCTTGGGTGTTTTGCTTTATCCATCATTGTCACTGTTGTTTTTTTAGAATGAATGAGATGCAACAAAGGTTTTATTTAAAATTCTTTAAGAAGTAGATTTGCTTTCAGCTTTATCTTTTTAGTGGGTGGAAGTGAAAAAAATTAATTGTTTCTGCCATAGAAAAATCTTTTAGTGATGGGTTTTCTGAGGAAACCAACAGGTTCAAGCATCAATACATCCTGTGTTTAAATTAGGAGTTCTCAAGGTGCTCTTACGCTAATTGCTAGGACTTCTTATATGCCTTATTGTGTTTCCGTAGTAGCACTAGAGCAGTCGGGCTATACTGTTGGTGGTGTTTGGGTGTATCACGCCTGTGTTGTAATATGTTGGTAAATGACAACAGCGACTGACACATCGCAACCACAGCTTTTTCACTACTCCCACTTTTTTTAACGCTGTAGTCCTGTTTTTTTATGGGTTCTCCGAGAGCAATTCTCTGTTCTGCATATTTCAAGACGGTAAGGGTTGCAAGTTTCATGTCTATCCCAAGAGCCGTGGCAAGGGGTGAGCGAGTGGGTTTGTTTTTCCAAGTTTTTATCAGTCTTGTTTTTTCGCTTTTTAGTGTTATTTTTTTACTACTTTTTTTAAGGTATAGCTTGTGTTTTATTTTCTTAAGTTTAAAAAGGCGAAGGATTTTAAAAGAAAAAACCAACAGATAGACGAGATACAACAAAGTTTTTATTTGAAATCCTTTGAAGAGTGGAAGTCCTGGGCTTTGGAGGTTGGTTGGGTTTTAAATTGGAATTTGTGGAAAACAATATGGGTTAGGAAAAATTTTAAAATTCCATTAGAATACAGTCAAAACAAATCAGGCAATAACCAAAATAACCAAAACAACGAGTGTGTTTTTAATACACAAAATGAGTTATTCAGCTTTCTTTGGGAAAATTTCAGAAAAAATAAGTGGAAAAAAGGAGACTTTGATTTTTTCTTGGCGTTTTTTTCCAGCTCCTTGGATGATGAGATGCGGAAAGTGTGGTTAAGAAATGTTTTTTTGTGGATGCAAAGAGATGACGAAGATAGCCAGGTTGAAAAAGCAATTGATATACTTATAAGTAATGATTGTGTGTTTAATTGCTTTAAAGAAGAAGACCTGTTTGCGATTTTATCCTTTTTTAATAGGGGGCAGGCAAAAAAATTAATCATTTTTGCCGTAGAAAAATCCTTTAGTGCCGGTTTTTTCGAGAAAGTCCTCGATTTATTCAAAGGGATAGTGCTTGAAGAAGATGGGTGGGTGAATTGTTTTTCAGATCATAGACAAGCAGAAAGTGACCCTTCTAAACGAGCCGGTTTTCCTTTGATTAATAAAACCCATTCGCCCTACGCAAGAACAAATGAAAGAGCTGTTTTCAGCAATAAACTGTTTCCTCTTTGCTACGCTTTTAGGTGTTATCAAATGTATGGAAGTGCGTCTTGCTTGAATATATTGAAGGTTTTTGTTAAAAAATTTAAGCCTGTTTATTGTTTAGACAATAAAGAAAAAGAAAAATTGTTTTACAGGAATTTTATTTCAAGTTTAGTTAAAGACTCTTACAAAACGACCAGGTTTGGTGATTTTTCTTTATCATATGTGGTTTTGTGTTTCTTTTGCAACAATGATATCAGTAGAAGAACTCAAGGTATGATTGATTTTGATGTTGAGTATGAAGTAGAAAAAGGTTTTTTGAGAAGACTTTGGAGAGATGAAATAGATTTTCATTTTGGAAAGAAAAATGATTTACCTGAAAGAATGGTAACCCCATCGGGTGAGTATTGGTTTGACCCGTTTATTAAAAGAGACAATAAGCAAAACAAAGAAAAAATGGTTGCTAATAGTCTAAACCAAAACCAAGACTCAAGCCAAGATTCAAGTCAAAATTTAAACAGTGTAAATGGAAAGCTTTTCCAAGTTAATACAATTAAAAGTTTTGTTCTAACAAAAAAAAGTGCGACAGCGAAAGAGGTTGAGAAGGGTTTTAATAAAGAAAAAATGTTTGTTTTTAATAACTTCATTTTCCAGTTTAGCGAAAAAGCCGAGGTTTTTGATTATCAAAAAAAGATAATGAAAATGATGGAGTCAGAAAGGGAAGATGTTGTTAGAATGTTTTTAAACTTCCTAGTGTTCAATTACGATGAAATCAAAGCAAAAAAAGTATTTATTTATTACTTGAGAAAATTTTCAAAACAAAATAATTATGATTTTTTTATAAAAGCAATTGAGAAATACAGTAGTATTACAGGTAGAATTGTTTTTTTTGATAGACTAGGGAAAGAAAAAAATACTAATTTATGGTTTAAAAACATGAGAGGTTTTATTGATCTATCAAACCGATCAAGCAACGAAATTTGCAAAGAGAGTGTTGTATTTAAAGAGGTAGAAAAAATAAACTTAATAGATGGGTTGTTTTCTAACAACAATGGTGGTAGTGTTTCTTCTAGAACAAACAAAACTGAAAGATTTTAATTTGGGTTGATATTATGAAATTTAAAAGAAAAAAAGGATTCGAAGCAATTGTTGCCATGGATGAAAATAGAGGAATTGGAATAAACAACAGATTACCCTGGGTCGTGCCTATGGATCTGAGGTGGTTTAAAAAAAAGACGATTAATAAAACAGTGATCGTGGGGCGACTTACAGCAGAAAGTGTGAGTTGGAAGCCTTTTTCAAAAAGAGATAACTATGTTTTAACAAAACAAGAATCTTCCGAGATTCGAGATGGGTGGTTGAAATACAGCGATGATCTGAAGCAAGAATTAATTTCAAGAGGTTCTTTTATTCTTGGTGGAATGCACATTTACAAGCTTTTCTGGGATGATATAGAAACTTTTTGGGTCACAGAAATAGCCCACAAATTTACCGTAGACACTGTTTTTGATTTAGATTTTTCAGATACAGAGTGGGCTAAAGAGTTTGTTTCTGAGCATGGAAAAACCAATCAAAGCGACCACCCAATAAAGATCTACAAGTACTCCAGATTATAATCTTCAGGTTGTGATCTTCAGGTTATGAACTTCGCACCCATTCTGTAATTCGCAGTATAAGACTGTTGTTGGCGGGGGACCATTGCCCCTGCCTTTCTTCATCCAGTTTATATCTCTCCAGGTCAATAATGATTTCTGCTGCTTTTTCTTTGAGTTTTTCAGGCACTCTATCCTTGTTGCCAATAAGTTCAAAGAATTCTGCAGTAGAGATAATCAGCCTGGCGTTCATTGGAGATATTTGATTTTGTCGCTCCTCCATAGACTTATGTCTCCTCAATTCAACCGCCCAATTGTGCCCAGTTTCTCTTGCAGGGTCGTTTTTTTTGGTTTCTGCTTCTCTTTTGCTTGGAAAGCGGAATTCTTCTGTAACTTCATTCATGTTCATTTTTAGACTCAGCCGTTTTTGCGTTATTATTTAAGATTGCTTCCAGTTCAGGCTTCACATCGCTTCAAAACCCTATAGGTTCTCATGTCCTTGGTTCAATGATAACCTAAATACAAAATTTACCAAGTGTTAGCAGACAGGTTGATTGAACAAGCTAACCAAATTATAGTATATTTCAAAAAGGTGCGCTAGTGAGGTGTAGCCGACACGCTCATTATGCTATCATTAGGAAAGTCGCTACTCCTGTTTGTGGGATCGGATGTGCGGTGCAAAAACACTGAATAAGTGTTGATTTTTTGTTTTTTTATTGCTACTATGATGAAAGATGCTTTTGTTTTTGGTGTGCCAAAAAGTCTGGAAAAAATCACAATCAGTAACAGTTATATTGCTAAAATTAACAAAAGCGAACTGATTTATGATTTAATTGAAAATAAGCAGAAAATATTACACTAAATTTTAAGAAAATCTTAAAATATGTGTCTTAAAAATTACACAAGAAAAAAGAGAGAGAGATCAAATGAAAAAAATTCTTTTTATGATGAGTGCTTTGCTTTTGTCATCTATGCCAGTTGCTGCTTACAGTAAAGATCAAACAGAAGCCGGGGCGAATACGCAAGATGTTGTTGGAAGAGCCTCTGTTGTAGATGGCGATACACTGGATGTCCGCGGTGTACGTATCCGCCTAATGGGGATTGACGCCCCGGAATCGGGGCAGTGGTGTCTTAATCAAAACAATTTTGGCTATCCTTGCGGGAAAGATGTTGCTTTTTGGTTGTCTTCTTGGTTGGAGACAAAAAACGTTTCCTGTGTGCCGAGCGGCAGAGTAACTCATGGCAGAATCGTCGCTGAATGCTTTGTTGATGGGGTTAGCGTTAATGACACCTTGGTGTCTAATGGAATGGCAACTGCTGAAGCGAGGCACTCTAGAAAGTTCTTGGTTAGTGAAGAAAAAGCAATTCGTCAAAAAAGAGGAATGTGGAGTGGTAGATTTGACAGACCATCACAATACAGAAGGGGTGTTAATGAGGTTTCAAGTTTTGCAAAGAGTAACATCGATCCAGTGTTGAAAAATAAATAAGGTATTTCGTGGATTACTTTAATGTTGTTTCAATCCCTTATGTTCTCAGCTTTATCATAGGAGTGCTCTTTTTTGTTTTTTCAATTTTTGAAAGAAGGGATTCTTGTTTGTTGAATAAAACAGTGAGCCGTGAAAAGGCAGACGTGTTCCTAAATTTGCCAGATTCGATGAAAGCTTTTGTTTTTTTTATTAGCTTTGGCTTCGGCGGGATGGTTATAAATTTACTTTGGTATGTGATTACTGATAGTTGGCTTAGTTGGACAACATCTATTGTTTTGTCTCCGCTACCATCCTTGTTTTTTGGGCACTTGCTTTCTGTGGGTGTTTGGGATTTTTGGCCTTATGTCATGACAAGAGATGAGGAGAGAGAAAGAGAAGTGATCGGTAATGTTGCTGTGATCAAGTCTTCTTCCGATGATGGTAGAAAAACCACTTATCAGGCTGAAGTTGTCAGTGTAAGTGGGCAGTTGATAGAAATAACGATAGGCAGTGATGTGTTTGATGAAAAGTTTACCTCTGGTGATGAGGTTGTTGTTTTTGGCAAGGGTAGTGATGGTTTTTATTTTGCGCGGAAATAGTGAAAACAAACAGTTAACAAGTTCAATTATTGACGCTGCCAAAAAACATTAGTTAAAATTTAAAATTTAAAATTTATAAAAAAATAAAACAAAAACAATAAAGGGTAGTATTGTTTTATACTCCGTTGAAAATAGTACCTTCTGCGCGTCTTGTGGCGATAAAAAGGGCAGTGAAAGGTGGTAAAAAACGCAGTAAAAAGTTAGGTGTTTTTTGAGAGTTATGGTTCTAGGGGGTGCTGCCCTTGTAAACCAAAAAAAACCAAAAAAAACCAAAAAAAACTAAACCAAAACAAACCTCTTACAGCTAAGCCTTGTGCCGCGTTATTTAAACGTTGTATATCTGTTTTCAGAACCAAAGTGCTGCATGCCCACTGCGTGGGTTTTTCTTTTGTACCGCCGCCTACTTGTTCTCCGTGTAACAATATTGCTGTCCTGTGCGGGCAGCACATGTTATAAATAATAAAATGAGGAGAATAAAGAAAATAAGTCAAAGCTCTAATTGGTGTTGTGCCAAGGCGTGATTTTTACAGTTATAAGTGTTAGCAGGTTGCCTGACCCCTTTTCAGATAAACTAAAAGAACGCTAATAGCAGCAGGTGTAACACCTTGAATTCTCTGCGCTTGTCCAATTGTTGTTGGCTTGGTTTTAGATAGCTTCTGTTTGATTTCGTTGGATAGCCCAGGAATCACTTCGTAGTTGAAAGCGGCTGGAATGATGGTTCGTTCGCTCGTGCGGCTGCGCCTGATTTCCTCCGACTGACGGGTTAAATACCCGTCATAAACTGCCTGAATGTTGATTTGTTCAGACCACCTCTCGGGTAAGAGTTCTTCCTCGTGTCCGATAGTAGAAAGCAGCTTGTTGTAGTTCCACCCCTCCCGGCGTAGAAACTCAAAATAGTTGGTTTCTTTGCTGACGGTTTCGCCGCTAGCGATCAGGGCAAGTCCGGCTCTGTTGGTTGGTGAGATCCACTTGTTCTTCATTTTTTCAGTTTCTTCATTTATAGCAGACATCTTTGTTTCAAAGTATTTTTTCTGATTTTCAGAAACAAGCCCAAGTTCGATTGCTTTCGGGGTAAGGCGGGCGTCTGCATTATCCTCGCGGAGCTGCAGTCGGTACTCCGCACGAGAAGTAAACATACGGTAGGGCTCATTGGTTCCGTTTGTTGTTAGATCGTCGACGAGAACGCCAATGTAAGCCTCATCGCGTCGAGGCGTCCAGCAGGCTCTGTTGTCAACAAAAAGGGCCGCGTTTATGCCGGCGAGGATGCCTTGCGCAGCGGCCTCTTCGTACCCTGTTGTCCCGTTTATTTGCCCGGCAAAGAAAAGTCCTTTTATGTGCTTGGTCTCAAGCGAGGGCTTTAGTCCTCTGGGATCAAAGTAGTCGTATTCAACCGCATAACCGGGGCGGGTAATGTGAGCGTTTTCAAGTCCTCGCAGAGAGTGTATGAGCTTCAATTGAATATCAAAAGGGAGAGAGGTTGAAATGCCGTTTGGGTAGACCTCGTAAGTGTCGGTGCCTTCGGGTTCAAGGTAAATTTGGTGGGATTCTTTATCTGCAAATCGAATGACCTTATCTTCAATGCTTGGGCAGTACCGAGGGCCAACGCCTTCAATAACACCAGTATACATGGGCGACTGATGCAGGTTGTCCCGAATAATTTGATGGGTGTCTGCGGTAGTTCTGGCAACATAGCAAGTAATCTGTTCTGGAGCATGAGTGGGTTCGCTTTCATGAAACCCATGAACAAAACAGTTGCTTGGCTGCTTGTCTAGGCTGTTTAATACAACAGTGCGGATATCGATTCGAGGAGGCGTGCCAGTCTTTAGGCGTCCGTGAGCGAACGGTAGGACTCGAAGTCGCTTCGAGAGCTTGTTGGCGGCGCTTTCGCCGGCTCGCCCGCCAGGGCTGTTTTGCATGCCAATT
>BBPE01006715.1_pt1 | contig 24179 bp, 21 predicted proteins | sample 1344301 | NCBI WGS metagenome assembly BBPE01 (sample SAMD00019089, study PRJDB2971) | groundwater metagenome | isolation source: The Cedars highly-alkaline
AAACAAAAATTGACATAAAGAGAGTAATTTTGTAATTCAGTGCCATCAGTGTCTTCAGTGGTAAGATTTTGACATTATGAATAAACGACTCGGGAGATTTAATATGAAAGATAAATTGTTTTTAAAGATGGTATTAGGGCTTATTGTTGTTGTTTTTGTAGCGTTGTATATCGGATACAGGGAGATGGGCAGCCAAGAAGCCCTTGGCAGGCAAACTTTCCAAGGGAAAGATGGGGGGAATGTGGTTAAAAAATTTGCTGCTATAGACACTGATTTTGAACCTGTTTACTTAAAACTTCACAGATCAGGTGAATTAAAAAAACGGGCGGAAAAATTGTGGGCAATGATGGAAAAATGTTCACTCTGTCCGAGAAGATGTGGCATCAATCGTCTCAGGGGTGGGACCGGATTCTGTCGTGCCCCGGGTACAAGGCTTTTTGTTTCATCCTTTCATGCGCATTTTGGCGAGGAAAGGCCACTTGTTGGCAGAGGTGGTTCAGGGACGATCTTTTTTACCCATTGCAATTTAAGATGTGTATTTTGCCAGAACTATGATATAAGTCATCTTGGCAGGGGCTTTGCAAAAAGTATTGAGGAATTGGCTGATATGATGCTTCAACTGCAAAAAAGGGGCGCTCATAATATAAATCTTGTAACCCCAACACATTACTCTGCGCATATTCTTAAAGCACTTGATATAGCCGCAAGCAGGGGACTTCGGCTGCCAATTATATACAACACTTCTGGCTGGGAACCGCTTGAGATAATCAAGATTCTTGATGGTATTGTTGATATTTACCTGCCTGATTTCAAATACTGGGATAGTGAAATGTCAGCAAAATATTCAGCCGGAGCAAAGAGTTATCCGGAGGTGACAAAAGAAGCAATCCTTGAGATGCACCGCCAGGTCGGTGTGGCAAAACCAGAAAAAGATGGTCTTGTGTACAGGGGGCTGATGATTCGCCATCTGGTTATGCCAAATAATGTTGCTGGTTCAGAAAAGATTATGGAGTGGATAGCGGAAAATCTGCCAAAAGACACATATATCAATATTATGGCGCAGTATAACCCGAGATATAAAGCATTTGATTATCCGCAAATATCCAGGAGGATAACCGATGAGGAATATAAAAAAGTTGTTGACCGTGCAAAAGAACTGGGGCTTACAAATCTTGATACTGGGTGGGGATTCTGGTGGCTGAGAAGATGATGGGATTATTATTGAAACCTGTTGCTTATAATAAACAAGTTATGGCTAAGGCCGAAAGATTTCTAACAGGGTTTATCTGTGTAGTTTTCATAATATTTATAGCTCTTGCAGACCATTGCTGGGCTTATAAAGATTACCAGGAAAGGGTTACCGAGCATACGCTCAAAAATGGCATACGACTTATAATTCTGTCCGACCATTCTGCTCCGGTTGTTTCCTTTCAAGTGCATGTGGATGTTGGCGCGGTAAATGAAAGAGTAGGGGAGACAGGGATAGCCCATCTACTGGAGCATTTAGCCTTTAATGGAACCCAGGTTATTGGAACCAAAAATTGGAAAGATGAGAAAAAGGCTTTGGCCAAACTTGACCGTATTCACAAAAAATTGTTAATGGCTAAAGCAGAAGGAGAAAATACACAGAGGCTTGAGGAAGAGTTTGAAGAAGCTAGACTTGCTGCAGATAGGTTTACCAGAACTAATGAGTTTGGTCAGATTCTCGAGCGAGCTGGAGCAATTGGCCCTGGTGCCTATATCAGTTATGATTTTACCTGTTACTGGGTTGAGCTTCCTTCTAATAAGGTCCAGTTGTGGGCGCTCTTGGAGTCTGACCGGTTACTGAATTCAGTAGCGCGTGGGTTTTATCAAGAATTGAAAGTTGTCAAAGAAGAGAGAAGGATGCTCGTTGACAACTCACCGTGGGGAAGGCTCTGGGAGGAATTCAGGGCAATTGCTTATAAAGCACATCCCTACGGGAATCCTATAATTGGGCACATGAGCGATCTTGAAAATATGACACGAGATAAGATAAGGAGTTTTTATGAAAAACACTATACCCCTTGTAATATAATAGTGGCCATTGTGGGCGATGTAGAGCCAGAAAGACTTATCCCCAAGATGGAGAAGTACTTTGGAAGATTTCCGGTTAAAGACAGACCACCTTCAGTAATAACAGTTGAACCGGTTCAGGCTTCTGAAAGAAAAGTTACCGTGGAAATAAAGGCAGAACCAATTTTAATAATAGGCTATCATACATTTAAGGCTACTCATCCCGACCGACCAATGCTGAGGATAGTTGCAGAGATCTTGGGTGGGGGAAGAACCTCTCGGTTATATGAGCGTCTCGTAAAAAAAGAAAAGGTTGCCATAGATGTGGGTTCTTGGTCCTGGGCTCCAAAATATCCCGGGATGTTTTATTTGTGGGGAATGGCATCAAAGGGCCATACAAACCAAGAAGTGGAAAGGTTAATTTACGAGGAGATTGAGAGATTAAAGAAGGAACTTGTAAATGTCACAGAATTAGAAGGAGCGAAGGCCAGGGTGAGGACCGAGTTCATCAGAGGGCTTAAGTCCAGAAGAGGGATAGCCAGGGAGCTTGCCTGGTATGAAGCGGTGACAGGCGACTGGAGGAATATGTTTAAAGAATTAGAAAAGGTTGAGAAAGTGAGCGAAGAAGATATAAAGAGGGTAGTAAATAACTACTTTTTTTCACAGAATAGAGTTGTGGGAATGGTTGAGCCTAAACTGTGAGTAAGATGAAGAGAGAACTTAAAAAGATTAAAAAAGGAATTATTTTTTTGTTAGTCCCTGTTTTTCTGATAGGCTGCTTTCCAAAAAGAGATACGACAAGGGATTTTCAGAGATTGGAGTTTGTTGAATTAGAGCCTATTGAAGTTCCGGAATATACAAGAAGAGAGCTTAAAAACGGAATGATTGTTTATCTTATGGAGGACAGAACATTACCCCTTATCCATTTCAAGGCTCTTATAAAGACGGGCTCTATTTGGGATCCCCAGGATAAGGCTGGACTTTGTGATATAACATTTGAAGTTATCAGAACAGGAGGGGGTGGACAGAGGACAGGAAACGAGATAGATATGAAACTTGAGAGGGTAGGAGCTCAGATAGAGGCAGGCGCTGATAGAGATATGGGTTGGGTTTGTGGTTTTTCTCTTAAAGATAATTTCAATGAAATCTTCTCTGTATTCGGTGATATTTTAAGGAACCCTCTCTTTGACCAGGCTAAAATAGAACTTGCCAAAATTAAAATAAGGGGATTAATTGCCCGCAGAAATGACAATATAGAGGAGCTTGCCAACAGAGAATTTAGAAGGCTTATTTATGGGAGAGATAATCCCTATGCGAGGATTGTAGAGTATAAAACAATAGAGAAGATTACCAGGAATGATTTAGTGTTATTTTATAATAATTTTTTTCATCCTAACAATATTGTTCTGGGTTTGTGGGGAGATTTTGAGAGCGAAGAGATGCTTAAAAAGGTAGAAAGTATATTCGGAGATTGGGAACCAAGAGAGATTCAATTTCCTGAGAAGCCCATAATTGAGCAGGAGCCCATTGCCTCATTTAATTTAGTTATCCGAAAAGAGGCCACCCAGTCTGCGATAAGAATGGGCCATTTAGGTATAAGGCGTGATCATCCTGATTATTTTGCTTCCATAGTGTTGAGTAAAATATTAGGAGCAGGCTGGCATTCAAGATTTGGCCGTCGTCTGCGGACAGAAGAGGGGCTCGCTTATGAGGTTTGGGCATGGCAAACGGCTGAGTTTGATTATCCAGGGTTGTTTATTGCTACTGCCCAGACTTCTTTAGGTCGCACTATTGAGGCAATAACTCTGATGAAAAGAGAGATTGAACTAATACGGCAGAAAGAAGTAAGTTATGAAGAACTTAAAGTCGGCAAAGAAAGTATTTTAAATGCAGCTGTCTTCTGGTTTGATACAAAAGATGAAATAATTGAAAGGCTTATGCGTTATGAATACTATGGGTATCCCCTTGATTATATAAAGAGGCTCATTGAGGGTATAAAAGAGGTAACAAAAAATGATATTTTAAGGGTTGCCCGGGCTCATCTAAAACCGGACAAACTGACCATACTTGTAGTGGGTAACCCTGAGTTTTTCGATAAGCCTCTTTCAAGCCTTGGTGAGGTTCGCTTACTTGATATTTCAATCCCTCAATAGTTTACCAAGCAACAAACGGGTTTACCCGTTAGAGACCTATCTGCCCTCTGGTATTTATCATTATAACTGGCAAGAGCATATTATTGTTTCCGTAAAAGAAGATGATTTTTGCAAGCAGTTAATGTTGGCAGCTCTGGAGCAGAGGATGGTAGCAAATGCTCCTGTAAGTTTAGTCTTTACTNNCGTCTATTTTTTGCACTACAAGAAGATATGGCAAAAGAGGAGAGGTTCGCTATGTCCCTATAGATATGGGAGGTGCGGGTCAAAATGTTCACCTGCAGGCAGAGGCATTGGGTTTAGGCACAGTGATAATCGGTGCCTTCCATGACGAAGCAGTTAAGAAAATTCTCGGGGCAAAGGATGAAGTGCCTCTTTACATAATGCCAGTGGGAAGATATTAGGAGGGAGCAAAATGATTATGAATGAAAGGATACTTATAATTACTCTTTTGGTTTTTAGTATGGTTAAATGGGCAGTAGCAGAAGAGGTTCGGCAACCAGCAGTAGCAGGCAGTTTTTATCCTGCTTCTGTCCCAGAGTTAAGGAGGATGGTTAAAGGGTTTTTAGAACAAGTCCAGCCGGTAGAGTTAGACGGAGAGTTGGTTGCATTAGTTGTTCCTCACGCCGGTTTTGTCTTCTCAGGCCAGGTGGCGGCACATTCTTATAAACAGTTAGAAGGAAGAGATTTTGATACCATTATTTTAATCGGGGATAGCCATAGGATGAAGTTTCCCGGTGCTTCCATCGGAAACTACTCTGCCTATCGCACTCCCTTAGGGGATGTGTCAGTAGATAGAACATTAGTGAAAAAACTAATTAAAGAAAATGAAAAAATAGGTTTTCATCCTCAGGCGCATAAAAAGGAGCATTCCCTGGAGGTACAACTACCATTTTTACAAACAGTGCTTGGAGATTTTAAAATTGTGCCCATAATAATGGGTGAGCGCAACCTTCAGACCTGTAAAATTTTGGCCGATGCGCTTCTTAAACACACCAAGGACAGGAATGTGCTCTTTATCGCTTCTACTGACCTTTCCCATTTCCATCCCTATCAGGAGGCAGTAGAGATTGATAAAAAAACAATTTCGGCGATGGAAAAATTAGATGGTGATCTGCTCTTTAAAGGTTTGCAAAGAAATGAATATGAACTCTGTGGTGGCGCAGCAACAGTAGTTACTATGTTAGTAGCCGAAAAGTTGGGTGCGAACAAAGTCAAACTGTTAAAATATGCTAACTCCGGGGATGTGCCCTTTGGAGACAAGTCCCGGGTAGTGGGCTATGCGGCAATGGCCATAACTAGTTTGGCCGGCTCTCAAGGGATAGAGACTTATGAACCTTTAAGTAAAGAGGCACAAAAGATACTTCTTAAACTTGCCCGTCAGGCCATTCAGGGGTATGCAGTAACATCTGCAACACCAAAAATTGAACCAGGAAATTATACGGTGTTAAATGAAAGACGGGGCATATTCGTCACTATTTACAAAGACGGAAAATTGCGGGGTTGTATCGGTGTACACGAATCGGAACTGCCACTTTACAAACAGGTTGCAAAAACTGCTATAGATGCTGCTTTTTTTGACAGGCGATTTCCTAAATTGAGGCCAGAAGAGATTGAAGATATTAAAATAGAACTTTCGGTGTATCTTTCTCCCTTAGTAAAGATAGACAATGTTAGTCAATATGAAGTTGGAAAGCATGGAATTATTATGCGAAAGGGCCGACGGGGAGCAACATTTCTCCCCCATGTGCCCCTTGAGCAGGGATGGGATAGAAAAGAGACTTTAGAACAACTCTGCCGCAAGGCCGGACTTGCCCCAGGAGCCTGGCGTGATAAAGATATGGAGTTCTACATCTATTCAACTCAGGTCTTTGGAGAATAAGATTATTATAATACTCTGTCAAATAAATAAGCAGTCGGGGTTTTTCTATTCTTTCCCGAAGGGCTTATCCTAAAGCACGAGGGGCTGAAGGATCTCATGAAATTCTTTGTCGCTTCGCTTCTCAACGGATGACAAGTTGGGAAACTACTCCCTGACCCGTCCATATAACTAATAAGTAGTGAGCCCGTTTATATGATTACTTTAGAATAGAGGGCCAATAATAAATGGTCTCGAAGATATGACTCGTAAGGAATTTGAATCATTGGTTGCAGATGTTTTGAAGGGGCTTCCGAAAAAATTCAAGGATAAACTTCAAAATGTAGATATCACCATTGAGGAAGATCTTAATGTGGACATGGTAAAAAAACTCAGGCCGGGCACACAAGGTCGACTCTTGGGACTTTATTACGGTGTTCCCTTGAAAGACAGGACTCATTATTATGGCATGGTGATGCCCGATAAGATTATACTTTATAAACAAAATATTGAGCTGGAATGTGAGAAAAAAGGATTAGATATTTACAAGGAGATAAAACATGTTATACAGCATGAGATCGCCCATCATTTCGGAATATCTGATAAACGTTTAAAAGATTTAAATGTGTATTAAATTATTGACCTTTGCATAATGATATGTGATAAATGGGGTCAACTCTATTTTCTCTAAAAAACCAATGTAGTATTATTAAAAAAAGAAAATAGAGTTGACCCCATTTATCCCTTTATGCAAAGGTCAATATTAAAACAATAAAATAAACCTATTGTGTTTCACATAAATAATGAAAAGTCATCCCTTTCGTTGTTCCCCCTAATCCAGAGAGTGCCCGAAAGAGGGGTTAGGGGAGATTATTTTATGTAAAGCAATTTAATGTGTTTGTATTAAATATGAGAAGAATAGGGTTAATAATATTTTTGTTTTGTTTAATATCTGCCACTTTAAAAATAAATGGGGTGGGCCTGCTTGTTCGCCGCTTTGCTCCCGCCTACGTAGAGGCTTCGGCGGACAGGCTGGCAGGCGGGAAGGAGGCGATGTTTTATCAAAAATTAGATAATAACAAGGTCCAATGTAGACTTTGTTTCCGGAAGTGTATTATTACTGAAGGCGGGCGTGGATTCTGTCGGGTAAGGGAAAATCAAGGAGGGAAATTGTACAGTTTAGTTTATGGCAGGCCCGTGGGACTTCAGATTGACCCTATTGAACTTGAGCCGATGTATCATATGCTTCCCGGACACAAGAATCTCTGTGTTTTTACCGCTTCTTGCAATTTCCGCTGCAAATACTGCCACAACTGGCATATTACCACCCGGGGTCCTGAAGAACTAGGAAGCAAAAATTATTCTCCCGAAGAGGTTGTAGAGGAAGCAATAAGAAAGGGGTGCAAGTCTATCTCCCACAGCATAAATGAACCAACAATTTTTTACGAGTATATGCTTGATGTTGCAAGGTTGGCTAAAAAGAAAGGACTTTTGAACCTTTTTCATACTAATGGCTCAATATCTCCTGAACCTTTGCGGCAAGTCCTTAAATATATGGACGGGGTTACAGTGGATCTTAAGGGTTTTGATGAAAAATTTTATCAAGAAATTTTACAGGCTCAATTGAAACCTGTATTGGAAACCTTAAAAATTATCAAGCAGGAGGGTGTGCATTTAGAGATTGTCCATTTAATTATTCCAACCCTGAACGATGATCTGGATAAGATAGAACAGATGTGTATCTGGATTAGAGACAATTTAGGAGAGGATGTCCCTTTACATTTTAATCGCTTTTCCCCGGCTTATAGACTAATGCATCTGCCAGCCACACCAGTTAGGACTTTGGAGGCGGCAAGAAAAATTGCTCAAAGCGTAGGACTAAAATATGTCTATATCGGTAATCTCCCTGGCCATAAAGGTAATAGTACTTATTGCCCTCAATGTCAAAAGAGACTAATTCATCGGATTCATTTTACAGTTCTGAGTAATAATATAAGAGATGGAGGGTGCGGATTGTGCGGATATAAAATTGCTGGCATCTGGAATAGGTAACTTGTGATAAGCAAAATAAAAATTGTGAAGATAATTTTGTTAGTAGTTTTAGGGCCGCTTCTTTTTTATCCTTTCGTATTTTGTCCTTTCCGTCTGCCTTACCTATACTGTTCTATTTGCTATTTAAAATGTCCCTGGGGAAGATTAAGGTGGTTCTTGCTTTTAGGGATGCTGGGATTGAATCTTAAAAGGAGGTTTTATTGTTCTTCTTTGTGTCCTTGCGGGACAATTCAGGATTTGCAACGGGGGATAAAGATAAAAAAGTTTATTCTACCTTCCTGGGGCCACTGGGTCAGATTTTTCATTTTTGGTTTAGTATTTTTATTTATATTGGCAACCAGAGAATACTTCTCATTTATTATTGGTGGCTATATTTTTTGGTTTCTTATCGGTTTGATATTTGTACTCTCATTTTTTAGCCATAGATTCTGGTGTTTGATATTTTGCCCAATCGGAACATTAACTGACATAATGTTAAGAATAAAAAGGTGGTTTAGACGCCGCTAAAAATAAATTTGACAAAACCGCTCTAAAGCCCTAATGCTTGGGCTTAAAGGTTACCTTGCCTTGACATTTGTTCATAGATTCTGTTAAAATAAATAAAATAAAAGAGGATGTTCTGGAGTGTTAGTTTGTAACCACATCATAAAGGCCGGGACAAACTAACAACTGTTAAACAAAGGAGGGGAAATGAATAGGATTTGCAAATTTGTTTTAATATTTTTTATTTTTTTTAGTGTTTCTGTTTTTTCAGAACCACGGATAGATAAAAAACAGACATATAAGGAACTTGAAAGGTTTACTGAGGCTCTTTCTATTGTTCAGCAGTATTATGTGGATATTGTTCCTTTAAAAAAGATAATAGATGGTGCAATAAAAGGAATGGTCCAAAATCTTGACCCAAGCAGTGAGTTTATGAATCAAAGACAGTACAGAGATTTACAAATACGGAGTAAGGGAGAGTATGGTGGGCTTGGAATGTTTATCGGCATAAGAGATGAGATTCTTACAGTTATTGCTCCTATGCCTGATACACCAGCATCAAGGGCAGGGATAAAGTCCGGGGATAGAATTGTAAGAATAGAAGGAGAATCAACAAAAGGAATTCAGGCAGGTGATGCTGTTGATAAATTAAGAGGAAAACCCGGAACACAGATTAAAATTGTTATATGGAGAAAAAGGGATAAAAAGCTTCAAGAACTGACACTTACAAGGGAAAAAATAGAAATAAAACCTGTCCAGGAAGAAAAAATCATAAAAGAGGATATTGGACATATCTGGCTTGTGCAGTTTAATGAACATACAGCAGGTGCACTGGACAAGAGCCTTGAAAATCTTAAAAACAAGGGTATGAAAAGGCTTATTCTTGATTTAAGAAATAATCCCGGGGGACTTTTAACATCGGCAATTGCCGTAAGTGAAAGATTTTTAAAAGAGGGTGACACAATTGTAAGTCTATCAGGAAAATCTGAACTTGGGACAACAAAAGCAATAAAAAGTTCTGGCAAACATGCCACGACCGATATACCCCTTCTTGTTCTTGTAAATGGTGGAAGTGCAAGTGCATCTGAAATTGTTGCCGGTGCCATAAGGGACAACAAAAGAGGATTGATTGTCGGTTTAAAAACATATGGCAAGGGGTCCGTTCAGACAGTTATTCCACTAAAAGACAATTATGCTTTAAGGCTTACTACAAGTAGATACTATACGCCCGGTGGCCATCGCATAGACAAAGGAGGAATAACTCCTGATATTATCATTGAAGAAAAACCTCCCTTTGAAGTAGCAAAAGAAAAAACAGCAGAACAGATATTTGAGGATATAGAAAATGACAAGGTAAAAGAAGATGAGACACTTGAAAAAGAAGATGTAAAATTTTATGATTATCAGTTAGAGCAGGCAGTCTTTCTTTTGAAAGGATTTAAATTTTATGAGCAGATCAAAAAGTAGTGTTGCCGTATTTATATCCGGGATACTTGTTGGTTTGGTCCTGGGTGTCCTTGGTTATTATGTTGCTTCTTACCGGAAAACAGAACCTGTTTCTATCTTGCATGAAAAGGCTGAAGAAAAAAAGATAGAAAAAGAGAAATTAAGGCTCCTTTTGCCTGAGGTTAAACCAGGTAAAATCGCCATTATACTTGACGATTGGGGACATAGCAAACGAAACCTTCCTCTTTTATATAGTATCCAGAGGAAGATAACTATTGCAGTTCTTCCTGATGGTCCATATTCTACACAGATTGCTAAAAAGTGTAGAGAAAAAGGACTTGAGGTAATCTTACACCTTCCTATGGCAAGTGGAAAACTCAGCCTTGATGGGAAAACAAGTATCAGACCCGGTATGACAAAAGATGAGGTATCAAAAATATTTTCTCATTCTTTTTCACAGATACCTAATGCAGTGGGTGTGAACAACCATATGGGTTCTTTTGCAACAAAGGATGAAGCAGTTATGAGACTTGTTTTAGATGAAGTAAAATCAAGAAGGCTTTTTTTTATTGATAGTGTGACATCGGATTCATCTGTTGCTGACAGTGTCCGAAGGAAGATGGGCATAAGAGGGGCAAAAAGGGCGGGTCTTTTTCTTGATATAGATGCAAAAAATAAATTTGAGATAGAACAAAGACTTATTGATCTAGCAAACATTGCCAAAAAAAATGGTAAGGCGGTGGGCATAGGACATGCAAAACAAGATACACTTAAGGCTATATTAAGGGTTGCACCAAGGATAGAATCAGAAGGTGTAAGGTTTGTGTTTGCATCAGAAGTGGTAGAATAACAGGCTCTAAACAAAAGGTTTTATGAAGATATTAGGGGTTGAAACATCCTGTGATGATACAGCATCTGCGGTTATAGAAGAAAAAAATATACTGTCTGATATTGTAAGTTCCAGTGATACATTACATGAGAAATATGGCGGGGTTGTTCCTGAAATTGCCTGCAGGGCACATATTGAATGTATATGGCCTGTTGTTCAGGAATCTCTCAGACAGGCTAATGTCAAAATTGAAGATATTGATGCGGTTGCAGTAACATATGGGCCAGGACTTGCAGGGGCTTTGCTTGTTGGTGTATCATTTGCAAAAGGGCTTTGCTGGGCTTCAAAAAAGCCGTTGATTGGTATAAACCATTTAGAAGCACACCTGTGGGTCTGTTTTTTGACTAAAAATCCTCCGAAGATACCCGGTATTGGGCTCGTTGTATCAGGAGGTCACACAAGCCTTGTCCATATAAAATCATGGAAAAGATTTGAACTTATAGGTTCAACAATAGATGATGCCGCTGGTGAGACCTTTGATAAGGTAGCAAAGATATTGAAATTAGGTTATCCGGGAGGACCCAAATTACAGGAGGCTGCAAAAAATGGAAAGAAGGATGCTATAAAGTTTCCGATAGCAAAATTAGAAAAAAAATATAATTTTAGTTTTAGTGGCCTTAAAACATCTGTTCTTTATTATGCAAAAAATACTGTAAAAAAACACATTTCAGATATTGCCGCATCTTTTCAGGAGGCGGTTGTGGGCGCTATTGTAAAAAAAACTATTGATGCAGTTAAACAGGACAGTGTCCAAAGCCTTGTGTGTGGAGGGGGTGTTGTTTCAAATGAAAGATTAAGAAAATGCTTGGAACAGGAAACAAAAAAAATAGGGATACCTATCTATTTCCCCGATGTTTCACTTTGCAGGGATAATGCAGTTATGATTGCAGCACTTGGGATGGAGTACTTTAAGCAGGGTAGATTTAGCTCAATGGATTTAACGGCGGTTCCGGATTTAGGGATAGGGAAAGGAAATTAGAAGTTTTAGATTTTAAGTTTTAGATTAGAATATGAGAAATTAGAAATTTTAGATTGCTACATTTAACCAGGAAGTGCAACGTTTAAGGATTTCATGACCCCAACGAGACAGGGTCAAAGACCCTTAAAAACAAAGAGGAGAAATGATAGTAATAGGTGAAAAGATAAACACTTCAAGAAAGTCTGTATTTGAGGCGGTTGAAAAAAAAGATGAAGAGTTTATAAAAAACCTTGCTCTGAAACAAACTTCCGCAGGAGCTGATATGTTGGATATAAATTGTGGAACAAATGTTGGGAGAGAGGTTGAAGATATGAAGTGGCTTGTAAAAATTGTACAAGAGGTTTCAGATGTTCCTCTTTGTATAGATAGTCCAAATCCAAAGGCTCTTGAAAAAGGACTTGAACTTGTTAAAAAAAATGGAAAAAAATATCTTGTAAACTCCATTACAGCGGAACGGGAAAGGATAAGGCTCATTCTTCCTATTGTCCAGTGTTTTGATTGCGATGTTGTGGCGCTTACTATGGATGAAACAGGTATGCCCCATACAGCAGATGAAAGAATACAGATTGCAAAAAAAATAATAAAGATGTGTGAAGAGCAGAAGGTAGCAAAAGAAAGAATATACTTTGACCCATTGGTTCGTCCTGTTAGCACAGAACAAGAGCAGGCACTTGCATTTTTGAACGCAGTTGAAGAAATTACAAAATTAGGAGCAAAAACAACCTGTGGTCTTTCAAACATATCTTTTGGACTTCCTGAAAGAGGGCTTTTAAATGCGGTGTTTGTTGCAATGGCAATAGACAGAGGACTAACATCGGCACTTATAGACCCTATGGATAGGCTTATGATGGCAACAATAAAAGCAGCGGGAACATTGCTTGGAAAAGATGAGTATTGTATGAATTATATCACAGCATCAAGGGAAGGAAAACTGTTAAAAACAAAGTAACAGGGTAAGAAATAAGGGGAAAAAGTAGACTATGATGCAGTGGTTGATGCATAAGGTTTTTGCAAGTAAAAATGCAAGAGAATTAAAACGACTTTATCAGAAATTAGAGAATGTTAAGTCTTTTGAAGATAGCATTAAAAATCTTTCAGATGAACATTTAAGGGCAAAAACTGATGAGTTTAAGAGCAGACTAAAGCAAGGTCAGACCCTTGATGATATCCTGTGTGAGGTATATGTTGTTGTAAAAGAAGCCTGCAAAAGAATGGTTGGAAGGGAATGGGATGTTTGCGGTATAGGAACAAAGTGGGATATGATTCCTTTTGATGTCCAGATTATTGGTGCAATAGTACTTAATGAGGGAAAAATTGCAGAAATGGCAACAGGTGAGGGTAAAACGCTTGCTGCTATTATGCCTTTGTACTTAAATGCTCTTACTGGAAAGGGTGCGCATCTTATAACAGTAAACGATTATTTAGCAATGCGTGACAGAGAATGGATGGGACCTATATTTGAGTTTCTTGGGCTGACTGTTGGGTGTATACAAAACCAGATGGAGCCATCACAAAGAAAGGTTCAATATGATTGTGATATTACATATGGAACAAACAATGAATTTGGTTTTGATTATTTAAGAGATAATATGGCAACCAGGATAGAGGACAGGGTCCAGAGGGGACATATTTTTGCAATAGTTGATGAGGTGGACTCTGTTCTTATTGATGAGGCGAGAACACCTCTTATTATTTCAGGTCCTGTTGAGGTTTCAACGCATAAGTACCATGAACTAAAGGGCCCTGTTGAAAGAATTGTAAAAAAACAAACTCTTCTGGTGAACAATATAATTGCACAGGCAGAGGAATTATTATCATCGGAGAAAAATTACGAGGCAGGTATAAAACTGCTTCAGGCAAAAAGAGGTGCTCCCAAAAATAAAAAACTTATGAAGTTGTTGCAGGATAAAAAAAATATAGATTTAATGGGAAAGGTAGAACTTGATTTTATAAGAGATAAGAAACTTCATACCCTGGATGAGGACCTGTTTTTCGCAATAGATGAAAAAGGGCACAGTGCGGATCTTTCTGAACAAGGAAGAAGAGAGATTTCTCCCAACGATCCAAATATGTTTGTGCTTTCAGATATACATGAAGAGATTGCTATACTTGAGTCTGAAAAATCTTTAACCCCTGAACAAAAAATCCAGAAAAGAACAAGCCTTGAACAGGAATCTCTTGTAAAAGGAGAAAGAATACATAATATCTCACAATTGTTAAAGGCATATACACTTTTTGAGAAAGATGTTGAATATGTGATACAGGATGGTAAGGTTATAATAGTTGATGAGTTCACAGGCCGTCTTATGCCGGGAAGAAGATACAGTGACGGGCTTCATGAGGCACTTGAAGCAAAGGAATCTGTTACAATTGAAAGAGAAACACAGACACTTGCAACGATTACATTGCAGAATTATTTTAGAATGTATAAAAAACTTGCCGGTATGACAGGAACCGCCGAAACAGAGGCACAGGAGTTCTGGGAAATATATAAACTTGATGTTGTTGTCATACCCACACACAAGCCGATGGTAAGAAAGGATTATGATGATGTAATTTACAAAACAAAAAGGGAAAAGTACAATGCGGCAATAGATGAGATTGCATATCTTTACAATATAAAAAGACCTGTTCTTGTGGGAACTGTATCAGTTGAGGTCTCTGAAACATTAAGCAGGATGTTAAGAAGGCGCGGTATTTCTCATAATGTTCTTAATGCAAAATATCATCAACAAGAAGCACATATTATTGCAAAGGCAGGTCAGATTGGTTCTGTTACGATAGCGACAAATATGGCAGGAAGAGGAACAGATATAAGGTTAGATTCCCGTCTTTCAGAGACTGTTTCTTGTGCTGTCATAGAACAGGTTAAAAAGTCTTTAAACAATACAAACATATCTGTAAATGTCTGGACAGACATTGAAACGGGAGTATTCAAAAAGGCTATTAAAAGTTTAGAACCAGATGGAATAAGTGTAAATTTTAATACTAACAAAAAACCAATGGTTGCAAGGTTTGGCAGAGGCGTTAATAAAAAACAAGAGGCAGTTATGGATTATAATTTAGGTCTTGCAATTGTTGGAACCGAAAGACATGAAGCAAGAAGGATAGATAGACAGTTAAGAGGACGTTCTGGAAGACAGGGAGATCCGGGCTCTTCAAGATTTTATCTTTCTTTGGAAGATGACCTTATGAGACTTTTTGGCTCTGACAGGATATCAGGTCTTATGAGCCGTATGGGTGTGGAAGATGGACAACAGATTGCACACGGTATAGTTACACGTTCGATCGGAATTGCACAGAAAAGAGTAGAAACACAGAACTTTGAAATAAGAAAAAGACTTCTTGAATATGACAATGTGATGAATCGTCAAAGAGAAGTTATATATGAAGAAAGAAGGATTGCACTTGAAGAAAATAATTTAAAACTCCACATACTCAATATGATAGATGAGGCAATAGAAGAAATAATTTTTGAATATTTACCTGATGAAAAAGAAATAGAAAATATTGAAGAACTTGTGCAAAGAATAAGAGCCCATTTTCCCGTAAGTCTTAAATCTGAGGACTTAAAAGAAAAAGACAGGGAAGGCATATTTGAACATATTGTTAATATCGCGCATTCTGCTTATGATGAAAAAGAAAAACTCATAGGTTCTGATAGCATGCGTTTTATAGAGAAGATGTCCATGCTTACAGTTATTGATATGAAGTGGAAAGAGCATCTTTATGCAATGGATGGACTCAGAGAAGGAGTAAGTTTAAGGGCATATGGACAGAGAGACCCGCTTATAGAATACAAGCACGAGGCGCATTCTATGTTTTCAGAACTTTTAAAGCAGATGAAATTAGAAATAATAGTCAGGGTATTTAAATCATTTATGGTATCTGAAAAAATGCCTGTAAGTCTTATAAGACAATTTTTGCATCCGCAAACATTGCATTTTGGAAAAGAAAAAGAATTTGCCCCTGCTGTTGGTAAATCCACCAGAACAGCACTTACGGAGAATATTCCCATCACCCTTGCAGGTTCTTCTCAATATAAAAGACAAACACCCAAGGTTGGCAGGAACGACCCCTGCCCTTGCGGAAGCGGGAAAAAATATAAGAAATGTTGTGGTGCAAATTTATAGAAAGGAGGGGTATGGCAAAAAAGGCTTTATTTAGTGCGGTTGGTGAAAAAGAAATCACAAGAGCAATTGTTGGGGAATTTGCAGATGAGTTTAAGGAGCACATAGAAAGCGATTGCCTGATTGTTGGAGCGGGCCCAAGCGGGCTTATGGCTGGAAAAGAACTTGCCGCAAAAAAGAAAAAGGTTTTTATTGTAGAAAGAAACAATTATTTAGGAGGTGGCTTTTGGATAGGTGGGTATCTTATGAACAAACTTACAGTAAGAGCGCCAGCCCAGAAGGTTCTTAAAGAACTTAAAATCCCTCACAAAGAAGTAATTAAAGGGCTTTTTGTTGCAGATGGTCCTTATGCATGTTCAAAATTAATTGCGGCAGCTTGTGATGCGGGTGTAAAGTTTGCAAATATGACTGTGTTTGAAGATGTGGTTGTCAGGCAGGATAACAGGGTGTGTGGTGCAGTTATAAACTGGACACCTGTTCAGGCCTTGCCAAGACAGATTACCTGTGTAGACCCTGTTGGCCTTGAGTCAAAAGTGGTTCTTGATGCAAGCGGACACGATGCAGTTGTTATAAAAAAACTTGAAGAAAGAGAAATAATAAAAACAAAAGGATATGGCGCAATGTGGGTTGAAATGTCAGAAGATCTTATTGTTGAACACACTGGAGAGATTCACCCCGGCCTTGTTGTAAGCGGTATGGCAGTTTCAACAGCCTACGGTCTTCCCAGAATGGGGCCGACATTCGGAGGCATGCTTCTTTCAGGGAAAAAGGCCGCAGAGGTTATATTGAAACTTCTGAATGAAGAAAAAAAGTAAAACTATAATTCAGTATGACGGATGTTGGAAGAATATAATTCTGTCCGATATAACAAAAAGATGTAAAAAATACTTAAAATCATTTAATTTTGCGATAAAAGATGAAATCCTGAAACCTTTTATATCAGAAGAACTGGCATGCAGGATTGCGCTATGCAGAATAACGGATATTGCTAAAATGAGCAATCCCAAACAAAAGCCTTTTCCAGCAGAGATAAGTCTTGAATACAGAATTTTAACAAAAAAGACACAGGTATTAAAAGGGTTATTATATGATGGTTTTATGTTTCAACACATATTAAGAAAAATATATAATGACCCTTTCTTGTTTATATATATTACTGATAGGCTGATGTGCACAATGGGACAGGATGGAAGGTATCATGCAAGAACAATAATTCTTGGGAATCCCGCTATTGTCTCAACCACGGGCCTTGTTGAAGGCCCTGCAAAAGTTTCTTCCTATTACAGAATAAAATTTGCCTTGTCAAAAGTAAGTCCTGCTCTTGATGCAGGTTTAGAAAAAGTTTTAGAAAAAAACTATCTGTTAATTGATGATAAAAGGATAAATAAAATTATTCCTGGTTATATCTTACAGGCCATATTCTTTCATTGGACAGGAGAGCCTTTTTGTTCCGATAAAATGTGTAGACTCTACAATGCTCACTGGCAGAAAGAAATGTTAGAATGTCAATTACAAAGGGGTGTTGGATTGTGTGAGGAACACAGGAAGAAACTGGGGAAGATACTGTGTATGATGAATTTATAAAATATGTAAATTTGCCTCTATCTGAGGTTGTGCATATTGCAGATAATATCAGAAGAAAATATTCTAATTCAAAGATAGAACTTTGCAATATAATGAATGCCAAGTCAGGTATCTGCAGTGAAGATTGTAAGTTTTGTGCTCAATCCTGCCATCATTCCACGGGTGTTTCTGTATATCCTTTAAAAAGTAAAGAAGAGATTTTAGAGTCTGCAAGGGTAGCAAAAAAAATAGGAGCACATAGATTTGATATTGTCGCAAGCGGCAACAGTCTTTCAAAACAAGAATTGAAAAATGTTGTAGATGCAGTATGTGAGATTAAAAAATCTATCCGTATAGATATATGCGCTTCTCTTGGGAAATTAAGAAAAGATGAACTTGCAATTTTAAAAAGTGCCGGGCTTTCAAGGTATCATCATAATATAGAAACATCAGAAAGATATTTTAAAAATATTGTAAGCACACATACATTTCAGGAAAGGATTGATACAATAACAGCGGCAAAATCCGTTGGATTACAGGTTTGCAGTGGCGGGATAATAGGCATGGGTGAAGATTGGGAAGATAGGATATCAATGGCTCTGACTTTGAAAAAAATGGATGTAGATTCTGTTCCGTTGAATATACTTGTTCCGATAAAGGGCACTGCCTTACAGGATGCGGCTCCTTTGTCCTGTTCTGATGCAATAAGGACGATTGCAATGTTTCGTATAATCTTAAAAGATAAAATAATAAAGATTGCAGCAGGAAGAGAAACCATACTAAAAGATTTTCAAGCCCTGGGATTTATGTCCGGTGCAAATGGTATGCTCATAGGCGGGTATCTTACACTAAAAGGAAGAAGTATTGAAGAGGATTTAAAACTTGTAGAAGAGATTGACAAAATATTATAACCCTAACATACCTGTTTGTTAAGAAAATCTACAATCTCTTTTGCAGCCTCTTTACAGGCACCACCTTGGCCTAACATATCTTTCACATTTTTTAAATCATTTTTAATCTTTGTGTATATTTCTTTGTCTTTTAATATTGCTATAGCCCGTCTTGCTATGTTTTCTTGTGTTGCTCGGCCTTGAACATACTCATCTACTATTTTTTTCTCTGCGACCACATTCACCATTGCAATATTTTTTATTTTAACAAGGTTTTTTGCAATAAGAAAACTTAAAAAAGACAGTTTATATGCCACAATCATAGGGGTGTTGATTATTGCTGTTTCAAGCGTTGCTGTGCCTGAACAAACAAGTGCAAAATCCGATGCATTCAGTATGTCATATGTTGAGCCGCTTATTATTACCGGTAGGTTGTGTTTTTGTAAGTATTTCTGATATATATCTTTTTTAAGAAACGGCGATTGGGCAATAAAAAATATAGAATCTTGAAATTCTTTTTTTATGATCTCTGCAGAAGATAGAAATACAGGTAAGATCTTATTGATTTCATTTGAACGAGAGCCGGGAAGTATTGCCACAACATTTGTACCTTGCGGAATATTATTTATCTTTCTGAAAAGTGTTCTGTTGTGTTCTGGTTTTACAATATCAAGCAATGGGTGACCTACAAATCTTACAGGGATATTATGTTTTTTGTATATCTGTTCTTCAAATCTGAATACAACTATCATAAGGTCTACATATTTTTTTATAAGTCCAATTCTTTTTATGCCCCACGCCCATACTTGCGGGCTTATAAAATATATTACCGGAATGTTCCTTTTTTTTGCCTCTCTTGCAATTCTTAAATTAAAACCAGGATAATCAACAAGAACAACGGCATCAGGTTTTTCTTTTTCAAAGTCTTTTATACATTTATTAAAAGCGAACTTCAAAAGATTTATCTTACCTATAACTTCAAGAAAACCTGTTACACCTAATTTTTCCACCGGCAGAATAACATCCATCCCCTGGCTTTTCATTCTTTCCCCGCCGATCCCCCTTATTTTTATTGATGGGTCAAGACTAATTAATTCTTTTATAAGAAAACCTGCCAACAGGTCCCCTGATGCCTCGCCGGAGATAAAAAAAATCTTTTTATCCATTTCTTCTGATATTCCTTATTATTTTGAATGCAAGTTTTACTGCTTCAAAGCCCTCTTTACCAGATACCACAGGCTGTGTCTTATTTCTTACACAATTTATAAAAGACACTATTTCTTTTTGGAGTGGCTGTTCTTTTTGTATTGGTATATCTTTTTTCAGGATCTGATTATTTACCTTTTTGTATAAGACTGCGGTTTGCGCACTATAATCAATACTTATATACATATTGCGTTCAAAGAGTCTTATTTTTCTCATAGACTTGGAAGAGATTCTGCTTGCTGTAAGATTTGCAACAGCACCATTTTCAAACTCAATCCTTACATTTGCAATATCCTCTTCTTTAGAAAGAACAGGGGTTCCAACAGCATTTATTTTTCTAATTTTAGAATTTATCAGAGTAAGAATAATATCAATATCATGTATCATAAGGTCAAGAATTACGCTTACATCTGTGCCTCTTGGTCTGTAAGGGGCAAGTCTGTGGCATTCAACAAAGCGGGGATTTTTTGTAACCTTTCTTATAAATTGTATAGCAGGATTAAACCTTTCAATATGTCCTATCTGCAGGATTGTATTTGTTTTTTTAGTGATATTAAATAAAGATAAAGCCTGTTCAGGTGTTGCTGTCATAGGTTTTTCAAGAAGAACGGGAATGCCTCTTTCTAAAAACGGATACGCAACCTTATAATGGCAAACAGTAGGGACAACAATACTTACCGCATCAACTTTGTCAAACAGGTATCTTATATCTGTACACCCTTGTATATTATATTTTTTTGTGAACTCCGATACTTTTTGAGGATTTATATCGCACACACCCACAAGTTTTACATCCTTTATATTTGAATATATATCAGTATGAACAGAACCTAGGTGTCCAAGCCCTATTACAGCAATATTTATTTTTTTCATAGATAGTATTATATACTGAAAAATTTTTATTTTATCTTGTTTTTTTAGAAAAAATATGTTATACTCTTACCATTAAAAAAAGGAACAGAAACTATTGTTGAAGATAATCAAAACTTAAAAAGACCGTGTAAATGAGCACTCACAGAAATAGAATATAATGTAAAAACTGTAATAGTAAAATCAGGTAGTCTTAATGAACTTAAAGAAACCGTCAACTGTTTTTTTATCACATCTTAAACAAATCCGTTCTGGTAAGGTCCCATCTTGAGATTAATGTATGGAAATTTGTCAAACCAAAATAATAATAGACCTTACAGCAGTGGAGAAAAATCTGAATTTTTTAATATCAAGGATTTCTAAAAACACAAAGGTTATGGCAGTAATCAAAGCAAATGCATATGGGCATGGGCTTTTGGGGCTTGCTAATTTTTTAAAGAATAAGGTTGATTTTTTTGGTGTATCAAGTGCTGATGAGTCAATACAGTTAAGAACAAATAATATAAGAACTCCAATTCTTATATTTGCTATTGTTCATCCGGAATTTTCATATACAGCAGCAAAAAACAGTGTGTCTTTGAGTGTGTGTGATGTAAAGGATGCAGAGGATATTGCAAAAACCTTAAAAAATAAAAATCTCATTGTAAATCTTCATCTTAAAATTGATACCGGGATGGGAAGACTTGGACACTGGTATAAGGATGCATTAAAGATTGTTGAAGGTATAAAAAAAATCAAGAAGGTTTATTTAGAGGGAATATATAGCCATTTAGCCTGTGCTGATAGTATAAAAAAAGTGGTTTCTAAAGAACAGATAAACAGATTTTCACAAGTTGTCAGCCTTCTTCAACAAAAAGGTTTAAGACCGCCTATCTGTCATCTTTTAAACAGTGCAGGTATATTAAAGTTTCCGGAAGCAGAATTTGATATGGTAAGACCCGGTCTTACACTTTATGGGTTATCTCCCTGCGAGGATAAGAAATATAGAAATCTTTTTTATCCTGCAATGAAATGGATAACATATCCGATGTTTATAAAAGATATTGAAAAAGGAAAAGGGATTTCATATGGACATACATTTATAACACCAAAGAAAATGAAGATTGCAATACTTCCTATTGGTTATGCCAACGGATATAACAGACTTTTTTCAAATCTTTCAAGTGTACTTGTACATGGGAAAAGGTGTAAGGTTCTCGGAAGAGTATGTATGGACCAGACGATAATTGATGTTACAGATATTCCATCTATAACTAAAAAAACGGAAGTAGTGATTTTAGGGAACCAGAAGCAGAACATTGTTTCTGCTGAAGAACTTGCGGGATTTGCAAAAACAATTCCTTATGAGATAGTATGCAGTATAAAAAACCGGATAAAAAGAGAATACATAACATAAAAAGTATAAAAAGAATTAACACTGCCTGTAAGTATTTTCCCTGCCATAAGAGACTACAGGACTGTACATTTTGCTACTGTCTGTTTTATCCTTGCTTAGATAAAGCTCTGGGGGAATATGTATATCTTAAAAAGTCTAAAGAAAAGATATGGTCATGCCAGAGTTGTAATTGGATACATAAAAAAAGTGTTGTTGATAAAATACTTAAAATAATAAGAAAAAATAAAAACATTATAAGATTTAGAATACAGTAAAAATGTAAAATTTAAGTATAGTTGCAATAGGGATAAATCGCAGGACAACATCTCTACAAGTTAGAGAAAAGCTTTTATTGTCAAGCCATTCTAAAAAATAATTGAAGATACTATAAGGATATGCGGTTCGGCGTTTAAAGAAATGAATTGATCGCCAGTCAATTTTATGTAATTATATTACAATTGTACTGGCAGAGTTTGTGATAAAATTACAAAAACTAATTATGAATAAAATAATTCAAGAATTAGAACAATATGGAAAATTGATTGTAGAGAAGGGACTTACAGCAGGTCCGGGTGGCAATATCAGTGCAAAACAGGGTAGCACCATTTATCTTTCCCCAAGCGGGTTCAGTCTTGCCGAAATTGACACCAATCAGTGGGTTAAAATAGACTTAAAAACAGGGAAGAAAAAAGGTAAAAACAACGGACTGAGACCAACCTGTGAGGTTTCTATGCACCTCGGTTGTTATGTTTGTAGGTCCGATATTAGTGCGGTAATTCATACGCACCCCATTGTTGCAACAGCACTGGCAACCGCTGATGTAGAATTTAAGGCGCTTTTTCCGGATTTTGTTGCTCTTTTAAGTTCCGAGGTTCCTGTTTTAGATTATGTAATACCTGCGGGTGAGAAAATTAGAGCATCTGTTACTGGAGAAATTAAAAAAGGGTATAACGCTGTTCTTCTTAAAAATCACGGGGCAGTTTGTGTGGGTTGTAACCTTAGAGAGGCGTATTACAGGTGTTTGGTGTTGGAAGATGCGGCCCGTTTTTTACTAATCACACTTTCTATCGGTAAAAAACCAAGGTATCTTACTTCAAAAGAAGTAAAGGGGATTGATAATTTAGAGGCAGAGGACTATAGAAAACTTTTGTTAAAAATGTATAAATAGCCTGCTGTATAACCCTAATAGAACTGGTGATAGGTGACTGGTTAAAATTTGGTCCAAAGTCTAAAATTTAGTTTGTAGTCAATAGTTTATAAATAGCAGGTCGTATAAAAAGAGGAATGTATGGACTTAAAGGAATTTAAAAATCCTGGTTCCCAATACCGGGGAGCACCATTCTGGTCGTGGAATGGGAAATTAGAGCCGGAAGAATTAAGACGGCAGATACAGATTATGAAACATATGGGTCTTGGCGGATTTTTTATGCATTCAAGGGTAGGACTTGATACGCCGTATCTTTCAAAAGAATGGTTTGAATGTATAAACACTTGCGCTGATGAAGCAAAGAAACTTAATATGAAGGCTTATCTTTACGATGAGGACAGATGGCCATCAGGCGCAGCAGGCGGGCTTGTTACAAAAAATTCCAAATACAGGATGAGGTATCTTGTAATGGCAATGACAAAAGATATTAAAAAAATTAAATGGACAAAGAATGTTATTGCAATATTTATTGCTGAATTTAAAGGAGAAATTATAAAAAAATATAGTTATCTTAAAAATGGTAAAAAAATAAAAACGCTTTCTCCATCTGAGACAATGCTAATTTTTTCTATTGAACAGGAAAAACCAAGCGACTGGTTTAATGGCTACACTTATCTTGACACAATGAACCCAGAAGCTGTCAAAGAGTTTATCAATGCTACGCATAACGCCTATAAGAAAAATTCAGGCAGGTATTTTGGTTTAAGTATCCCTGGAATTTTTACAGATGAACCACATTACGGTCTGAACTTTGCTCACTGGGCCGGGGCTGATGCTCCTGAAGGATATATTATGGTTTCGTGGACGGACCATCTGCCAGAAGTTTTTCATAAAAGATATGGATATAATATTTTAGACCACCTACCAGAGATTTATTTTGATATAGAAGGACAAAAAATTTCAAAAGCAAGATACCATTACAGGGATTGTCTTACCTTTCTTTTTGTAGATTCGTTTGCAAAACAGATTGGGCAGTGGTGCGGAAAAAATAAAATATTATTTACAGGTCATGTTCTTTGTGAAGATTTTCTTTCTTCCCAAGTGCAA
>BBPE01001894.1_pt1 | contig 24040 bp, 23 predicted proteins | sample 1344301 | NCBI WGS metagenome assembly BBPE01 (sample SAMD00019089, study PRJDB2971) | groundwater metagenome | isolation source: The Cedars highly-alkaline
CCTTGGATGAGCAATTGTTTTGTCATGCTTGAAATTCAACGGTCTTCATCTGCGTGGCGACACACCACCACGCTTGCGGATGCGATACCCAAGACGATAGATATCGGGCATATCCAACCTGGAGTCCTCATCGCGAAGTATCAAAATACCGAGCCCGACCAAGGTGTCCCGCAGCTTTTGACTGTTGGAAGTGAGTCTGTCGCCTTCATCCCAAGGCACGAACACACTTTTGGCAGAACATTGCTCGCTGATCAATCGAGGGGTCGGTGTTCCATCTACCCCAACGCTCCAAACACCATAAATTTCCTTCACCGTAATTGGCGTCAACCTCTCGTTGAACGCGGCAAGCGCAGTGCCAACCCAGAAGTAGTCTTCCTTTAACTCTTCAACACGCGCATCACTTGCGGCTCGCACGCCATGCTGTATATCCGCAGGCATAAGCACAGACGTTGAGTTGGGTTTTTGCGATGCCTGGAGAGCTTCTTTGAGGGATGCTGCGAAAGTACGTGGGCTTACTCGGTCTTTGCCATCGGCCAAATGCTTGTACCACCAGGTGTAAACGTGACCTTTGGTTGGACTGCTTCCCATGTACGGGGGGGCAAGGAGCTTTAGGAGCTCGGTCAGTTTCCCTGCATCTGGCGGCGACTGAACAAGCACTTCATGCCAAAAACCATCGCTCAGTTGTAGTTGCGGTGGACCAAACGTATCACTCAAGAGCTTTTGAAATCCTTTGCTCCCCTGTGCCAGCTTATGCCAATGCAAAGCATAGATGTCTTCTCTGGTCCATTTGAGATGCACTGCTTCGTTGACCAACTTAGAGGCATCGGGAAAGGACAGCACGCTGGGCATATTGGTCATGTCTTCCCGCAAAAAGACCTTCAATCGTAAACCCTTGAGCTGCCGAGCATCCAACAGGAGTTGTAACAACCCACGCAAGTAATCAACGCTGTGCGCCAGTCGCCCTTGCATCCGATCTAGCGCATCAAAAACCACGAGCGCCACTTCGCCGGATTGCGACAGAGCTAAGTTGATCTGTCCCAGTGAACGTGTGAGCGCGTCTGGGTTGCGATCGGCCCACCGCAGCGCCTCTGTCCAACCACCATCGCTAGTTGGATCGGGCATACCAATAACAACACCTCTCGCCTCACACAGAGACCGCAACTCATTCAACACCAGGGCTAGCCAAAGTACACGAGGCTCCAGTGAGTCTTGCAGCTTCTCCAGGTGAGTTCTGTCTGGCAAGCGTGTCGAAAGCGCATCAACATCCCACCGTACAGATCCAACAAACCGCAACTTGTCGAACCCCTTGACCACTTTGGACAAGGCGGGTTGCAGGCTTTCGTTAGTCAGCGCCTCGCTCCAGAACGACTTGCCAGCACCACGCATCCCGATCACCAGGGGCCGATCCAATGCCAATGCGCGGACATGTGCTGGTGGAAAGAAGATGTCTGTCGGCTGCGTCGGCTTGTCTTCAGACCGCCAGTTTTGAGCCACATTTAACAACTCAGCTCTCAGTTGAGTGGCTTCCTGGCTATTCATGATCAAGGTCCTCAGCTCCAAGCAGTTGATCCAAGAGTTGCTTCAGTTCACCAAATGCTTTTTCGAATACGGCAGCATCCAACTGTGCGGGGTTTTGGATGGGGTCGAAGTGCCGCAGCACATCGTCCCATCGCACACGCCAAGGACGGTGGGGTGCATCGGGATCGTCGGCACCGTAGTTGAAACCATCACTCTCCATCTGGTCTGCCTTAAGCTCTTCGTAAAGATGATCCAAAAACAGTCGGTAGCTGGCATCAAGAAAAGCACGGTCGTATCCAGCATCGACCGGCGTCAAAGCACTGACCACATGCAGCTTTGATCGGAAGTCATCACCACCGGCCCGAAGATGAGCGAAATGCTGCCAGTGTTTGAACAAGTGCCCATAGGCAGCCCAAGTCGCCCGCCCATGGGTTGCAAACAACAGCCCATGAGCATCGAGCTGCGTCAGCGCCACGGCGGCTGTATCGTCAACTCCAGCTCGCGAGTCCAGCAAGACGACATCGGGCTGCAACTCAGCTTCTAGACCATCCAAAAGGCGCTTGAATCGCCGCACATACCCTTGCTCTGCGACGTCCTGATACAGACGCCCCAGCTTGCCGACGTAGTCCTGCGTCTCTCGTCCAAAGGAAGGCGCAACCCACACGGCCCCTTCGCCGACCACCGTGGCTTCCAGACCACTGCGCTCAACCAAGCGTCTGGTAGAGATCAGTTCACTGGCGAGTTCTGGACGAATAGCATCAAGCGCAAACCAGTCGAGCAAACCGTAGTCGGGTCGCAAATCGTCAGCAAGCAACGTGGCAGACACCCCTGGAGATTCGAAGTCAGCATCAAGCACCAACACCTTCTTGCCTTGGGCGAGCAAGTAGTACGCCGACGCCAGCAATGCGCTGCTTCGGCCCACCCCTCCTTTGATGCCGAAGAACACAACACGCAAAGGATGAGGTCCGTCAACTGCTGATGGCGACTGAGTCCATATCTTTTCTTTCGCCTGTCTCTCAATCCAATACACCGAAAGCGGGTCCAGTTCGTCCCAAAGCACCTTGTCAGTGCCGGCCCACAAAGCGTCAGCATCAAACAAATCTTCCGAATAAACAAACCCATCTGGCTCGAACAAAAGAACACCCGTCGCAGCCGCCAGTGCATCTCTTGCTGCTCGCAGCGCCGCGCGAGAAGCTTCCGGCAGCTTGTCGAATTTTTTGCTCCCCGGCACCCCAATATGAACCCGCCCTTGCCAATCTCGAACGATCAAGAGCGAGTTGAAGGGCGGATCGAAACACTGGAGGTACTGTTGCCACTCGTTTTTGTGAGCCTCAAGCGCCCCTCTTATGGCATCAATACAGTCGTGCGTTTTGAGGTTCAGATCAATCGTCATGCCAATCCCCTCTGAACCAACTGCAACAGTCCCAACAAACCTCGCGCGCTTTTTTGGTGTGTCGCAACCGCAGCAGCGGCGAACTCCGGACGCGCCCGATTCAAGTAGCGCTGCCCCACGTCCCATCCAGAAAATCCACCTTGATGTTTGGTGGCTGCAGCGACACGGCTGGGATGCGTTTGTAGTACTTGATGGTTCGCGAACTCGGCCCACAAGCCAGCGCCGATGTGATTTCGCGATACTCGATTTACTTGCGGTTGGAGATTGCTCATCAACGCCTTTAGCACGCACTCCGCAGCGATTCCGTAACAATGACTTGCAGTCGCCGGATGCTCTGAGTGCACTGCATCCGCACTCAAGAAATGACGTTCGGCTGCGTCCGCGTAGTCATGCATATCAATAGCCCTGCGGCGTCAACAGGTGCCAGTCGGTCGCGCGCTGGAACGCATCGGCCGTTTGCAGCAGTTCGGCTTCGCGCAAGTGCTTGCCGATCAGTTGCAGGCCGACCGGCAGATGGCCCGCGCCAAAGCCGGCCGGCACGCTCATGCCGGGCAGGCCGGCCAGCGAGGCGGGCAGGGTGTAGATGTCGGCCAGGTAGTTGGCCACCGGGTCGTCGCTCTTCTCGCCTATCTTCCAGGCCACCGTGGGTGCGGCCGGGCCGGCGATCAGGTCGCACTGGGTGAAGGCCTGCTGGAAATCCTGCGCGATCAGGCGGCGGATCTGCTGCGCCTTCAGGTAGTAGGCGTCGTAATAGCCGTGGCTCAGCACATAGGTGCCTATCATGATGCGGCGCTGCACCTCGGGGCCAAAGCCCTCGCTGCGCGACTTCTTGTACATCTCGGTCAGGTTGTCGTACTGCGCCGCGCGGTGGCCGAACTTCACGCCGTCGAAACGGCTCAGGTTCGAAGACGCTTCGGCCGGGGCGATGATGTAGTAAACGGGAATCGACAGCTCGGTGCGCGGCAGCGAGATGTCGACCAGCGTGGCGCCCAGCTTTTCATATTCGGACAACGCGGCGCGCACGGCGGCCAGCACGTCGGGCGCACAGCCTGCGCCAAAGAACTCTTTCGGCAAACCGATGCGCAAGCCCTTGAGCGGCAAGGCAGCGCTTGCACCCTCACGCGGTTTCCCGAGCAGGCGCGTGTAGTCCTCTTCGGGCGAGTCCAGGCTGGTGGAATCGCGGTCAATGTCGGGGCCGGCCATCACGCTCAGCAGCGTGGCGCAGTCGGCGGCGCTGCGCGCCATCGGGCCGGCCTGGTCCAGGCTGGAGGCGAAGGCCACCATGCCGTAACGCGAGCAGCGGCCGTAGGTGGGTTTGATGCCGGTGATGCCGGTGAAGCTGGCGGGCTGGCGAATGGAGCCGCCGGTGTCGGTGCCGGTGGCCGCGGGTGCCAGGCGCGCGGCCACCGCCACCGCCGAACCGCCCGAAGAACCGCCCGGTACGCGCTGCGTGTCCCAGGGGTTGCGGGCCACACCGTAGGCCGAGTTCTCGTTGCTGCCGCCCATGGCGAACTCGTCGCAGTTGAGCTTGCCCAGGGTCACGGCGCCGGCCGCCGCCAATTTCGACACCACGGTGGCATCGAACGGGCTCTGGTATCCCTGCAGCATCTTCGAGCCGGCGGTGGTGGGAAGGCCCTGGGTGACGAAGATGTCTTTGTGCGCCAGCGGCACGCCCAGCAGCGGGCCGCATTCGCCCGCGGCCACGCGCGCGTCGGCGGCCTTCGCCTGGGCCAGGCTCAGGTCTTCGTTGAAGGCGAGGTAGGCGCCCAGGCCGGCATGTTGCCGGGCGCGCGCCAGCAGGTGCTGCGCGGCTTCGACGCTGGAGGTTTTTTTGTGGCGAATAGCAGCGGCCAGTTCGGCCACGCCCAGTTGGTGCAGGTCGTTCATTCGATCACCTTCGGCACCAAAAACAGGCCACGCTCGACGGCGGGGGCACTTTTCTGGTTGGCTTCGCGGTTGTTCGGTTCGCTGGCCAGGTCCGGGCGCAGACGCAGGCTCACGGGGTCGATCACGGCGGTGGGGTGGGCCAGCGGTGCCACGCCGCTGGTGTCGACCGCGTTCATCTGCTCGACCAGATCAAAAAAACCGTTGAGCTCGCACAGCAAGCGTTGACTCTGGGTGGGCGAGAGCTCCAGGCGCGCCAGTTTGGCGATGCGCCCGAGATCGGACTGGGTGAGGGACATGTCTGGTAGAGCTTGATGCGGCGGCGCGGGTGGTTCTGCCCGGCGGGCCGCAAGGACGCTGAAACGGCTTGTAAAGCAAGGCTTTGGCTGGATGATCGATGCAGTTGGGCGCAGGGCTTGCGGTATTATCGGCTGTTTAGCGGCAATACCCGCGCTCAACGGTCTTCTCTGCTTCGGCGGTGACTTTGCAGTTGGCCACGCACGCCCAGATACCCGGCGGCAGCCATCCGAAGCGGCGACCGCTCCCCACAGGATTCGTACACCATGTTTGAAGCATTCCGGCGCCAGTTTTCGACCGATCTGGCGATCGACCTCGGCACCGCCAACACCTTGATCTACGTGCGCGGCAAGGGCATTGTGCTCGACGAACCGTCGGTGGTCGCGATCCGTCACGAGGGCGGCCCGCAAGGCAAGAAATCGATTCAGGCGGTCGGCAAGGAAGCCAAGGCCATGCTGGGCAAGGTGCCGGGCAACATAGAGGCGATCCGGCCGATGAAGGACGGCGTAATCGCCGACTTCACCGTCACCGAGCAAATGCTCAAACAGTTCATCAAGATGGTGCATCCGCGCTCGATGTTCAAGCCGAGCCCGCGCATTATCATTTGCGTGCCCTGCGGCTCGACTCAGGTCGAGCGCCGCGCCATCCGCGAATCCGCCCTGGGCGCCGGCGCCTCCGACGTCTACCTGATCGAAGAACCCATGGCGGCGGCAATAGGTGCTGGCCTGCCGGTGTCGGAGGCCAGCGGCTCGATGGTGGTCGACATCGGTGGCGGCACCACCGAAGTGGGTGTGATCTCGCTCGGCGGCATGGTCTACAAAGGCAGCGTGCGTGTCGGTGGCGACCGTTTCGACGACGCCATCATTGCCTACATCCGGCGCAACTACGGCATGTTGATCGGCGAGCCCACGGCGGAGGCGATCAAGAAGAAGATCGGTTCGGCCTTTCCTGGCTCCGAAGTGAAAGAAATGGAAGTCAAGGGTCGAAATCTCTCTGAGGGCGTGCCACGCAGCTTCACCATCTCCAGCAACGAGATTCTGGAGGCCTTGACCGACCCGCTCAACAACATCGTCTCGGCGGTGAAGATGGCGCTCGAGCACACCCCGCCCGAGTTGGGTGCCGACATCGCCGAGCGCGGCATGATGCTGACCGGCGGCGGCGCGCTGCTGCGCGACATCGATCGCCTGCTGGCCGAGGAAACCGGTCTGCCGGTGCTGGTGGCCGAGGAGCCGCTGACCTGCGTGGTGCGCGGCTGCGGCATGGCGCTCGAGCGCATGGAGCGCATGGGCACTATTTTCACCAGCGAATAAGCCCGGTGCCGGTTCGCGGCCACCTCGAGCCCGACTCTCATGCCTTTGGGCACCTTGGACCGCAGCCCACCGCCCTTTTTCAAGCAAGGGCCGTCGGCCCTGTCAAAACTGTTGCTGCTGGGCGCCTTGGCCGTGTTTTTGATGATGGCTGACTTGCGCTGGCAGTTTGCCCAGCCCGTGCGCGCCACGCTGGCGAGTGCCCTGTATCCGCTGCAGTGGCTGGTGCTGCAACCGGTGCGGGCGCTCGCACAGGCAGGCGTTTATTTCAGTTCGTTGCAGCAGACGCAGCAGAACGAAAACCAGGCGCTGATGCGGTTGGCAGCACAGGCCGCAAACGCCTTGCAGCTCGAGCAGCTCCAGTGGGAGAACCAGCACCTGCGCCAATTGCTGGCCATGCGCGAGCGCATCAGCACCCCGGCACAGGGCGCTCAGGTCTTGTACGACAGCGCCGATCCGTTCTCGCGCAAGGTGGTGATCGACCGCGGTCAGTTGCACGGCGTTGTGCTTGGCTCGCCGGTGATCGATGAGAACGGCGTGCTGGGCCAGGTCACGCGTGTGTATCCGATGGTCTCCGAGGTCAGCTTGTTGATCGACCGCGAGCAGGCGATTCCGGTGCTCAATCTGCGCAGCGGTTTGCGCAGCGTCGCTTACGGTCGGGCCGGGACGCAGGGCGACGGGTTGGAGTTGCGCTACACCCTTGCCAGTGCCGACGTGGCCGTGGGCGATTTGCTGACCACCAGCGGCGTCGATGGTATTTACCCGCCCGGCCTGCCGGTGGCGCGGGTGACGCAGGTGGACTACCAGGCCACGGCAGCGTTTGCCCGCATCACGGCCGACCCGCTGGCGCGCATGCAGGGTGCGCTGCACGTGCTGGTGCTGCAACCGGTCGGATCGTCGCTGCCGTCGCTCTCGCCTGAGCCCCAGATCGCTCCCGCAGCGCACGCGCCGTCCGCCGTGGGGGGCCGCACGCCATGATCATGCGCCCGGGGCAACCTCTGCTTCTGCCCGCCAACGCGGTCTTCATCTGGCTTAGCCTGCTGGGCGCGCTGCTGCTTAGCATGCTGCTCAACATCGGTGGCGCCGGCCGTGCGGCCTGGCTGCCCGATCTGCTGGCCGTCGTGCTGGTGTTCTGGAGCATGCACCAGCCGCGCCGCATTGGTGTCGGCGTGGCCTTTGTCTTTGGTCTGCTGATGGACGTGCAGCAAGGCGCCTTGCTCGGCCAGCACGCGCTGGCCTACACCGTGTTGGGCTACTTCGCGGTTTTTCTGCACCGACGCCTGCTCTGGTTTCCGATTTTTACCCAGGCCTTGCAGTTATTTCCGCTGTTCGTCGCGGTGCACCTGCTAGAGCTGCTGGTGCGGCTGATAGGGGGTGCGACCTTGCCCGATTGGTCCTACCTGCTGGCACCGGTGCTGCAGGCGGCGCTGTGGCCACTGCTTAGCGTGTTGCTGCTGGCGCCGCAGCGCCGCGCCCACGATCCAGACGAGAACCGGCCACTGTGACCCGCTGCGCTGGTGACGCCCTCGCATGACCGAAATCAGAAACGTCGATACCGAGCTGGCGCGCTTTCGCACCCGGGTGCTGGTGGCGCTGCTGGCGCTGCTGCTCGCGTTCGGTCTGCTGGCCGCGCGCATGGTCTATTTGCAGGTGCTCAAGCACGACGAATTGCGCTTGCAAGCAGAGAGCAATCGCACCGCGGTGCTGCCGCTGCCGCCGCAGCGCGGACAGATTCTGGACCGCCACGGGCGCTTGCTTGCTAGCAATTATGCGGCTTACACGCTAGAGATCACGCCGGCGCGGGTGCCCGACCTGGATGCCACCCTGGCCGCGCTGGGCGAGCTGCTGCCGATCTCGCCCTTGGATCAGCGGCGCTTTCGTCGGCTGTTGCAAGAGTCGCACCGTTTTGATTCGCTGCCGATTCGCAGCCGTTTGACGGAAGTTGAAGTGGCACGCTTTGCGGCGCAGCGTTTTCGCTTTCCCGGCGTCGAGGTGCGCGCGCGCCTGATTCGCCACTACCCGCTGGGCGCGACGGCCAGCCACGTGCTGGGCTACATCGCCCGCATCAACCAGCGCGACAAAGAGCGCATGGCCGAGTGGCCGCAGCAGGTGCGGGCCAACTACCGCGGCACCGATCACATCGGCAGAACGGGTATCGAGCAAAGCTTTGAATCGGTGCTGCACGGAGTGACCGGGTACGAGCGGGTCGAGACCACGGCCGGTGGACGCGCCGTGCGCATGCTCGCCAACACAGCGCCGCAGCCGGGCAACAACGTCATTTTGACGATAGACATCCGCTTGCAAGCTTTGATCGAAGAGATGTTTGGCACCCGCCGCGGTGCCCTGGTGGCGATCGATCCGCGCAACGGCGAGGTGCTGGCCTTTGTCAGCATGCCCACCTTCGACCCCAACTTGTTCGTCGACGGCATCGACGTGGAGAGCTGGCGCGCGCTCAACGAGTCGATCGACCGGCCGCTGTTCAACCGCGCCCTGCGCGGCACCTACCCGCCGGGCTCGACCTACAAGCCCTTCATGGGCTTGGCGGCGCTGGAGTTGGGTCTGCGCAGCGCCACAACCGAGATCAATGACCCCGGCTTTTGGATGCTGGGCACGCACCGCTTTCGCAGCCATGGCGACAGAGCTCTGGGTCGCGTCAATCTGCGGCGCAGCATCGTCAACTCCAGCAACGTCTACTACTACACCCTGGCGCACGAAATGGGCGTCGATGCGATCCACGACTTTATGTTGCCGCTGGGGTTTGGCCAGCTCAGCGGCATCGACCTGGTGGGCGAAGCGCGCGGCGTGCTGCCCAGCCGCGCCTGGAAGCGTGGTGCTTTTCGACGCCCGCAGCAGCAGCGCTGGTTTGTCGGCGAAACCATCTCGCTGGGTATTGGTCAAGGTTACAACAGCTTTACCATGCTGCAACTGGCGCGCGCCATGGCCACGCTGGCCAACGCCGGCGTCGCACACCGGCCCAGGCTGGGCCTGGCGATCGAGACCGGGACGAGCGGGGAGCGCCGCGCACCCCTTGTCGCGCCGCCGGTCGATCTGGGCTATCGGTCCGAGCACCTGGCCGAGATTCTGAGCGCCATGCACGCCAGCACCACCGAGGGTACGGCCGCGCGCGTGTTCGCCGGCGCGGCTTACGCCAGCGGCGGCAAAACCGGCACCGCGCAGGCGGTCACCATTGCCCAGACCGAGCGCTACGACGCGCGCCGCCTGCAAGAGCACCAGCGCAACCATTCGCTCTACGTCGCGTTCGCCCCATTGGAAAACCCCCGGGTGGCGCTGGCAGTGGTGGTGGAAAACGCCGGCTTTGGTGCTGCGCACGCGGCACCGATTGCACGCCGCGTGTTCGACTACTTGCTGTTGGACCAGCACCCGAACGCGCAAGACATGCAAGCGCTGCGACAAGGGCTGGCGACCGCTCCCATCGGCACGCCCTTGATCGCCAGCCAAATGCCCTGGCCGCCATCAGAGCTGGCGGGCGCACCGGTTCAGGCTGCGCCAGCGTCAGCCAGCGGCACTTCGAGCGTGAATTCGGCCCCGCCCTGAGGGTGGTTGCGCGCGCTCAGGCTGCCGCCGTGTTGCAAGGCGATGCCGTGGCTGATCGAGAGTCCCAGGCCGGTGCCCTTGCCGACCGGCTTGGTGGTGAAAAAGGGGTCGAACAGGCGCAACAGATGCTCGGGCGCCATGCCGGGCCCGTTGTCGCGCACCACGAGCTGCGCGCGCGCCGCTTCGCAGCCCAGCGACACCCAGACGCAGGCGCCGGCGCACGAATCGGTGGCGTCAAAGGCGTTTTTCAGCAGATTCATCACCACCTGCTGCAATTGGCCTGCGCTGCCGGCGACGATGCAAGGCGCGCCGCCCTGCCAGCGCAGGTCGGCCGGCTGCTTGCAGCCTTTTTGCAGCCAGTGAATCGCGCGCTCGACCACTTCGACCAGATTGACCGGCGTGTGTTCTTGCGGGTCGATGGCCGAGAAGCATTTGAGCCCGTGCACGATGTCGGCGGTGCGCTGCGCGCCCTCGAGCGTGCCTTCGATTAGCGAGGGCAAGTCGGCCAGCAGGTGCTCGACACGCAGTTGCTGGCGCAGCGTTTGCAGTTCGTCTTCGCTGGCGTGCGCGTGCAGCGCCGCCATATAGGTTTGCAGGCGGTCACAGTATTTGCGCAGCGCGTGCACGTTGCCTAGCACAAAGCTGATCGGGTTGTTCAGCTCGTGTGCCACGCCGGCCACCAATTGCCCGAGCGAAGCCATTTTTTCTGCGTGCAGCAATTGTTGTTGGGTGCGTTTCAAGGCCTCGTGCGCGCTGCGCAGCTCGTGGTAGGCGCGCTTGAGCTCGGCGGTCGGGCGGCCGACCCAGACCGTGCCGACGCGCCGGCCGTTGCTGCTCAGGCGCGGCGTGCAGTTGGCGTCGACCGAAACCGGCTGGCCGTGCGGGTCGCGCAGGTGCAGCTCTATGCCCTCGCCGGCGCGCGGTGCATCGGTTTTGGCCATGGCCGCGCGCGCGCGCTGCACGCTGGCCTGGTCGCTCAGCCAGTCGTAGAGCTGGCTGCCGCGCAGCTCAGACTCGCTGCGGCCCAGCAGTTCGCACAAGGCCGCATTGGCTTGCTCGATTCTGCCTTGCGCGTCGCACACCAGCAACACGTCCGAGATCGAGCTGAGCACGCTGAAGATGAACTGCTGCGACTGTTCGAGTTCGGCGTTTTTTTGCTCCAACTCGACTTCGTCTTCGATTAGGCGGGTGTAGACCTCGTCCATTTTGCGGATCACGTCCAGCCAGGTCGATTCGTCCACTCCCTCCAGCGAAACACTAGGCAGCGGACTGGGTGCGCGGTCTTTGCTCATGGGGGTTTAGTGCACCGTGCACACCATGCAAGGGTCGAAAGAGCGCACGATGTGCTGCACCGCCAGCGGCGTTTGTTCGCCCGCGTGCACCGCTGCGCCCACCAGTGCTTGCTCCAGCGCGCCGGGCGTGCCGCTGGCGTCGCGCGGGGAGAAATTCCAGCTCGTGGGGGCGACGATCTGGTAGTTGGCGATGCACGCGCGCTGCAGCACCACCCAATGCCCCAGGCTGCCGCGCGCGGCTTCGCACAGCCCGATGCCGCTGCCCTCGTCGGGCAACGGCGTGCTGAGGCAAAAAGGCTCGGTCGGTCGCAGCGCATGCAGCCAGTCCTCCATCAGCGGCAGCACGCGCGCGAGTTCGACCAGCCGCGCCAGCACGCGGGTGAACACCGTGCCGCCGTGGCGCGCCACCGCAGCGCGCAGCAGCGGCTGCGCGCTGGCGAGCTGGCGCGCAATGGCGCCGCATTCGACCACGGCGCCGCCCAGGCGCGGTGCTTTGTTCCAACTGTAGGCGCCGGCCTTGTCCGGGGCCGGCTGGGTTTGCCCTTGCAGCGGGTGCCGTGGGCCGCCAGCATCGGCCAACCAGGCGCGGCTGGCGTCTTCGCTGATGCCAGCCGGATCGAGGTCGTCTAGCCGCCCCGCCTGTGCCTGCCAGACGCCGGCCGGCAGCGCAAAGCCGCCGGCGGGCTGGGCATAGGCGCCATAGCTCAGGTAGCGGCCCGGGCCGGGGCCGAGCGCGCCCAGGCCGAGCGCGCGCACCAGGCTGAGGAAAAAACGCAGATCCCCGCCCAGCGGGTCTTGTTCGTGCCAGGCCCACAGCGCCTCTTCGGTCTGCAATGCGGCCAGCTCTTCCAGTGGGGCGGCAAACAATTCCTGTTCCAGAAAACCGCGCAGCTCGCGCACGCGCGCCAACAGGCGTATGCGCTCGGCGGCGTCGATGGCGCGGCTGCTGCCGCCGGGCTCGATCGATTGCGTGTGCGGCCACTTGCCGCCCAGCGTGCCCAGCAGCATCAGCCAGCGCTGGCGCGCCAGCGTGGCCGCGCGCACCTGAACGCCGCGCGTGGGCGCGAAGCGGCGCACGGCCTCGGCGTGCCAAGGCTGGCCGGCATACTCCGGGCGACTGAAGTCGGGCATGAAAAACAGGTAGAAATGCGTCAGATGGTCGGCCAGGTTTTCGGTTGCCAACATCAGGTTGATGGCGTGTTGGCCGTTCGGCGGCATGGTGATGCCGCCCAGGTCGGCCAGCGCGCGCGCCGCTGCCACCGATTGCGAGACCGAGCAGATGCCGCAGATGCGCGGCACGTAGACCAGCGCGTCGTGCGCCGCCTTGCCCTGCAAAATCTGCTCGAAACCCCGGTACATGGTGGCGTTGACCTGGGCCGATGCGACGCGCCCTTGCTGCACGTCGAGCTGGACTTCGAGGTCGCCTTCGACGCGGTTGAACGGGCCTACCAAAAGTGTGCTCATGGGCGCATCACTTCAGCCGAGTCTTGCGCACCGCGGGGGTGTGCAGCAAGTGGTCGGCGGTGGCGTTTTGCCTGACGCGCTTGGGCGTGGCGCTCTTGGACAGCGAGGCCAGCGCGATGAACCAGGCTTTGGGCATGTCGGTCGGCAGCCCGATGGGGATGCCGGCGATTTTTGGCGTCTGGTGAAACGGGTGGCCGGGCTCCTGAAAACCGGGTTCGGTGCAGGCGATGCAGGCGTAGCCGCCGCGCGTGCAACTGCCCTCGCCGTTCCACAGCCGGGTGTTGCAGTCGGCGTGCACCTGTGTGCCCTTGCAACCCAGGTGCTCCATCAGGCAGCCCAGATCGGATGGCTTTTCGGCGCTGGCCTTGAATTCGTAGTATTCGTTGCGGGTGCAACCGTGGTGCACCAGTTGGTCGGCGTAAAAACGCGGCCGCGCCAGCGGGTCCAGGTCGGCGGCGCTGAAGCTGTGGTTGGCCAGCGCCATCAGGGTATCGATCACCCAGTTCGGGTGCGTCGGGCAGCCGGCGATGTTGATCACCGGCAGGCCGCTGCCGGAGCGAAAATCGGCGCCCAGCAGGCCGCCTGGGCGGTCGTCGTCGTACTGCAGGCCGCAGGCGTCGGTCGGGTTGCTGCCGCCGGCGGTGATGCCGCCCCAGGCGGCGCAACTGCCCACGGCCAGTACGTGCTGCGCCCGAGCGGCCAGCTCGCGTACCCAGTGAATCATGGGCAGACCGGTGCCAGCCAGCAGGTGAAAGCGCCCGCTGCCGTTTGGCCCGCGCAGCAGCGAGCCCTCGATGCACAGCGCATCGAGCCGGCTGCGGCCGTCCAGCAGCGCTTGCAACAAGGCAATCACCTCGTCGCCGCTGGCCAGTGAGAGGGAAGGGTGCCAGAGCAAATCAATACCGGCGGTGCGCAAATGGCCCTGAAAATCAGTCGTGTCGGCGCACAGCAGCGACATGCTGCAGCCGCCACAGCCCCCGCTTTGCAGCCACAGGACGTTCATCATTGCGCTCATCCCTCGCCCTCTTGCAGCCCCAGGCGCTGCATTTTGCTGCGCAGGCCAACGCGTGACAGGCCGAGCTCTTGTGCGGTGTGGGTCTTGTTGCCGCGGTGGCGCTGCAAGGCGTCGCGCAGCAGCATGGCTTCTATCGTGTCGAGCCGTTCGGCCAAGGTGCCGCAGGGCGCAATGACCACGCGCAAGGCCGGGCCGGCATCGACCCTGCCTTCGGTGCGGCTGGCGCAGCGCTGACGCACGCGCTCGGAAAACGCCGCCGGGCTGAGCTGGCGGCTGTCGTGCAGTGCCATTGCGCGCGCGATTTCGTTGCGCAGTTCGCGAATATTGCCCGGCCAGGCGTAGCTGCCCAGGCAGGCCAGGGTGTCGTCTGTCACCTCCACGCCAGGGTGGCCGAGTTCGGCTGCCACCTCGCGCGCAATGTGGCGCGCCAGCGGTTCGATGTCGGCCGGGCGCTCGCGCAGCGGTGGCACTGTGATGCTGACGCTGGCAATGCGGTAGTACAAGTCTTCGCGAAACAGCCCGTCCTTGACGCGCTGCTCCAGGTGGCGGTGGGTGGCGGCGATTACGCGCACGTTGACCGGCACCGGGCGCACGCCACCGACCGGCCGCACCTCGCCTTCTTGCAGCACGCGCAGCAGCTTGACCTGAAAGGCGGGCGATGTCTCGCCGATTTCGTCCAGGAATACAGTGCCGCCGTCGGCGCGCTGGAACAGGCCCGGGTGGTCATCGAACGCACCGGTGAAAGCACCGCGCTTGTGGCCGAACAGCTCGGACTCGAGCAGCGTGTCGGGCATGGCGGCGCAGTTTTCCATCACGAACGGACCGGCCAGGCGCGGCGAGGCGTAGTGGATGGCGCGCGCCAGCAGCTCCTTGCCGGTGCCCGATTCGCCCAGCACCAGCACCGAGAGGTCGTAGCGCGCCACACGCTCGGCCATGGCGCAGACGGCGTCGAGCGGGCTGCCGGGTGCGCGCACGATGCGGTCAAACCCGAACGCGCAGCGCGCTTGCGCCAGCCGGTTGCTCGAGCGCTGGCGCAACACGCCGGTGCTGGTGCGCAACTCCAGCGCCAGGCGGCTGGTCTGGCGCTGCAGCGCCAGCGCGTCGACCGCGTTGCGCACCGACTCCAGCAGGTGCTCGGGCGACCAGGGCTTGAGGATGTATTGATAGATGCCGGCCTGGTTGATGCCGGCAATGATGTCTTCGCTGTCGCTGTAGCCTGAGATCACGATCCGCACCGTCTCCGGCCAGCGCTCGCGCACCTCTTGTAAAAAAGCGACGCCGGTGCTGCCCGGCATGCGCTGGTCGCACAGGATCACGCTGACCGGTTGGCGCGTCAGCAGCTCGCGCGCCTCGATGGCGCTGTGCGCCGTCAGGATGCAAAAATCCTCGTCCAGCGTGCGCCGCAGCGCTTGCAGCGAGCGCGGCTCGTCGTCCACCAATAGCACGGTGGGCAGGGCTTGCGGTGGCAGGGCTGAGGTCACGGTCGAGCGGCTTGATTCACGCCCCGCTCCCGCAGCGGGCTTTAGCGGTGCACGGCCAGATGCCGCGGGGTCCAAGCGTGGGCTTGTTTGTACACGAAATGGTGGCGTGCCACGTGGTAGCTGGGGTCAAACCCGTAAAAATTGCGCTGCATGCGCGCCAGTTCCTGCGCGCGGTAGTCGGCCAGCGGTCGCTGCGCCTCGTCTTGCTGGCGCTGGGCTTGCTTGGCCGCCAGCCGCGCCGGCCAATCGGCGCTGCAAGCCAGCGCCAGTGCATGTTGCAGGCAGCGCGCGGCAAAGCCCTCAGGGGCGGCGTCGCAGCGGTCGATCAGGCCGCATTGCAGCGCACAGCGCGCCAGCAGCGGCAGGCGCTGCGCCATCAGGGCGTGCGCGCCCGCCTCCCCCAGGCGGCGCGGCAGCAAGTAGGTCCAGTACTCGGAGCCGTACAGGTTGCCCATGTTTTTGTAGTGCGGGTTGAGTACCACGCCGTCGTGCGCCCACGCCTGATCGGCCGCCAGCGCCAGGAAAGCGCCACCCGCGCCGGCGTTGCCGCGCAGCACGGCTACGCTGAGCCGGTCGCTGATGTGCAAAATCGCCAGCGCCAGGTCGTTCATGGCATTGATATTGCGCCACGAGGCGTCGGCTGCGCTGTCCCCGTCGCGCTGGGCGGCGGCCTCGATGCTGTTGAGGTCTATGCCGTTGCTGAAGAAGTCTTCGCCGCCCAGCAGCAGCAGCACCTTTGTGGGACGCTGCAAGACTTGCAGCAGCGCAGCGTGCAAGCGCTCGCAGCGCGCCGTGCTCATGGCGCCGTTGTAAAAGTCAAAACTCAGGCAGCCCACGCGCGCGTGGGCGGGCCCGTGTTCGGTGTAGCGCAGCTCGCCCCATTCGTCGGCGGCCCGCTGCAGCGGCACCGGCCGAAGCGGCAGCGCTGTCGCTTCGGCAAACAGGCTGGCCGCTGCCTGCTTGAAGGTTTTTTGCCCGTCTGCGCCGACCAGCCGTGCCTGCCCGATCCAGACCCCGGCGTCGCGTGTGCGGCGCAGCAGTGCGCCGTCGCGCACCGCCAGCAGCGCGCCGGGTGCGGCGTCAGTGAACGCAGCCAGGCCAGCCGGGCTGGCCAGGTGCGCATCGCTCAGGTAGCAGGGCTGACCCCAGAGTGTGTCGAGCACGCCGGGCTGGCCGTCGGCGCTGCGAATTTTCGCCAGCACGGTGGCGCTGCTGTCTTCGGCCCAGTCGATTGCGCGCTCGCTCTGGCGCAGCAGCGGCTGCCAGTGCGGCGGCGGCGCCGGGCCGCTCCAGGCCGGCGCTGCGCGCGCGCCGGATGCGAAACGAGCCACCGCTTCGTTCACGGCCTGTAACGCTGCCTGCGTCACCTCACGCCGGTACACGCTGCCCTTGCTGGCCGCGCGCAGGGGAAAGCGCGCCTGCGCCCAGACCGGCCCGGCGTCCAAGTCGTCATTGGCCTGCAACACGGTCACACCCCAGTCGGTCTGGGCGTGCAGCAGCGCCCAGTCCAGCGCCGACGGCCCCCGGTCACCCGGCGGGCCGGGGTGCAGCACCAGGCAGGGCAGGCGCTGCCAGACCGATGCCGGTAGGCGGCGCCTGAGAAACGGCGCCAGCAGCAGATCGGGCGCAAACAGCGCCAGCGCTTCTTCGGTCACGCGCTCGGCAATGTCGAGTTCGACGCTGACGCTGTGGCCGGCTGCGCGCAGCTCGGCGAACAGCCGCTGCGTCAGGCTGTTGAAGCTGTGGCACAGCAGCAGGATGCGCAGCGGGTTCAACAGATTCGGGGCAGTTGTTCGCCGCTGAGCCAGTCGACCACGCGGCGCCCGCCAAAGCGGGTCGCCATTTGCACGAAGTGCTGCGGGTCGGCGCTGACTTCGCCAATGCGCGCCGCAGCGGCGCCCAGCGGGTGCGCGCGCAGCGTGGCCAGCAAGGTGTCGGCGGCTTCGGGCGCGCAAATGGCGATCAGCTTGCCTTCGTTGGCGACGTATAGCGGGTCGAGGCCGAGCAGCTCGCAGGCGGCTTCGACCTGCGGTTGGACCGGAATCGCCGCCTCTTGCAGCAACATGCCGACACCCGACTGGCGCGCGATTTCGTTCAGCGCGGTGGCCAGGCCGCCGCGCGTGGGGTCGCGCAGCACGCGCAGCGCACCGGGTGCGGCCGCCAGCAAGTCGGCCACCAGGGTGTGCAGGGCGGCGCTGTCGCTTTGCACCGTGGTTTGAAAGCTGAGCGAAGCGCGCTGAGACATCACCGCCACGCCGTGGTCGCCCATACTGCCCGAGAGCAAGATCACGTCGCCGACGCGCGCGTTGCGCCCGCTGATCTGCACCCCAGGCGCGCGCACGCCGACGCCGGTGGTGCTGATGAAGACGCCGTCGCCCTTGCCCTGCTCGACCACCTTGGTGTCGCCGGTCACCACCGGCACACCGGCTGCGCGTGCGGCCGCCGCCATCGAGGCGACGATGCGTTGCAGCTCGGCCAGCGCAAAACCTTCTTCGATGATGAAGCTCGCGCTCAGGTAGAGTGGGCGCGCGCCCAGCATCGCCACGTCGTTCAAGGTGCCGTGCACCGACAGACTGCCGACGTCGCCGCCGGGAAAGAACAGCGGCGAGACCACGTGGGCGTCGCAGGACATGACCAGGCGGCCCTGCGCCGGGTCAAAGGTGGGCAGCTCCAGTACCGCGCCATCGTCGCCCTGGCGCAGGTAGGGGTTGTCGAAGGCGGCCAAAAACAGCTCCTCGATCAGTTGCGCCGCCGCCTTGCCGCCGGCGCCGTGGCTCATGTCGATGCGGCCGTGCTTGATGTCAAGGGGGCGGATATAGTTTTTCTTCACCGGTTTGGCCGGCGCTGCGCCGCCGTTGTGCGGGTATGGGTCGATTTTCATGCCAGGCTGGGTTCGGGTGGAGCGGTGCGGATGGCTATGTCGCGAAAACGTCCGTAGCTGTAGTGCGCGGCGCAAGCGCCTTCGTTTGACACCATGCACGAGCCGACCGGGTTTTCCGGTGTGCAGACGGTGCCGAAAATTTTGCAGTCGCTGGGTTTTTTGACCCCGCGCAAAATGGCGCCGCACTCGCAGGCCTTGTTGTCGGGCACCGGCTGGTAGTTCATCTGGAAGCGGCGCTCGGCGTCGAAAGCGGCAAAGGCCGGCCGGATTTTCAGCGCGCTGTAGGGCACATGGCCCAGGCCACGCCATTCGAAGCTGGTACGCAGCTCGAACACCTCGGACACCAGGGCCTGGGCTTTGAGGTTGCCGTGCGGCGTGACGGCGCGGGTGAATTCGTTTTCCACCTCGGCGCGGCCCTGGTTGACTTGGCGCACCAGCATCAAAATGGCCTGCATCACGTCCAGCGGCTCAAAGCCCGCAATCACCACCGGCTTGCGGTATTCAGCGGCAAAGTGGTCGTAGGGCGCCGAGCCGATGACGATGCTCACATGCGCCGGTCCGATGAAGCCGTCGATCGGCACGGTGCCGAACTGGCGTACCTCGGGTGACTCCAGGATGTGGGTGATGGCCGAGGGCGTGAGCACGTGGCAGCACAGCACGCTGAAGTTGCTCAGGCCTTCGCGCGCGGCGTCGCGAATGGCCAGCGCGGTCGGCGGCGTGGTGGTCTCAAAACCGATGGCGAAGAACACCACCTCGCGTTGCGGGTGAGCGCGCGCCAGCGCCATCGCATCGGCGACCGAATACACCATGCGAATGTCGCCACCGCGCGCCTTGGCCTTGATCAGCGACAGGCTGTCGGAGGCCGGTACGCGCAAGGTGTCGCCGTAGGTGCAAACGATCACGCCTTGTTCGAGCGCCAGCCGGATCGCCTGGTCGATGCGGCCGATCGGCAGCACGCAAACCGGACAGCCGGGGCCGTGAATCATGCGCACATGGGGCGGCAGCAGTTCCAACACGCCGTAGCGTGAAATGGCGTGCGTGTGGCCGCCGCAAAATTCCATGAAGCTGTAGGAGCGCGCCGGGTCGGCTTCGTGCAGGATGCGGGCGCCGATCTGGCGCGCGAGATCACCGTCGCGGAATTCGTCTATGTATTTCATGCCGGCTCCTTGGCTGCGGCCAACGCGTCGTCGTGGCTGGCGATCTGGGCGAATAGGGTCAGCGTCTGCTGCGCTTCTTCGGCGTCCAGCGTGCCGATGGCGTGGCCGACGTGCACGATCACGTAATCGCCGACCTGCACGTCAGAGACCAAGGCAATCGAGATTTCTTTCTGAATGCCGCCCAGATCGACCAACGCCTGTTCGTTGGGCAGCAGTTCGATCAGGCGGGCAGGGATGGCGAGGCACATGGTTCGGGTTCCTTGACAGTGGGGTGCTCAGACGTGGATGCGGCGAGTTGCCGTGCGGCCACCCAGGCCTGGCCTATGGCCAGCCCGGCGTCGCCGCAGCCGCGCGCGTGCGGCAGCAGCACCGTGCAGCCGTCCGCTTGCAAGCGCGTGCGCACGCGCTGGAGCAATACGCGGTTGTAGAAGCAGCCGCCGCCCAGACCGATTTGGCGGCTGCCGTGTTGGCGCGCCGCTTGCGCGGCCCAGTCGGCCAGCGCGTCGGCCAGCGCGAGATGAAAACCGGCTGCCGCTGCGTCGACGTGTTCGGCTGGCTGATCGAGCAGGGCGGCGAACAGCTCGCGCAGGTCCAGCCGCTGCTGCGCGTCTATCTTCGCCCCGGGCAGGGCGGCGCAGTCAGGGTGATCGGCCAGCCAGCGCGCGCTAGCGGCTTCGAGCGCGATCGCGGCTTGGGCTTCGTCGCTCTGGCGCAGACACAAGCCCAGCGCAGCGGCAGCGGCGTCGAACCAGCGCCCGGTGCTGCTGCTGGGCGGGCAGTTCAGTCCGCGCGCCAGCATTTGCGCAAGGCCGCCGGCCAGTGCGTCGCCGACCTGGGCGCCCAGGCGCGGCACGATCTCGTCGCCGCGGCCCAGCGCGTGCAGCGCGCTGGCGGCCATGCGCCAGGGCTCGCGTGCAGCGCGGTCGCCGCCGGGCAGGGCCAGCGGCAGCAGATGGCCCAGGCGCTGCCAGCGCGCGCCGTTCACCCACAGCAGCTCGCCGCCCCAGGCGCTGGCGTCGCTGCCCAGGCCAAAGCCGTCGAGCGCCAGGCCAATGAGCGGGCCGTCGATGCCGTGCTCTGCCTGCACCGCCGCAATGTGCGCGTGGTGGTGTTGCACGCCGATGGCGGGCAGGCCCAGCGCGGCAGCCAGATCGAGCGCCAACTGGGTGCTGAAGAAATCCGGGTGCAGGTCGTGCGCCAGTGCCTGCACCGGCGCGCCGCTGTGCTGCGCGTGTTGCAGCAGTTGCTGCACCGAGCTTTGCAGCGCGGCGCAGGCCGCCGGGTCACTCAGGTCGCCGTGCAGCGCCGACCAGACCGGCTCGCCGCGCAGCAGCAGGCAGGCGGTGTTTTTCAGCCAGGCGCCGCAGGCCAATACGGTCGGCAGATCGGTTCGGGGCGTAGCGTGACCTGACATGGGTGGGTGTTCTGGGTGCCATGGCGTTCAGGGGCGGGTCTGGGCCGCACGCGCCTGCGCCAGCTCGGCTTCGAGCTGCTGCACGCGCTGGCGCAGCGCGGCCTCGGTGGCCGCAGCAGGGGCATCGTCGTGCTGGTGCGGGCGCCCAGTCTGGTGCTCCAGCCAGTGCAGCCAGGCGTCCATGCCCTCGCCGCTGGTGGCCGAGAGTTGCAACACCTCGATGCCGGGGTTGACGCGGCGCGCCAGCTCGATGCAGCGCGCCACGTCAAAGCGCACATGCGGCAACAGGTCGATCTTGTTCAAAACCATCAGCGCAGCGGCGGCAAACATGTCGGGGTACTTGAGCGGTTTGTCCTCGCCCTCGGTCACCGACAAAATGACCACCTTGGCGGCTTCGCCCAAATCCCAGACCGCCGGACAGACCAGATTGCCTACGTTTTCGATGAACAGCAGGCTGCCTTCGTCCTGGTGGTGGTGATGGCCGTGACCGTGCTCATGGTCATGAGCGTGGCCGTGGCTGTGGCCGGCGTGCGTGTGCAACTGGGCAAACGCTTGCGCCACCATGGGCGCATCGAGGTGGCAGCCTTTGCCGGTGTTGACCTGAATCGCGGGCGCACCGGTGGCGCGGATGCGCTCGGCGTCGAAGCTGGTTTGCTGGTCGCCCTCGATCACGGCCACCTGCAGTTGCGGCGCGCGCACCTGCAGCGCTTCGATGGTGGCGCACAGCAGCGTGGTCTTGCCCGAGCCGGGGCTAGACACCAGGTTGAGCGCGGTCACGCCGTGCGCCTTGAAGTGGGCGCGGTTTTGCTGCGCCACCTGGTTGTTGGCACCCAGAATGTCAGCCTCGAGTTTGATGGCGCGCGCCTGACTCATGCCGGGCACCGAAACGCGGGCCGCGCCGGCGCCAAAATGCAAGTCTCCGCTGGCCGGATCGACCCGCACCGCCGACTCAGCGCTGCCCAGCGCTTGTTGCGCGGGAACAGATTGATTTGCTGCACCGCTGTTGCTGCAACCGCATACGACACACATGCTTGATTTCCTTGGTCGGTTCAGACGCCAGGCGTCGGAACGAATTTCAATCGACTTCCATCTCCAGCACGCGCAGCTCCATGCCGCCGGTGGCTTGCAGCAAGTAGCTGGCGCAGGCTGGGCAGGCGTCGCCGCGCTGCTGTAATTCCACCGTCTGGTGGCAGTTCAGGCACCAGGCCTGTCCGGGCGGCTGCTCGATCTCTATCGCTGCGCCTTCGAGCAGCGTGCCCGGCGCCAGGCTTTGCAAGGCAAAACGCAGCGCGGGCAGTTCGACACCGGCAAGCTGGCCCGCTGCCAGCCGCAACGATAGCAAACGGCTAAAACCTTCGCGCGCTGCAGTGTCTTCCACCAGCTTCAACACGCCCGCAGCCAGGCTGACTTCATGCATGGTGTGAGATCGCTTTTGTGCTCAGGTTTTGCTCAAGGCCGCGCGCCGCGCCTGCCGCCTGTGCCACAGCGAGGCAGCCGACAGCACCAACACCAGAGCAGCGGCGCTGGCCAGAAACGGCGTCGTCAAGCCCGCGAGCTTGAACATCCAGCTCAGTCCCATGGCGCCAAACAGGCTGAAGCTAGCCCACAGCAGCCGCTGGGCGGGTACGGCCAGTGCCGCCCAGAGACCGACCGCCAGCAGCACCAGCAGGTGTTCGACCTCCAGCAGGTGTAGCAGGCCGTCGTGCAAGAAGCTGGTGCTGCCGTGGCCGGGGTGGGCCAGGGCGCTGCCGCACAGCACGGTCAGCACGGTGGCGCCGAGCAGATGGCGGATTGATTTGTTTTGCATGGGTGATCTCCTCAAGGGGGGAATGACGCCCAGGGCGGTTCTTGCCTGCCCTGGGCCTTGCCGATCAGCCGCGCCCCTTGGCGCCGGTTGAGATGTATTGCTCCAGCGCCATTTGCTGCGCCGAAACCGCTGCCACCACGCTGTGCACGCGCTTGATGACGGCACGCATGAAGTTGTACACCAGCTCCGGGTGCTCGGTGATCAGGGGCCGCATACCATCGGCACTGAAGCACAGCACGGTGGCGTTGCCCAGCGCCATCACGCCCAGGTTGTGTGGCATCTGGTCGATGAAGCTAAGCTCGCCGACCAGGTCGCCTTTTTCGAGCACGTGCAACACCTGGTCGCCGCCGCTGGTTTCCTTTATCAGCGCCAGCCGACCTTCGCTGACGATGTAGAAGCTGTTGGTGGTCTCGTCCTTGCGGTAGAGATATTCCTTGTCCTGGAGCCGGCGCACGCAGCCGGCCCGCTCGGCCAGGATGGCAGCGCCGTCGCGGCCGATGTATTCACCCAGGGGGGCGGCGTAAATCAAGGCCGCGATTTTGTCGATTTCGTGTTGATTCATGAGATTCTCCGGTGGGGTTTAACAAAAGATCAAACGGTGCATGACTCAATTCGGCGCATGGAAATCCATTCAATCGCCGCTTCCAGATTGAACTGCGCCCGTGCGCTCAGTCCCTGCTCGAGCTCCCACGCGTAGCCGCGGATCGCCAGCACATAGACTTCGGGCGCGTGCTCAAAACACTGCTGGCAGGTGGCCAAAATGGCGGGAATCGAGATCGCGTGCGAGCTGAAGCTGAAATCCATCTTCGGCTGCACCCGCGTCAGACTGAACGATTCCAGCGCCGCGTCCTTGCTGGCGTCGATGAACAGTACGCGCCCAAAGGTGCTGATCAGGTCGGCGTCCTCCAGGTGCAATTGGTAGTGGCGCTGCAACTCGGCTTGCGGGCTGTCAGATTGCTGCTCCAGCCAATCGACGAAAGCCCAGCCCAGTCCGTCGTCCTGGCGCCCGACGTTGCCAATGCCATAAATCAGGTTGCCGGGCTGATTGAAATCAGCCAGCGACAGGATCGGGTGTTCAGCGCGCGCGTTCATGGACCAGATTCCCTGCCGCGTCCAGCACCGAGACGGTCAGCGGCATTTGCCCGAGCGCGTGCGTGGCACAGCTCAGGCAGGGGTCGTAGGCGCGGATGCCGACCTCGATGGCGTTCATCATGCCCTCGGTGATCTCGCCTTGTCCGTTCAGGTATTCCTCGGCCACGCTGCGCACGGTGCGGTTGATGACCTGGTTGTTCTGGGTGGTGGCCACGATCAGGTTGGCGAAGGTGATATTGCCCTCCTGATTGGCGCGGTAGTGGTGCAGCAGCGTGCCGCGCGGGGCTTCGACCACGCCCACGCCCTCGCCGGTCCAGGCATTGGGCGGCGCCGTCAGCAGCAATTGGTCTTTTTGCAAATCCGGGTCGTTGAGCAAATCGCGGCAAATCTCGGCTGCGTGCACGATCTCGATCGCGCGCGCCCAGTTGGTGTGCAGCGTCATGTTGTTGGCGCGGCCCTTGGTGTAGGCGTGAAAGCGCTCCA
>BBPE01004368.1_pt2 | contig 23262 bp, 21 predicted proteins | sample 1344301 | NCBI WGS metagenome assembly BBPE01 (sample SAMD00019089, study PRJDB2971) | groundwater metagenome | isolation source: The Cedars highly-alkaline
TGCTATTAACTTCGGTCCATCGTTTAGACTAGTAAACCCGACACAAGGTGATGATGCTACTGCTCTGCCGGGTCGGTTGGATAGACCTTATGCCACTTTACAAGGTGCTTTTAACCAACTGAATGATAATGACACGATTCTAATCACTTGGGGTGCACAACTAAATGAGTCGGTTACAATTCCATTTTCAAAAAGGTCATTTACGAATACGATGATTTTTTTGCCTGGTAGTAAGTTAATTTATACAGCCTCTACAACAGGTTCTTGCATTCAATTTGAAGTTCCAGTTTCACTAACCGGTAATACGGATGTAACATATAAACTTACAATGTTTGATGCTGATATTTTAAGAGGCGGTACAGGTGGAACAGGGTGTGCCATTTTTTCTCCCTTTGTTACGGTCGGTTCATTTTATTACCGACAAAGAGTTAATTTACAAATTCCGACTTTCAAAGAAATTGTATCTTTAAGGGGTCCGGCAATTGATATTCAAGGTCCAACTTTACCTTCTCTAATCGAAAACGGAGTTTTATTGAAGGGTGAAACGTCTGTAATTAGTTTTAATGGTGGAAGAACAGATTTGAGGAATATATCTTTAATTGAGGGGGGTAGTGGGATTCAGTTCGGCGCTACTGATATTTATGCTCAAGACTGTCGTTTTAGAACAGTATTTGCTGGCACACCTAAAATATTTGCAGCAGCAGGATTTGGTAGAAAATACCCAGGAGCAAGAAATTGTATATTTGAATGTCCAGGCACATACGGAACTACTTTTTCGACTGCAAATCTGTTTAATTGTGTTATTAGAACTGGTGGTGATTCTCCGCCCTTTGAACAGATAGGGGTTAGTCTAGGTCACATTTTTAATACAAATAGAGTAAGTGCATCTTTTTATCCTGTGTGGGATAACGTTACAGTTATTGCTCCAACCCCCAGACCTTTATTTAATGAAAGTCAGGGCAGGGCTGAAGCGTTGAGAGTAATTAATTTGAAAACGAATTGTACACCTGTAACTGTTAGGGGTGCAATCAATCATTATGATTTTACTCCTTATACCTTTGACGACGGCGATGAAATATTTTATTTGGAAAGTAACGACAACTTACCAACGTTTGGGACTTTAGAATACTTTAGTTCACAAACAAGAGCGCAGAATCTAGCCAGATGGGCCATCCAATTAACATCAGGTTCGACTAACGGAAACAGTTTATCAGCAATTACAAGCGGAGATACAATGATTATTACAGGTGGTGTTCCAAGCAGACCAGATGTGTTTGAAATTGGACCAGGACGTTTTCGTTTTATGAATTCAATCGGACTATTAGGATTAAGCATCTCGCCAAATACGGTACAGACTAGTAGGGGTTTTTACAATTATACTACAGGTGGAACAATAATCTACGATTCAACAATCCAATACGAAATATGATTAATATAATACAAATTGAAAAGCAAAACTTAAAATTCTTTAAGCAAAATTTTTTTAAGCAAATAAAATTAGAACTACCGTCTAAATTACTTATTATTAAAGATAAAACAAATAGTTTTTTTGAACTATCTTTAATAGAGGAAACAAGTAATTATTACTTGTTTTCAATCTCAGAGTCACTTCCAGTAGGGGAATATGAATTGTTGTTTGTTAACGGGAATGAAGTGATATATAATACTATTTTTAAAAAATAATTATTTGCCCGACTTCTCTAAGATTTTAACTATTTTACATTGAAAGTATGTGTTTCCAACTTTTATAGTCAAATAACCTTCTTTACCTACAACTTCTTCTAATGTATTTTCTACAACTTCTTTTACTAAAGATTTAATGTCTATATCTTTATTATAAGAATTAATTTGATTTTCTTTTTTTCGTGTAGATTTATTATTTTTCGATAAGTTTGAAGCTATAGAAATTGATGGGGCATCTGTTGAACGGAATCCTTCACTTCTTTCTCTTTCTACTAATGCCGATTTGATATGATCAGGCAATTTACTATTCATGATATGTTGTTCTTCTATTACCAACTGATCTACTTTAGCATCGTAACTATTAAGATTTGAAACATTACTATTTTCTATTGAAATATTATTTTCTTCTATTTCATCTTCTTCATACATAATTCGTTTTGAATCTTGTAGTATTTTTTCTAAAAAAATTGCCATAATCTAAATAGTCTTCTAATTTTCTTGTTCATAATTATCCAAATATAAAGATAAAGGATGTTCATATCTTTTAATTATATCTTTCACTATTTTTGAACGCATAACATCATTTTCAGTAAATTCAAAAGTTTCAACATCTTCTACACCATTTAACCTGTGAAAAACGTCATATAAACCAGACTCTTGATATCTTTTATAGCGATCACTTTGTTTTAAATCGCCAGATATAATACATCTCACATTTTCTCCTAGTCTAGTAATAAAAGTTTTAATTTCTTCTACCGAGGTATTTTGTGCTTCTTCTAAAATAATAATCGCGTTTTCAATAGTTACACCTCGTAAAAAATTTAAAGGTTTAAATTCTAAAATTCCTTCATCTTTAAGAAAATTAAAATCTTTTTCATCATTTAAAAATTTTTGAATATTGATGGAACTTGCGATAGTAAATGGGTCAGTTTTTTGGGTAATGTCACCAGGAAGAAAGCCCATAGACTTATTTCCAACTTCTACTAAAGGATTAGTTACTATTATTTTTTGGTAAGGACTATTTTCCAATTTAAACATATATTCAAAACCTTTATAAAGAGGAACAATACTTTTACCACATCCTGCCGGACCTATAGCTATAGTTAAAATATTTCTATCGATAGTCTGAGCGAATATTTTTTGCGCTTCTGTTTTATATGTAAATTTTTTAAGTTTTATTAATTTTTTAGAGGCTTCATAAGCTGTGATGTCAAAATCGTTTATGTTATTAAAATCATCTTTTAAAAGACCTAACTCTTTCTGAGTTAACTTTTTAACGTTTCTTTTAGCCATTCAAATTGTATTAATTACAAATTAAATAGTAAAAATAAATTTTATTTTTATGTTTTTACATTAAGGTTTTTGTAACTTGTTGACTATGGAGACGATAAAATAGTAGAACGTCTGTATGGTTGATCATTTTTGCTCCTTTTTGACGACTTCTAACCCATAAATTAATATCCTCGCGAGGAACTTCCTCTGGAAAATAAGGGCCATAGTTTAACCAGTAATGTTTTGTCATACAAACAACAGGTTGAGCTATAGGGCAAATACCTAAAACTATGTTTTGATCTATTGGTCTAGAAGTTAGTCCAACTATACTACCAAGTATATCGTAATTTTGATTTTCATAAACAAATTGATATTCTGAAGACGTTAAGTCATACCCTCTTTCGATTATGTCAATTTGTTTTTCAAACCTATCAAAAGAATAAAAATCATCCATGTTGGTAAAAAAACAAATATCATAATCATTTTCGATAAAAACTTTATTAAGTAGGTAATTCATAGCGTGAGCATGATTAATCAAATTTTCTTGATAAAAAAAACGTTTCTTTCCGTTTTGTATAAGATAATCTAAATTAAAATTATCTTCACCATAGTTTATTTCAAATATATCAAAATTTGAATAAGTTTGCATTAATATCGAATTAACACACTTTTCTATCCACCTCGGTTTATATAATTGATTTATATTTTTGTGAAAAAAAATTACTGCGCTTTTCATGGTTTATTCATTATGTAATTATACAATTCGCTTTCTTTATTTGTCGTTTGATCGTTTACAGATTTTTCTTTTATATGTCTATAATTAAAAAATAAGCCGGGTACTCTTTTGCCGATGTAGCCAGCTTTTGCCATACGCCACCAAAAGTCGTAGTCTTCCCAACCTTTCATCGAAGAATCATATCCACCAATTTTTTCCCAAGCAGATTTTCTAAACAAAGAAGCAGAAACGATAAATGGGCCTTGTCTTAGGGTTTCTTTGCTCCATTCGGGTCGAATATCGTTGTAATTAAGTCTGCCTGTATGTTTTGTATCACAATAGACGGGGCTAATAAGAGAGTCTTTTTCGATTTCTCGGACTGCCAGAGAAAGAAATTCAGGTTCAAAAGTGTCATCATCGTCTAATGGTAAAATAAAGTCTCCTGTAGCCTCTTCTATCGCCCTATTTCGGCAAGACGGGCCTTGGTTTAATTCTCCCCATATTACTTTATCGACAAAGCCTGAACTTTCTAACTCTTTTAAAACTTGAATTGTATATTCATCAGTAGATTTATCGTCTATTATTATAATTTCTTTTTCTGGATAATAAAGATTTATCACAGAAATAACAGATTCTTTAATAAAAAGTCCGCCGTTAAAAGTAGGGATGATTATAGATACTTTTTTCATTGAATTGGCGTAATAAATTGTGATAATTGTTGACTATTATTGGTTAAAAATTCATTTAATACGTTTATATCGTTTTGTGCTAAAGCATAATACTCTTGAAGATTTATATTAGATCTATTAATTGATACACAATTTTCTATAGCAAAGTTGATTCGATTTGATAATAAAGCTCTAGCGCAAAACTCGTGATTAAACATGTCAATTTGATAATCTACATTAAATCCGTCTAAAATAAAAAATAAATCTTTTTTAACAAAAAAATGTGTTTTTAATACAGAAAAGACGTTTTGTGTTTGATAATTATAAAACGTTTTAAAAGCTATATTAATTAAACTATTTTGACCTTGTTGATTTGCATATAAGCCTACGCCGCAATCATTAATTTTTCCGTCTAGAGAATACTGTCTACCAGTTAATACGCCTAAATTTTGTTTATCATTTATTACACTAAAACCTACTAGTTCGGCAATCGAGTTAGCTTCAAAAGAACAAGAAGAATTAGTAAAAAGTAAAAACTTACCTTTTGCTTTGCTAGCAGCAAGATTGAGTTTATACGCTTCATTAGTATTATCGGTAAATACTACTACAGCTTTGTCCAGTTCTTTAAATGAGTTTGACGTAATAATAATTTCTATGTTTTTATATACCGGAGTAATTTGTTTTATAAATTCTGACGCTAAATTAATGTCATTTTCTGAAATACAAACACTTACCTTCGAATTATCGGTTTTTGGAAAAAATCTATTCACACTACAAGAAGGGACAGGAGTCAATTCATATGGTAATTTTGAAGAATATTTTTCTTCAAATTTTACTTTGTTTTCAAACCATTTTTTGTTAGGTTCTCCTTCTGAAAAATGCCGAACTAAAATATCTGTAGTAACTCCGACTTTGACCCCTTCTAAGTGATTAGCAAAAGAAAAGTCTATATCGTAAAAATGAAATCCGTCGAAAAAGGGGTCAAACTCTTTTTTAAGTTTGGTTTTATCGACAGCAATAAATATCCCGTCGATGACGGCCACTTCTTCAACTAAGCCCACATGATTGCCCGAATAGTTACTTTGGTGTGAAACTTGGCCTTTGTGGTGCTTAACTCGACCCACCATCATATGTTTTTGTTCCCACCATTGTCCACTTGTTAACGTCGTAGTTCCTGCCAAGCCTATAATTCCAAAATCGGGAAAACGGTTAAAATGGTCTAAAAGAATTTTACCCCACTTATCGGTTTCAAATTGAATGTCATTGTGCAAAAAAAGTATATATCGCGTACCAATTTGATTTAATGCGGTATTATAAACTTCAGTTAACGATTTCCCTTCAGAATTATCTTGTATAATGATTTGATATAAATTTCTTTTGAGACCTATCGTATCGTGTATCTCTTTTTCTACAATTTTGTTACGCTTAGAAACAAAATGAGAAGGAATGAATATGGTTAATTGATCTTTCATATTAGTTCGTTAATACTATTTACGTCTAGCGAATTTTTATTATAAAGTTCTAAATTGTTATCTTCCTTTATGAGAGGATTATAGTTCATTTTAAAATCATCTTTTACTACGAAAGGATTTTCTTCCCTTTTAATAGGAATATTTATCATTTCTGGATCTATATCATCTTTAAAAGCAAAAGCCGATTTATAATTTGTACCGATAGATAGTTTATCATTATCAAAATGAATGTCTACGATATCCATACCATCTCTAACCATTCTCATTTTACCGAAACCAATTGTAGCCAAATTAGCTACTTTTTGTTCTCTAGTTCTAGCCAAGTTAATGATGCCGTGAGCAATTTTAGCTTTATCGATCGAACCTCCCATTGCATCAACACCAAAACTTTCTTTATTGATACCAGTTCTATTAGTCTGAATAGCTGTCCAACCTACAAAGTTTTCTTCGTAAGCCATACTTTCAAACTTACGCATTACCATTTTTTCATCTTCTAGCCTATCTTTTACTTTTCTTTCATAAGAAAGACAATCAATATAATCTAATACGACCATATCTATGTCTATACCTTTTACGTATTTATAATCTTTGATAATGTTGTATAAGTCTTCAATGGTAGTACCCACGGAAGGAAGTCTGTGTAAAAATAATTTACCAACTAAAGTTTGTTCAAAATATTTTATTTGTTCTAAGACATATTGCCTATTTTGATTTAATTCACTTTGTGCTAAATCTGTCATACACGCATAATGCTTTCTGGAAATCTGTGTTTTGGTATCCTCAAAAAAGATGTGAAGTACATTATGACCGCTTATATAAGCATTATTGGCAATACGAGTGAGAAGTGTTGTTTTACCTGTACCAAGTGGGGCTAGAAATGTAAATATCTCACCTCTAGAAGGTCCACCATTGGTAGGCGCATCAATTGCTTCATAAAGCCCTGTAGGAATAGGTTGTCTGTAGTTGTCAGACATGTTTTCGTCCAAGTCATCAAAAATTGTAAAACTTGTCGATCGTTTAATATTCCACGATAACGCTTTACTTAAAAGGTTATTTATATAATTAAAATCTTTTCTTCCTTGTGAAATCATTAATTGAGACTCTTCTATGGCTCTTTTAACCATAATCTCTTTTACAATTTCTTCAGCATAAGATTTAACAACTAAAAGCTCATCATCTTTTATATGTCTTAGAATATTTTCTAAAACCGCATTACAAAAATCTACACGAGTATTTCCGTCAGGACCAGAACCATAGTCTAATAATACCCTAGTTTTGATATCATCAAAACAAGGTATTTTATTATGCTCTTTATAAAACTTAATAATCGATTCAAAGATCATTCTTCGATAGGATTCGTCGAAGAAATTAGAAGGCAATTGTGCTAAAACTGAAAGACCAAAATTAGGGTCACTAATTATAGCGGCTAAAAGCTGTATTTGGAAATCGGCACCTAAACCAGGATTAAGATTGTTATTGGTCGTCATTATCATTATCATCAAAGTACGAAAATGATTGTTTTTTCATTTTTTCTTTTTCTTCATAATCTTTCCAAAGATTTTCTTGATCTTGTGATTTAAAGTGTTCAAGTATCTGAAGAAAAAATTCGTCAAACATTACTCTTAGAAAGTCTTCACCTCTTTTATATTTCGAGTATAAAGGCGAGAAAAAAGTTCTAGAGCAAATAATAGAGTTTTCTTGGTTTCTAAGTTCAAAAATCAAAGATTGATTTCTATTTTCATCTCTTCTATCACTATCAATAGTTTTAAAGAAGTTAATTAATTGATGATTAAACGAATTAAAAAGAATTCTTACATCGATGTTATTTCTAGTTTTAGAAGAAAATTGTGTCGTATGAAAATTGCGATAACAAAGAATGTTATTCTCTTTATCAGTATTTCGTACTTCAAATATTAGCGAGTTGTTTTTATCTGTCATTGTTGTTTTTTAATAGTTGATATTGAATTGCACATTTACACACATTTTTTTGATTTCCACATTTTAAAATTACTTTACTTTTAAGTTGATTGTCAATAATTAGTTTGTTTAAGTCTTGAAACTGTTTATTAGTTGTTAGCATATCTTTCATTTTTAATAAAATTTGATCGTATTTATTCATAGAACACATACTATTTTTAGGAAATAATATCTCCAAATAACGGTTTTCTATCTCACCGATTACGATATTTGGAACTTCAAAAGAAGAAGAAACATATTTTACAAAAGGATACGTAAAACCTAATACATCTGGAATGTTATTTTTTTTCCAAAGCATATACATAATACCGTCTTCTATAATTGAACTCTGAAATTCGTTCAATTTATAAGTCCTTTTTATTGATAAGAGACTACGATATATGTCATGTTTACAATAATCTGTCAGAATCGGATCTTGAAGATCTAAAATTTGAATGACATTTAATAGTTTTTCTAATTTATTTTCACTTATACTTAATTCATTTAAACAAATACTTTTAAATGTTTCTACAGTTATTGGTTTAGTTAACCTATTACCTAAAATAGATCTAAATTTTTTCCAACTTATTCGTATTTGTTTTGTAATGTTATCTGATGCATCACCTGTTACTATTTTTTCATACTTTATATTAGCTGGATGGTGATAGTTTTTATGAAACCAATTTTCTATATTGATTTCATAATCAGAAATATGCGAATATAGCGTAACATTGTCATTGATTAATTGGTTTAAATCATAATCATTACTTACGATTATAATTTTATTTTCTTCATTTTTAAAAAAAATAGTCGCTTTAGCAATTAAATCATCAGCTTCTATTTTTTCATAAGAAATAGAATCTACGCCAAGAATTTCTAAATAATGTTCTATACGTCTTCTTTGCCAAGTCTGTGTTTCTTTTTCTACTTTTTCTTCTGGGGTATAAACACCAGTAGTCCAAGATTTACTTTTACGATTCGCTTTATAATCCGGGTATATAAGGTGTCTGTAATAACCAGAATCTTCTCCATCCCAAAATACAAATATTCTATTCGGTTCAAATTTTTTTAAACAGGTACGTAAAAACGTTAAAAAATAATAAACAGTATCTATCTTAGCTGTTCCACTTTTAATTGTTTTTTTAGAGTGAAAAGCCCGTTTAAATAAGTTATTTCCATCAACAAGTAAAATTTTATTAATCACAATCTACCAAACAAAGAGTTATAACGAATATCTTCTAGTTGTTTTAGAACATCATCGTTTTCGTTATTCAAAATAACGTTGTCAAATTGATAGTTATCAAGATCTGTTTCAGAAGGGTGATTCATTATAGATTGCAACACTTTATCGTCACCCTTAGATTCAATTTGATACCTTTTAAAAGATCTCTCAGAAGCAGAGATTCGAATTAGAAATGCACCTAACTCTTTTAACCGATTTACTTCATTTGTAAACCGACAATCGGTAATTATAAACCGTTCTACTCCTCTACTGTGATATAAATGCATCCATTCGATTAAAGTGTCAACCCATATATCATCTCCGAACACCATTCTACCTTCCTCAGTGCCTTTACGTTGAAGTATTCTACGTGTTTCAGTACTACGTTCAACCCAACCGAAAACTTCGGCTCTAGGCATCTTATCTTTGACTATTGATTCTACTTTAAAGTGGTCAGCAAAAGAAACGAAAATTGTGTTTTTCTTGGGCAAAATTGGGCAGATTATTTTTTGTGAAACATAATCTTTACCTGAACCCATTTTTCCGCTAAATGCTAGTATTTCCATTATTCTCTAATTTTATCTATTTGTGATTCACGCAATTCTTCATCTGAAGGATCTTCAGCGTCTGCATTGATTTTACCTAAAGCAATTTTTTCGCTTACCGCTTTAAAAAGATCTTCTCGTATTGATTGATTTTCTTTTAAGAAATTGATTGTATTTGGTCTTCCTTGTCCAATTTTTTGACCATTCATAGAATACCAAGCTCCTGATCTTTCAATCAGAGCAAATTTTTCAGCATAATCAATAAGCTCACCTTCTTTCGAAATTCCCCCGTTGTGATAAAAATCGTATTCTGCGATTCTAAAGGGAGGACCGACTTTGTTTTTAACTACTTTAATTTTTGTGCGGTGTCCGATAATTTCGTCACCTTCTTTTATCAAAGTGAGTTTACGAACATCAATACGTACTGAAGCATAGAATTTAAGAGCATTTCCGCCGGTAGTGGTTTCTGGACTATTATGTACGCATACATCGGAAACAAAATAGTTTGAATTACCTTCTACTTCGAGGTTATATTTGTTTTGATTTATACCTAGAAGTTTATAATCGTGAACAAGTTCTAATACTTCGAATGAGATTTGATTATCTTTATTTTTAATAGCAATTAAATCGTCAATTTCTAATTCTCTTGCCGCTATGTAACCTTTAGGTGTTAAAATTAAATGATTAGGTGTACAAATAAGAGTAGAAGTATTCGTATTTAATTGTAGCCAATCTTGCAATTCTTGATTTTTAATAAGGTTATTCTCTGATAGTGATTTGCCGTTTTTATACCAATCAACTACTTTTCTTGGTTCAATAAGACCATTTTCCAAATTATGACTTAAGACTTCTACTTCTTTTTTACTTTCTACAATATCCCCAATAAAAGCTGTAGTACCATCTGCCAATGTTACAGTTTCATAATAAGGAAAGCATCCGAACATAACGCCGATCTTGTCTCGAAGTTGATTAATAAAAATGCAGACTGTACCTGTCTTGTTAATCGAAGCGGTAAGCTTGCGTAATGCTTGACTCATAAGACGCGCATGTTTGCCCATGTTTGAGTCACCCATTTCACCCTCTAATTCAGCTTTTGGAACTAGAGCGGCAACAGAGTCAATTACAATAATAGCAATACCACCTGATTGTATCAGACCGTCTGCGAGTTCCAATCCTTGTTCTCCGTAGTCAGGTTGTGAAATAATCAGGTTATCCACGTTTACACCTAATTTCTGCGCAAACGTGGGGTTAAATGCGTGTTCCGCGTCAATATATGCACAAATACCGCCATTTTTTTGTGCCTCTGCTACTGCCATTAAAGCTAATGACGACTTACCGCTAGCTTCTGGTCCGTATATTTCAATAATTCGACCTTTTGGAAAACCGCCGCTCAGTGTAAGGTCTATTCCGATAGACCCAGAAGAAATACGTTCAATATTACCCCAATCTTGTTCTCCCATAAAATTCACAGCGCCTTTGCCATGTTCTTTTTGAAGTTTAGACATTGCGGCTTGCACTGCTTTTAATTTGTCGCTACTTACAATATTTTTATTTTCTACAAGTTTTTCTACTGCTTTTTGTTTTGTTGTTTTTTCTGCCATTTTATTAAAGTGAAAGTTCAATATCTGAGGTTAAAATTGTGTCTGTTTCTTTGTTGATAATGTCAAAGCTCATTCCGTATTTACTGATTCCGAAATTCATACCTTGCCATGCACTACCCGAAAATAAAGGCAAACATGAACGATAAGAAAAATGAGGTGAATCGTTAAACGAGCTTCTGTGTGAATCACCTTTTATTACTCGAATAATGGGTGAATTAATTTTACGAGAGCTTATATAACCATTGATAAAAGATTCTGTTTGATAATTTAAATTTAAAGGCATCGGCTTAATTTGATATTTTGAATCTTTACCATGAGTATATATATAAGTTATTTTGTCATTTACTTGAAAGTGGTCAAGAGGGTGTTTACTAAGTACAACTTTGACATCTGGATATAATAGTTTGACGTTAGCTTGAACTACCATATTTAAAAAATGTTCTACACCTCCGCCATGATTTGAATCGTTCACTGCATACATTTCGACTTTTTCAGCAATACCATATTTAATTACTTGCTGAATTAAAAACATAATAACTCTAATATATGCTTCACCTTGATCTATTGAAGATAAGTTTTGAGGTAAAAAGTGACCGCCTCTAGTTGTTTTATTATCAAGACCGTCTATACCGTCTCCTAATAATACAATTCTTACCGTATTAATATTTTCCCAATCTGAGACAGATCGAAATATTTTTTCTAAACCTTCTGTAATAAACTGCTTAGATCTTTCTTCATTCCAAGGCTTGTAATAAATGTCATGCTTTTTACTTCCTTCTGCTCCAATGTGAATATCGGAGACATAAATTTGTAAATCATATTTATTAATTCCTACAAACTTTTTTTGAACTTTAATTGGTTCTACTGCAAAATCTTCGTGAATAGATTCGCTTAGTTCTAATATGCGTTGCTCAAGTTGAGACAGTTTGGTTACTTCTTTAAGAAGCTCTTGTTTATAAAATTTAGGTGCTTCAAGCGAAGCTTTTAACTGAATATCTTTTTTCTTGTTGTTCAGTAGAAGCGTTACGTTTTCTTCTACATTTTGTTCTTCTAAAATGTGAGGAGGACTAGGTAGATCGTTTTTACGTAAAGCAAAAACTTGAACACATTTTCTAAAAAGATCGTGAGGAATGTCAGGGAAATAAAATGTATTTATTTCCCTCATCGTAGTATTAGAACCATCTTTTGTGTAAAGACGATACAAATTTTCTACTTCTTCACGACTAAATGTACGATTAAATTCTTCTTCTCTGTGTACAAACGAAACTTCATATCTAGCAATTTTACCAGTACTTGAATCTCTAATAATATCTAATCTTTTTTCGTCTTCTTTTTCTTTTCTACTTCTAGAATAATTTCCTATTTTAGAATTAGAGAGTTTTTTTTGATTAAAATAATCATTTACAAGCTCATTAAAAACCGGATCTTCTATATCACGATTTTGTTCTATAAAGGTTTGAACTTCATGATAATTAAGTCCGCCATAAGAAAAAACAGCTTGAGCTAACGTAATACCTTTATCTTTTACTTTTTGAAGAAGTGATAATACTATATCTATGTTTATAGTTTTTGACATCTATATTTGTTGTATAGGCAAAAGTATATCTAACTATAGTCTTTTGTCAACAAATATTTACTGGTTATCAAAAGTTCTTATCGTATCAAAATCTTTAGATAAATCAGGAGAAGGTAGTTCTTCGATAACTCGATATAGTTCATTAACATCTTCAGCATCTTTGATAACATAATCTCTATACTGTCTAAAGATTTCGTTTGTTCCTGGTTCATATATTGTTTTAATACCGTCTGCACCTATAGTTACATTACCAAACAACATTGCAGAAATTGCTTCTAATGTGGCGTCAGTAATTTCAACTTCGATAGAGAATGGATTAAAAAAGGTGTTATACAGACAAATAGTTCCGCCAGCAACACCAATAAACGGTCTAGTATTTGGTCTTAATGAAGATGCAGAAGAAGGGGAAACTGTCAAAAACAAAAGAGATCCAGTTTCGGTAAAACGGTATCTTATATTTTTTTGAGACGTACTTACTTGATTGTCTGTGATAGGTTCACAGATATTAGCAGAAACAATCATTCTAAATAAATTAGGAATCTTAGTCCTATTAGAATCCAAATATTCAATTCTGTGGCCTACTAAACCTCCGTTACCTAATCTGTCTAATATTGTAGCTAAACTAGGGTCATTGCGGTCTAAAATTAGACCCTTTATGTTAGGTAAAGCGTTTAAAGTTCCGCAATCATAAACAGTGGTTCTTATTTCTTTAGGTCTAAAAAAAATATTATAGATTCCTCTTTGGTTAAAGATGTCTCTAGGTAAAACCATATTGTATAATCCACCCAAACTATCTCCGTTGAATGTTATTTTGCTAATATTTGAATTGCTTATCCTGGTAGCTTGAGTACTACCCAAAGTACTTCTAGAAGATCTATAAGTGTAGAAAATATCGATATCAGAAGGATTTACGTCAGCGGGACGAACGATACCGTAATTACCTGTAGCCATATCTATTAAATATCTGTATTATCTTGTAAAGTTGACGGTCTGTTATCGTAATTTACTTCAATAGATCTGTAGTCTACAATATCTTCTACTCTTTCTACTTTCGAAATTAATCTAAGCGTTTGAAAAACAGATTTATTAGATCTGTCTACAAACATTCTATTTTCCACATAAGGCGGTTCTACGATATCTTCATTGTCCACGGGAGGAATTAAAGGTAAATTTATGCTATTTTCTTGATTAATACCTGTTGTCGAAAAAGAATAAATTGTAGAAAGGTCTGAAAATGTAGTAAACTGAATTCCTTCTAAGTTATAAACAACAGGAAAAAATAAACTATTTCCAACTTGGTTAACTAGTCCGTCACTACCATTTATTGCAATTAAATAATTACCTCGAAAATCTTTAATTTCGTTTAATCTAGATTCGGATGTTCCTGTAATAAAAAGATTTGAATTTGATAATGTTCTATCTGAGTTGTTTATTCCAAATTGAATTGTTTCTCGAAATATATTATTTTCGTTTAATTGGATTTCTCCGTTTAAAGTAAAATCGGTTTCTAAAGTATAATAAAATCCGGAGGATTGATAATCATGTTCTATTGAAAACGTAATATAATTATCTGAAAATTCTTCTACGGATAAAAATTCAAGATAACCATTTAAAGGTATTGAAAAAAAACGCTTTGTTTCTCTATCAAATATAAACTCAGATCTGTTGTTTTTAAAATAAAATGTATTTTCTTTAGGGGTATAATTTTTTACAGTAGGAGGTATGTTAAACGTTCTTCCGTGCGGAGTTATAAAAACACCTTGACTCAGGGGCAGGATAAAACCGTTATCTGTTTTAGAAGGCGATAAAGTCACGCTTCTACTTTCTCCTATAACTATTCTATAGTTAATTTGAGGTAAAAGACTTATATTTCTTTTTATACATTTCACGGTCTGAATTGTAAATTTTCTACAACAGTAAATTCTACTGTTTTATTAATTACATTTTGATCTTCACGATGATTAACTGAAACTTCTAAAAAATATTTACGAGGTAACATCCAAGAAGTGTCTAAATTGAAGAAAAATCCGTTTATGTTTTTATCACATAAAGTTTTCGGAATAACTTCAATTTGACTATTTCCTTCTTTTACATATATTCTGTAAAATATTTCGCTAGGATTATAATCTTTTCTATCAGTTGAATAAAGTTTTTTACTTTGAATACTAATTAATCTTTTTTCTTTAATAGTTAATTTTTCATTTTCTTTTAAATTATTAATTGTTAAACTGAAGGATTCGCTAAGTAGTCTTTCTGAACCTAAATTAAAATAGTTGGCTTCTAATAAAACAAATTCTTGTACTTTATCTTGTATTTTTTTATCGTTTACGAATAATCCTTCCCATTTATCGGTTAAAATGATTTGATCTGGGTAAGAAATGTTATCTATCGTCAAAGAAATTTTATAGACACCTTTTGAAATTTGATTAATAGAATTACCGGTTAATCTTCGGATCATATCTCCCGATTGATTTGATATGGTAACTGCCGAAGGAATAAAATCTAAATTAATCGGTTTATTATTTGCATATGTAAACAAGTATAAGTTGTTCACTTTATCTTTATGAAATTCTTCTCTATCGTCTTTAATTTGTTGTCCCCAAGAAGTTTCTAAAAAAGGCTTATAAAATGAAGAGCTTTTATCCGTAAAAAAGTTTACAGTATAAACTTGATTAACCGAAGGGTTATTTTCATTAACAGGATCGTTTGCGATTACAAAACCTTGATGATCGTTTTCATTTACTAGTAATTGATTTATTACATCCGTTACATCAAGTTCTAAATTTTCGTTTCCTATTTCAAAATGTTGAGATACTATTCTCTTATCAGTATCCGAGATTACTACGTTAACGAAATCTAAATTAGGTCTAGTAGAGTTACACATCAACGTAGATTCTACTGCACCAAAAGTACTCCAACTTTTATTTCTTTGTCTTTCAAAATAATTACACGGCCCTATTTTGGATTGACTATCTAACCCAATCAAAGAATTATCTGGATTTGGCATTACCTTTCCTATTCCTTCGTCCCACAATTCTTTGACTTCATATAAAGTTAGATCAAATGACGTATTACGTTCTTTTCTGTTTGGAGAACTTGTAATAAAATGTTCTTCTCCAATGTTAACTGTATTAAAAAATTTGATTACGTGTGTAACAGGAGTGTTTCCAGATACAATTTCTTTGTTTTTATATTTTTTCTTTAGTTCGCTAAGGTCAAATTTAAAAATAAAACGACTATTAGTACTGCCAGATGTTAATTCTCTATCACCATACCATATTTCAGTAACAGGATTTTGACTTGTATTAGCAAAACTATTCTTTACTAATGTAGCAGACTTTTCTAAATAAGTTCTATAATAACGTGTCACTATGGTAAAGAATATTACTTAAATAGTTTTTATAGCGTTAAAATCTTTTTTTCTATGTGGTTAATGACTTCTTTTTGTACTTGAGAATTAACAAAGCCTCTTATTTGCTTAATCTCTATTTTTTTAGGTTTATTAAAAGTCGTATTTTCGTTTTTATTTAAAATTTTAACATATTCTTCGTAAGAAATTCTTGGGCTTTTTTTAATTTGTTGTAAAGAAAAATTTTCTTTATATCCTATTTCTAATGTATATTTGGATTTGTTTTTATTTTCTACGACATGGTAAATTAAAGATTCTCCACGATTAACCTTATCTCGATATGTGAAAACGCAGTGTGACATAACTTCGCTTTCAATTAAAAGTCTTTCTTTTGTAAGAATAGGTTCAAAATTTAAGTATGAATCACTTTTTAAAACATTTAAATTAATATTTGGAGTTAGTTGCGGGATATTTTTAAGAGAAAACTCTTTACTAAGTAATTTGATTTCAAATTTCATTCTTTCTTCTGAATCAATTTTTAGATTAGCAAAATGTTTAGTATCTATTAACATTTTTTCATAATCTATAATAAAAATTTCTTCTATTTTTTTATTTTTAAAATAATTTAATAAAATACATTCTTCATTTATATTTTTTATGTTGTCTATACTGGATAAATATTTATCTTTATCTGATTCGTTTTTTATGACTTTTTTTATTTTTAATGCAACTTTAAAATTAAGTTTAGGTATTTTTTTTCCCACACTGTATCCAAAAATATGATTTAGCAATTCTTTTTTTGAATTGAATTTTTTAAATGTAGTAAATTCTATATCACAGTTTAAATCAGAATCGTAGAATAAATATAAATTTTGAGGTATGTTTAATATGACATACGTTACTCCCAGACTAAAATCTTCGAAGAAATTATTTTCTTTTTTACAAAAGATTTGAAGATCTTTTTTTAAATTATCATATTGTATTTCTTTTTTTTTAAAAGTTATTAATATATTTTTAAGTTTATAAATATCTGAAATTTTCAATAAAGATATAGTTTTTTCTTTTTTATTAGAAAAGACCATGCTATCTTTTCCAATTGAAAAAATAAACCAAAATTTTTTATTAATTGAAAGAATGATATGGTAAAAATTAACATCTTTAGATAAAGAAATGTCTATAGTTGGGTATTTTTCCAACAAATATTTTGATATATCAATCAGTTTTTCTTCCATATTCAATTTGACTGATCAAAGAAGGTATAAAACTTCGATAATTTGTATGTGAAAATATAGATTTAACTAGATCTATATAAAAATAATCTTCATCTTTAAACTTATATTTTATATACGAATTAAAATTAGTGAGTAATTTATCATAATTTTCTTTGTCATAATTTGCCATTCTGCAATCTATGCCAAAAGTAACATCACGATTTCCGTAGTAAACTTTCTTAGTAAGAGAATTATAATAACCTACTTCCGGTTTAAAAACTTCAGCTAAAGCAAAAATATTTTCTTTTGAAATAAGTAAATCTATATTTCGATATTTTATCTTTTGTATAACTAAACTTGCAATCTTTCTTAAGAAGAATTCAGAATATTTGTTATGAAGGTGTAAATTTTCTTCTTCCGAAAAAGTCCAAAAAAGGTTGTTATCATATTCGTTCTGAAGAAGGTTTATCTCCGGACAACACATTTTAGCATTTTCTTTACCTACGACAAGCAGTGGTCTTTTGTTTTCGTCTGAGACTTGTTGGAATATATTCTGTTCCACATAACCTTTGAGAAGATGTGGTATTTTTCCTAGAATGTACCCGTAAATCATATACACAAAACTAGTCTATTATTTTTTGTTTGTCAACATACTTGACAACTTAACTTATAATGTATTTAATTGCATCATTGTACGGTTTCTTTCCTTTAACCTGAGAAATTAGAGGGTGAGTTTTAAACCGATAACTTCTTCAAAAGGGATCTAAGGTTATAAATTAATAACTCAAAAAACAATCATGTAAGGATGCTTTTCCTTAAAAACCGTAGGTGGTTTTTGAAGAGTAGTTGAGTTTCTTAAAAAGAAAGAATAGGAATCCTGGCTCTGTGTCCCACAGCCACAACCGGGTGTAGAGTAAAACTAGTCACTTTCTTCGCTTTTTCCTGCACAAGAACAGGTCGAGAAACTTAATTGGATGTTTGAACCTATTTTTAAACAAACATCAACTTGTAAAGTATTTTTAAAATTCTAAATTAATAATATTTAATTTAGAATAAATTAAATAAAATACTCTACAAGAAAGGGTGGATATTATAAAAAAATGAAGCTTCAAGAAACAGCATTAAATGTATTAGAAGAACCTAGAGATTTTTACATTCAAGTAGGAATAGAAAATACTATTAATAAAAATAAAAATAATAACCTTACAGGATTACTTGATAAATCACAGTTGGTAGAAAAAGAAAGAAAAGAAAGTTCCAAATTTAGAATATATGGCTATATAACTTTATTTGCAAATAGTAACTATAATAGTTTTATTGATATAAATTCACAAAGAAGATATTTTAATAACATTCCTTACATTAAAAAAAATGAAAATAATAAAAATTTTAAAGTGCTAAGTGTAGGAGGAATTAATTTTTCTTTTTTAGATTTAGAAAATCCAAATAATTGGTTATTAGAAATTTACTATCCATTTAGTTCTGCTGTAATACCGTCATCAAATCCTGATATTAAACGTCATGTAAGAAATTTTAGACCAATCACTTCTAAAATAGAAGTTAAACGAATATTTTTAAGTAAAACCATTTTAGATGACCCTGTTTACTATTTTTCTGTAATAGATCCTATAGATACTTCTTTATACATAGATTATTTAGGAAGACCATTAAGTGAAGTATTTCTTAACGTTGATATAATACCTAATAATTTAGGTGGAGATCCTAACATAATTTTAGACGGTGTAAAATATCCTACTTTTAGAAATCAAAACGACTTAATTAATGTAGATTTAGTAGAAGTAAATACAAACATTCATACAGAGAATTTAATTACGAGTTATACTCATACTTTATTTTCTCCACAATTGACTTATAAAAACGATGATCCGGTTTCAAATCCTAGATTAACACCAAAAAGTGATGTTTTTCTACAAGTACCAGATACAGCACCTTCTTTAAATTTGACTTACAGTCCTTTAATACCAATCAGATTACAAAATTTTTCTTCTTATTTGTCTTATGAGGAATCTGAAGAAAACCCACCATTATATTCCGAAGAAATCACTTTAAATGGTGTAAATACAAGTTCTAAAGCTTATAGAGAACTTTTGCCAGTAGGGGTAATAGAAAGTGAATCTTTTAACGGTGTAGATCATCCGTTTTTAAATGGATGTCATTATGTGGAAATAAATGAATTTTTATTTTTTAATTATAGTAATATTAATAGTGACAATTCATCCGGTTTAGAAAATACTTTTTTAGATACTTTTGATTACGAAAATCCTAAAGTTATCGAAGTAAAACCTACTCCTAATTCAGATAGAAATAATTGTTAAACTATTTAGAATATGGCTTCCGAAATTATCACTTCATCTGAAAAAAAAGAACTTTTTAATCAGATATATCTTCTAGTTGGAGCACCAGAACTTCCAGTCGAACTTACAGACGAAGTCATGACAGCTTTATTAAAAAAAGCAATCGAAGACTATTCTGAATATGTTTTAAATTGGCTTACATTACAACAATGGTCTTCAATTTATGGGGTAAACATAGATGCACCAGATTTTGCATTTTATTTAATGCATAGATCGTTAGACTTTGAAAAGCAATTCACTTATGCTTATTCTAAACAAACTGGTACTGCATCTAATTCTCCTTGGGAACTTAAAAAAGACTTTATAGAGCTTATTCCCGAAACACAGACCTACACAATACCAGCAGGTCGTGAGGTAAACGAAGTTTTGTGGGAAGAAAGACCTACAATTGATAGAGCAAGACTTTTGGCTTTAAATAGTTTAGATTTTTCAGCCTCAGCTTTAGGATGGTCTGTAAATGGTGCCCCTGCTGCTCCTGTAAATTATTTGTATAACGTAATTTCTGCATCTCAAGATTTGAAGATGAGAGACAGAATGAGAAGAGGCGATGTAATGCACAAATTAACCGCAGGACCGAACGGAACTAAATTATTAACTTTATACCCTGTTCCGGGTGGTAGACACGATTCTGCGGGCTTTGGTGACCGTTTATGGGCGAATCTTTTTAAAGGAGGCGGATTAGCCCCTAATACTAGAGTTTGGTACTTTTACTACGATGTCGGTTCTGGAATGAAAAATAAATGTTTAAAAGATAATCCAGACGTAGTTTTATTACCTTCAGATGCACCACTTAAAAATTTAACTTGGAAAAGACTTAACGATCCTACACGAAATTGGGTTAGAAGATACCTTTTAGCTTTAGCAAAAGAAAGAATAGGTTTATCTATCGGATTTTATTCTGGTAAAATTAAAATACCTGATAATGAAATAGATTTAAACTATGCTATGTTCTTTGAACAAGCAAAAACAGAAAAAGAAAAATTAATGGAAGAGTTAAGAGTACGTCTTGAAGCTTTAGAACCTTGGAATATTATGAAAAAAAGGGCTGATTTGGCAGACGATTTGAATAGAGTATTAAAGCATATACCAATGTCAATTTACACTCGTTAATTGAAACAACCTTGGCAGGTATTTTGGATTTGACTTACTTCCCATTCGCCCACGTTTACCAAATTTCCTCTCACTGAAGCAAATTGAGTATTAGAACTTAAACAAAAACCGATATACAAATTACTAGTTCTTAATTCCATATTTCTAATCTCTGCTTTAATTTCTCTATATTCCGTACCACTAAATTTTAGCGGGGTAACAGTTACAGTAGCACCACTTCCTGGAACTCTTGTCGAAAACTCAGAGCCATCATTAACTCCTTTTTTGTAACGAAATTTTTGTGCATCAAAAATAGTATTTTTGTAAGTAATCGATTTATCTGATATAATCGTAGTCGAAGGAATCATTTGGTCTACTATTTCTAACCAATAAGATTCTAATAGATCCAAATAATCAACAATAATATCATATGAAATGGCATTATTTGTTCCGATTAAATTAACATAATCTCTATAGATCATTTTTAATGTAGGATAACCTCCACCCCACACGTCAAAAACTGTTTTTCGATTTCTTGCGTTTATAAAATTTTCGGTTATTTTCTGCAAATAATTTACAAATGAAGTTTCTCTTACTTCAAATCTATAATAATTGCCAGAAGGGTATAAAGAACTCATACCAGATAGCCCTATCGGCAAATTGTTTGACTTATTAAATTGATAAACAGCATTTTCTATAGCTTTAGCAGGTTCTATTTTAAGTTCTACTTCCTTACTGTTAAAGATAAGTCTATCGTCTGCTACATTATAATTTGTTAATCTAGTTTCAGAAGATTTATTATTATTTTTTTCAATTTTAACCCAACTTTTTTTATTATCAACTACTCGATTTAAATTAAATCCTATATTTCTAAAAGGTTGAAAGTAAGAAGCTCCCTCGTCGTAATTACCTTCATGAGTTTGTTGAGTATCACCTTCATTTTCTATTATACTTTCATTTTTATACCACCCACCTTTAGATTGGAAATAATAATTTTCACTATTTGCTATTATTCTTGGAAATCCGTTAGGATAAACACCGGATGTTTCTTGTGAAATAGCATTATCTAAAACAACTCTGGTTTGTTCTTCGTTTAACTTATTTTCGGCAATATAAACGTGTTCGTTAAAAGAAATTAATTCATCTGGTATTCCAATTAAAGAAAGTAGGAATTTTAACGACTTTTTTGTACCCTTACTTTTGAATAAGTAAGAACTATTCAAAACTATGCGTCTCCATAAATCATAGTCTACTTCTGCCGGTATTCCTTCATTGAATATATTTTCTGTTTGCCCTACAAAATTTTCTATAACATTAACGCCGTCTCCTACACTAACAATATCCCAACCCAAACTACGTGCTAAATTTTTAATAAATTTATCGGGTATATTATCTTTTTTATCGTATGTAACTTTATTAGTGTACGCAATACTGTCAATAAAATTTTTCATTTTATCAAAACTATTTCCATATAATTCTAACAAAGTCCTGATTTTACCATCAGTGTCACCATATTCTAATAGAGAAATGTTAAAGTATTTTCTAATTAGTAGATTAGTTTTAGATTCGTCTATAGTATCGGCTAAATTTAATAAATCAGATATATATACAGAATAGTTTCTAGTGTCGTAATCTATATTATATCCATCACTTCTAGGCCATTTAATTTCAAGTGGAATATAACTTACACGACCTGTTTCGACTTCTTGCGGTATTTTAATTTTAAAATTAAAATTACCGTTTACATCCCTATTCATCATATGAAATTCCAAAGAATCTAAAGAATTGATAAAATTATTCAATTCTACAGATTTAGGTTTAATGTGGAAAGATAGACTTTCTACCCCGTTTATTGAATTAGGAAACGGATTACCTTCTACGGTAGCTTGAATATACCCTTCTGATAGACTAATAGAAGGTTCTAAATTTAAAATTTTAAATGATAGTTTATTAGAAGTAATATAAATTTCATATCTTTCATAACTTACTGTTAAATTTTTTAAATCGTTATTTTCCGCATTTAATAAATCGTTTTGAGAATATTTTAAGAAAAATTTGTTTTCTAAACAAGAAACTGGTATATTGAAAAAAGAAATATTACTGCTAGAATTATATTGATAGTTTAATATGTTATTTTTTCTTAAACCTTCAACTTGATTTTTAACATGTAGTGACCCCGGAAAATTAACTATTATTTCTGATAAAGCAATATTAAATCTATTTCTTAGTGAACCGTATGATGCGTAATTTAAAATATTTTCTCTATCAAAGTTTACAAAAGTTTCAGTGTTACTTTTAATTACTTCTTCATAGTTAACACCTAAATTTTCTCCCGTATTTCCAGCACCGTATCCTCTAATAAAAGATTTAAAATCTTTTATATTTCTTCTACTTAAATTTGTCTCAATCGGAAATTGAGTAGAGTCGTTTAGTCGTATGCCTTTTGGGTTTTTATTTAAAAACTCAGCATCTCTATTAAAATAATCGTGAAATGTTTGCATACATACTATTTACTTTAAATAATACTT
>BBPE01002137.1_pt8 | contig 23245 bp, 32 predicted proteins | sample 1344301 | NCBI WGS metagenome assembly BBPE01 (sample SAMD00019089, study PRJDB2971) | groundwater metagenome | isolation source: The Cedars highly-alkaline
CTATAGCGATACGATCGGTAGTACCTTGAATTCGTCTTGTAGCCCAAGTATCAGATGCCGTTCTAACTGCTATTCCTGTTCCGGATAGGCTCTCTACCGCAGCCAAATCGTTAGATAGCGCAAATGATAGAGTACCTGAGGTAGTTATTGGGCTACCAGATACAGTTAGCCCTTGTGCTGGGACTGTAACTGATACTGAAGTTACTGTTCCACCAGTTGACGCCACCACTTCAACCCATGCGGTTCCATTGAAGTATTCTAGTCTGCTGTTTGTTGTGTTGAAGCGAATGGTGCCCGCGGTGTTAATGCGCTGAGCAGTTGTTCCTAGAGGAAGGATGACACCCTGCGTTCCAGGGAATGTAACATTCGTTGATGGGAAACCGAACTGCGTGTTTGACGTAGATCCATTTCCAGTTGTAATCGTTATTTGATTGGTCGTGCCAATCATTGATCGTGTTGCCCATGTATTTGTTCCTGTACGTGTTAGATATCCCGCACCAGACTGAGCCGCAATCGCAGTTAGGTCTGCGTTAAGAGGCTGTGCATCTGTAATGCCATATCCAGACAGCGTAGTTGGGCTTGATCCAGAAACAACTCTACCCTTTGCATCTGTAGTTACCGTGCGGTATGATCCGGCAATACCTACGTTTGATAGATCAAGGAGCAGATTTTCGTCTCCTCCTTGATTCTGAACTGTCTTTATTAGAGAAGATGAAACTTGCAACTTTGTATTCAGGTAGCCTGAAGTAGTGTCAAGAGCCGTGATTTTTACGGCTTCACCTAGACCTTGGGAAAATCTTATCCAGTCCGTAGCGAGTGTGCCAACCTTTTGATAAAGCTGGCCGTTGTCACGTATGTAGAGTGATCCTAGTGGAGCGTTTTCACCGCCCACACCAGGATCAGCAGAACCAGAAAAAACTCCAAGACCCCCATCAAGCGTAATGCCGTTTTCTACGTCAAAAAATATCGAAAAATCAGCCACGTGATAGCCTCTTAGTTAAAGGTTTAAATTAAGCTACCGTACCTACTCTACGCGCAGAAACGTTTACTGCGCCTGTTGAAGCAACACGTAGACGTAGTGCGCCTGCATTAAAGTCTACAGTTACTGCTAGACCAGGAATTGAAGTTCCAATTCTTAGTGTTGCATAGCGGGTAAAGTCTGCAGATACGCCATTTCCAAGTGCATAGATTTCTGTCGCATAAACGCGAGTTGGATCTGATGCTAGAACTGCGCGAACAAGCCACTTGGCAGAACCAGCAACCACAGAGTCAACCGTTTGGATTGAAGTGACGTTGGTTACTGCAACTTCACGAGTTGCTTCGTCTAGAGCATCACCTAGAGCCTGGATGTTTTGGTTAGCGGAGTTAGCATTTAGAATTACGCCAACAGAAGTTACTGATGCGCCAATAGCAGTGTCAAGAGCCTGGATGTTCTGGTGAGTAGTATTTGCCGAAGCAACAAAGTTACCGTTGGCTACGTCTGGACCTAGTTGGTTGTCCAACTGTGTAATAGCAGTAGATAGAACGGTGTTAGCAGTGAAGTGATTACCGACTAGCAACTCTGGGCCAACTTGTGAATCAAGAGCGGTGATGTTTGCATTTACTGAGTTTGCTGGGGTAATGTGGTTACCGGCAATTACGTTGGCACCAATCTCTGTGTCAAGAGCCTGGATGTTCTGTTGAACTCTATTTGCTGGAGCAATAAAGTTTCCTAGGGAAACATTAGGACCGACAGTGTTGTCTAGAACGCCAATAGCGGTCTCAAGCGAAGTGTTATTTCCAACGTAGTTGTTGGAGGTGTAGAGCGGCATTTCTACACCGACACCGCTCTTACCAATGAACGCGCGGATGAAACCTTCTTCGTCAAGAGAAGCCTGATCGCTTAGAACCCAATCAGTTCCGTTGAAGATGAATGTTCTGCCTGCAGATGTGCCTGATTGTACATATACGGCGTCACCGCTTGATTCTTGGTTAACATCTTCAGCAAATGTACCTGCTGCTTGAGTGTAAACGTAAATGTTCTTGCCCAGGCCACCAGTTAGTGCAGAGAACAGAACTCTCATTCCATCAGTGATGCTTACGCCGTCAACAATGATTGGTGAAGTTGCCGTTCCTACTGGTAGGGTAGTTGCGATATTGTCGCGTACAACTGCTGGCTCTCTCCAAGAAACGGTTGCGCCAACGGCGTTGTTGACATAAGTTTCAGAAGCCATTTTCTGCCAACGGATAGTACCTGAACCGGCAGAAATCTTGGTCCATAGTGACCCATCAGCGTTGTCAGTATAGACTGAGCCAGTTAGTGCTTCGTTTGTGTCGGCTGTTGAACCTGGAACGCCTGTACCTTGTAGATACTTGACTAGATCATCAAGCTCAAGGCCTCGTTCAATGCGAAAAAAATCAGACATGGGAGTCTCCTTTGAAGTGAATCTCTTTCGAGATTTGTTTTAGTTGGGTATTTATGGGTAACTTATGCGCCGTGTTGAATGCGTGTTATTTGAACTTCCACAGGAACACTTTCATCATTACGCCAGAAGACACTTAATTGTCTTGCTACCCTATTCAACGTCATTGTTAATTCACCTCTGAAGTTGTATCCAACTCGATTATATCTGGTGAAGTTAACTTGTTCGGAAACTGCATCAAGTATTCCATCGATATTTGCCAGTGCTTCAAAACTCTGTGTTCTACCCGTAGAAGATATTATCGTCACTAGGAACTTAAATCCTCTATTGTACTGGGCGTATTCTACAGTGTTTACTACTCGGTTCCATGTCGGGTCAATTGGCGCGGGAAGAGTACTTTCTCCAGATATCCAACCACTGCCACTGCCACCAGGAACAGAAATAGTCTTTTCAGATCCAGTACCTGTTACAGTTAGCCCATTTCCAAAATTAAGCGTCGTAGTTCTGTCTACTAGAAGAACTCCCGAATCCTTAACTAAGACCCCTTGCTCTGGAAGAGCTAGAGCATCTGACATAGTTTTCGCAGTTACTCTATGATCAACTAAAGTACTTACTGCTGTCCATACTAGCGGTGATGTTCCTTCCTGGCCTCTTAAACAACCAGTAAGTGTATCTCCCGATCTACCTGTGACTCTAACTATCTCGCGAATAAATGGGGGGTCAACTGTTTCTAAAGTTACTAGAAAGAATTCTCCAGAAACAGATGGTTGCGGAAATAGAGAGCCCCGCCCCGGCTGCAACTGAATTGTTGTATCAGTTGAGGATATCCCTGCCTGGAGCAGGGATATAGCATTGTTAGAAAAAAGTTGAAGACTCATTTATGTAACGAGCCCCCGAATTCAGTCATAATTTTTTCTAGAGATGATACCGACTTTGGCTTAACCTTTTCAACTTTCTGCTCAAATGAATCCGCACTGTCAAAGGGAATGCACACTTCAACAGCCTCAAAGCCCATCTGGACCTTAAAAATCTGGTATTTCTGCTTTTGCACCTTACCTGGATTTTCTAGACCAGAAATGAAATTAAACTTCGACACGGGCGTCTCCCACTATTCAGCATACTAACATTATTTAGTGCATATGAGCGCTAGAGCAACTAGATTGAGAACCAAAGAAGCCCCGAACATAATGTAAGCACGCTTTTGAATCTTATCAATTAATGACTGCGCCTTTAAAAGATTGGTGTTTGTCGATTCAGCATATGCGGAAATAGCATAAACTGATTCGCTAATCTTCTTTTGCGCTTCCTCAAGCTCGCCAGTAATAACAACATCAATACCTAAAATCTTTGCCATCTTATGCTCCCATATAGTCTTTGTAGATTGCTTGAAATTCTTTTCTGTTGAAATTGGATGATCCTATAGATCTACAAATATCTAATATCTGAGATAGACGCACATACGGATGAACATCACTATCTACCTTAACAACCAGCCCCTTGTTAGGACCGGCGGAACGAGACTTTAACTTGATAGACATAACTTCATACGTATCTGTATCATCACCCTGTGCATCCACAGTGTCAGTAATGGCCGTTATTGAATCGTCAGGTTGAGGAAGATGGAATTCTCTATCTAGTCGTCCGAAAGTCTTGAGAAGTTTCGACTGTTTAGAATATTCAACCTTTACGCCGTTTAAGGATGCTATGTCGGCAAAATAAACTAACTTAGGAGTCTTGACTCCCTTCTCCAACACATATACTGCTGGACCGGCATCTTTGAAATTCGTGTATTCTATGACGCGATAAGAATATCCATCAGACGTCATAATTAAATCTTTGGTAAGAGGGACTACAAACATTGAAGATCCTTAATTATCGCCGTCATCATCTATAAAAGCATCTGCCTCTTTAAGAGAACTCAAATATCTCTTAAAATTGACACGGTGCGTTCTCATATCGGGGGCATCTTCGTGATAGCCCTTCTTGTGGTGTTTACGCTTATCTATTTTGCGCGTCTTGTGATGTGTGTGATGATCGGTATCAAAATCCGTATCAACTAGCTTCTTCATAACAGTCCCCAGGTTTAACGTAATTCAGAAATATTTATGTCAACTGGCTGCTTAAGTGCTTTCAGTTTACGATCTATTTGTGATAGAAACTCGAACATCGACTTGTTACGATGTATCTTTCTGAGCACATTTACGAACATCTTCGTCTGATCAACTTTTTCTTCAGGAGCAGATATGTCGATATACGAGAAGAAGCGATTCATAACTTCTAAAATTATAGCATCCTGCTTAACGTTTCCGTACTGCTTAAGTTGCGCAGGGGTTGGAGTATCCACGCCGACGATTCTAGCAATTCCAGTAATAAGGGATGCGGAGTCTTGACTTTTTAGTCTGCCGCCGACCATATATTCTCTTTCAAATGCTCCAAGATCGGGCCAAGACCCAGCATTTCGGTACCGTTCGCCCGACATATTCATGGGAGAAATTTTCTTCTTATCTCCATTAACTACTATTGTCTGTGTGGAAGAGATAGTAGAGTTTAAATCTTTCAGTATGTTAAAGGACTTAACAGCATTATCTGAGTGTGCGAAGTGAGTGATATCTAATTGATCGAAATCCATGAGGACATCTTTTAATAGCGGCATTGTCTTGTCATACGCATGTAAGCCGGCAGTAGTTGCCCCATTAGTCGCGAGTTTTTTCGCTAGAGATGCATCACGCAATATAGCAACATGACTGTATGAGGCTCTGTCGCCGACAATACCTTCAAACTCATCTGGTATTATTTTCTCTATACTAGACAACTGATAGATAATTTTTTGGAGAGATTCGCTTTTACCTTCATCATTCGCAACAACATCAACCTCTCCGGTTGGGGTGTACTTGTGGACAATCTTACATGTATATGTTCCTGGCTTTACTATAACTTCATCCTCATCACCATGCGCCATTTTCAACTTTCCATAAAGTCGAGATACGTCTAAAAGAACATCTTCTGGCTGCATGCGCGTAGATATGACAAAGCCCATAGCTCCATCTATTTCTTTGTTCTTACTTTCGCGACTCAGCATCTGCATAGTTGCAGCAAACGATGATGGCGCAGGACCATACTTGGCGAATCTTGTTGCTATTTCCTTTGATGTAGACCAGGATGATGCTCTACCCCAGTTCAGGTCAACTATTTTGCTACCTTTTCTGACAGACTCCAGGAACTTAATTCCCTCACCCTTAACTAAAGTTCCACCGTATGAGGTGCGGTTCTGTAAAGACCACTCGCCGAAGAGTAGACCTCTATAGAGTACAATTGGCTTGTTTGGTTTTAATCCCGGTATTGAACTTAATTCTTTTTGCGTATGCGAAGATAAGTTATGATAGCCTCTATTGCCATTAATGAACTCGTTTATCTCTTTCTTAGCGCCGCTAGATACTGTCAAATTCGAGACAGCAGTAACGTCTCTGAATAAATCAGAGACGAAGTCTTTCATACTTTCAAATGATTTTCCGTCCAGTTCGTCGGGCTTGATTTTCTTTAGCCTATCGAAATCCCAACGGCTAAAAGATGCCGTTTCTGCTCTAGCGCGAGCAAAGTCGCGCACATTCTCGTTATTGAATATCCAGTATTTGATGCTGGACACAAATGCTTTTTTGTCTTCAATCGAATCAAACGTCGACGACTTTGATAGAACCACGTTTACTTTACTATCTTTTTTGAGAGCCTTCTTAAGTTCGCCCAGCTGAAGTGCGCTGGCCTCATTAAGCATTTGTATTAATTTCATTTTCCGGACCGTAAATAGCGTTGTAGTAAGGCTATTTATGATCCAGACTTTACTCCATGATCCAGAGAGTTCTTTGAACCGTAGAAGAGTCGAAGACTGTGTCTATGATTTCGCTTATGACTGCCCAATCTCCACCGCCTAATCCTGCCCCAATCATAGGATAGTGAACCGGTAGCCCCTTACTCTTGGCCATCATATAGACCTGCGCAAATACAGAGTAAATCGCCGCGTAGGAAACGTATTTTCTACCGTCATTCCCGTAGTATTCCTGCGTGATTCCATTTACAACGTGCAGATTCTTCTTGGACTGTATTTTCACTACATTGGCGGATCCCAACAAGACTTTTTTGTCGTTTGGCGCACCCTGTATTGCTAGTACGTATTCTTCATAAACTTCGGGGTATTTACTGCGGATCGCTCTGGCTATACCGCTGCCCATAACTCCCTGCGCATTGCATCCCTGAACAATTATACCTTCGTCTACAGATAATATGTCACCAAATTTAATGTTCTTCATGTGTCTTCCTTATAGACCGACACCATATTTAGTGACTGCTTTTCTTTTTGTTCAAGTTTTCTCTCAGCATACACATTGGTAATGATGATTTCTAAAGCATAATGCGCAGACTCTGATGGAAGAGCCATTTGCTCCTGTATTAGAAACTTGGCAAGTTGATCCATCAACGGCGAATCGTCCATAACTATTTGGCCAAATGGAACTATTCCTCCTAAAGCCTTGTCGCGCAGCGTCTTCACTGCCTGCTTAGTTGAAAATATCGCTGACTGCGGACACATGTACACCCAGAAGTTATAAGTTTTTTCTGAAACAGGTGTTAGTAGAAAAGAAATTCCTCCAAACTTCTGTGGGACTATCTCGTGCTTTTTTCGATCGTACCACTTAGGACGAAGATGTCTAAAGATTTCCGTCATGCATCTTCCCTGGCGTTAACTAACTCGGCTGCAGTATCAGCCATTTTTCGCACAACTGCTAATTCTTCATCTTGTAAACTATCTTGAAGAGACTGCAGACGATCATAGAACGCCTGCTCTAGGCAAATAACTGCCGCTAAGTCAGCCTGACCACGCGTAAATGCTTCATTTGAAACTTTGAAAGTATGCATGCCTGTAGCAAATTCACCCTGCCACGTTATGCTGATATTTTCATCTGGAATAGATATAGCCCCGCTTTCCGCATTTACCGCTGCAGAAATCTTAATCTTAATTCCTGCGATTTCATAGTCAATGTCTGCAGCCTCGGGAACGTATTTACCCATTACCTGAAGCCACGACACTACTTTAATCGGAATGGTCTTAATGAGCGAAATAGTCAATTGATCGGTTACGTCAAACATTTGCTGTGCCATGATATGTCCTCTTATGCAGCCACTTAAATTACATCCAATTTACGTTTGGGAAACTTTCACTATTTGCCCGCCACCATAGAGTAGATTCCTTGATACCTGTTGCGGCACTTGCGGCACGAGGTGTTCGCACTCTATACCATCCACGGATATCCTTTTAGCATTAGCAGGTGAAATACCTTTCTTAATTCAGATAGTTTCTTTTTGTTTTACTGGAGTGTTTTTCCAAAGAACGGATTTTTCTCTTTTTAAACTGCCATCCGAAATTTTATTGCCGGATGACATTGGTAATCGACCAATTCGATGTCTGACATCTTAAAATCATCGATGTTTTTGATGTGCGGATTTATTTGCAATCTTGGAAGTTGAAGCGGGGTTCTCATCAATTGCTGCTTGACGCCCTCGACATGGTCAAGATAAATGTGCGCATTTCCCATAGTGATGATTAGTTCACCTGGCAGCAAGCCTGTTATTTGCGCAATCATGTGAGTGAGAGCGGCATATGAAGCAATATTGAACGGTAACCCCAACGCGAAATCAACCGATCTCATGTACATCTGGCAGTTTAGTTTCCCAGATGAAGTGACATCAAATTGACAAAACATATGGCACGGAGGAAGTGCCATCTTGTCAAGTTCCCCAACATTAAAAGCGGTTAAAACTATTCTACGGTCGGTAGGATTCGTGCGAATCGTGTCAATAATGTTTTGAAGTTGATCAATGTCACCAGAAGGAGTGTTCCACTTTCTCCATTGAACGCCATAGACGCGACCTAGATCGCCCTCAAATTTAGCATGAGGTTTCCAATATTCTGCATTGGCATTATCTGTCCAAATCGTTCTGCGTTCAGATGATCTAGTACCGTAGGTTATTTCTGCTAACCTGCGCTCATCAGAACTTCCCTCAATAAACCACAACAGTTCACCTAGGATAGGTTGCCAAAGAACTTTTTTAGAAGTAAGCAACGGGAAACCATCACTTAAATTGTGACGAAGTTGGGCGCCAAATTTAACGAGAGTTCCCGTTCCCGTTCTGTCAGAACGTCTTTCACCAGTATGAAGTATGGAACTTAGAAGAGATAGATATTGATGTTCGATATTAGTGTTGTTCATATGTGATATGATTCCATACGTGGGCAAATTATTTATGCGGGGCAGTAACCAGCAGATTCTTTTGGTCTAGATGCGAAAACAAATCATCAAGAAACGCAAAGGATCGTTCAAAGTTTACCTGACCACGTGTATTTTTTCTAGTGTCGCGATTCCCAGCAATATTGAGAGTTGTTATTGAATGTTCCTTGAGCCACGAAGTCACCCGTTCAACGTTTGCGGGATCATAAGCGTTAAGATCTATAAGATACACAGGCTTCCCATGCAACCTACATGTATTGATTGTTAGCGCTGTTCCAACCGAACCAAAATTTGTGGCAAGTATCAAGGTGCCATCTGAATCCTGAATATTCTGCTTGGTGCGGTATTGATAATTTGGAGACCAATGCTCTACTAATCCAAACATACTACCTAATTCGGGTGCTGGACCGAACCAGGTTCTCCATCCTTGAGGAGCAGTTCCTCCAGTCTGGATGTGGTGTTTTGCCGCAGCCTCTAAACCAGCGCGATCAACACCGCACTGGCCGCCACTGATAACTTTCATGAGACCGCAAAATTCCATATTTAGAATCATGATTCGTCCTTATTAATTCCAGCGCTTTCTACAATTTGCATAGAATCCCGCCACTGTAAATCTTTGACAAATTCTGAAATAGCGGCAACAATGGAATCTTTTTCCATGGTAGAGATAATGGCCGTTAACATTTTTGCTTTTTCTTCCTCGCTATAATTTGACAACTGTTTGATGTCTGGAATAACTTCTAAGATAATATCTCCTCTAGCAGAAAGGGATTGATTCTTCCAATACCCCTTTCCTTTTATTTTTAGTTTGGCCCCCGCCTGAGTGACTGCAGCTACGCGGACAGATATTTCAGACTGATCTAGAGGGCAGATGACCTTTGCCCACCCACCTTCCATCATAGTAATTGGATTCAATTTAACTCTAGTGTACACATTTCCCGCACCGGGCTCGTTAGCATTCCAATTAACGAGATATTCAGTATCAGGAGAAATATCTACAACAAATACGTATGTGACATTATCAATTGATTGTACATGCACAGTCTCCTGGTTAAATACGCCCGCATTAATCTGAATAGTCAGTTCAAAAGGTTCTTTATCTTTGCCGGCATTAACTCTGACATTCTTACTCACACCAGAAAATGCCTCTAGCGGGCAGATTTTTACCTTAACCTTTGCCGTGCTGGGCTCCCAATGCCCATCTTGCTTCCGAGAAGTTTCGCCCGCGCGCCAGTAAGCATTTCTAACCACTCTATCAATATACTCTGTGAATACTTCTGCACTATCGCCCCATCCGAACTCATCTTGATTGGTGCCGGATCTGAGTGTGCTATTGGACAACTTGTCATATGCAGCCTGGATCTTTTTGAACTCTTCAGCATCTCCACCTTTGTCTGGGTGGTTCTTAGATGCAAGTCGACGATATGCGTTCTTGATATCGTCAGTGGTTGCTTTAGCATCTACACCTAGAATTCTACGCGCCTCAAAACTGTTCATGCGAACTCTCTAGGGATTTGGATAGAATACTGCTGCTGGTTTTTTAAATACTGGCGCATCCGCATTATTAAAGCGCGCCTGCATTTCGTGAAGTACGTAGAGTCTGCAACCTAAATTAGTTGCAAGTTGCTGCAATCGATCTTTAGATAGGGTAACATCTAGATCCCCGTACCATATTTTCCCGTGTTCTTTTGTGCATAGATTTGCATTAAAGATTACAAGATTATCTGGGTGCCTGGTATGATACTCAGACTTCGATTCTGAGATCATTCTACCTACTGGAAAAGAAAATTTATCCATGCACAGTTCCAGAAGATCCTTATCCGCTCTTACATTAATCGACCGCCAGTATTTTTCAGATAAGAAAAATCTAGTAATCTTCCGCAAAGACTTAATTTCCATTGATCATTTTCTCTGCACGCAAAGCCGCCGCGACGAGAATACTTTTAAGGGCTTTCTTGTGTTGATATTTTGAGCATACCGCGAATTTACCGTTCTTTAGCTTGCGATACACAATAAACGTCCCAACCACCGATAGCCTTACCGGCGATTCCAAGAACTCGAAAGCAGTGCTCGCATCAGTTACAATTTGTCTATTCTGTATTTTTATCATCATGGCCCATTCACCTTGATCTTAAAGAAATAAACATCGCCATTCAAATACATATCACCATACTTAAAAGGATGCATCATTGTGCGGCAATCGGAATATCCAGTAAACCAGTCCCCAGGTTCCTTAGTATTATGATCAACGCACAGCGTTGATCGAGCGAATCGCAGTCTGAAGATTTCGCCTTTGGGCGAAGGTATAGGCCGAACGGAAACCATCTTTCTATCAAGGCCCACTTAATTTTACCTCCAGATCTTCAATATGCTTATTAATGCTTCACGCCCGAACTCGCCGAAGAATATCGTAGTCGACCTGGGCCCGCACTTCATATTCTTCAATACACTTCATCTCTTCTTTCTGCTCATCACTACTCATTCTCTCGACAGTAACTTAGGCTACCTCGATCACCATAACCTCCCGCCCATCCATATACACTCAAACCTTCTTACAGTTTCCAGCAAGTTTCTTTAGCCCGTTGATCTTGTCCGCTAACTTGACGAGATTAACGTTGCTGACTTGGGTTTCGATGCGAAGAGAGTGAGTGAGTGAGTGAGTGAGTGAGTTTCAGTATGCACACATTCCATACGTGAACGAATGTTGTGCGTCACTGTCTGCGTTTTTAATCTTCATCGTGGTGCTCTCATCAGGTGTAAGAGTTAGGCATAGGTAAACTGCTTGAGCTCACGCTTGTACATCTCAATAGCCGTGTCAGAAGTCAGAGTTGCCAAATACTTTTTCTCTTCGGCAATTTGATTCTTTAGTTCGTCGATCTTATCTTTGGTGAGCGACCACATTGGCATCTGAAGAAGTCGATCATAGTCTACGAAATCATTCTTGAGCAGAAGAGCGATAAGATCGTCTTTCTTTTTGTTCTTGAACGAGTCAACGTTGCTGAGGTAAAAAAGAATGAAGCGTAATTTCTCGTTCAGCCAGCGAATAAGTTCAGTGGTTTCAGAAATAAGTTTCTGACGGCGATCTTCATAGCGATCAACGCGCCATGCAGTGAAGCGCTCAATAATGCTTTCAACCGAATCAAAGCGCTCGAGATTATTGTTCTCATTCCACAGAGTCAAGTTCTCAGTATCACGACTGATAAGTTTAAACTTCTGTAACAGGTTATCATAATCTAGAACAGAAGTGCTGCGGGGCACAAAAATGGTAAAGTCAAATCCATCTTCAGTTGAGCGGTCTTCAAAATCTTTAATGAACCCTGCTTCTTCTAGTTTCGACAGATGATCCTTGAAAGGATCTAGATATGTGCCAACTGGAATTTCAGAAATGTGGATCGTTGTTGCATTTACAATCTTCAAGATGCCCTTAATAACCACCTGACTCGTTTCTGGATTGCGCTCAACTGAACCGGTAAATCCACGATACCAAGGAACAAGCGCTCCGTGCTCGAGTTTCTTACCATTCAGAATAGTAAGAATAGCGTCACGAACATGAGTTGGGTTATAGTTCATGATCAAAGATGCATGACCGGTACCGGTGCCCTGTGCACCATTAACCAGCATCATTGGCAGCAGCGGGATGTAATACTTAGGCTCAATCTTCTCGCCATCAACAATGATGTTGTTAAGAATGGAATCATCTTCCTTCTTAAACAATTGGCGGAAGAGCGGAGAGAATCGCGTAAAGATGTAACGCCCGGCTGCAGCATCCTTAGTGAGGCGAGAACCAAACTGGCCACTCGGGATAAAGACGTTCATGTTATTGGTGCCAGCATAGTTGTTAGCCATGCCAATGATAGTGCTCTCCATTGAGCCAGTGCCATGGTGGTAATCAGTCGCTGCGGCTACTTGAGCAGCAAGACGCTCGACTTGAATTTCTGCCGCGTTTTCACCGCGTAACTGAACACCGAAAATAGCCTTACGCTGTGAAGGCTTCATCCCATCAAAAAGATGGGGAATAGAGCGAACGTTATCATAAAGAGAGAATTCCTTAAAAGCGGAATTCATAAAGTGCTTAGCGCGAATACGGCGAGCGCGAACGCCATTCTGAGGAGCAGTAGATTTCATAGTTGGTGCTTTAGTTCGTAACATGAGTCATTATATCCTGATCTTAATCTGACGTAAACAGCTTAGCGATATCTGGAGGAAGTGAAATATTTTCATCACCGGGGAAATAAACCGTTTCTCCGTTTTTCAGATGCTTCACTCGGGCGCCGAAGATATTACTTGTCATGGTGATGGCATTCTCTGGATCGTATCTCCACCATTTTTCTTCTGGTGAATCTAGCCCGAAACGGAGAGCATGAGACAAGTGTTTGCCATGACTAATACCTTCTGGGAGACCAACTTCTACTTCCTGCGTAATCTCTTTGATAATGCCATTTTCATCAACAATTACGGTTACGCGCCAAAGTCTCCCATCCATCGTACACATGCCGGTCGTTACACGAATACATGATGGGCGAACTGCATTCACATAAGCTAAAGCTATTTCATCCCACTTCTTTCCCTTTAGAAAAGGAAGAACTTCAATAGATTGAAATCCTCTGCTTTGAGGTTGTTCATATGCCGCCATGTGGCGTTTATAGTCTTTCATCTTCTTCAAGATCCTTTAATTTCTCTGCAATTTGTTCAGTGGATAGGGTAACGATATTTGACTGCCTAACAGAAAAAGTCTTAGCTAGTTCAGAATAAAGTCGTACCTGAACTAAACCGGCGCGAGTGTATTTGACAACAACACAAAGAGCGTCAATGAAGTCGCGCGATGCGACATCGAATTTTAAGTCACCGTGACCTGATACACTGACATATTGACCTTCAACGAACTTATTCATTGCCTAGTCTCTTAACGATCTCATCTCTGAATTCCCACGAGTAGTAGCGATAGCATTCAAAAGTCAAATCGCGCATAACTGGAACAATGCTTATACCTGCTCCAGGAGCATGCAGGTTAATAAACTTTCTAGCATAGGTTCTAACCGGTTCATCTCCGATAAATCCGTCTAGCTCGAACTTCTCATAAGAGAGGAGAATGGAATAACGCTCCTCATCTGTTAGCTGTGCTGCAAACTCTCGTAGTAGTGACATTTTTATGCTGCCTCTGAAATGTAGTCTTCGAAGTTATCTGCGCCAGTCTCAAGCCACTTCTTACGATCATCTGCTCGCTGACCGTTGAAGGCAAGGTCGATGGCATCCTTGTCTTCATTATCATCAAGAGAAATTGTGAACAGGTAGTTATCCATGTTCTCGAAATAACTGGTGAACTCTTTAGCCGTACTGGTACCAAGTCCTTTATAGTACTTGTGGCTCCAGCCCTTCAGCTTGTGACCATCAGACTTTTCCCATTCCTTGAACTCTCGCTCAGTGAACATCTCGAGCACTTCCTTATTCTTGAGAGTAACCTTTACAAGGGGAGTACGGAAGATGTGGATGACGCCAAGTGAGAACAGCTCTGGCCAGAACTTGTCAAACAGGTTCAGGAGCAATCCGCTGATATGAGAGCCGTCAACGTCTGCGTCAGTAGTGAATGCAATTCGACCAAAGCGAAGCTGCGCAATAGAAGTTACCTTCTCACCCAGCTTCAGACCAATAATTGTCATAATCTTCTTAATTTCTTCACTTTCCATAATGCGCTTGATGTCTTTTTCGCGAACATTAAGCATCTTACCGCGAAGAGGGAATGAAGCAATGTAAGGATTTTTTCCGCGACCCGCCTGAACTGCCTTAGCAGCAGAGTCGCCTTCTGTTAGGAAGAGAACACATTTATGACGATCGCGCTTCTCGAGAGCATCAGAGAACTTCTCTACGCGCCGAGGATCAGCCTTATCGGTTTCCTTGTTAAGTTTGCGAAGTTCCTTCATTTCTTCTTGAAGAGCCTTTGCTTGCGCCCAATCAAGGATCGACTGAATGATACTAGATTTTACGATCTTGTTGATGAACTTGTCCGGTACTTCCCACGCAGTCTTATAGTCCTTGGTTTCTGTAATAAGGTCGTCTTTAGTTTGCGACGAGTAGCGAGGGTTGACCATCTGAGCATCAATGAATAGCGTCATATGCTGACGGAGTTCTGACGGCTTGATGTCGATTTTATTCTTCTTCTTGATGTAAGCGCGAATGGCTTCCCAGATTTGCATACCAACGTAATTGATGTGGGTGCCGCCAATTTTAGTATGAGTGCCGTTTACAAACGACACATGCTGGAACCCATTATCAGAATGAGATATACCGATCTTCCAGTGCTCGTTTTCATCGTAAGCATACTCATCATCGCCAACAAACATTTCAATGTAGTCCTTAAAGGACTTCGTCATTACGCGAGTGCCATTGAAGTAGACCTTGAGATGTGTGTTAACCGCGGCCACCTGATAAACGCGAGCAATCAGCATTGCCATGTTATTGTCATCGATCGACGTCATACCCAACTTTTCAAAGTCTGGGTAATACGTAATACGAGTGAAGCCCTTGGCTCCATCTGCTGGCTGAATCTTTGCTGGCTTACGATCTTGGGAATTGTCTTCAAAGACCATCTTGAACTTATTCTTACCGTCGCACGTCTCGACTACGAACTTCGTAGAGAAGATGTTAGTAAGAGCAGCACCTTCACCATTCTGACCAGTAAGCATCGCTTGATCATCGTCGTCAAAGTTTGAACCGGAGCGCAATTCAAAAATCATCTCTGGAACCCACTGATCATATTCCCTGTGCTTGACGACAGGAATACCACCATTGTCAAGGATAGAAATTTCACCCTTAGCCTGATCGATTTCTACACGAATAGAATCTAGATGCTTTCCTTCTGGACGCTTAGAGTGATCTGATGAGTTAGAGATAACTTCATCGAACAATTTAAGGAATCCAGGGTTGTATGTAATGGTGCGACGGGCCATCTTTACGTCAGTCGCGCTCTTTACTTCTGGAATGTGTTCTTCAGAAGTGTGCGGCGAGATAGACCCAATGTACCGGCCTGGCCTCTTAATAACATGTTCAACTTCTGAAAGTTTTTGGAACTTCTGTTCAATGCTCTTTACCATATTGCCTCAAATGGTTTTGATGAGATGTCTATTTTACACTATTCTCAACCTGATGTAAACTACCACTCGACCAGGTTATTAGTCTGATCTTTCAGTGACTTCCTCAGTTTCATCAAACGAGAACAGAACTCTTGGTGTGTCAGGACAGTGACGCTTTCCTTACTTCTTCCAATTGAGTGCTTAATTACAGCATCTCCAGTAGCGAGAAGAGCCTTCCTAAATCCTTCATTTTGATCACACAGCGCCTGATAGGCACGATCTAAAAGTTTTTGATAGTCGTCAGAATCACGCTTATACGGCCGACCTTTCCAATAGAGAGTTTGGCGCTCCTGCCAATTGCGCATCTTGCCGCGCTTTTTTGCCATCGCTCCTACTAACTTGCAAACTTCGACTTGGATATGCTCTTTGTCGAACTTGAAACTTTGTAACAACCCCTCAAAACTCGATACTTCGACGCCGTCAAAAATAAATGGATGGGGTGAGAAATTACTTAACGCGCTGGCTGGATATCCACTTCCACTCTTTATGTCCATTTTGCTTTTCCTTGGTGCTCTATTTTTTAATTTTACCTTCACGTCTTTTTGCCAAACTATAGCCATTGATGCACTTCGTTTCTGGGCAGCCAGTTTCTTTGAAGGCTTCGTAAACTTCCTGGCGCTTTCGATTTACGCGCCCAATCAGTAGTCGTTTCTTTTAACAAAGTCAAACTTGACATATATGCTGTCCAATATTGCCAGGTGAAAATAATTTAATGGGCTCAATCTTTAGACCATAGTCGAATGTTTCACGGTCAATTCTACAAGACAGATGGCAGCCCTCGCCATATCCAAGGAGATCAATCTCTTCAGTCGTTGCTCCTAAATTCACAAGTGCAATTCGAACGGCTTCACGGATAATACGATGGACCCGCGTCCGCTCTGCATCATTTTGGTCGATGATAGGCCGAGCAATCAATTCCCATTCATCTCGCTTCTGCTTAAGTTCTGCCAGACTTTCCTTAGTAGATTTTACTGGACTTTTTGGAGGCTCGGGCACCTCAACAATGTTTGGAAAACTTACTTCTAGTGCTTTTTGTTCTGCAGCCCAGGCAACGTCAAGCAGTAGATGCGAACGCGTCCTAGATTCTTCGCGGTATTTTTCCTCATGTGCCCTGGCCGCATTTGCTTCTTCTTCAGTACTCACTGCGTAGATTACGTGTTCCCGATAGTCATCGAATTCACCGCTGTAAGCAATTAGCGCGTAGACCGTTTTGAATTCGAAATTGCTATTGAGTAGGATAAAAGGCTTCATTACTTGTCCCCATCAATATTAATCAGTTCCATGTAGAACTGTAAGTAGCGTTCCATTCGAACGATATCTTTCGAACGAATATCCTTAAGGCGGCGAGCGTCAGTGTTGTGACGAAGATCGCAAATCTTGGCCTTCACTGCATCAGGATTGCTCTTAACTTTGGCTTTGTACTCATCGTAGGATTCGCTAGCAATCTTAGTCAAGCAGCGAATGCCCTCAATAATTCGCTCAGTAAATCCTAGTTCACGAAGCTGAATGTACGTAACGCCACAATCTTCCACGATGTCATGACCTAAAGCGATACACTGCAGCTCTTCGTCATCGGTACCCAGCATATGCATGACGGCAAGTGGGTGAAGAACGTACGGCTTCCCACACTTGTCAAACTGGCCAGAGTGACTATTCACTGCAAGGACGAGCATCTTGTTAAGGAGCTCGCCACTCTTAAATGAGACACTGTTAATCATTAGAAATATTTCCGGTTAACATCGACTAGATATCTAGTCGATGTTAAACATCGACTAGCTTAGTTAGAGAAATAACAGGAATTCCAATATCACTTAGTTCTGCGGTAATGGTGTACTTTACGCCAATGGAACTTTCGATAACCACTTCATTGATGCAGGTGGTTTCTACTTTGTGGACAGTAATTCCGTTAAGCTTTTTGAAACCGCGCAGACCGTGGTTCTTTCTGATTTTTGTGTGTGACATGTTCTACTCCTTAATAGAAAACGATTTATTTTACTGTAGCGGCAATCACCAATGGGAAGCAGCCAAGCACGAACTTCTAGACAACTACAAGTATACTGTTGGTGAGGATCGCATGGTGTTCGGTGGTGATTTTCATACTGGTTCTCCAGGATGTGATAACATTATACTCAGAACCCAGGTAAATGTAAATAGATAATCAGACTGAATAGTTAACCTGCGTTAATGTTCAGTTAATTGTTACAACCGTGTTAAATCTAGGATTCTTATGCTCATTCAAGAAGTCATCAAACTAGGCGTGCCAAAGGAAGATGCTGCCGTAAAGCAGTGGGTCAATAGTGTAAACTCATTGTTCCCTAGAAATCCACTTAATGCATCTCAACGAGTAGCAATATTTGGCGATGAAGAAAATCCAATCACCGTGGTATTTGAACTTGAGCCAACTAAAGAAAAGGGCGTTGCTGAAATAGCATGGATACAGTCGCATCCGAGAAAAAGCGGCGGTGCATCTAGACTTATAAGGTTTCTGCAGTCACGAGCACGAGGTAAGGGAATATCATTGACTTTATATCCGCAACAGAAAGGCGAAATTGGTGGAGATGCACTTGCATCAATCTATAGTGGATTAGGCTTTAAGAAGGATTCGGCTTCTGATAAAATGGTGTGGGAGTCGGTTGGCATCAATGAATCTGTAGATGAGTTGAAAGAAAAGTATGCGCGTTGGAAAGAACTAGTGAATATGCCGTCGCCCACGTTAAAGAAGTTTATCGACTCTGATACTGGTAAAGAAGCCGGTTTATCTAGACAAGACGCATCTAATCTAGGAATTAAATCCGGCAGAGATTCAGCCAGAGCAATTCTTCGCATGAGACAAAAATCATTCTCAGAATGGACAGCCGACGATATCAAGTGGATGAATAGACAAATCTCGTTCGTAAGCAGAATGTCTGGAAATAGAGGCCCCATGTTCCAAGTTAATAAAGAGGGTAAAAAGATTCCTACACGCAAGCTAACAAGTTTATGGATTTGGGGGAATGTTCCAACTGGGCATTCACCTGCAAAATATGGAATCTTTAGGTAATCATATGAAAATCGGCGATCTCTTTGAATCTAAACCAGAACTCCTGGTAAGTATGTCTACCTTTCAAGTCATTTACAAGACTTAGTTTCGGGATTACGCCGCATTCAGCGTAAAGGGCTTAAGCCAAGTACCGATGGATATTCTGGCAGTGGTGTATACCTCGCCTATGACATAGATGGTACGTATGATCATGTTTCGGAAAAGAAGCAACCGCCTTTAGAGTAAAATGGGACGATCTCGTTGAAATGTTTGGACAATACCCATCTGATGAAAACGGCATTCAGAGAACTAACGATGAAATAATTGTCCTCGACAATGTGCCTTCTAAGTTGCTAGAAGTTCTATACTTTGACGATGAATGGCGGGATATTGATTCGGTGATTCACTCTGAAGAATATTGCTCTGAAGAATATCGTCCAGGTTGACGTTTACTATTCAAACAATAACACTTAAAATTGAAATAATTTAGCAAGTCATGAGCAAAATGAAATTCAAAGATTACGTGGCCAAGCCAACCCTCTACGTGTTTGACATAGACGATACGTTGTTTAAAACAACGGCGAAGGTTGGTGTCATCAAAGACGGAAAGTGGGTGAGATCTCTTTCATCATCAGAGTTCAACTTTGATTCCCTGGGACCTGGGGAAAAATACGACTATAGCGAATTTGACGATGCTAACAAATTCAACAATGAATCGGTGCCGATTCATTTGATGATGGTTACCTTAAAAAGAATCCACCAAAAAATCAAATTGAATTTAACGCCCGGTTCTAAGGTAATAATGAATACTGCGCGTGGAGATTTTAATGACAAAGAAACATTCCTCGATACTTTTAGAAGGCATGATGTTGATATCGACTGCATACACGTTCACCGCGCTGGCTCTATTCCGGGAAATGCCCCAACTGCAGCAAAAAAACTAGTTTTTATTCGCAAGTATCTTGATGACGGGAAATATTCAACTGTAATAATGTACGACGACAGCGCCAAAAACCTTGATTACTTCATGTCGCTTACACAAGAATACCCGAATTGTAAGTTTTACGGTTATCTAGTTGATCATGAAGGCAAACTTACATTACATACTAAGCGCTAAAAACTTCGCAGCAAAAAGGGTGCTAAGCACCCTTTTTTGTTCCGGTATTGATGCAATTACTTAGATGATTCCCTGTTTCTTACATGCTGCTTCGGAGTAGGAATACGATCTAATGCGGATTTAATATGCGCCCACTCAACTGGACAGTAATTATTAGCATCTACGCCAACATCATATCGGCGATTCTCGCCATCAGTTGGCGAGCTACCATGGATGTGTCCATGCAACATAAAAGATCCATGAAAAGAGCTGTTCCAGGATAACATTGGATAATGACACATCTGAACATGCCTATCGTCATACCGCTCAAAATATAATTCTGGAAGAATTTTAAACCGTCGGAATAGTGATGGATGGATTTGAATTAAGTTATCGTGATTCCCCGACAATAGAACAAGTTTGCCGTTTATCTCATCTAAAATGCGGTGAGCTTTAGGAAGGTCACAGAAAAACACATCACCAATAATAATAACTTCATCATCTACGGAGACGGTTTTGTTCCAATTGGAGATTAGTGCTTCATCCATTTCAGAAGCATTAGCAAACGGCCGGTTACTGTACCGGATAATGTTATCATGTCCAAAATGCAAATCAGATGTAAAGAATCGTTTCATGTGTCAATTATATCACTTCTGCAATCTTAGTCGTCATCAGGTTCCAAAATCGATAGAATAAATAAACACGCATCCATTACTGCGCCTGATCCACCTCTGCTTGCTGAAACAAAATTGGCATTTCGCTGCGCCTCAATACGCGAACCTGAAGGAGCAATACCCACTGCGCATTCTTTAATTACCGGGGCATCGTAGTATCCGTCACCCATGAACGCAGTTTGATCAAACCCGAATTTTTTAACGTAATCATATCGATCTGATTCTGTTACATAGGTCAGCGGGTACCCCATGTCCTGAACGATTCTTTTGTGCGATATGGGAAAACCTCTTTTGTCTGCTGATATAAACTGGATGGCAATTTTGTCCCTTATAAGTTTTAGACCATCAGCATCGTGCGGGCCAAATACCTTTGCAACCTTCCCATCAGCAGTGTAAGCGAACGTTCCATCGGTCATTACACCGTCAACATCTAAGATGAAGTGCTTTAGCGGTTTTTTCATTGTGTCTACCAGATTTAGAATTTGGATTTTATTAGTCCTGCGCATGCTAACCTGCATTCGCAATTTTTGCAGAACTCGTTATAATTTATAGTAGACTCATTCAAGCGCTGTAGCGCTAAACTGTAAAGAAGTTTGTCGAATGGTGCAGCATGAAGCGCAGCCATATTCAGATATATTAGCGTAACCAGTTGATCTGTGGCGTATTTAGGAAAGTGCTTATCTAAAATATCAACTAGTTCTGAGTATTTAGAATTGTCTGGCATTGTGAATCTTATTTTACTGCCTGATTCTGAAAAAGAAAACTGCCTTTTGCATATTGCGTCATAGTCAAGTAGTAGGCTTGCCTTTAATTTAGCAGCATCATACAGAATATCGCCGGCATCTATTCTTCCAGCAAAGTCCTGGCGCCAGTCAATAAGTTTGAAATTTCCATCTTTGTAAATTACGTTTGCCAACTGCAGATCACCGTGCATGAATTTTGCGCGGCTTGGTGTAGCATTTAATATGACTGCCCAATCTAGAAGATTTAGTCCCTCATCCATATCGTACTCTACTATGGTACCGTTTATTGACGTCGGTCTGAACTCGGGATATTTCTGTCTAAACTGGGCAAGTCTATTTTGTGTTTTCCCGTAGTAGAACTTTTCTAAATCTGTCTTAGAAAGTGAAGATTGATTATTCCAGATATTATCCCAGCACCAAGATATGAAGTCTACAAATATGGTGGGTGTAATAACTTCATATAGCGTAACGCCATCTATTTTCTTATATGAATAAAAGCCACTCCCATGGTATCTAACTTGAGGAAATAGGTGGTTGTACATTGACGCCTTAGCGATCCTGTTTACTGTAGTTCTCTCATCTCTGAACCACTTGATGACATTCTCGCCGACAAAATAGATAAACTCATCATCTTTGCTAAAGTCAAACAGTGCAGGGTCGATAATTTCTGTTCGGTACTTGTCGAAGGTTCCTAAATCTATCCATTTTAATTCTCTGGCCTGCATCTTAAGACCTCTGAATCCGGACGATAATTCTTGGCCAACTAAATCTTTCCAAAATCTTTCTGAGTTCTTCACATAGAAAGCACCGTTAAATGCAAGTCCAAACGTGCTTCTTACTTTATCCTGAATTTGAAACACCTCGCCATCCTTTACGCTTACATTGCAATATGCAGCAGAGTCTTCAAATGATACTTTAGAAACTGCCAGCGTATCTTTCTCTCCCATTAAAGATGGTAAATCCTCATAAAGCGCATCGCATGCTACGACAACAAAATCTTCTGGAATGTAGTCTTTGCACTGATTTAGAGAGTACGCTGGCCCAGCATTTACGCCTGAGAAATTATCTACGTCTACAAAGGTGATATTAGTATTGTGGTGCCCGGCCGTCAAATATGACTTTACTTGCTCGCTCTTATAGCCTACAGCAACCACGAACTTCATTGTTGGGTCAAACTGCTCTATGATGTGTGAGATAATTGCTTTACCGCGCACAGGCAGAAGCGTCTTATTCATGGCATCAGCATACCGGCCCATTCGAGATCCGAGACCCGCCGCTAGTAAAACAACTGTTGTCATCCTGATATTCCGTTAGAAGCACTGTTTATTTACCTCAGAAAACACGAAAGGGCCTTTAGGCCCTTTCGTGTCAACACGTCAATTTATCAGGCCTTCTTAGTCGCGTGATCGTGGGAATTGTAAAACCGCGCGCTCCAATACCTTATTTCCCAAACAGATTCAATGTTATCAAATCGCCATCTACCGTTTTCTAGGTAGCCTTTCTATCATCTCCAGAAATTGAGATACTAAATTGACGAACGTAAAAATCTTCATGAGGTACCGCTCTTATAGCGAACGTGAATTAGCGACACCGGCAACTAATCCCTCTTGACCATCATTGCCAGTGTTAGCGCCGATGATCCGAACTGCCCTTAATGATAGGATTATAGTGCTGTGGCCATTAGAGATTCCCTGCCTTGGCAATAGCAGCGCAAAGATCAGAAACATCCTTGATCTTTGCAGCGTTCTTGACCCCATACATCGAAGCCTGGAACAGAAGCTTCTCGCGATTGGCTTCAGCAACTGCAACGCCCTTAGCCTTCTTAACTGACTCGTTCCAGATCGGGCCGTACGAGTAGCGAACACCGTTAGGAGCAGCAACCTTGATGCGCTCGCCCTTAGGACTGGAC
>BBPE01000278.1_pt3 | contig 23150 bp, 28 predicted proteins | sample 1344301 | NCBI WGS metagenome assembly BBPE01 (sample SAMD00019089, study PRJDB2971) | groundwater metagenome | isolation source: The Cedars highly-alkaline
CACGTCGTGGCCGCAAGGCCGACCGGCCGCCGCGCCTGACGGCGCGACAGCCAACGCAGCGGCTGCGACCGCCGGCGATCGAGGCAACACGGAGTAAGGCCGGGCTCGCCCGGCCTTTTTCGTTTCCGGCCCGTTCAATCCGGGACTAAAGAGCCACGCACCATGATGTTCCTCGACCAGGCAAAGATCCACCTGAAGTCCGGCTGGGGCGGGGACGGGTGCGTGAGCTTCCGGCGCGAGAAGTTCATCGAATATGGCGGCCCCAACGGCGGCGACGGCGGGCGCGGCGGGGACATCCTGTTCGAGGCGGTGCCCGGCCTGAACACGCTGATCGACTTTCGCTACACCCAGCATTTCCGCGCCGAGCGCGGGGCCGGCGGCATGGGGTCGGACCGGCATGGCGCGGCCGGGCGCCCGCTGTTGATCCCGGTGCCGGTGGGCACACAGATCCTGGCCGACGACGAGGAGCGCACGCTGCTTGCCGACCTGACGGAGGCCGGGCAGACGCTGCTGTTCCTGAAGGGAGGAGACGGCGGCAAGGGCAATGCGCATTACAAATCGTCGACCAACCGCGCGCCGCGGCAGTTCCAGAAGGGCTTTCCCGGCCGGGAGATGAGCGTGTGGCTGCGGCTGAAGCTGCTGGCCGACGTGGGGCTGGTGGGGCTGCCGAATGCGGGAAAATCCAGCCTGCTGAACGCGGTGACGAACGCCAGTGCGAAGGTGGGGGCCTATGCCTTCACCACGCTGAAGCCGCAGCTGGGGGTGGTGAGCCACCGCGGCCGCGAGTTCGTGATGGCCGACATTCCGGGCCTGATCGAGGGTGCAGCCGACGGGGCAGGGATCGGCGACCGGTTCCTGGGCCATGTGGAGCGCTGCCGCCTGCTGCTGCACCTGGTGGATGCCGGCGGCGAGGCACCGACGGCCGGCTATGACATCGTGCGCGGCGAGCTGGAGGCCTATGGCGCGGGCCTTGAGGACAAGGTGGAGATCGTGGTGCTGTCGAAGGCGGACACGGCAAGCCCGCAGAAGATCGCGGCGGTGTCGAGGGCAATCGAGCGCCGGACGGGCACGCCGCCGCTGGTTGCAGCCGCGATGACGGGCTTGGGGATGGAGGCTGTGCTGGACACGATCCTGGCCGAGCTGTTTCCGCCGGAGACGCGGGCCGATGCGCGCATGGGCGGGTGGTCGCCGCTATGAGCGGCGGGCGCGAGGCCGACGTGACTGCGAGCGGGCGTGCTGGAATGTTTGCAGCCGGCGTTGCCGGGCGGCTGACGGTGAAGGTGGGCTCGAGCCTGCTGGTGGCGGCGGCCGGCGACGTGCGGACCGGCTGGCTGGAGACGCTGGTGGCGGACATTGCCGCTGCGCATGCGGCGGGGCAGCAGATCATCCTGGTGTCCTCGGGCGCGATTGCGCTGGGTTCGCGGCGGCTGAAGCTGCCCAGGGGCGGGCGCGCGAACCTGGAGGATGCGCAGGCTGCGGCTGCCACGGGGCAGATCATCCTGGCGGGCCTGTGGGCCGAGCTGCTGGGCCGGCACGGAATCACGGCTGCGCAGATGCTGGTGACGCTGGGCGATTTCGAGGACCGGCGGCGCTTCCTGAACGCAAGCGCCACGCTGGACCGGCTGCTGAGCCTGGGGGTGGTGCCGATCCTGAACGAGAATGATTCGGTTGCGACCGAGGAAATCCGGTTCGGCGACAACGACCGGCTGGCCGCGCGCGCGGCGCAGGCGGCGCGCAGCGACGGGCTGATCCTGCTGAGCGACATCGACGGGCTTTACACCGCCAATCCGGCCGAAGACCCGACGGCCGAGCTGATCCCGACGGTGACCGACCTGTCGGCGGTTGCGCACATGGCGAGCCGGGCGTCTTCGTCGGGCATGGGATCTGGCGGGATGTTCGCCAAGGTGGAGGCCGCGCGGATCGCGCATGCCGCGGGCATTCCGGTTGCAATCGTGGAGGGCAAGCCGGAAAACCCGCTGCGCCGGTTCCGCAAGACGGGCCATGGCACCATCTTCGTTCCGCCCGATCCGCTGACCGCCCGCAAGGCGTGGCTTGCCGGCCGGATGCAGGTGGAGGGGCGGCTGACGGTGGATGCGGGCGCTGCGCGCGCGCTGAAGGCCGGCAAGAGCCTGCTGGCCGCCGGGCTGATCGGGATCGAGGGGCAGTTCCGGCGCGGCGACGCTGTGGATGTGCTGGACGAGGGGGGCAAGCTGATCGCGCGCGGGCTGGTGAGCTATGATGCGGCCGATGCCCGGCTGATCGCGGGCAAGAGCCGCGATGCGCTGGCCGACATTCTGGGCTATGCACCACGCAGTGCGATGATCCATCGCGACCAGCTGGTGATGCTTTCATGAATGTTGCGCCTGCCCCGGACCTGACGACGCCTGAAATGCTGATGCCTGCGATGGGCGCGCGCGCCCGGGCGGCTGCGCGCGTGCTTGCGGCTGCGCCGACTGCAGCGAAGGCCGGGGCCGTTCGCGCGATGGCGTCTGCGATCCGCGCAGGGGCAGAGGCAATCGGGGCTGCGAACGCGGTGGACATGGGCGTGGCCGGCCATCTGTCGGCTGCGATGCAGGACCGGCTGAAGCTGACACCCGCGCGGATCGAGGGCATGGCAGCGGGCCTTGACGCGGTGGCGGGCCTGCCCGATCCGGTGGGCGAGACGATCAAGGCGTGGGAGCGGCCCAACGGCCTCAGGTTCCGCCGGGTGCGGGTGCCGCTGGGCGTGGTGGGCATCATCTATGAAAGCCGGCCCAATGTGACGGCGGATGCGGGCGCGCTTTGCCTGATGTCGGGCAATGCCTGCATCCTGCGCGGGGGATCCGAGGCGATGGAAAGCGCGCGCGCGATCCACCGCTGCCTGGTGCAGGGGCTGGACGCCGCCGGGCTGCCGGCAGACGCGATCCAGCTGGTGCCGACCACCGACCGGGCCTTCGTTGGCGCCATGCTGGCGGCGTCGGGCCTGATCGACATCATCGTGCCGCGCGGCGGCAAGGGGCTGGTGGCGCGGGTGCAGGCCGATGCGCGGGTTCCGGTGCTGGCGCATCTGGATGGCAACAACCATGTCTATGTCGATGCCGCCGCCGATCCGGCAATGGCGCGCGCGATTGCGCTGAATGCCAAGATGCGGCGCACCGGCATCTGCGGCGCGATGGAAACGCTGCTGATCGACCGGGCAGCAGCCTCTCAGGCCCCTGCCCTGCTGACGGCGCTTCTGGAGGCCGGCTGCGAATGCCGGGTGGCGCCCGAGCTGATGGGGCTGGACGCCCGGCTGAAGCCGGTTGCGCCCGAGGATTGGGACACGGAATATCTGGACGCCGTTTGTGCAGTGGGGCTGGTGGACGGCGTGGAGGGTGCGATCGCGCATATCGCGGCACATGGCAGCGCCCACACGGATGCGATCGTGACGGGCGACGCCGCGGCGGCGGAGCGGTTCCTGGGGGCAGTCGATTCGGCGATCGTGCTGTGGAACGCCTCCACCCAATATGCCGATGGCGGCGAGTTCGGCTTCGGCGCGGAGATCGGGATTGCGACCGGGCGGCTGCACGCGCGCGGGCCGGTCGCGCTGGAGGGGCTGACGACCTTCAAGACCGTGGTCGTGGGCGCAGGCCACATCCGGCCTTGAGGAAGGGCTTTTCGGTCGGGCTGCTGGGCGGCTCGTTCAACCCGGCGCATTCCGGCCACCGACGGATGAGCCTGGCCGCAATGGCGCGGCTGGGGTTGGACGAGGTCTGGTGGCTGGTGAGCCCGCAGAACCCGCTGAAGCCGGTTGTCGGCATGGCGCCCCATGCCGCGCGCCTGGCCTCGGCGCGGGCCGTGGCGCGGCACCCGCGCATCCGGCCGACGGGAATCGAGGCGGAGCTGGGCACGCAGCTGACGATCGACACCTTGCAGGCACTGCAGCGGCGCTTTCCGCAGGTGCGCTTCCTGTGGCTGATGGGCGCCGACAACCTGGCCCAGTTCCACCGCTGGGTGGCCTGGCGCGACATTGCGCGGACGGTTCCGATTGTGGTGATGGCCCGACCGGATTATGTTGGTGCCGGCCAGACCGCCCCGGCGATGGGCTGGCTGCGGCGGCACAGCCACCGCTTGCCGGCCGGATGGAGGAACTGGCGCCTGCCTGGAATTGCCCTTGTGAACTTCGGGCTTGACCCGCAATCCGCGACCGATCTGCGCGCGGCAGACCCCGACTGGGCCGACAGGCAGCCGCCTGGGCTTGCTGCCCCATCATCCAGAACAGGAACCCCGACTTGACCGACGCCGACAAAAGCGTGGAAGCGCTGCACGCCCTGATCCTGCACTGCCTGGACGAGGGGCAGGCAGAAGAGGTGGTGACGATCCCGCTGGCCGGGCGAAGCACGATTGCCGACCACATGGTGATCGCGAGCGGGCGTTCGACCCGGCAGGTGGCCGCGCTTGCGCAGCGGATCGAGGCCGAGGCGAAGCAGAAACTGGGCCGAAGCGTGAAGATCGAGGGGCTGTCGAGCGCCGACTGGGTGCTGATCGACGCCAAGGACGTGATCGTCCACCTGTTCCGACCCGAGGTCCGGACCTTCTATGGCCTGGAAAAGATGTGGGCCTTCGACAGCGAGGGGGCTCCGATCCGCGCCGAGGGCGCGCGGCCCTAGGCGCCCCTGAAACTTTCGATCATCGCCTATGGCAAGGCCGGGCGCGGGCCCGAGGCCGAGCTTGTCGAGCGCTATCTGAAGCGCATTCCCTGGGGCGCGTCGGTTGTCGAACTGGGCGACGCGGCTGCCCTGCCGGCGGCGGCCCCCGGCAGCCGGACCATTGTGCTGGACGAGCGGGGCACGGCGCTTTCCAGCGAAGCGCTGGCGCGGCGGTTGGGGCAGTGGCGCGAGGAGGGGGTGCGCGAGACGCGCTTCCTGCTGGGGCCGGCAGACGGGCACGGGGCCGGGACACGGGCCTCGGCGGACCTGGTGCTGGCGCTGGGGCCTGCGACCTGGCCGCATCTGCTGGCGCGCGCCATGCTGGCAGAGCAGCTGTACCGTGCCTGGTCGATCCTGGCTGGCCATCCCTATCACCGCGACTAACAGCGCCTTTCACCTGCCGTTCAAGATGCTAGGGTGATGGGTGGATCGGGCGAATCCTGCGCCCGGAACCATTGCCCCGCAAAAGAGGGTCTGCCGATGAAGCCTTTCGTCCACACGCTGCTTGCGGGCTCTGCCGGGGCCATGCTGGCCTTGACGCTGCCGACCGCGGTGAATGCCGCGCGGGGCAACGAGACCTGGCGCGAGCTGGACACGCTGATGGACGTGTTCCTGAAGGTGCGCGAGGCCTATGTGGACCAGGTTGACGACCGGAAGCTCGTGGAAGGCGCAATCAACGGGATGCTGGCGAGCCTGGACCCGCATTCGAGCTATCTGGACGCCAGCGACAGCGAAAGCATGCGATCGCAGACCGACGGCGAATATGGCGGGCTGGGCCTGACGGTATCGTCGGAGGATGGCGCGGTTCGCGTGGTGTCGCCCACCGACGAGACACCGGCAGCGCGGGCTGGCATCAGATCGGGCGACTTCATCACCCACCTTAATGACGAGCTGATCTTCGGCACCTCGCTGAACGAGGCGGTGGACAAGATGCGGGGCTCGCCGGGGACCAAAATCAAGCTGACGGTGGTGCGCCCCGGGCAGCCGAAACCACTGAACTTCACGCTGGTGCGCGAAGTGATCAAGATCCGCCCGGTGCGATTCGAGGCGAAGGGCAATGTGGGCGTAATCCGGATCGCGAGCTTCAACCGGCAGACGGGCGAGGCGACGCGCAATGCCGTTTCCGAACTGAGCCGCAAGATCGGGCCCGATCTTGCCGGCTTCGTGATCGACCTGAGGTCGAACCCGGGCGGCCTGCTGGACCAGGCGATCGAGGTGTCGGACACGTTCCTGGAGCGCGGCGAGATCGTGAGCCAGCGCGGCCGGACCAAGGGCGACATCGAGCGCTACTATGCCCGCGCCGACGACCTGACCGGCGGCAAGCCGGTGGTGGTGCTGGTGGACGAGGGCTCGGCTTCGGCGGCCGAGATCGTGGCCGGCGCCCTGCAGGACCAGAAGCGGGCGATCGTGCTGGGGCAGCGCACCTTCGGCAAGGGGAGCGTGCAGACCCTGATCCCGCTGGGGCCCGAAACGGGCCTGAGGCTGACGACCGCGCGCTACTACACCCCGTCGGGCAGATCGGTGCAGGAAGCGGGGATCGACCCCGATATCATGGTGCCGCAATTGACGGACCCGACCCGCAACGAACGGCCGCGGCTGCGCGAGGCGGACCTCAGGAACCATCTGATTGCCGAGAAGAAGGCCGACGACAAGCTGATCGAGGACGACGGCAAGCCCGATCCGCGCTTCCGCCTGACGGCCGACGAACTGAAGAAGGCCGGCGTCACCGACTTCCAGCTGGATTATGCGGTGAAGCTGGTGTCGCGGCTGGGCGCGCGGCCTGTCGCGCCGGCGCAGGTGGCAGGCGCAGCAGCGGTTCCGCCGGCGCAGGTGGCCTCGACCGCCAAGTGACGCAAGGCCGGACGGCACCTGCACTGCTGTTCGCCGTTTCGGGCGGGCTGCTGCTGGGGGCGCTTGCCTTTCAGTATATCGGCGGGCTGAAGCCGTGCGAGATGTGCCACTGGCAGCGCTGGGCGCATCTGGGCGTGCTGGTGGTGGCGGGGCTTGGCTGGGCGACGGGCAACCGGGCGCTTGGCTGGCTGGCCGTGCTGGCGATGCTTGATGCAGCGGGGCTTGGGCTGTTCCATGCCGGGGTCGAGCAGAAATGGTGGCCGGGGATAACGGCCTGCACCTCCCCCGTGACGGCGGGGATGAGCACCGAGGCCATGCTGGACAGCCTGCTGACGGCGCCGCTGGTGAGGTGCGACGAAATCCCGTGGAGCCTTCTGGGTGTGTCCATGGCAGGGTGGAATGCGTTGATTTCGGTCGGCGCTGCGCTGTGCGGGGCGGCGGCGATGCTGTTCACTGGAAAGAGGGTGCGATGACGAACGCTTCGGTGCGACTGGCAGGGGATGGTGCCCCGGACACGGCGGCGATGGTGCGGGTGGACCATGCCGGCGAATATGGCGCCGCGCGCATCTATGCCGGCCAGCTTGCAGTGATGGGCACGCGCCATCCCTTTTCGGGCGAGATCGCGCGGATGGCGGCCCAGGAGGAAAAGCATCTGAAGACGTTCGACCGGCTGCTGGTGGAACGCCGGGTGCGCCCGACGCTGCTGATGCCGCTGTGGCATGTGGCGGGGTTTGCGCTGGGGGCGGCCTCGGCGCTGGCGGGCCCCAAGGCGGCAATGGCTGTGACAGCGGCGGTGGAGACCGAGATCGACCGGCATTATGCCGCACAGCGCGCGGCCCTGGCGGGCACCGACGCGGAGCTTGAGGAGCTGGTGGCCGAATTCCAGGCCGACGAGCTGGAGCATCGCGAGACGGCGGTGGCGCACGGCGCAGAGGAGACGCCGGCCTATCCGCTGATTTCGGCAATCATCCGTGCCGGCTGCCGCGCGGCGATCCGGGTGAGCGAGAAGGTCTGATCAGGCGGCCAGCGTTTCAACCAGCGCCTTTACCTTGGCGCTTCTCCATTGGGGGGCAGGCGCGCAGAGCCAGTAGCAATCGTCGGTGGGCATACGCTCGGCGCGCTCCTCGATCCGGCCGGCAGCGAGTGCTGCGGCTGCGAGCGTGAGGGGAACGCGGGCTTCGCCCAGCCCTGCGATCGCCCAATCCAGCGCCTGGCCGGCATCGGGCAGCGCCACGGCCGGGCCGTCCTTGCTGCGCCAGCCGAGCGCGCGCGCGGGCGCGCCGGGGGCCGCGACCGTGACGAGCAGCTCCGTGCCATTTTCGGGAGCCAGCTTGCGGCCGAACACGCCTTCGGCATCGGGCGCGGGGCCGAAGCTGAGCGCGAGATCGAGATTTGCCTGGGCGAAATCGACCGGGCCGTCGAGGGCAAGCACCTGCACGCTTGCGTCGGGGTTGGCTTCCAGCCAGCCCGTCAGGCGGGGCAGCAGCCAGTGGCGGATCGCGCCCCGCGCGCAGCCGAGCGACAGGCGGGTCTGGCCCTGCCCTTCCTGAAGCGCTGCAACCGATTCCTCGAAGGCGGAGAAGCCAGCGCGCAGGTGCGGCAGCGCCCGGACCGCTTCGGGCGTGAGTTCGAGGCCGCGCGCGGTGCGGCGAAACAGGATGACGCCGAGCGTTTCCTCCAGCGCGCGGATCTGCTGCCCGACGGCCGCGGGGGTGACGGCGAGTTCGTCGGCCGCTTTCGTGAAGCTGAGCGTGCGGGCAGCGGCATCGAAGACGCGCAGCGCATTGAGGGGAAGCAGCGACCGCTTCATCAGTTGGAGGCCCGCTTCGCATCTGGCGACAGGAGATCGAAGCCGGGGATTTCCACCTCGAAGCGGCGGCCGCCACCATCCTGCAGGCCGAAGGCGCCCCGCATCTGGCCCATCGGCGTGGCGAGCGGGCAACCCGAAACATAATCATAGCTGCCGCCCGGCGCGATGACCGGCTGTTCGCCGACCACGCCTTCGCCCATCACGTCGCGGCGCTCCCCCCGGCCGTCGGTGATGATCCAGTGCCGATCGAGCAGCTGGACCTGGAGCCCCGAGCCATTCTCGATGCGGACATGATAGTGCCAGACCCAGTGGCCGTTTTCGGGGTCGGACTGGTCGCCGGCATAGCGCGGATGAACGCGCACGGTAATGCCGTCGGTGGTGGCAACCGCGGTGAAGAGGCCCGGGAGTCTCATGACCTTGCGGCCTTACGGCCGGAGCCTCCCACCGCCGCGCACCCCCGCCCAAACGCCCGTCGAGCGTATCCTTGGGGCGGTTGGGCGGGGGTGCGGTGTGGCCGCAGGTGCGCAGCGACCGAAGGGAGCAAACGGCGCATCACAGCCCGGCTGCCTTCAGCGCCTGATCCAGATCCTCGATCAGGTCCGCAGGGTCCTCGAGGCCGACGGAGAGGCGGAGCATGCCTTCGCCGATTCCCATTTCGGCGCGGATGGTGTCTGCGACGCTGGCATGGGTGGTGGAGGCGGGGTGCGTCATCAGCGTGCGGCTGTCGCCCAGATTGTTGGAGATGTCGATCAGCTGGAGCGCGTCGAGCAGGGCGTGGGCCTGGCGGCGGCCGCCATCCAGGTGCAGCGCGAGGATGGTGCCACCGGCTGTCATCTGCTGCATGGCGAGCGCGTGCTGCGGGTGGGAGGCGAGGCCCGGATAGAGGAGGCGGGGCACGCGGGTTTCGAGCACCTGCGCGACCTTCAGCGCATTTTCGCAGGCGCGTTGCACACGCAGGTCGAGCGTCTCGAGGCTTTTCAGCACCACCCACGCGTTGAATGGCGAGAGGATGGGGCCGGTGTGGCGGGTGAAGGCGAGATAGCTTTTTTCCATCCATTCGGCCGGGCCCATCACGGCGCCTGCCAGCACCCTGCCCTGCCCGTCCATCAGCTTGGTGGCGGAATAGGCGACGATGTCCGCGCCGAATTCCAGCGGGCGCTGGACGATCGGGCTGGCAAAGGCGTTGTCCACGATGACGAGCGCGCCGGCCGCATGGGCGATTGCCACGACGCCCTGCAGGTCCACGATGTCGAGTGTGGGGTTGGCGGGGGTTTCGAGGAAGACCGCCTTCGTGTTGGGGCGCATGGCGGCGGCGAAGGCCTCTGTGTCGCGGCCATCGACAGTGGTGGTTTCCACGCCGAAGCGGGGCAGGATGGTATCGACCAGCACCCGGCACGAGCCGAACAGCGCGCGCCCGGCGACAAGATGGTCTCCTGCCGAGAGGGTGGACATGAGCGTCGCCGACATGGCGGCCATGCCGGAGGCGGAGACGCGACAGGCCTCTGCGCCTTCCAGCAGCGCGAGGCGTTCCTCGAGCATCTCGACGGTCGGGTTCTGCAGGCGCGAATAGGTCATGCCCTTCGCCTCGCCCCGAAAGCGGGCGGCGGCTTCCTCGGCGCTGTCGTAGCAATAGCCCGAGGTGAGGAAGATGGCCTCGGACGTTTCGCCATATTCGCTGCGCGCGGTGCCGCCGCGCACGAGGCGGGTGGCGGGGCGCCAGTTGGCGGTGACGGACCTGTCCTGGCCGGTGGTGCGTTTCATTCCTGCCTGTTAGCGGCAAGCAGAGGTTCGGCAAAGCATGAATGGGGGGCCGGAATGGGCGTTTGCCGCGCAGCCGTATCCGAAACACACTGCCGCACACAGGCGCAGTTGCAGAGGCGAAGCGCTTGGCGTATCGGCGGGGAAATTTCTTGACGAGGATCGTTGATGCGGATCTGGCTTCCTATCCTGGGTGCGGGCGTGTTGCTGGCGGGTGCCGGCATGATCGTGTCGGCGGTGAATGCGCAAAGTGCGGCCGCACCTGCGCCGGCTGCGCGCGCCCTGCAGGATTTCCAGCTGACCCGGATCGACGGCCGGCCGCTGCCGGCGACCGCCACCAGGGGCAAGGTGGTTCTGCTGGTGAACACCGCCAGCTTCTGCGGGTTCACGCCCCAGTATGAAGGCTTGCAGAAGCTGCAGACGACGCTGGGGCCCAAGGGCTTCACCGTGCTGGGCGTGCCTTCGGGCGATTTCGGCGGCCAGGAATATGAGAAGGCCGGCGAGATCAAGGAGTTCTGCGAGAGCAAGTTCGGGATCACTTTCCCGATGACCGAAAAGGCCGTGGTGAAGGGGCCCAATGCCATTCCGCTGTACCGCTGGGCAAAGGCGAGCCTTTCGAGCGAAAATGAGCCCAAATGGAACTTCCACAAGATCCTGATCGGCAAGGACGGGAAGCCGATTGCCGGGTTCAGCAGCAAGGTGGAGCCGACGTCGCCCGAACTGAAGGCTGCGATCGAGAAGGCGCTGAAGGCGTGAGGCGGGCTGGCCTGCTGGCAGCCGCCCTGCTGCTGGCGGCCTGCGGGCAAAAGGCCGAGGAGGCGCCCAAGGTGGAGGCGCCGGCCAAGCCGACGTTGGCGAGCGCTTCGAGCAGCGTGGCCTACAGCTGCGAGAAGGATCTGCCGATCACCGCGATCGCTGGCACCGACAAGGACGGCAAGCCCGATCTGGCGCTGATCATCAGGGGGCAGGATTACCGCCTGACGCCGAGCGCGGTGGACGGCCGCTATACGACGCAATACGGCCTGGAGCCGGGGCTGGGCCTTGCCTGGTGGGTGAAGGGCGACGAGGCGCTGCTGCAGCAGGCGCCGTTCAAGGTGATCGACGACCCGAAGGTTGCGCAGACGGTGCGGACCTGCAGGGTGAAGACCGAGCCGGGGACGGCGAAATAGGTCAGCTCCTGAGCGCCTCGATCGGGCTGAGCTTGGCGGCGCGGGTTGCCGGCCACCAGCCGAAGAAGATGCCGATGCCGGCCGAGAATGCGAAACTGATAATCACCGACAGCGGGGTGATGACCGTTGTGAAGGGCAGAAGCTTGCCGGCGATCACGGCAAAGCCCGTGCCGATGACGACGCCGATCAGGCATCCGACGAGGCTGAGCATCAGCGCCTCCAGCAGGAATTGCAGGCGGACGGCGGCGCGGCTTGCGCCGATCGCCATGCGGATGCCGATCTCGCGCGTGCGCTCGGTGACGCTGACGAGCATGATGTTCATGATGCCGATGCCGCCCACCACCAGGCTGATGCCGCCGATGGCGCCCAGCAGGTAGGAAATCGCGCCCGTCGTCTGCTGGAAGGTTTCGCCGACGGACGTGATGTTGGTGATGTCGAAATCGTCGACGTCGCCATCCGACAGCTGGTGGCGGCGGCGGAGCATCTGCCTGATCGCCTCTTCGGTCACCGGCAGGGCCTCGGGCGTTGCGACCGACACCGAGATGGTCCGCACCGAGTTGCGGAAGGCGCCACCGCCCTGCACCAGCCTGAGCGCGGAGTTGAAGGGGAGCACGATTGTGTCGTCGCGGTTGGAGCCGCCGATGCCCTGGCCGCGCGTCGGCAGGACGCCGATCACGGTGAAGGTGACGCCGCGGATGCGGATCTGCTGGCCCAGCGGGTTGTTGGCGCCGAACAGCTCGTCGGCAACCGTCTCGCCGATCACGGCCACGCGGGCGGCCGAGCGGTTCTCGTTCTCGGTGAAGGGGCGGCCGCGATCCGGGTACCAGTCCTGCACGGCGAACCAGCTGGGGGTGGAGGAGGAGACCTGGGTGAGCCAGTTGATCGGGCCGGCGACGACCTGGCTGGAGAAGGCGGACTGGGGCGCTGCCGCGACCACGTCGGCGAGAGTCTCGATGGCGGCCGCGTCGTCGAGGGTGAGTGTCGGGGCCGTGCCCAGCCCCTGCGCAAAGCCTCCGCGCGAACGGGCCGACCCGGAGGTGATGATCAGCAGGTTCGAGCCGAGCGAGCTGATCTGGTCCTCGATGTAGCGCTGCACGCCGGCGCCGATGGCGAGCATCAGGATGACGGCGGCAACGCCGATGATCATGCCCAGCATGGTGAGGACGGACCGCAGCCGGTTTGCGACCAGCGCGCTCCAGGCCTCGGCAAGCATGGCGCCAAGCATCGGATCAGCCCTCGGCCACGGCGTAATCGTGGCCGGCACCGGCCAGTGCCTGCTGTGTTGGCGGGCCATCATAGGTGACGCGGCCGTCCTGGATGCGGACCACGCGGTTGGTGGCCGCCGCGACGCCGGGATCATGGGTGACGAGGACGGCCGTGACCCCCTGTTCGGTGTTGAGGGCCCGGAACATGGCGAGGATCTCGGCCCCCGTCCGCGTGTCGAGCGCGCCTGTCGGTTCGTCGGCGAGCAGCAGGCGCGGGCTGTTGGCGAGCGCGCGGGCGACCGCCACGCGCTGCTGCTGGCCGCCCGAGAGCTGGGCGGGGCGCGAGCCCTCCTTGCCGGCGAGGCCGACGAGGGCGAGGAGTTCGTCGGCCCGGGCGTTGCGCTGTTTCAGGGCATGGCCCGAATAGACCAGCGGCAGCGCGACATTGGCGCGGGCACTGAGGCGCGGCAGCAGGTTGAACTGCTGGAAGACGAAGCCGATGGCGTCGTTCCTGAGCCTTGCGAGCGCCTTTTCGTCGAAGGCCGTGATGTCGGTGCCGTCGAAGCGGTAGCTGCCTTCGGTTGCCGAATCGAGGCAGCCGATGATGTTCATGAGCGTCGACTTGCCCGAGCCGGACGGCCCCATGATCGAAAGGAACTCGCCCTGCGCCACCCGGAACGAGACGCCGTGCAGCGCGCGGAAGGCGCCCGCTTCGGACGCATAGTCCTTGACGACGCCCTCGAGGTCCAGGACGGGCGGGGGGGCGTTCACGTCGCCTCGTCACTCTCGGGATCGGCCTTCGGGTCCACCTCGCCGGTGATCACCCGGTCGCCCGCCTTCAGTTCGCCGCCCAGCACGATCGAATTGTCCGCGTCGGCCGCGCCCAGCCGGATCCGGCGCGGCTGCGGCTTGTCGTTTGTGCCCAGGACAAAGATGGTCGTGCCGAAGCCGGACTGGAGCTTTTTCGCCTCTTCGCCGCCGTTTGCCTTTTCGGCCGCCTGCTGGCGCGTCCAGTCCTTCGGCTTCCAGGTCATCGCGGCGTTGGGCACCAGCAGCACGTTCGCGTGCTGCTTCACCAGGAAGCGGGCATTCACCGTCATCCCCGGCAGCAGGGCGCCATCGGGGTTGGGCACATCGACCACCACGGTGAAGGTGACGACATTCTGCTGGGTCGAGGGGTTCAGCCGCACCTGGCTGACGGTGCCGGTGAACGTCCGCTCGCTATAGGCGTCGACCGTGAAACCGACCGCCTGCCCCAGCTTCACGCGGCTGATGTCGGCCTCGGCCACCAGCGCCTCGATCCGCATCCGGGTGAGGTCCTCGGCGATCGAGAAGAGCTCAGGTGTCTGGAAGGCGGCGGCGACCGTCTGGCCGAGGTCGATCTTGCGGTTGATGATGATGCCCGACACCGGCGCGACGATGATCGAGAAATTCAGGTTGGCCTGGTCCTGCGCGACCCGGGCCCTTGCGGACTGCACCTGGGCGGCCTGCGAGCGGGCGGTTGCAACCGTCTGGTCGAGGGTCTGGGTGCTGATGAACTCGCGGCGGTGCAGCTCGACCGCGCGGCGGCGGTTTGCCTCGGCAAGTGCCGCCTGGGCCTCGGCGTTGGCGAGTGCGGCCTCGGACTGCTGCAGGCTGGCGCGGAACAGGCGCGGGTCGAGCTCGAGGAGCACCTGGCCCGCTGTCACCCGGTCGTTGAAGTCGACATAGAGTTTCTTGACCGTGCCGGAAACCTGCGAGCCGACATTCACCACGCGCACCGGATTTATGGTGCCGTTGGCGCTGATTTCCTCGGTGAGGTTGCCCAGCACGGCGGGCGTGACGCGGTAGCGGGCGGAGGGATCCTCGTCGCGCAGGGCGAAGCCGATGATGGCAGCCACAATCCCGGCAACCAAGGCAGCGATGCCGATCATGCGCTTGCCTGTCATTGCGCGGCGTCTCCGAGTAGGGGTCGGTCGGGGGCTGGGCGCGGGGCGAATGCCCGGCTGATCGGGCTTTCCCCGGGCCAAGGTGCAAGTCAAGCGAAGGCCGGGCGATTCCCGGGCTTTTGCGACAAGGCGACGCGCGCTAGGAGTGGCGGGATCTGCTGGGGAACGGGCCAACGAACATGCCGAGCATTCTGCTGGTTGACGATGATCCCGGCATCAGGGACCTGGTTTCCGACTTCCTGTCGAAGCACGGCTATCGGGTGGCGACCGCCGAGGACGGGGCTGCAATGGACCGCACGATCGCAAGGGCGGAGCGCCCATTCGATCTTGTGGTGCTGGACCTGATGATGCCGGGCGAAAACGGGCTGGAGATCGCGCGCCGGCTTTCGGCACGGGGGGGCCCTGCCATCATCATGCTATCGGCCATGGGCGAGGACAGCGACCGGATCATCGGCCTTGAAGTGGGGGCGGACGATTATCTGCCCAAGCCCTGCAACCCGCGCGAGCTGCTGGCGCGGATTCGCGCCGTGCTGCGGCGGCGGCAGGACAGCGATGCCGAACCGGCCGGGGTTGTCGCCGAGTTCGCCGGCTGGCGGCTCGACCTCGTCGGCCGCGAGCTGACCTCGCCCGATGATGTGCTGATCAGCCTGTCGGACGGCGAATTTTCGTTGCTGCGCGTGTTCGTCGAACGGCCGCAGCAGCCGCTGACCCGCGAGGAACTGCTGGAACATGCCCGCGGACGGGAGACAGAAAGCTACGACCGGTCGATCGACGTGCAGATCAGCCGGCTGCGGCGCAAGCTGGACGGCGCGGTCCAGAACCACAAGGAGCTGATACGGACTGTTCGCAACGAAGGCTATATGTTCACACCAAAGGTCACCCGGCGCTGACCGACGGGCCGGATCCGCCTGCCGCCGGGGCGGCCGAAGGCCGGGGCGCGGCCAGCCGGGCGCCCGAGGTGCCGAGCAGCCTGTTCACGCAGATCTTCGCGCTGGTGCTTGCAACGGTCGCGATTGCGCAGCTGATCAACCTGGCGCTGCTGGCGGCCCTTCCGCCCGATACGCCGCGAATCTTTCCGCTGAGCCGGCTTGCCGCTGCAATCCGGGCCGGCGACGAAACGGCCCTGACGTTCCGGCGCCTGCCGGCAGCACCCTTCGCGGCGGGCACGGCGGGACCGGGTGCAACGCGGATAGAGGCCGACCTTGCGCAACGGCTCGGCCGGTCGCCGATCGATGTGGCGATCGACGTGAGCGAGGTGCAGGGCCGCAAGTTCGTGGAATATTATCCGGCGGGGTCGAGCAGGCCGGAGGCCGCGCTTCAGGGCCGGTTCCGGGTTGCGTTTCACGACACCAATGGCTGGATTCTGGTCGAGCCGGCCGACCAGCGCCTTCTGGCAACGCGGGAGCGCCAGTTTCTGCTGCTGTTCCTGCTGAGCGCGGGCGCGATGCTGCCAATTGCCTGGATCTTCGCGCGCCGGCTGGCCCAGCCGTTCGAACGCTTTGCCGATGCCGCCGAGGCGCTTGGCCGGGACCCGCGCGCGCCGCCCCCGCAGGTGCATGGCCCGGCCGAGGTGGAGCGGGCAGCCGACGCCTTCCGGCAGATGCAGAAGCGGTTGCAGGCCTATGTGACCGACCGCACCCAGATGCTGGGCGCGATTGCGCACGACCTCAGGACCCCGCTGACCCGCCTTGCCTTCCGGCTGGAGGGGCTGGACGAACAGCAGGCCGTGGGGCTGAGGGCCGATGTGGCCGAGATGGAAGCGATGGTGCATTCGACGCTGGGCCTTGCCCGGGCCGACAGCGAGCCTGTCGAGCGGCAGCGGCTGGAGCTTGGATCGCTGGTGGAAAAGGCGGCCGAGGACCTGGCCGTGACCGGGCGCCTGGTCAGCGCCGAATCGCTGGAAGCGCTGGTTGTCGACGGCGACCCGGTCGGCCTGAGGCGCCTGTTCACGAACCTGCTCGACAATGGCGAGACCTACGGCAAAACGGCACATGCCCTCGCCTGGGCAGAGGGCGGGCTTGCGGTTGTCGATGTGCTCGACGAGGGGCCGGGCCTGCCGCCGGGCGAGGAGGAGCGCGTGTTCGAACCCTTTTACCGGTTGGAGCGATCGAGAAGCCGCAAGACGGGCGGCACGGGCCTCGGACTTGCGGTGGCGCGCTCCATCGCGCGGCTGCACGGGGGCGACGTTGTGCTGTCCAACCGGCCGGGCAAGGGACTGCGGGCGCGGGTGACGATACCGCTGGCGCTTTGAGGCGGGCCCTCGCACAGGCGCCGAGGCACCGGAATCAGCCTGTGCGCAGCAGCGCGGCCTCCACCCGTGCCCACAGGTCGGCAAAGGCGCGTGCCGCAGCTCCGCGAGGCTGAAAGGCGGCGACCGGGGCCCGGTGCACCGCCATCTGTTCGATTGCGGCCGAATAGGGGATGACCGGCCAGTCGGCCGCAGCGACGCTCTCGCGGTGCAGGCGCCGGCGCTTGTCTGCCATGTTCCAGACCGGCAGCAGCGGCGGCTTCCCCTTGTGGTGGCGCTGCAGCTCGGTGTGGAGCTGGACCGTCGCGCGGCCCGACAGGGGCGAGGGCACCGCCGGCATCACCAGCAGGTCGGCTGCCCGGAACACGCGGTCTGCCAGTTCCGACAGGCCTGGCGGGCAATCGATCAGGATGCGGTCGTAGCTTTCGGTGAAGTCCCTGAGCCTGTGCCGGATCGCCTTTGCCCGGTCGTCGCGCGCCAGATCGCCCTCCAGCCGGCGCAGCGACCTGTCGGCGGGCAGGATGTGGAGGTTGGGATAGTTGGTGTGGACGATCAGGCTTTCGAGTGAATCCTCGGCAAACGCTTCGCGCGCGCGCGCGCGGGCCGGGGCCTCGCGCTGCAGCAGGAAGGTCGCCGCGCTCTGCGCGTCGAGATCCCACAACAGGGTGCGGCGCCCGCCATTGGTGGCGGCTGCATGGGCCAGGTTGACGGCAAGGGTGGACTTGCCGACACCCCCCTTGATTGCGAACAGGGCAACGGATTTCATCGCCATATCCTTACGGCTGCCGTTGCGCGAGGCAAGGGGTTGAGCGGGCTGGGCGGGCTGGGGCGGGGCCGCTGACTGCTGCCGGGGCCGACCCTGGCCGGGTCTTCAGGCAGCGAGCGCGGCTGCCAGACGATCGCGCAGACGGCGCAGATCCGCGAACAGGGCCACATCGGGGGCTGCGGCCGCAGGTGCCGGGGCTGCGGCCGGAACCGGTTCGGGCAGCAAGGCGGCTGGCGCGGCGGGCGCAACCCATGCCGGCGGCTCGTCTGTGCGGGCGCGTGCTGCGGCAGCGCTGCCGGTGGCGATGGCAACGAGGTTGCCTGCGCCATGGTCTGCAATCAGCTTGCGCACGCCCTTCACTGTATAGCCGTCCTGGTGGAGCAGCTTGTGGAGCGCGGCTGCGAAGGCGACGTCAGCCGGGCGGTAGTAGCGGCGGTTGCCGCCGCGCTGCAGCGGCTTCAACTCGGGAAAGCGGGTTTCCCAGAAGCGCAGCACGTGCTGGGGCACGCCCAGCTGTTCCGACACTTCACGGATCGTGCGAAAGGCGGCCGGGTCCTTGCCCGACGGCTCCGGGCCGGCAGGGGGCGTCATCAGTCGTTGATCTTCTGGCGCAGCAGCTGGCTGGGCCGGAAGGTGAGCACGGTGCGCGGCTGGATGGGAACCTCCACCCCGGTCTTGGGGTTGCGCCCGACGCGCAGGCCCTTCTTGCGGAGCATGAAGCTTCCGAAGGAGGACAACTTCACATTGCCGCCGTGCAGCAGGGCTTCGGTCACATTGTCCAGCACCTGCTCGACAAGGTCGGCGGATTCGGCGCGCGACAGCCCGATCGTCCGATGAAGCTCATCGGCGAGATCCGCCCGCGTAAGCGTCGGCACTGCCTTCTGGGTCTGAGCCATGCTGTCCCCGATCTTTTCCGTTCCCGAACGTCCCTGGCTCCGATCGGCCGACATCAACCAGCCCGGCTTGCATCAACCAGTCCGGCTTGCATCAACCAGTCCGACTCGGCTTCATAGCCGGGCCAAGAAACTTTACGCTAATCAAAAGCGTGTTTTGGCGAAAGCCCTTATCACCGGTTCGAATGCTTAACGGCACCTTTGTGAACAGTTGGCCGGCGAACCGGCACCGGATGCAAGCCCGTTACATGCGCAGCAATGCTGCCCCCCAGGTGAAGCCGCCGCCCATTGCTTCCAGCAGGCAGAGTTGCCCGGGGCGGATGCGGCCGTCCCGGACCGCAGTGTCGAGCGCGAGCGGAACCGAGGCCGCCGAGGTGTTGGCATGGGCGCCGACCGTCATCACCACCCGCTCCATGGGCAGGCCGAGCTTCTTCGCAGTCGCCTCCAGGATCCGGGCATTGGCCTGGTGCGGCACGATCCAGTCGAGATCGTCTGGCGCGAGGCCGGCGTCTGCCAGCACCTCGTGGGTGACGGCGGCGAGGTTTCCGACCGCATGGCGGAACACCTCGCGGCCCTTCATCCGCAGCTTGCCCACCTGCCCCGTGCTGCCGGGCCCGCCGTCGACATAAAGGAGGTCGCCGTGCCGGCCGTCGGCGTGGAGCCGCGCGGCGAGAAGCCCGCGCTTGCCCTCCTGCATCTCCAGCACGACAGCGCCGGCCCCGTCGCCGAACAGCACCGCCGTCGCGCGATCCTCCCAATCGAGGATCCGGCTGAACAGTTCCGCGCCGATCACAAGGGCGCGAGAATGGGCGCCGGTGCGGAGCAGCGCGTCGGCGACCGTGATTGCATAGACAAAGCCCGAGCAGACCGCCGCGACGTCGAACGCGGCTCCCCGGCCGATGCCCAGACGGGCCTGCACGCGCGTGGCGGTGGCCGGAAAGGTGTCGTCCGGGGTTGCAGTTGCGACGATCACCAGGTCTATGTCGGCAGGGCCAACGCCGGCGGCCGCCATGGCCTTTGCAGCTGCTTCCACCGCAAGGTCGGATGTCTTGACATGCGGGGCCGCGATCCGGCGTTCGCGGATTCCCGTGCGCTCGACGATCCAGGCATCGCTGGTGTCCAGCCGCTGTTCGAGGTCGGCATTGGTGACCGGGCCCGGCGGAAGTGCACTTCCCGTGCCGGTGATGACAGAGCGGAGGGGCAAGGCGCGTGTCGGGCCGCAGGTCAGGCCGCGTCCGCGGCGGGGCCGGGCAGCGGGGCGCCGGTTCGGTGCGCGGCGAAATTGGCCAGATCGGCCTGGATCCGGGCGTGGATGTCGCGCGCGACCAGATCATGGGCGACGCCGATCGCGTTGGCGAAGCCCTTGATGTTGGCGGCCCCGTGGCTTTTCACCACGATACCGTTGAGCCCCAGGAAGACTGCGCCATTGTGGTTGTTGGGGTCTAGCTGGTCCCTGAGTGCGCGAAGCGCTGGCCTGGAAAACAGATAGCCGAGCTTTGTCAGCAGGCTGGCCCGATAGGCGTTGGCCAGCAGGCCGGTGACGAGCTTGGCCGTGCCTTCGGCCGTCTTCAGAGCGATGTTGCCCGAAAAACCGTCGGTCACGATGACGTCGGTGTTGCCCTGGGCGATGCCGTTGCCCTCGACATTGCCCTGGAATTCCAGCGGCAGGTCGACGGCGGCGGTGCGGATCAGCGCTGCGGCGTCGCGGATCGCCTCGGTCCCCTTCATGTCCTCTTCGCCGATGTTGAGAAAGGCGACCCGGGGCCTGTCGAGCCCGAGCACGGTGCGGGCAAAGGCTGCGCCCATCACCGCGAACTGGACCAGGTTTTCGGCGTCGCAATCGGTGTTGGCGCCGAGATCGAGGACGGCGGAGTCGTTCTTGAGCGTCGGCATCAGCGCGACGAGCGCAGGGCGGTCGATCCCCTCCATTGTGCGCAGCGCGAGCTTGGCCATCGCCATCAGCGCGCCTGTGTTGCCGGCCGAAACGGCGGCCGCAGCCTCGCCGGCCTTCACCGCCTCGATGGCAAGGCCCATCGACGTCGAGCGGGCGCGGCGGATTGCCTGGGCAGGCTTGTCGGTGCCGAGCACCATGCCCTCGACATGCACGATCTCGGCCTCGGCGGCAACGCGGGGCGCGCGGGCGAGGGCCGCTCGGATCGGGCCCTCCTGCCCGTAGAGGCGGAAGCGGATGTCGGGGTAGCGTTCGCGCGCGACTTCGGCGCCCGCGATGACGACTTCGGGGCCGACATCGCCACCCATCGCATCCAGTGCGATGACGGGCGCGATCACGGGTCGCCGGCTGCTGGTCGCTGTCACGATGCCTGCCTAGCCATGCCGCTGGCGTGCTGCAAGCGGGCGTCGTGGGCCGACCGGTTCAAGAGGTGGGTCAAGGCTGCAAGGCCGCCACGACGCCTGTTGCGCAGCCGATCAGTCCTGGGCGGCAATCACTTCGCGGCCGTCGTAGAAACCGCAGGAGGGGCAGATGTGGTGCGGCAGCTTGAGTTCGCCGCAGTTCGAGCATTCCTGGGGCTGCACGACCGACAGCGCGTGGTGGCTGCGCCGCATGTTGCGCCGGGAAGGCGAGGTCTTGCGCTTGGGGACGGCCATGAGGCACCTTCTTCTTTGCGTTGACTGTGGGGAAGGCCGATGGACGCAACGGAGCGCCAGACCCACCCGCCTGTGTCGGGAATCGAGCGCGCGTTGATAGTGCAAACTGGGCAAAAGGCAAGTGCCGGAGGAACAGGAGCCAATGCAGATCACGATGATCGCCGCTGGAATTCTGGGCCTTCTGCTGCTGGTTCAAGGGGTCAGGATCGCAATGCTGCGGATGCGGACCCGAATTTCGCCGGGCACCGGCGACAATCCGGACATGGAGACGCTGGTCCGGGCCCATGGCAATGCCGCGGAATGGATTCCCGTTCGGCTTTCGCTGACGGGCAGGCCAGATCGCGCTTGCGCGAAGGACCGGGCCGGGGGCAAGGCAGCCCCATGATCCCCGCCTTCTTCGGCCTTGCCGGCACCGCCCTCACCGATAACGAGACCGCCCTGTTCGGGGCGTGCGAGCCGGCGGGCTACATCCTGTTCAAGCGCAATATCGAGACGCCCGACCAGGTGCGGGCGCTTACGGACGCGCTGAAGGCGCTGTCGGGCAACCCCCGCGTCCCGATCCTGATCGACCAGGAAGGCGGGCGCGTGGCCCGGCTGCAGCCGCCGCACTGGCCGGCGTTTCCGCCGCCGCTGCTGTTCGGGGAGACTTGGGACAAGGCGCCGCTGACGGCGATGGCGGCCGCGCGCGCCAATGCGCAGGCTCTGGGCACCATGCTGACGGAGCTTGGCATCACGGTCGATTGCCTGCCGCTGCTGGATGTGAAAGCGGACGACTGCCACGAGGTGATCGGCGACCGGAGCTTTGGCACCGACCCCCTGATGATCGCCTCGCTGGGGCGCGCGACGCTCGACGGGCTGAAGGCTGGCGGCTGCGTGGGCGTGGTGAAGCATATCCCGGGCCATGGGCGGGCGACGCTGGACAGCCATCTGGCGCTGCCGACGGTGACGGCGAGCGCGGACGAACTGGATGCAGACCTGATACCCTTCCGGCGGCTGGCGGACGCGCCGATGGCGATGACAGCGCACATTCTCTACACGGCCTGGGACGAAGTGCTGTGCGCCTCGCTGTCGCCCAAGATCATCTCCGAGATCATCCGGGGTTCGATCGGGTTCGACAATCTGCTGATGTCGGACGACCTGGGGATGCACGCGCTGGGCTTGCAGCCGGGGGGCAACAGCATGGCCGGCCGAGCGACAGGCGTGATCGCCGCGGGATGCGATATCGCGCTCCACTGTTCGGGCGATTTCGCCGAGATGCACGAGATTGCCGACGCGATGGCACCGATCGGGGATGCGGCGCGCGGACGGCTGGCGCGGGCAATGGCCTGGGCAGGCGCGCCGAGTGGCGAGACTGCAGACCTTGCCGCCAAGCGCGATGCGTTGCTTGCTGCCGCATGACGGAGCTGTTCGCGGAAGACCCGCCGCGGACCCCGCCGCCGCCCGAAACGCTGCCCGAAACGCTGCCCGATCAACTTATCGTCAGCTTCGAGAGCTGGGAAGGCCCTCTTGACCTGCTGCTGACGCTGGCGCGCAACCAGAAGATCGACCTCGCCAAGGTGCCGATCCTGCCGCTGGTGGAGCAGTATCTGGCCTATGTCCAGCAGGCCCGCGCGCTGAAGCTGGAGATCGCGGCCGATTACATGGTGATGGCGGCCTGGCTTGCTTATCTGAAATCCGCCCTGCTGCTGCCGCGCGCAGAGCAGCCCGAGCCCGACCCGAACGACCTTGCCGAGCGGCTGCGCTGGCGGCTGCAGCGGCTGGAGGCGATGCGCGACGCCGCCGACAGGCTGATCCGGCGCGACCTTCTGGGCCGCGACGTGTTCCTGCGGGGGCGGCCGGAGGGTTTGCGAACCGTGCGGAAATCGGCCTGGGACGCCAGCCTGTACGATCTCCTGTCGGCCTATGGGGCGTTGAACCAGCGACCAAGGCCGGGGCCCTGGACGCCCCACGACCGGGGCGCAATCTGCTCGCTGGAGGAAGCATTGCAGCGGCTGTCCCAGTTGATCGGGACTGCGCTGGACTGGACCGAGCTTTCGACGTTCCTGCCCGAGACCGGAGATGCCGTGCTCGCCCGCTCGACGCTCGCCTCGTCGTTCGTGGCCGCACTGGAGCTTGCGCGCACCGGCCAGGCGGAGATTGCACAATCGTCCCCGTTCGCGCCGCTGCTGCTGCGGGTGAAGAGCGCCGGAAGCGGCTGATACCAAGGCTCGATGAGGAAGTCTCATCGAGTTCGGCCTGTCGGCCGGCG
>BBPE01000517.1_pt1 | contig 23145 bp, 19 predicted proteins | sample 1344301 | NCBI WGS metagenome assembly BBPE01 (sample SAMD00019089, study PRJDB2971) | groundwater metagenome | isolation source: The Cedars highly-alkaline
AGGCCGAGGGCGTGGGCACGGTGGTGTTNNGACTTCAACAGCTACGGCTCGCGCCGCGGCAACGACGACGTGATGGTGCGCGGCACCTTCGCCAACATCCGCATCAAGAACCTGATGCTGGGCGGCGAGGAAGGCGGCAACACCCTCCACTACCCCTCGGGCGAGAAGTTGCCGATCTTTGATGCGGCCATGAAGTACCAGGCCGAGGGCGTGGGCACGGTGGTGTTTGCGGGCAAGGAGTACGGCACCGGTTCCTCGCGCGACTGGGCGGCCAAGGGCACCAAGCTGCTGGGCATCAAGGCCGTGATCGCCGAGAGCTTCGAGCGCATCCACCGCTCGAACTTGGTGGGCATGGGCGTGCTGCCGCTGCAGTTCATGGACGGCCAGAACGCCCAGACGCTGGGCCTCAAGGGCGACGAGGTGGTCTCGGTGACTGGTCTGAAAGATGGGGCTGGCAAGGTGGCCGACATCAGCGCCAAGCGCCCGGACGGCTCGGTGGCGAGCTTCAAGGCCCAGGTGCTGCTGCTGACGCCGAAGGAAGTCGAGTACTTCCGCCACGGCGGCCTGCTGCACTACGTGCTGCGCCAGTTGGCGGCAGGTGCCAAAGCCGCCTGACCGGCAGCCACGAGAGTCCCCGCGCGCCATGCGCGGGGACTTCCCGAACCTCGAAGGTCGCCTCCGGAAAGATGCCGTGAAGATGACCGCGTTGGCCGCCCGCAGAAACTTGCTCAACGCCAGCCCCTGTGGTGGAATCGAGCGATTACTCGAATCTTGGCGCTGCACCTTTGCCGCGCGTTCTGATCCACTTTCGACGGGAGTTTTTCGATGAGCATTGAGCATCCTTGGTTGTCCAGCTATCCGCAGGGAGTGCCTGCGGAGATCGATGCCGACGAGTTCCCATCCATCGTTTCCGTCCTCGACAACGCCATCGCCAAGTACCGTGATCGTCCGGCGTTCTCGAACTTTGGCAAGGTGCTGACCTACGCCGACATCGACCGGATGAGTGAGGAGTTCGCAAGCTACCTGCTCAATGTGCTGAAGCTGAAAAAGGGGGATCGTGTCGCCCTGATGATGCCCAACGTCCTGCAGTACCCGATCGCCATCTTCGGTGTCCTGCGCGCCGGCCTGACCGTGGTCAACACCAACCCGCTCTACACCCCGCGCGAACTCAAGCATCAGCTCGATGATTCCGGCGCGAGCGTGCTCGTCGTGCTCGAGAACGTCGCGCATACCGCCGCCCAGGTCGTGCAGGGCACGCAAGTGAAGCAGGTCATCGTGACGTCCATCGGCGAGCTGCTCGGTTTCCCGAAGGGCCCGATCGTCAACTTCATGGTGAAGTACGTGAAGAAGCTGGTGCCGCCCTTCCACATCGACGGCGCGATCAGCTTCCGCGATGCACTCTCGGCAGGCCGCGGCAAGACACTGCCCTCGGTGACACTCAGCAGCGACGATATCGCCTTCCTGCAGTACACCGGCGGAACCACGGGCGTAGCCAAGGGCGCGATGCTGACCCACCGCAACCTCGTCGCGAACATGCAGCAGGCGTCGGCGTGGATAGGTACCAACGTCAAACCGGGCGAGGAAATCATCATCACCGCACTGCCGCTTTACCACATCTTCGCGCTGACGGCGAACGGGCTGGTCTTCATGAAGTTCGGTGGACTGAACCACATGATCACCAACCCGCGCGATCTGCCGGGCTTCGTCAAAGAGCTGAAGTCGGTGCGTTTCACCGCGATCACCGGCGTCAACACCCTGTTCAACGGGCTGTTGAACACCCCGGGATTCGACACCATCGATTTCTCGTCGCTGCACCTCACGCTTGGCGGCGGCATGGCCGTGCAACGCTCGGTGGCCGAGCGCTGGAAGAAAGTAACCGGCTGCACACTGATCGAGGCCTACGGCCTGACGGAGACCTCGCCGGCAGCCTGCATCAATCCGCTCGACCTCAAAGACTTCAATGGTTCCATCGGCCTGCCCATTCCATCGACGGACGCCTGCGTCAAAGACGATGACGGCCGGACTCTCAGTACCGGCGAGGTTGGCGAGCTCTGCCTCAAGGGCCCGCAGGTCATGAAGGGCTACTGGCAGCGCCCAGACGAAACCGCCAAAGCCTTCAACGTGGACGGCTGGCTGCTTACCGGCGACATGGCGAAGATGGACGAGGCCGGATTCTTCTACATCGTCGACCGCAAGAAAGACATGATCCTCGTGTCGGGGTTCAACGTGTACCCGAATGAGATCGAGGACGTCGTCTCGACGATGCCCGGCGTGCTTGAAGTGGCGGCGGTTGGTGTGCCCGACGAGAAAACCGGCGAAGCGGTGAAGCTCGTGGTTGTCCGTAAAGACCCCCATCTCACGGCCGAGCAGATCAAGGCGTTCTGCAAAGATCAGTTGACGGCGTACAAACTGCCAAAGATCGTCGAGTTCCGCAGCGAACTACCGAAAACCAACGTCGGCAAGATTCTCCGTCGCGAACTCCGCGACAAGGCGACCCCCGGCTAAGCCACCGGTGTGCGGCCAGATTATCGATCTGGCCGCATGTACGGAAACAGCAGCACGTCGCGGATCGAGGCACGATCGGTGAGCAACATCACCAAGCGGTCGATGCCGATGCCCAAGCCGCCAGTCGGGGCGAGGCCCACTTCGAGTGCTCGGATGTAGTCGGCATCGAAGTGCATGGCCTCGTCGTCGCCAGCGTCCTTGGCATCGGCCTGCGCCTTGAAGCGAGCGGCCTGGTCTTCGGGGTCGTTGAGTTCCGAGAAGCCATTGGCGATTTCCTTGCCACCGATGAAGAGTTCGAAGCGGTCGGTGATGCCGGGCTCGGTGTCGCTCTCACGCGCCAGCGGACTGACTTCGACCGGGTAATGCGTGATGAAGGTCGGCTGCACGAGGCTGTCTTCGACGAGTTTCTCGAAGAGTTCGAGCAGCAGCTTGCCCCAGCCGTAGGACGGCTTCACGGGCACGCCGTGACGAGCACAATGCGCGGCTAACGCATCGCGGTCGCGGCAGTCGGCAGCCGTGATCGTCGGGTCGGCTTCGCGCACCGCGTCGTCCATACGCCAGCGGCGGAAGGCGGGAGCGAGATTGATCGCCCTGCCTTCCCATTCCAGCGCGGTGTTTCCCAGCACCTCTTGGGCGATGTCGCGGATGAGGCTTTCGGTGAGGTCCATGATCTCGCTGTAGGTGGCGTAGGCCTCGTACAGCTCAAGCATGGTGAACTCGGGGTTGTGCCGAGTGGACACGCCCTCGTTGCGGAAGTTGCGATTGATCTCGTAGACGCGCTCGAAACCGCCGACCACGAGGCGCTTGAGGTAAAGCTCGGGTGCGACGCGAAGATATAAATCGAGATCGAGCGCGTTGTGATGGGTCAAGAACGGTTTGGCCGTAGCACCGCCGGGGATGTGATGCATCATCGGCGTCTCGACTTCGAGGAAGCGCCGCGCTTCCAGCCAACGACGCATCGCGCCAATGATCTGCGAGCGCAGTACGAAGACCGCGCGCGATTCCTCGCTGACGATGGTATCGACGTAGCGCATGCGGTAGCGCTGCTCGACATCACTGAGGCCGTGGAACTTGTCCGGTAGCGGGCGCAGCGCTTTCGTCAGCAGGCGGATTGCACGGGCCTTGACCGACAACTCGCCGGTACGGGTTCGCGTCAGCGTGCCCTCAACGGCGAGGATGTCGCCGATGTCCCAGCCCTTGAAGGCCTCGTAGCTTTCGCCCAGCTCTGCTCCGACGAGATAAAGCTGGACGCGGCCCGACATGTCCTGCACCTGCGCGAAGGCGGCCTTGCCCATCACCCGCTTGGCCAGCATCCGACCGGCGATACGCACCGCACGGCCGCTGGCCTCCAGCGCCTCCGCCGTCCACTGTTCTTTGTCGGCGAACTCGGTTTGCAGGTCGCCGGCGTAGTGCTCGCGCTTGGCGTCGTTCGGGAAGGCGACACCCTGCCCGCGCAGCGCCGTCAGTTTCGCGCGACGCTCGGCGATCAGCTTGTTCTCGTCGTCCGTCATGCCGCATCACTCCGCTTGGCGCCGACTTCAAGCCCGGCCTTCAAGCTGGCTTCGACGAACGCGTCAAGGTCGCCGTCGAGCACCTTCTGCGTGTCGCTCCGCTCGATGCCGGTGCGCAGATCCTTGATGCGACTCTGGTCGAGCACATAGTTGCGGATCTGGCTGCCCCAGCCGATGTCGGATTTGGTCGCTTCGACGGCGTCCTTCTCGGCGTTGCGCTTCAGCATCTCGTGCTCGTAGAGCTTGGCGGCCAGCATCTTCATGGCCGTGTCGCGGTTCTGGTGCTGGCTGCGACCGTTCTGGCAGGCCACGACGATGCCGGTCGGTAGGTGAGTAATACGAACTGCCGATTCGGTCTTGTTGACGTGCTGGCCACCGGCACCAGACGAGCGATACACATCGGTACGCAGGTCAGCGGGATTGATGGTGATGTCGATGTTGTCATCGACTTCCGGCGAAACGAACACGCTCGTGAAGCTGGTGTGCCGGCGGTTGTCCGAATCGAATGGCGACTTGCGTACCAGACGATGCACGCCGGTCTCGGTCTTGAGCCAGCCGTAGGCGTAATCGCCCTCGACGCGCACGGTCGCCGACTTGATGCCGGCCACGTCGCCGCCGCTGACTTCCATCAGCTCGGTCTTCCAGCCGCGCGACTCGCACCAGCGCAAAAACATCCGTAGCAACATCTCGGCCCAGTCCTGCGCCTCGGTGCCACCAGCGCCAGCCTGGATGTCCATGAAGGCGTTGGCACCGTCCATCTTGCCGCTGAACATGCGCTGGAACTCGAGCTTCTCGAGATGCGTCTGCGCGACGGCGACATCGGCAACGACGGCATTGAACGTGTCTTCGTCGCTTTCTATCTCGGCCAACTCGAGCAATTCGAGCGCGCCGGTGAAGCCTTCGTCGAGCAACTTCAGACCATGCACCACTTTTTCCAGTGCCGCGCGCTCGCGGCCGAGGCCCTGCGCCTTCTCCGGGTCGTTCCAGATGGTCGGGCTTTCCAGTTCGCGGCTTACTTCTTCGAGACGTTCGGCCTTCTGGTCGTAGTCAAAGGTACCCCCTCAGCGCATCCAGCCGGCCCTTGAGCTCGGCGATGCGCTGGCGAATGGGATTGGTCTCCATGGCGAATTCCAGTCACTCAAAAGAACTGCGGATTCTAGCAGGAGCGTGCCTAAAACCGACGCGGCGGCGGTGCTGTTCAGCCGACCGGCCACCAATGCCACACCAGCAGTTGCACGCCATTCCTGCCACGGAAGTCGTCAAGGTCGAGGCCAAAGGCCATCCGCACGCGGCCGGGTGGCGCGCCGAACGCCGCACCGCCGAAGTGGATGGCGCGCACAGACTCAAGCCGACCGGGCATGCCGAGTTCGTACTTGATGTGGCGCTCGGCAAGGATCGTCCACTGCCGCACTTGGAACTCGCCGTCGAACAGCGGCTCGGGGAAGCCCTGACCCCACGGACCGGCAAGACGCAGGATTTCGGCGGTCGATCGGCTGACGTCGTGTGGCGACAGCTCTCCGTCGCTCCAGAGTTCGGCTTCACGCAGTTCGTCGGTGAGGCGGCGCGCGACGGCGGCTTCAAAAGCCTTGCGAAACGCGTCGAGATGCGTGGCTTCGAGGCTCAATCCTGCCGCCATCGCATGCCCGCCGTAGCGCAAGATCATTCCCGGATAAGCCGCATCGACATCGGCCAGCACATCACGCACATGCAGGCCGGAAATCGAACGCGCCGAGCCGCGCAGCGTCGCCGAACCGACATCCGATGGCGCGAATGCGATGACCGGACGATGCAGTTTCTCTTTCAGCTTCGATGCCACCAGTCCGATCACGCCCGGATGCCAGCCAGCGTCGAACAGACAGTAGGCGTCGTGCCCGCCTTCGGGTAGCGGCAACGCCAAGGCCGCAGTCTCGGCTTCATCGACCATCTGCTGCTGTACCTCACGGCGCTCGGCATTGATGACGTTGAGTTGCTTTGCCAGTTGCAGCGCACGCTCGGCGTCGTCGGTGAGCAGGCACTCGATGCCGACGGTCATGTCTTCGAGCCGACCAGCGGCATTGATGCGCGGCCCGATACCAAAGCCGATATCAGCGGCCGTCAACATTGACAGGCGTTTGCCCGCAAGCTCAGCGAGTGCGCGCAGGCCCGGCTGGCCATGGCCTGCTCGAAGGCGCTTGAGCCCGGCCGCGACCAATAGACGATTGTTGTCATCCAGCGGCACGAGGTCGGCCACGGTGCCGACCGCGACAAGATCAAGCAGGCTCGCGAGATCGGCATCAGCGCCCGACTCGCCGCACTCACGCAGACGCGCACGCAATGCGAGCAGCAGATAGAACACCACGCCAACGCCGGCCAGTGCCTTGCTCGGGAAATCATCGCCGCGCAGATTCGGATTGACGATGGCGTCCGCCGCTGGCAGTTCGTCACCTGGAAGGTGATGGTCGGTAACCAGCACCTGCCAGCCGTGCGCTTTCGCCGCAGCAACGCCGGGAAGGCAAGCGATGCCGGCATCGACGGTGATGACAAGGTCGGGCGCTATCGGCACGAGTTCGTCGTTGACGAATGCCGGCGAGAGCCCGTAGCCGTGCGCGATTCGGTGCGGCACGCGATACGACACACGCCGCGCGCCGAGCAGTCGCAAGCCGCGTACCGCAACAGCGGTACCGGTGGCACCGTCGCAGTCGAAATCACCGACGATGACGATATGCGCGTCGCGATGGAGTGCCGCATGCAGCAACTCGACCGCTTGGTCGATGCCGCCGAGCTGCGTGGGTGGCAGCATCTTCGCGAGCTTGAACTCGCCCTGCTCGGCAGACCGAATGCCGCGTGCGGCGTAAAGCCGCTGCAACAACGCCGGGATAGGCGTGGGCCACGCTTCGAAGGCGGGCACGACGCGCCGGCGCAATGTGGGCGGGACGCTCATGCCGGGCCGAGTACTGCGAACAGACCGGTGGTGGCGATCACGTTGAATTTGACGAAAAGCCAGTAAACGCCGGCTTCCAGAAACGCCAACGCTGCGCAGACTCGAAGCGCAGGCAATGTCCGTCGGCGAAGTCGAGAACAAGTGCTACGAACGCGCCCATCCGCATCGACGCCAAGGCCAGCCCGGCGAGGTCATCGACAACCGACCAACGCCGCTCCGCGCGGAGGTCGATCAAGCCGGGCTTCGTTGCATCAACGCGGTCGCTCACCGCTGCACCGGCGGCCCGCGCGTAAGCGGCCAGTTCGGGATCGGCCGTGGCAACGGCACCAACGGGACCCGCGACGTGATCCGGCAGCCCACCCGCGCCCCAGAACCACAGGCTGTTCGCCGGTGGCAGGCCGTGCCGCATCCGTTCGGCATTTATCGGATGCTGGTGCAGCAAGACCTGCGCCTCGCTCATCAGACTGCGCCAGCGGCGCGCATCGGGGCCATCGGGCAGATGCGGAAACGCATCATCGCCGAGTGCGTCGAGCGGATGCGGAAACACCGGCAAGAGCGTCTCGCCGGGGCACTGCACCAGCCACGCCTCCGGCTCGCGCATCTCCAGCGTATAGCCGAATTCACCAAACAGTGGCTTCAGCGGTGCCACCAGCGCTTGTGAGTCCTCGGCGCTGAGTTGCAGATTTCCCCAAGCCATCAGACGCGCCGTCGTAAGGTCGGGTTGTAGCCAAACCGGGTCGGCGCGTAGCCACTGGAAAGGCCTGACGTCGGACTCTAGTTTGGTTAGGCGTTCGATCAACGCGGCGCTGGGCCAGCGCCCGGCAGGCAGAACCTGAAACGGCCGACGCAACTGCGCGAGGTCTCCGACTTCTTTCGCTTCGACATCGGCACGCCCCATCGCCTTCGACAGAAGCGCCCCCGGTGACTGCCCGACAAAGTGCCGACGTGCCGGCAGCAACAGGCTTAGCTCGGATGGCGTTGTGGACAAGGCGGGCACGGCGAGGGGTGCTGACGCGCTCAGGAGACGTAGCGGACGCCGGTGATCTCGAATTCACGCTGCCCGCCCGGCGCTTCGATGGTAACGGTGTCACCCTCGTGCTTGCCGATGAGGGCACGCGCCACCGGCGATGAAATCGAAATCAGACGCTGCTTCAAATCGCTTTCGAGGTCACCCACGATGGTGTACGTCACCTTGTCGTCGGTGTCGACATCGGCCAGCTCGACGGTCGCGCCGAAAACGATGCGCGAGCCCGCGTTGAGTGATGCGATGTCGATCACCTGGGCATGCGATAGCGTGAACTCGAGTTCCTTGATGCGGCCCTCGATGAAGCCCTGCATCTCACGCGCGGCGTGGTACTCGGCGTTCTCTTTGAGATCGCCGTGGGCGCGCGCTTCGGCAATCGCCTCGATCACCTTCGGGCGATCCACCGATTTCAGACGCTCCAGTTCATCACGCAGGCGTATCGCGCCTTTACTGGTGAGGGGTGCTCTCATGCTTGAATCTCCTTGTGCAATTCCTGCAGCGAGGTCACCCGCGGGTTATTGCGCGCATCGATGGCGCCGACAAGCGCCCGTGCTCCAGCAACGGTGGTCGAATAAGTGACGCGATGCTGCAGCGCCTCGCGACGGATCGAGAAGGAATCGGCGATGGCCAGCTTTCCTTCGGTGGTGTTGATGACATAGCTGATCTCGCCATTCTTGATGAGATCCACGATGTGTGGGCGGCCCTCGGCTACCTTGTTGATGCGCTCCACCTCGAGGCCTTCGTTGCTAAGAAAAATTGCCGTGCCCTCGGTTGCGACCAAATTGTGGCCGCGCGCCAGAAGATCACGCGCCACCGGCAGCAGACGCTGCTTGTCGGCGTCGCGTACCGAGCAAAATACCTTTTTACCCGGCGCCGGGGCCTTGATGCTGGCTGCTTCTTCGGCGCGTGCGAAAGCGTCTTCGAAAGTCGGCCCAATACCCATGACCTCACCGGTCGAGCGCATCTCGGGGCCTAGGATCGGGTCGACGCCTTGGAATTTCGCAAACGGAAAGATCGCTTCCTTCACGGAGAAATACGGCGGAATGATCTCCTTCAAAGCACCCTGCTCGGCCAGCGTTTGCCCGGCCATGCAGCGCGCCGCGATCTTCGCCAGTGGGCGACCAATCGCCTTCGAGACGAAGGGCACGGTGCGCGAAGCGCGCGGATTCACTTCCAGCAGGTAGATTGTTTCGCCTTGAATCGCGAACTGCGTGTTCATCAATCCGATGACTTTCAGGCCACGCGCGAGCTGCCCCACTTGCACGCGAAGGCGGTCTTGAATCTCTTTCGATAGCGAGTAAGGCGGCAGCGAGCAGGAGCTGTCGCCGGAATGCACGCCAGCCTCTTCGATGTGCTCCATGATGCCGCCGATCAGCACGTTGCCGTCCTTGTCGGCGATGACATCGACATCCACTTCGACGGCGTTGTCGAGGAAGCGGTCGAGCAGCACCGGTGAATCGTTCGAGACTTGCACCGCCTCGCGGATGTAGCGCGAAAGATCTTCGTCTGAGTGCACCACTTCCATCGCACGACCACCCAGTACGTAGCTCGGGCGCACCACCAACGGATAGCCGATCTCGCGCGCATGGGCCAGCGCCTGCTCGGCATTGCGAGCGGTGCGGTTGGGTGGCTGTAGCAAACCGAGGTCGTCGACCAGCTTCTGAAAGCGCTCGCGGTCTTCGGCGAGGTCGATGCTATCGGGCGAAGTGCCGATGATCGGCACGCCGTTGGCTTCGAGCGCGCGGGCAAGTTTCAGCGGGGTCTGGCCGCCGTACTGCACGATCACACCTTTCGGTTTCTCGAGGTCGACGATCTCCAACACGTCCTCGAGCGTCAGTGGCTCGAAATAAAGTCGGTCGGAAATGTCGTAATCCGTCGAAACGGTTTCCGGGTTGCAGTTGACCATGATGGTTTCGTAACCATCTTCGCGCAGAGCGAGTGCCGCATGCACGCAACAATAGTCAAACTCGATGCCCTGGCCGATGCGATTAGGGCCGCCACCAAGCACCATGATCTTGTCGCGGTTGGTCGGCTGCGCTTCGCATTCGTCTTCGTAGGTCGAGTACAAATAGGCCGTCGAGGTGGCGAATTCGGCGGCGCAACTATCGACGCGCTTGTAGACCGGGCGCAGGCCAAAGGCGCGGCGCAAGGCTCGTGTGGCGGACTCATCGGTACCAACCAGTTGGGCGATGCGCGCATCGGAAAAGCCAGCACGTTTGAGCGCACGCATGCGCGATTTGTCGAGGCCGGCGAGGCCACTGATCGCGACTTCACGCTCCATCGCGATGAGTTCTTCGATCTGATCGAGAAACCACGGATCGATGTAGGAGAGTTTGTAGACATCGTCCACCGAAAGACCGGCGCGGAACGCCTCGCCGACATGGAACAAACGCTCCGGACGGGCATCCTTTAGTTCACGTTTGATGCGGACAAGTCCTTCTTCGCCGCGCTCGGCATCGCCGGTCGGATCGAAGCCCACCTTGCCGATCTCCAGCCCGCGCAAGGCTTTTTGCAGCGATTCCTGGAAGGTTCGACCCATCGCCATCACCTCGCCCACCGATTTCATCTGGGTAGTGAGGCGAGCATCAGCGGCGGCGAATTTCTCGAATGCAAAGCGCGGAATCTTGGTGACGACGTAGTCGATCGAGGGTTCGAACGAGGCCGGGGTCAGGCCGCCGGTGATGTCGTTTTTGAGTTCGTCGAGCGTGTAACCAACAGCGAGCTTCGCCGCGATTTTCGCAATCGGAAAACCAGTGGCCTTCGAGGCCAGTGCCGAAGAACGCGAGACACGAGGGTTCATCTCGATGACGACCATGCGGCCGGTTTGCGAATTGATGCCGAACTGCACGTTCGAGCCGCCGGTGTCGACGCCAATCTTGCGCAGCACGGCGATCGAGGCATCGCGCAGACGCTGGTATTCCTTGTCGGTGAGCGTCTGTGCGGGCGCAACGGTGATCGAATCACCGGTGTGTACGCCCATCGGATCGAGGTTCTCGATCGAGCAAACGATGATGCAGTTGTCCGCCGTGTCGCGGACGACTTCCATCTCGAACTCTTTCCATCCCAGCACTGACTCTTCCACCAGCACTTCGCCGGTGGGCGAGAGATCGAGGCCGCGCTTGACGATTTCCTCCAGTTCTTCGCGGTTGTAGGCAATGCCACCGCCGCTGCCGCCGAGGGTGAAGCTCGGACGGATGATGGTCGGGTAACCCACCGTCGCTTGAATCTCGATGGCCTGCTCCAGCGAGCGTGCGACCTTCGCTTTCGGGCATTCGAGGCCGATCTCGCCCATCGCCACGCGGAACAACTCGCGGTCCTCGGCCATGCGAATAGCCTCGCGCGAAGCACCGATCAACTCGACGCCGTATTTCTCCAGCGTACCGGCATCCGCCAAATCAAGCGCGCAGTTCAACGCGGTCTGGCCGCCCATGGTTGGCAGCAGGGCGTCGGGCTTTTCCTTGGCGATGATGCGCTCGACCGTGGCCGGGTTGATCGGCTCGATGTAGACGGCATCGGCCATCTCCGGGTCGGTCATGATCGTCGCCGGATTGCTGTTCACCAGCACGACGCGGAAGCCTTCCTCCTTCAGCGCCTTGCAAGCTTGGGCACCGGAGTAGTCGAACTCGCAGGCCTGGCCGATGACAATCGGGCCGGCGCCGATGATCAGGATGGTCTTGATGTCGGTGCGCTTGGGCATATCAGCGTGCTCCCTGCGGATGGGCCTGCATCAGGCCGATGAAACGGTCAAACAAAGCGACAGCATCGTTGGGGCCAGGACTGGCTTCCGGATGGCCCTGAAAGCTGAAAGCGGGAACATCGGTGCGCTCTATACCTTGATTGCTGCCATCGAACAGTGATCGGTGGGTGACGCGCAAGTTCGCCGGCAACGTCGTCTCGTCGACGGTGAAGCCGTGGTTCTGGCTGGTGATCATCACCCGCCCGCGCTCGATGTCGATCACTGGATGGTTCGCGCCATGGTGGCCGAACTTCATTTTCATGGTGCGAGCACCGCTGGCCAGGGCCAGCAACTGGTGGCCAAGGCAGATGCCGAAGGTCGGCACGCGCGCTTTCAGGATTTCAACAATCGCGGCGATGGCGTAATCGCAAGGTGCCGGGTCGCCGGGGCCATTGGAGAGGAACACGCCGTCCGGGCGCATCGCCAGCACCTCTACAGCGGGTGTCTTCGCCGGCACCACGGTGATGCGGCAGCCGCGGTCGGCGAGCAAGCGCAGGATGTTGGTCTTGATACCGAAGTCGTAGGCGACGACGTGATAGCGGCCGCTCGTGGTCGCAAAGCCGCCACGGTCGAGATCGAGCGAACCTTCCTTCCATTCGTAGACGTGATCGGTGCTGACAACCTGGGCGAGATCGAGGTTCTTCAGGCCCGGAAACTTGCGGGCCGCTTCGACGGCGGTGTCAATGTCGATGTCACCGGCCATCAGCGCACCGCTTTGTGCACCGCGCTCGCGCAGCAGGCGCGTCAATTTTCGCGTATCGATTCCCGCAATCGCCAGCACACCGCGCTTTGCCAGCCATTCCGGCAAGGCCTCGCGCGAACGCCAATTGCTCGGGCGGCGCGGCACGTCGCGAACAATCAAGCCAGCACACCAGACCTTCGCGGCCTCGTCATCCTCCGGTGTACAGCCGGTGTTGCCGATGTGCGGATAGGTCAGGGTGACCATCTGCCGTGCGTAGGAGGGGTCGGTCAGGATTTCCTGATAGCCGGTGAGTGCGGTGTTGAACACCACCTCGCCGACGGAAAGGCCGAGCGCACCGATGGAATCACCCTCGAATACGGTTCCGTCTTCGAGCGCAAGGATGGCGGGTTGGGTCACGGGGATCGCCCTTGTCGGTGAGGTGACTCGGGCACGGCGTGTGCTTCCCCGGCACCGGCCGGAGGCGGGCGCGCGGGAGGGAGTCAGGCGAGGGAGAAGTTTAGTCGTGAAGGCCTCTCGATGCCAGCGGAATCCGCTCGCGTCGCCGAACCGTCGTTCAGCGGGGTGCCTGCGCCCAGTCGCGCATCGTGTAAAGGCCTGCGCCCTGTCGCGCCAGCCACTCCCCGACGGACAGCGCTCCACGCGCAAAGATGTCACGCGAGGTGGCGCGGTGTGCTAGCTCGACACGCTCGCCCGCGCCAGCGAACTGCAACCAATGCTCGCCGACGATGTCGCCGGCACGCAGGCTGGCGTAACGTGGTTCAGCGCCGCCTGCTTGGGCCGCCGCACCGAGTGCGAGCGCGGTGCCGGAAGGCGCATCCTGTTTGTGGACGTGGTGGCTCTCGACGATATCGAGGTCCCAACCTGGCAGCGCGGTGGCCGCGCGCTCGACAAGCTCGGTGAGCACAGCAACGCCCATACTGAAATTCGCGGCCCACAGCACCGGGATCTGCCGGCTCGCCGCTTCCAGCGCCTTCCGCTGCACAGGCGACAAGCCCGTTGTGCCGCTGACGAAAGCCGCCCGCCGCTCGACCGCCAGCGCCAGCGCGGCGTCGAAGGCTTCCGGAAGGCTGAAGTCGATAGCGAGGCCGATGTCCGGCGCGTCGGCGAGGCGAGTGGCCGGCAGCACGACCCCCGCAGGCACGACAAGGCCCGCCGTACTGCGGGCTACGGCCGCGACAAGGCGCAGGCCGGGGAAGTCGGGAGCCAGCGCGAGGAGGCGCTGGCCCATGCGGCCCGTGGCACCGTGGACCAATAGATCGATGGGTCGGTTCATAGCGACAAGGCTAAGCGGCGACACGCGCTGGCCGCAATGGTGCTTAGCTCGTCATCCGATCCCAAAACGAGCGCACACCGTCGAAAAAGTTGCTCGACTTCGGCGAATGCCGGGCGGCATCCTCGCCCGCAAACGTGCTTTCAAACTCTTCGAGCAACTCCCGCTGGCGCTGCGTCAGTCTCACCGGCGTCTCGACAACAACACGGGCATGCAGGTCCCCGGTCTGGCGCGAACGCACCGAACGCACGCCCTTACCGCGCAATCGGAACAATTTTCCGGTCTGCGTCTCGGCCGGGACTTTGATCTCGACCTCGCCATCCAGCGTCGGCACGGCAATGCTCGCACCGAGTGCGGCCTGCGAGAAGCGGATCGGGATCTCGCAATAGAGATCATCGCCGTCGCGCTCGAAGACCGGATGTGGACGCACCTGAACATCGACGTAGAGATCGCCGTTCGGAGCGCCGGGCTGGCCGACTTCGCCCTCGTCTTGCAAACGAATGCGGTCGCCGGTGTCGACACCGGCCGGAATCTTCACCGAAAGCGTTTTTTCCTGGCGCACACGGCCGGTGCCGTGGCAAGCGCGACAGGGTTTCGGAATGATCTTGCCACTGCCGCCGCAGGTGGGGCACGGCTGCTGCATCTGGAAAATGCCGCGCTGGATGCGCACCTGGCCCGCACCTCGGCAGGTGCCGCAGGTCTCGACTTTGCGATCCTCGGCACCGGTGCCCTCGCAGGCGCCGCAATGGCCCATCGTCGGGACGTCGATCTGTTTCTCGACACCAGCCACGGCCTCTTCGAGATCGAGCTCCATCACGTAGCGCAGATCGGAACCACGGCGCGGACCGCTGCGTTGGCGTCCACCGCCGAAGATATCGCCAAACATATCGCCGAAGATGTCGCCCATATCGGCGTAACCGCCCTGACCACCATTGCCGCCTCGTCCCTGCTCGAAGGCAGCATGGCCGTGCTGGTCGTAGACGCGCCGCTTGTTGGCGTCGGAAAGCACGTCGTAGGCCTGCTTGGCCTCTTTGAACGCTTCCTCGGAAGTCTTGTCGCCGGGATTGCGATCAGGATGGTGCTTCATCGCCAAGCGGCGATAGGCCGTCTTGAGCTCCTCCTCCGACGCGCTCTTTGGAACGCCCAGCACTTCGTAGTAGTCCCGCTTGCTCATCCGCTACCCGCCGTTGATATCCACGATTTCACTTGTCCTTCTTGACCTCGGTGAACTCGGCATCGACGACGTCGTCGGCCTTGCCCGCCTGTGCTCCGGCATCGCCTGCACCGGCATCCGCCGGGCCGGCCGAGGCCGCGGCATACAGCGATTGCGCGGCCTGCGCCAAGGCGCTCGTCTTGGCCTCGATCTGCGCCTTGTCGTCGCCCTTCATCGCGGTTTCGAGGTCGGCCAGCGCGGTCTCAATGCTACCGAGTTGGTCGCCCGGCACCTTGCTGCCGTGTTCTTTGATCGCTGTGCGGGTCTGGTGGATCAAGCCATCCGCTTGGTTGCGGGCGGTCACCAACTCGTGGAACTTCTTGTCTTCCTCGCGATTGGCCTCGGCGTCCGCCACCATCCGCCGGATCTCGTCCTCGCTCAAACCCGAGCCTGCCTTGATCTCGACCTTCTGCTCTTTGCCGGTCTTTTTGTCCTTGGCCGACACATGCAAGATGCCGTTGGCGTCGATGTCGAACGACACCTCCACCTGCGGCATGCCACGCGGTGCGGCATCGATGCCAGCGAGGTCGAAGCGCGCCAGCGACTTATTGAATCGCGCCTGCTCGCGCTCACCCTGCAGCACATGCACGGTAACCGCACTTTGGTTGTCCTCGGCGGTGCTGAATACCTGCGCGGCGCGGGTCGGGATGGTGGTGTTTTTCTCGATGATCTTGGTCATCACGCCACCCAAGGTTTCGATACCCAGCGACAGCGGGGTGACATCGAGCAACAACACATCCTTCACCGAGCCGCCCAACACGCCACCTTGGATGGCCGCACCGACAGCGACAGCTTCGTCCGGGTTGACGTCCTTGCGCGGCTCCTTGCCGAAGAACTCGGCCACCGCCGCCTGCACCTTCGGCATGCGGGTCATACCGCCGACGAGGATGACATCGGTGATTTCGCTGGCGCGCAGACCAGCGTCGTTGAGCGCGATGCGGCAGGGTTCGATCGACTTCTTGACGAGGTCATCCACCAGCGCTTCGAGCTTGGCGCGGGTGAGCTTGATGTTGAGATGCTTCGGGCCCGAGGCGTCGGCGGTGACGTAGGGCAGGTTCACATCGGTCTGCTGCGAGGTGGATAGCTCGATCTTGGCGCGCTCGGCGGCGTCCTTCAGGCGCTGCAGGGCCATCGGGTCTTTCTTCAGATCGATGCCCTGCTCTTTCTTGAACTCCTCGACGAGGAAGTCGATGACACGCGCGTCGAAGTCCTCGCCGCCAAGGAAGGTATCGCCATTGGTGGCCAGTACTTCAAACTGCTTCTCGCCGTCGATGTTGGCGATCTCGATGATCGACACGTCGAAAGTGCCGCCGCCGAGGTCGTACACGGCGATCTTGCGGTCTTTGTTGTCGCCCTTGTCGAGACCATAGGCAAGTGCTGCGGCGGTCGGCTCGTTGATGATGCGCTTCACTTCGAGACCGGCGATGCGGCCGGCGTCCTTGGTGGCTTGGCGCTGCGAGTCGTTGAAGTAGGCCGGCACGGTGATGACGGCCTCGGTGACCGCCTCGCCCAGATAGGCCTCGGCGGTCTTCTTCATCTTGCCCAGCACTTCGGCCGAGATCTGCTGCGGCGCCATCTTGCGACCGTCGGCCGTTGCCACCCAAGCATCACCGTTCTCGTGCGCGACGATGCTGTAGGGGACGAGATCGATGTCCTTCTTGACTTCGGCATCGGTGAACTTGCGGCCGATCAGGCGCTTGACCGCGTAGAAAGTGTTCTTCGAGTTGGTGACGGCCTGACGCTTCGCGGAAGCGCCCACGATCGTTTCGCCGTCCTTGGTGAAGGCGACGATCGACGGCGTGGTGCGGTCGCCTTCCGCGTTTTCGATGACCTTGACGTTGCCGCCTTCCATCACCGCGACGCAGCTATTGGTGGTACCAAGGTCGATGCCGATGATCTTGCCCATGGGGGTCTCCTCAATTTTTCGGTGGATCAATTTTTCGGTGGATTCGGCGCATCGCGCCGTTTCAGTGATGTGCGGAAAGTGGGTGCTTGGCGCGCGAACTTCAAGCGCGCGACTCAAGCTGGCGTCAGGTGTCGGCCGCCACCACGACCAGAGCCGGACGCAGCAGGCGTTCGTTGAGCACGTAGCCCTTCTGGAACACGTCGAGCACAGTGCCCGGCGCAGCCGTGGCACTCGGCAATTGGGTCACGGCCTGATGACGCTCGGGGTTGAACATTTCGCCTTTCGGATCCATCTCGACGAGCCCATTGTCCGCTGCAATCTTTTGCAACTGACGCAGGGTCAGCTCGATACCATCTTTCAACGGATGCGCTCCAGCACCTGCGGCCTTCAGTCCGGCATGCAGGCTGTCGAACACCGGCAAAAACTCGCCGAGCAGGCGTTCATTGGCAAACTTCCGCGCGCTTTCGACCTCGCGCACCATTCGCCGCCGCTGGTTGTCCAGCTCGGCGCGCTCGCGCAGGGTGTGCTCACGCAGTTCGGCCAGTGCCATGCGTAACTCGGCGTTCTCGATTTCCAGCACCGTTTCGGTGGAAGGGTGTTCGCCTGTGGCGACGTCCGGCCCTCCGGACGGCTCGGCCGGGTGGTGTTCTTGGTTCATCGTTTATCCCCGCCGCATTTGCGGCAACAATGGTGGCTGCTCGGGTGGCTGCTCGGCGCCGTTCGGCGAGGGTTATGGGGCCATGCCTGCCGTTTTCAAGGCCCGCCCAACGAGATCCGCCGTGGCCTGCACCATCGGGATCACTTGTTCATAGGCCATGCGCGTTGGGCCGATGACGCCCAGCACGCCCAGCACACGGCCGTTCACGGCATAAGGCGCGGTTACAACAGTACAGCCGCCGAAAGGGGCCAGCCCCGTTTCATCACCGATGAAGATGCGCACGCCCTGCGCGCGGGCGCAGCGCTCGAGCAAGCCGAGCATCTCGCGCTTCTGCGCGAAGGCATCAAACAGATGCCGTAGGCGCTCGACATCGGCCATATCCGGACTACCCATCAGCCGTGTCTGGCCGGCCAGGAGTACGTCGTCACCCTCATCCGGCAGTGCCTGCGCGCTCAACTCGACTGCGGCCGTCAAGGTGCGCTCCAGTTCCGATTTCGCGTCCTGCAAGTCGCGCAGCAGGGCCGCTCGAATATCGGGCAAGGTGCGCCCAGCATAGTGCCGGTTGAGGTAGTTCGAGGTCTGCTCCAGTTCCTCAGGGCTGTAAGGCCGTCGAGTCTGGATGATGCGGTTCTGCACCTCGTGATCCATGAAGACCAGCACCACCAGCACGCGCTGGGTGTCGATCGGGACGAATTCGATGTGACGAAAAGCGAAGGCAGCACGCTGCGGTACCGTCACCACGCCCACCGATTGACTCATCGAGGACAGCAACTCAGTGGCACCCGCCAGCAAGCCTTGCGTGCCCTGCCCCTGCGGCAACTGTGCCGAAAGCATCCGCAGCAAGCCTTCGTCGGGCTGCGGCACTTCGATCAGACTGTCGACGAAGACCCGGTAACCGTGCGCGGTCGGGATGCGTCCGGCACTGGTGTGGGGCGCAGCCACCAAGCCCAGATCTTCGAGGTCGGCCATGATGTTGCGGATGGTCGCCGCACTCACGTCAAGACCCGACTGCTTGGCCAAGGTGCGCGAACCCACTGGCTCGCCGTGCTCGATGTACTGGTGGACCAGCGAGCGCAGCAGTTGCCGGGCGCGCGGGTCGAGGCGGTGCGAGGTCGGGGACATACCGCATAGATAAGTCCACCCATCCCCGATGGCAAGCGTTGGCGTCGACATGGCCGGATGCTAGCGTTCGCCCTCGCTCAGGTTCGGCCCATGCCGGCCCGGCCTAGCCCGGCCGCCAGCCTCCTCGTCACCCAATGGAACGCCATGCTCAGCCTGTTGACTCTCCGCGATTTCGCCGTGGTCCGTGCCGCCGAACTGCGCTTCGGGCCAGGCATGACCGTGATCTCGGGCGAAACCGGCGCCGGCAAGTCCCTGCTGGTCGACGCCCTGCTGTGGCTGTCCGGTACCCGCGCCGATGCCGGCATGGTCCGTGCCGGAGCGGCTCGCGCCGAGCTGGGGGCCGAGTTCGATCTCGCCGATGCTCCCGCCGCCGCCGCGTGGCTGGCCGAAAACGAGCTCGATGACGACGGTGCTTGCCAACTACGGCGGGTGGTCAAAGCCGATGGCGGCTCGAAGGCCTGGATCAACGGCCGCGCCGTAACCTTGACCCAACTCGGCGCGCTCGGCAGTTTGCTGGTGGAAGTCCACGGCCAACACGAACACCAGGCGCTGTTGGACCGCAGCCAACAGTTGCGCTTGCTCGACGGCTTTGGGCGCTTTGATGCCTTGCTGGCACCGGTGCGCAGCGAAAGCCTTGCTTGGGCGCGGGCAGATCGCGAACTCACCGAACTGCTGGCCCGCGGCGATGTCGCCGAGCGCGTTGATTATTTGCAACACCAGCGTAACGAATTGGCCCGCGAAGCCCTCGCACCGGATGCTATCGAAGCCCTGCAGGCACAGCATCGCCGCGCCGCCAACGCCGGTGCCCTGATGCAGGCCTGCGAGCGCGCCGAAGGCTTGCTCGGTGACGAGGACGGTGCCGCCACTCGCATCGGCCAAGCCCTCGCCGCGATGGCCAAGTGGACCCGCGACGAGCCGCGCATGGCCGAGGCCGCCGCACTGGCCGAATCGGCCCGCCTGCAATTATTGGAGGCCAACGCCTTGCTCGAATCCGCCCGCGAAGCGCTCGACCTCGATCCGGACGAACGGCAGCGCGGCGATGCTCAGCTATCCCGTCTGCACGAGCTCGCCCGCAAGCACCGCGTGCCACTCGAAGGCCTCAACGCCCGCCGCGAGGCCATCGAAGTCGAGCTGGATTCACTGCGTGGCGCCGAAGACCGCGCCGCGCGGCTCGTCGCCGAGCGCCGCGCCATCAGTGAGCGTTGGCGCAACGCCGCCGAGGCTCTATCTGCAGCGCGCCATGCGCAGGCCGCCGCTCTCGGAGCTGCGGTGAGCGCGCTGATGCAAGATCTCGGCATGACCGGCGGCGTGCTTCAGATCGCGCTGGAACGCAGCGACGCCGAGCGCCCGCACGCGCAGGGCCTTGAGCGTTGCGAATTCCTTGTCGCCACCAATCCCGGTCAGTCGCCGCGCGCCTTACGCAAAGTGGCCTCGGGCGGCGAACTCGCACGCATCGCCTTGGCCATCGAAGTTGCCACGCTTGGCCTCGATGAAACGCCGACGATGGTCTTCGACGAGGTCGATACCGGCATCGGCGGCGCTGTGGCCGAAGTGGTCGGACAGAAACTGCGTCAGCTCGGACAGGGAAGACAGGTGCTTTGCGTCACCCACCTTGCACAGGTGGCCGCGCAAGGCCACGCCCACTGGCGCGTCGCGAAGTCGGTCAGCGGCGACGAAACCTACAGCCAGCCAGAGCCTTTGGACGAGACGGCGCGAATTGCTGAGATTGCGCGGATGCTGGGTGGCATCGACATCACCGCTGCGGTGCGCACCAGTGCAAAACAGATGTTGGAGAAAGCTAGAAGAGGGACTAGCGCCTGCTAGCGTAGAGTACACAAGCGGCCGATTCGCCGACCGCAATGCCACCGCTGTGGCGGTATCGCCACGGACGTACCCTTAGCGACGCTTTTTGCGAACGTACAGCACCAAGACGTGGTCTTCGATCTCGTAGCCATGCTTGGCTGCGATGGCGTGCTGAAACTTCTCGATTTCGCTGCTTTGAAATTCGATGACTTTGCCGGTGTCGAGATCGACCATGTGGTCGTGATGCTCGCCGTGATTCAGTTCGAACACGGCTTGGCCACCCTCGAAGTTGTGCTTGAGCACAAGACCGGCCGCTTCAAACTGTGTCAGCACGCGATAGACCGTCGCAAGACCGATGTCATCGCCCTGATCGAGCAGCACACGGTAGATGTCTTCGGCGGTCATGTGCTTCGCCGACGTCTGCTTTTCGAGGATGTTGAGGATCCGCATACGCGGGATCGTGACCTTCAAGCCGACTTTTCGCAGGTCTCGGGATTCCATAGGTTTTCCTCGCGGTGTCCTGAACAGCGCTACGGGGACCGCGGCGCGAAAGCGCTCGGAGTGTATCATCGCTGCGGTTCCGCCCCACTGAGTTCCCTATCTATGCGCCGCTTCCTCCTCGCCTTGGCCGTCACCGCTCCACTCCTGCTCTCGGGCTGCCTGTATCGCCAGCCCATCTTCCAAGGCAATCTGCTTGAGCAGCGCAACGTCGAACAACTCGCCGTAGGCATGAACAAGCGCCAAGTGTTCGCGCTATTGGGCTCGCCCTCGATCGCCGATCCGTTCCGGCAGAATCGTTGGGACTACGTCTCCTCTGAACAACGCGGCCACCGCGATGCCGAGATCAAGATTTTCACCGTGCATTTCGAGGGCGATAGCGTGACGAAGTGGGAAGGCGAGTACTTTCCGGAGGCCGACAGCGCCATCGCCAGAGAGCAGGTCGAACGCTTCGGCCCGAACCTCGCCCGCGACAAAGATAGGGAACGCCGCAGGCCCTAAGCCCTGCGTCGATGGTTTTAAGCGGCACCCCGCCCTACGCGGGGGGTTTTCGTTTCTGCCCGCAAGCGACGCGCCAGCTTCGGGTCACTGGGCAACGCACGCAGCAATTCCAGCCGATCACCTTCATGCAGCAAGGTGTCGGCACTGATCTCGCGGCCAAAAACCGCCATCGCCGCCGGCACGAAAGCCGCAGCCGGCCAAGCCGACACCAAGGCAGGCAAACGGGCCAGCACAGCACCCGCCGTGCTTCCCACTGCGTCCGGCACATTGACCCGCCAAGCACGCCCGCGTTCGGCGTACACCGCTTCGACGGACGAATCGGCGCTCATAAGAGGCTGCGATCTTCGGCTTTGGCGATGCGGCAGAAGTCGTCGACCATGCGGTCCGCCATGCCCTGAAAGCCGATGGCCAACGCCTTCCCGATGATCGCGCCAGCCACCTCGAACTCAAGGTTCAAACCCACCTTGCAGGCTTCTTCGTCGAGCGAATGAAACGTCCAATGGCCAGCAAAGCGCTTGAACGGCCCATCGACGAGGCTTAGGTCCAGACGCGTTGGCTCGACCCAGTGGTTGCGGGTGGTGAAGTGCAGACGCAGGCCGGCAATTTTCAGATCGAGCCTTGCCACCATCGTGTCATCACCGCGCTCGAACACGGCGGCAGCTTCGCACCAAGCGAAATAGCGCGGATAGGCTTCGACCTCATTGACGAGGTGAAACATCCGTCGAGCAGAGTGCATAACGAGAGCGTGGCGCTGGATGCGTGTCATCGGCAGGTGGCAGGTGTCGGGCCCGTGCGACAATACGCGGCATGGCAGGCAAGAAGAAAGAAAAGGATACCGAATCCGGCGGCGGCACCATCGCCCTCAACAAGCGGGCACGTCACGAGTACGCACTCAGTGATCGCTTCGAGGCGGGGCTCTCTTTGCAAGGCTGGGAACTCAAGTCGATCCGCGCCGGGCGTGCCAACATCGGCGATGCCTATGCCGTCATCCGCGGGGGCGAGCTGTTCCTTTTCGGCTCCCAGATCACCCCGCTCATCCAGGCCAGCACCCACGTTGTCGCCGACGATCGCCGCACCCGCAAGCTGCTGCTGCATAAGCACGAGATCGAGCGGCTCATTGGCCGCGTCGAGCGCGAGGGCTACACGCTTGTACCGACGGCGATGTACTGGAAATCGAACAAGGTGAAACTGGAAATCGCGCTGGCGAAAGGCAAACAGGAGCACGACAAGCGCGATACCGAGCGCGACAAAGACTGGCAGCGCGAGAAGCAGCGCGCCCTGCGCCATCGCAACAAAGACGCCTGAAAGCGCCATCGCGCACACGAAAGCGCGCGCTGAACGAAACGTTTTGTCGCCCTTGTGCGCGCCCTACCCCACCCCCATACTTCTTCCGTCAGTTGTTTCACGATGACCGTGTTTCCGGGGGTGTCCTGGCTTCGACGGGGGTTGCGAAATTGCTTGGCGCATGCCGAGGGGGCGACTTTCCTCGTTAATCCAGTAGCAAAAACTCAGACGCCAACGACGACGTCTACGCTCTCGCCGCTTAAGGCGTAAGCCCCGAACCCACTTGTGCCTGTGCTCGTGGATGTAGGGTCATTATCACGGGATAGCTTACGGTGGCGACCCGCCAGCCGGATGCGAAACTTAGCGGGTGTGTCCTGCGGCGTGCTTCGCACACCGTGTTTCCGCAGGCCGAGAACGAACGGTGAGCTAAGCATGTAGTGCCGGGCATGGAGTGCCTTCGGACGCGGGTTCGACTCCCGCCACCTCCACCA
>BBPE01001398.1_pt3 | contig 22871 bp, 16 predicted proteins | sample 1344301 | NCBI WGS metagenome assembly BBPE01 (sample SAMD00019089, study PRJDB2971) | groundwater metagenome | isolation source: The Cedars highly-alkaline
GAAATCATCGCGCCGCTGGCCGACAAGCTGGGCGCGGCCCTGGGCGCCAGCCGTGCTGCGGTGGATGCCGGCTACGCGCCCAACGACTGGCAGGTCGGGCAGACCGGCAAAATCGTCGCGCCGCAGTTGTATGTGGCGGTTGGCATTAGCGGGGCCATTCAGCATTTGGCCGGAATGAAAGACAGCAAAGTCATCGTGGCCATCAACAAAGACCCGGAGGCGCCGATTTTCTCGGTCGCCGACTACGGTCTGGAGGCCGATTTGTTCAGCGCTGTGCCCGAGTTGATCCGCACCTTGTGAGTCATCGCCAGCCTGGGCATCGTTCGCCATGCCCGGGCCACATCTGCAAGTTTTCACGGAGCCGAACCCATCATGAGCTACACCGCACCTGTCAAAGACATGTTGTTCAACATCGAGCATCTGGCGCGCATCGACCAGGTCTGCCGCCTGCCGGGTTTTGAAGATGCCGGGCTCGAAACCGCGCAGGCCGTGCTGCAAGAGTGCGCCCGCTTCAATGAAAACGTGGTCGCGCCGCTCAATTTCGAGGGTGACAAAAACCCCTCCAGCTTCAAAGACGGGCAGGTCACGACCACGCCCGGCTTCAAAGAGGCGTACCGGCAGTACACCGAAGGCGGCTGGCAAGGCTTGCAGCACCCGAGCGCATTTGGCGGCCAGGGTTTGCCCAAGACGATTGGCGCGGCCTGCGGTGAAATCCTCAACGCAGCCAACCTGAGTTTTGCGCTGTGCCCGCTGCTGACCGACGGCGCGATCGAAGCCCTGCTGACCGCCGGCAGCGACGAGCTGAAGGCGCGCTACCTGGAAAAACTGGTCAGTGGTGAATGGAGTGGCACCATGAACCTGACCGAGCCGCAGGCCGGCTCGGACTTGGCCGCCGTGCGCTGCCGCGCCGAGCCGCAGCCCGATGGCAGCTACAAGCTGTTTGGCAGCAAAATTTTCATCACCTACGGTGAGCACGACATGGCCGAGAACATCGTCCATCTGGTGCTGGCGCGTGTCAGCGGCGCGCCCGAAGGCGTCAAGGGCATCAGCCTGTTCGTGGTACCCAAGTTTTTGCCCAATCCGGACGGATCGCTGGGCTTGCGCAACGACGTGCAGTGCGTGAGCATCGAGCACAAGCTGGGCATCAAGGCTTCCCCGACAGCGGTGCTGCAGTTTGGCGACGGTGTGGCTGCTGTCTGCGGCGGCGGCGCCGGCCCGGGCGCGCTCGGCTACCTGGTGGGGCAGGAAAACCGCGGCCTCGAGTACATGTTCATCATGATGAACGCCGCGCGCTACGCCGTCGGGGTGCAAGGCATTGCGGTGGCTGATCGCGCCTACCAAAAGGCGGTGCAATACGCGCGTGACCGCGTGCAAAGCCGCCCGGTCGACGGCAGCGCCAAGACGGCCGTGTCCATCATCGAACACCCCGACGTGCGGCGCATGTTGATGACCATGCGCGCCCTGACCGAGGGCTGCCGCGCCATGGCCAGTGTGGCCGCTGCTGCTTACGACGCCGCGCACCACCACCCCGATGCCGACGCCCGCCAGCAAAACGCCGCTTTTTACGAGTTTTTGGTGCCGCTGGTCAAAGGCTACAGCACCGAGATGAGCCAGGAAGTCACCAACCTGGGCGTGCAGGTGCACGGCGGCATGGGATTCATCGAGGAAACCGGTGCCGCCCAGTATTACCGCGACGCCCGGATCTTGACCATTTACGAAGGCACTACCGCCATTCAGGCGAACGACCTGGTGGGCCGCAAGACCGCGCGCGACGGCGCCGCGCTGGCGCAGTCGATAGCGGCGCAAATCGAGCGCACCGAAGCCGAACTGCAACAACAAGGCGGTGCCGATGCGCTGGCGGTGCGCCAGCGTCTGGCAGCGGCGCGCCTGGCCTTTGTCGAGGTGGCGCATTTCGTTGCCGACAAGGCCCGCAGCGACCCCAACGCCGCCTACGCCGGCAGCGTGCCCTACCTGATGCTGGCCGGCAATCTGGTGGCGGGCTGGCAGCTCGCGCGCGCGCTGCTGGTGGCGCAAAAAGAGCTGGCGGCCGCGCGTGAGAGCGACTTCATGCAGGCAAAAATAGTCACGGCGCGTTTTTACGCCGACCACATTCTGAGCCGGGCGCCGGGTTTGCGCGATGCGGTCGTCGATGGCGCGCCATCGGTGATGGCGCTGGCAGTGGAATCGTTTTGAATGAAAATCTGCAGCAGGCCATGAGCGCACCCGGTCGCTTTTTGCCAGCCGCGCTGGCCCAGGTCAAGTTTCCCGTCGTTGGTGCGCCGCTGTTCATCATCAGCACACCGGCCTTGCTGATTGCCCAATGCAAGGCCGGCGTGGTGGGTGCCATGCCGGCGCTCAACGCGCGACCGGCGGCGCAGTTGGACGACTGGCTGGCCGAAATCACCGAAACCCTGGCGGCGCACGACCGCGCCCACCCGCAGCAGCCGGCCGCGCCGTTTGCCATCAACCAGATCGTGCACAAAAGCAACGACCGGCTCGAGCAAGACCTGCAGGTTTGCGCGCGCTACCGGGTGCCTATTGTCATCACCAGCCTGGGCGCGCGCGAAGACGTGAACCAGGCGGTGCACGGTTGGGGCGGGGTGGTGCTGCATGACGTGATCAGCAACGTGTTTGCCCACAAAGCGATCGACAAAGGCGCCGACGGCCTGATAGCGGTTGCCGCCGGAGCGGGTGGCCACGCCAGCGTGAAAAGCCCGTTTGCCATGGTGCAGGAAATTCGCGCCTGGTTTGACGGTCCGCTGGCGCTGTCGGGCTCGATCGCCTCGGGCGGCGCCATTTTGGCAGCGCAGGCCATGGGGGCCGATTTTGCCTACATCGGCTCGCCCTTCATTGCCACCCCCGAGGCGCGCGCAGCCGACGCTTACAAGCAAATGATCGTGCAAAGCGACTCAGACGACATCGTCTACAGCAATTTCTACACCGGCATTCACGGCAACTACCTCAAGGGCAGCATCCGAAACGCCGGCATGGACCCGGACCATCTGCCGCAGAGCGACCCGAGCAAAATGAATTTCGCAGGCGGCGCAGACGCCAGCACCGCCCGGGCCTGGAAAGACATCTGGGGCTGCGGCCAGGGCATTGGCGCGATCCATGAGGTGCTGCCCGCGGCCGATTTGATCGCGCGCTTGCAGCGCGAATACGCGCAGGCCAGGGCGCGGCTGTGCGCGGGCTGAGCGGTGTTCGTGCGTGCGCCGCCTTTTCTTCCTGCTGAACACCCGGGGTGAACACCCCGGCCCGTGATCACCCTGGTGAGACTTTCGACCGGCTCCGTGCGAACGCAGCGGTGGACGATCTGACGGGCCTGCGCCAGCCGCCCCGCTTAAACTGCTCCTCCCACACGGCCAGCACACGGACGAAGACGCGATCATGCAGGGACAGCTATTCACACAAGATTTCCTGACCCGCGGGGTCTTGGAAACACCGCCTTACCAGGAACTGACCGACGCGGCGTTTGCGGCGTTCACAGCGGCACTGCACCGCATATTCAGCGGACTCGACAGCGCCTCCACCATCAACGAAGCGCAAACCGAGGCCCTGGTCATCAACAAGGTATTGGTCGAACTGGGCTGGGCTGAGGACTTCCTGCCGCAAGTCAACCTGTCCGGCAAACGCCGCGAAGACGTGCCCGACGTGCTGCTGTTCGCCAACGCTGCGGCCAAGGCCACGGCCTTGCCGCTCAAGGACGACCAGCGTTACCGGCACGGCCTGGCCATTCTGGAGGCCAAGCGCTGGCTGCGCCCGCTGGACCGGGGCGACGCCAGCGAAGCCCACGACCCCGACGCACCTTCATCCCAGATGCTGCGTTACCTGAGCCGCGCCGACGTGGTGTCGGACCGCGCCGTGAAGTGGGGCATGCTGAGCAACGGCGCTGTCTGGCGCCTCTACTGGCAAGACGCCCGTTCCCGCGCAGAAGAGTTCTTTGAAGTCGATCTGTCGGCCGCGCTGGGCGTACCCGGCATACAGCACGAGCTGGACGAAATCGCCCCCGAGCACGCGCTCAGGCTCTTTTTCCTGTTCTTCCACCGGGTCGCGTTCCTGCCCCAAAGCTGGGACGACAGCGGGCGCAGCTTCCATGCCTATGCGCTCAACGAAGCGCGCCTGTACGAAGAAAAGGTGTCGCATGACCTGGGCGAGCGCGTCTTTGGCGATGTGTTTCCCCGCCTGGCCGATGCGCTGGCGCGCGGCGACCTGCACGCCACCAGCCACGAGGTCGGCTACGGCCAGTTCAAGCGCCCCCAGTTCAACAGCGAATACCTCGACGAGGTGCGCGAAGCCGCGCTGGTGCTGCTCTACCGCCTGCTGTTTCTCTTCTACGCCGAAGACCGCAACCTGCTGCCCGTGCGCGACGAGCGTTACGCGCCCTACAGCGTGCGCCGCATCCGCGAAGAGGTGCGCGACAAAGTCGATCAAGGGGCGTCGTTTTCCAGCACGATCGGCCACATTTGGTTGTCGCTCAAAGGCGCTTTTTTGCTGATTGATAAGGGAGATGACGAGGTGGGCATGCCCGCCTACAACGGCGGCCTGTTCGACCGCGCACGCGCGCCGCTGCTGGAGCGCACCAACGTGCCCGACAAAGTGATGGCGCCCATCATCGACGCGCTCTCGCGCCGCCGCCCTTCGACAGGCTCAGGGTACTCGGAGTCCACCTGGATCAACTACCGCGATTTGTCTGTCTCGCACCTCGGCGGCATCTACGAACGCTTGCTGGAATACAGCCTGGTGCACGAAGTCCAGGCGCGGGACGACTACAAAGACAAGCCCGAGATCAACCGCCTGATCGCCACACCCGCCAGCTTTGCGCGCAAGCTCTCAGGCAGCTACTACACGCACGACGATCTGGTGCGCCTGATCCTGCGCGAATCGGTGGGCCTGCTCGCGGGCGAAAAAGCCGCTGCCTTCGAAGCGCAGATCAAGAAACTCGCCAAGAAAACCGCGATGAACCCCGGCGACTGGGATGCGCTGGACGCCAGCGACCCCGCGAGCCAGATCCTGGAGCTGAAAATCTGCGACCCCGCCATGGGCAGCGGCCACTTTCTGGTGGCCCTGGTGGACGACCTGGCTGACCGCATTCTGGAAGCCATCACCAGCGCCACCCTGCGGGTGAACGAACAACGCTGGGCAGCGCACCTGGCCGAAGCTGGTCGGCCCTGGCAAAGTCCGGTGCTGCAACGCATCGCGGCCATTCGCAGCAGCATCAAGAAAACCGCCAAGCACCACGGCTGGGCCGTCACCGACGCACAGCTCGACGACCGCCACATCGTGCGCCGCATGATCCTGAAGAAGTGCATCTTCGGGGTGGACAAGAACCCCATGGCGGTGGAGCTGGCCAAGACCGCGCTCTGGCTGCACACCTTCACCGTGGGCGCACCGCTGAGCTTTCTGGACCACCACCTCAAGATCGGCGACAGCCTGCACGGCGAGCAACTGCCCACCGTGCAGCGCGGCCTGCAACAGCTCGGCGCGCTGCTGCTGCAAACCGAGTTCGACCGCCTGGCCCTGGCCTCCATAGCCATGGCCCAGGTGGCCGACCTCACCGACGTGGACATCGGCGAAGCCGAACTCTCCAAGCAGCTCGCCACCGAGGCGCAGGCCCAGCTCGCGCCGCTGCACGCCGTGCTCGATTTCTGGCGCGCCCTGCGCTGGCTGGTGCCGGGCTGGCCGGTGGAGAAGATCAGCCAGCTTCCGCGTTTGCTCAAGCTGCCCCAAGACGCCGAGCAAGCCAAGGCGGAAATCGCTGCGGGCAAGCACCCGGAATACGCCGGTCTCATGCGGCTGCTGGACCCGAACCACAACCTGGTCACGGTGCTGGCCGCTGGGCGACTCGATGGCAACGACCCGGCCACCGCGGCGGCCAACACCCTGATGGACCGCGCCCGCGCGCTGGCCCAGCGAGAAACCTTTTTCCACTGGTGGACCAGCTTTCCCACCGTGTTTGGCGGTAGCGCTGCGGGTTTTGACGCGATCATTGGCAACCCGCCCTGGGACCGCATCAAGCTGCAAGAGGTGGAGTGGTTTGCCGAGCGCCTGCCCGCCATCGCGGCGCAGCCGCGCGCCGCCGACCGCAAGCGTTTGGTGGCCGAGTTGCAGCAGAAAAGCTCGCCGCTGTGGGCGCAGTACGCACAGGCCACCGAGCGCGCCGAGGCCAATGCCCGCGTTTTGGGCAATGGCAAGTTGGGCAGTGGCGACTACCCGCTGCTCGGTGGTGGCGACGTGAACCTCTACAGCCTGTTCGTGGAGCGCGCGCAAGCCCTGTGCGCGCCGCAGGGCGTGGTGGCTCTGCTCACGCCCAGCGGCATCGCGGCCGACAAAGGCGCGTCCGCCTTCTTCCGCTCCCTCAGTGGCAGCGGGCGCCTCGGTGCCCTGTTCGACTTTGAGAACCGCAAGGGATTCTTTCCCGATGTGGACTCGCGCTTCAAGTTCTGCACCCTGGTCTTCGGTGGTGCGCAGCGCGTGTTCTCCAGCAGCCGCTGCGCCTTTTACCTGCACCGCGTCGATGAGCTGGACGACCCGGCGCGCACGCTGACCCTCAGCGCCGACGACTTTGTGCGCGTGAACCCCAACACCGGCGCTGCGCCCATTTTCCGCAGCCGGCGCGACGCCGACATCACGCTGGCGCTGTACGCGCGCCACCCGGTGCTGGTTCGTCACGGAGGCGTGAGCGAGAGCCTGGGGCAACAACCCGACCACAAGGTCTGGCCGGTGAAGTACGTGACCATGTTCCACATGACCAACGACTCGGCCTTGTTCCTGAAACCCGTCGAGCTGAAGAAGCAGGGCTGGGTGAGCGCACCGCTGAACCGCTGGACCAAAGACGGCGCAGAAGCCGTGCCGCTCTACGAAGGCAAGATGGTGCAGATGTTTGACCACCGGGCGGCCGATGTGGTGGTGAACGCGAGCAACCTGCACCGCGCCGCGCAGCAGGAAGCCATTTCTCAGGTGGAGAAGGCCAGCCCAGACCGGTATCCCCAGCCTCAGTTTTTCGTGAAATCCGAGGAAACAGCGGCCCATCCGTGGGCCTGGGCTCTGGCTTTCAAGGAAATTTCCGCGCCGACCAATGCGCGCAGCATGATTGCCACCCTGATGCCCGGCGTTGGGTTTGGGAACAAGCTGCCGTTGTTGGTCCCGCAAGCAGACAGCGCTTCTGCCGCTGCCCAAATGGCGGCATTGCTGGCGGCCAATTTGAATGCCTTCGCGTTCGATTTTGTCTTGCGCCAGAAATTGCAAGGGCAAACCATCAATTTGTTCATCCTCGAACAACTGCCCGTCATCGCCCCGGAGCGCTTCGAGGCCAGCATCGGCGGCCAGCACATCGCCTCCTTCATCCGCCAACACGTCCTGGCTCTGACCTACACGGCCCACGACATGGCGCCGTTCGCGCGCGACCTGGGGCACGTGGACGCGCAGGGCCAGGTGCTGCCGCCCTTCGTGTGGATTGAGGAAGACCGGCGCGAGCGCATGGCTTGGCTGGACGCGCTGTTCTTCCACCTCTACGGCATCGACGCCCAAGACGCGGCCTACATGCTGGACAGCTTCCCCATTGTGCGCGAGCAGGACATGAAGCTGTCTGGCCGCTTCCGCACCCAGGACAACATCCTGGCGAAGCTGAAAAACATAGCGGACGGCCAACTGGGGGTCGTCTCAGAAAACGTAAAAACTGAACGCTAAGCTGATGGCAGCGGCCGTGGCGTTTTGAACTTGCCTGTGCCGATTTTGGCGTTGCTGCGCCAGAGGCCGAGGCAGCCGACGCGGCACGGGAAATCAAGGCATGGCTGTTCTCAAATTGGCACCTGAAATTTCATTCTTGATTGCATACATGTCGGGTTGCGCGTGATGCCCCATGCGTGGCGCATCATCTGGATGGTCGGCGGATTGATGGCCGTGACCACCATATTGCCCAGCGACACGGCACGGCCAGCCTTTGAGGCCCCGGCTTGGGGCGCGTGGCCTGGCGCACGTGCACGGTACGGCCATCGCGGCGCTGCAAGGTGAGGCTGATGCGGCCTTTTTTGCTGCGAAGGTGACCAAATCCGCTTGAATGAAGCAGCTCGCGGTTTATGGGTGGCTTTGCGCAGGCATGGGCGCAGGTCTGGCCAGACCTTCCACCAGTTCTTGCAGGCTCTCGGGCGTGGCTTGCGGGCCGGGGCCGGGTTCGACCTCGGCACCCGGCGGCAGCGGCGCTGCAGCCACCGTCGCTAGGCGCGTTTCCTGGTCTGATAGGTGGCTGACCCAGCCCCCGCTCAACCATTCGCTGTAGCGCCAGTCACCGTCGGCGTGTACCAGGCCGGCCGGCGGCGTCGGCGCTGGGCTGACAGGCGTTTGCCGCAAGGCAGCGGCCATGAAGTCGATCCAGATCGGCAGCGCCAGGCGCCCGCCCGACTCGCCCGCGCCCAGGCTGCGCGGCTGGCTGTGGCCGACCCAGACGGCGGCTGCCAGCGTCGGGTGGTAGCCGACGAACCAGGCATCCACCGCGTTGTCGGTGGTGCCCGTTTTGCCGTAAATGTCGCGGCGCCCGAGTTGGGCCTGGGCCCGCGCGGCGGTGCCGCTGCGCGTGACGTCATTGAGCAGGCTGGACATGACGAAGGCGTTGCGCTCGGAGATCACGCGCCGTTCTTCGCTGGCCGGGCTCGGCGGCGCTGCTTCAAACAAGACCCGGCCTTGCGCGTCGGTGATGCGTTCGATCACCACCGGATTGACCGGCCAGCCCCCGTTGGCCAAGGTGGCGTAGGCGCGCGCCATTTGCAAGGGCGTGCTGCTGCCGCTGCCCAGCGCCAGCGTCAGATTGTCGGGCTGGCGCGCTGCGTCCAGGCCAAAGCGCGCATTCCAGTCGCGCATGCGCGGCATGCCCACGTGTTGCAGCACGCGCACGCTGACCAGGTTGCTCGAGTGTTCCAGCGCGCTGCGCAAGGTGATCGGGCCGCGGTGCAGACCGTCGCTGTTGTCTGGGCTCCAGCCGTTGGCGGCGCGCCAGGGCAGGTCGTCGATCAAGGTGGCGGGCATGACGCGCTGCTCCAGCGCGGCCGAGTACAGCAGCGGCTTGATCACCGAGCCCGGCTGCCGCCAGGCCTGGGTGGCGTGGTTGAAGGGCTGGCGTGTGAAGTCAAAGCCACCCACCAGCGCGCGCACGCGCCCGCTGTGCGTATCCAGCGCCACCAGCGCGGCCTCGACCTCTGGCCATTGCGCCAACTGCCAGTCGGTGCCGGTTTGCAGCAAGCGCACGATAGAGCCGCGCGTGATGCGCAGCGCCGCCGGGGCGTTGGGGCCCAGACCGCGACGGGCCCAGCGCAGACTTTCACCGCGCACGCGCACCTGCTCGCCGCTGGCCAGTTGCAGCCGCAGCTCTTGCGGGCTGGCCGCCAGCACAATGGCCACGCGCAGCAGTTCGTCGTCGCGTTGCTCGCGCAGCGCTTGCGCGGCTGCGTATTGCAGGTGCGTGCCCTCGGCAGACGGCAGCGCGGCATGGTCGTGCGGGCCGCGCCAGGGGCCACGGCGGTCAAACGCCAGCACGCCGCGGCGCAGCGCTTGGTGTGCCGCTTGCTGCTCGGCGGCGCGCAGCGAGGTCAGCACCCGCAGGCCGCGCGAATACGCTTCGGTGCCAAAGCGCTCCACCACCAGGCGGCGCGCCATCTCAGCCACGTGCGGCGCGTGTACGCTGCGCTGGCCTGGGGGGCGAATGCGCAGCGGCTCGGCGCGCGCGCCGGCGTGCTGCGCGGCGCTGATGACGCCAGTCACGCGCATGCGTTCGAGCACCACGCGCTGGCGCTGCACGGCGCGCTCAAAGTTGGCCACCGGGTTGGCAAAACTCGGGTTTTGCGGCAGACCCGCCAGCATGGCGATCTCGGCCAGGCTGAGCTGGTCCATCGGTTTGCCAAAGTAGGTCTGCGCCGCCATGGCGAAGCCGTAGGCGCGCTGGCCGAGAAAAATCTCGTTCAGATAAATTTCCAGAATGCGCTCTTTCGACAGCACCTGTTCGACTTGCAGCGCCAGCACGATTTCCTTTGCCTTGCGCTCGGCGCTGAAGGCGGGCGTCAGCAGCATGGTGCGCACCAGTTGCTGCGTGATGGTGGAGGCACCCTGTCTGCGCCCGCCAGTCAGCATGGCTACCGCAGCCCTGGCCATGCCTTTGGGGTCTATGCCCGGGTGCTCGTGAAAGCGCGTGTCTTCCACCGCCAGTACGGCTTGTTGCAGCAGGCGCGGCGTGCGCGCGAGTGGCACGAATTCGCGCCGCTCGGTGCCAAACTGGGCAATCTCCACCCCGTCGGCCGTCAGCACCGTCAGCGGCAGCTTGGGTTGGTAGTTGACGATCGGATCGATCGAGGGCAGGTCGAACGCCGAGCTGGCGCCGGGCGGATTGGCCCAGGTGGCAGCGGGGGTCAAGGCCAGCACCAGCATGGCCGGGCGCAACAAGGACAGGAGCATGGGGCTGAATTATCTGAGGTCAACCAACTTTGATCTTCGACTGGCAGCCAAAGTTCGTGCGCTGATGCGGGGACAATCTCGGATAATCGCAGGCAGTGCGGCCGCACAAGCTCGACCAAGGCGTGCGCTTTTTGCACGTCTTCGGGTGTTGTTGGGCATTTTGATGCCCGCTCTGAGGCGCGCGGCGGTTTTTTAAGACTCACATTTTTTTGCTATGGCTCAATACGTTTTTTCCATGAACCGGGTCGGCAAGATCGTGCCGCCCAAGCGGCATATCCTCAAAGACGTATCGCTGTCTTTTTTCCCTGGCGCCAAAATTGGCGTGCTGGGCACCAACGGTTCCGGCAAGTCCACGCTGCTCAAGATCATGGCCGGTCTGGACAAGGAGATCGAGGGCGAGGCGATTCCCATGCCCGGCATCCGCATTGGCTATTTGCCGCAAGAGCCGCAGCTCGACCCAAACCAGAATGTGCGCGAAGCGGTCGAGGCCAGCATGGGCGCGCTGAGAGCAGCGCAAAAACGGCTTGACGAGGTGTATGCAGCCTACGCCGAAGAGGACGCCGACTTTGACGCGCTCGCTGCCGAGCAAGCGCAGTTGGAGGCCGTCATCGCCACCTCGGGCAGCGACGGCGAACACCAGTTGGAGATCGCTGCCGACGCGCTGCGGCTGCCGCCCTGGGACGCCAGGGTCGGCGTGCTCTCGGGTGGCGAGAAGCGCCGCGTCGCGTTGTGCTGCCTGCTGCTGTCCAAGCCCGACATGCTGCTGCTCGACGAACCGACCAACCACTTGGACGCTGAGAGCGTGGACTGGCTGGAGCAGTTTCTGGCCCGCTTCCCTGGCACCGTGGTCGCCATCACCCACGACCGTTATTTTCTGGATAACGCGGCCGAGTGGATTTTGGAGCTCGATCGCGGCCACGGCATTCCCTACAAGGGCAATTATTCGAGCTGGCTGGAGCAAAAAGAGGCCCGGCTGGCGCAGGAGCAGCGCGGCGAGGACGCGCGCGCCAAGGCGATGAAGAAGGAGTTGGAGTGGGTGCGCCAAAACCCCAAGGGCCGCCAGGCCAAGAGCAAGGCGCGGCTGGCTCGCTTTGAGGAATTGAGCGACGTTGAATACCAAAAGCGCAACGAGACCAACGAGATTTTCATTCCGGTGGCCGAACGTCTGGGCAACGAGGTGTTCGAGTTCAAAAACGTCTCGAAGAGCTTTGGCGACCGCTTGCTGATCGATAACCTGAGTTTCCAGATTCCAGCCGGCGCCATCGTCGGCATCATCGGCCCCAACGGCGCGGGCAAGTCCACCTTGTTCAAACTGATCTCGGGCAAGGAGCAGCCCGACAGTGGCGAGGTCAAGATCGGGCAGACGGTGAAAATGGCGTTCGTCGATCAAAGCCGCGAAGGCCTGGCGGGCGACAAGACGGTGTGGCAGGACATCTCCGGCGGCCTGGACACGATCACGGTGGGCAAGTTTCAAATGCCCAGCCGCGCTTACTGCGGGCGCTTCAACTTCTCTGGTGCCGACCAGCAAAAGCGCGTCGGCAGCCTCTCGGGCGGCGAGCGCGGCCGGCTGCACCTGGCCAAGACGCTGGCCGAAGGCGGCAACGTGTTGCTGCTCGATGAACCTTCGAACGACCTTGATGTGGAAACCCTGCGCGCGCTGGAAGAGGCTTTGCTGGAATTTGCCGGTTGCGCGCTCGTCATCAGCCACGACCGCTGGTTCCTGGACCGCATCGCCACCCACATTTTGGCCGCCGAGGGCGACAGCCAGTGGGTGTTTTTCAACGGCAACTACCAAGAGTACGAAGCCGACAAGAAAAAACGCCTGGGCGAAGAGGGCGCCAAGCCCAAGCGCATGCGGTTCAAGGCCTTGAAGTAAAACAACAATCGGCCCGCACGCCTGCGGGGCTTTCCCCCGGGGCACCCATTGGGCTGCTGGGGCCCTGGAGACCGACATGGAATTGACTGACGAAATCGTTTTGAACGACACCCGGCGCTGGATCGAGAAGGCCGTCATCGGCCTCAATCTGTGTCCGTTTGCGCGTTCGGTGTACGCGAAGAACCAGGTCCGCATCGTACTCAGCCGGGCGCGGCACTTGGATGCCTTTTTGGACGATCTGGACCGCGAACTGCTGTTGTTGGCGCGCACGCCGGCCGAGGAGATCGACACCACGCTGCTGGTTCACCCCAGCCTGTTTCCTGACTTCCTGGACTTCAACGACTTGCTGGACCTGGTCGACGAAGTTCTGGTCGAGCACGGACTCGAAGGCGATCTGCAAGTGGCCAGTTTTCACCCGCAATTCGTGTTTGAAGGCGTGGCTGCTGACGATATCAGCCATGCGACCAACCGCGCCCCCTACCCCACGCTGCACCTGCTGCGCGAAGCCAGCGTGGCGCGCGCCGTCGCCAGTGAAGGCGGCGACGCGCAGGCAATCGTCGAGCGCAATATCGAGACCCTGCGCCGCCTGGGCGCGGCCGGCTGGCAGGCGCTGCTGAAAAACGACTGAAAGTGCGGGTTTTTGCTGGCTTTGGCGCTTTTCCTGCCGTCTTTGCGCACAGATTATCTCGGATAATGCCTGCATCCACCCCGTTGGCGGCCCCAAAAAGAGCGAAGCGAGCGTGCGCATGCAGACCGATTCTTTTGATGCCTGCCTGAAGGAAGCCTTGGTGCAAACGCGCCAGTGGGTGCCGCGTTGGCTGGACCAATTGCACGCCACCTTGCTCGAACGCGAACGGGCGGTCGGTCATCTGCACGAACGGCAGATACTGTTGCAGGCTCGCGTGACGCTGGAGAGCCACCGCGAACTGATCGCCAGCCGTTTTCTGGCGGCTTTTTCAGAATCGATCGAGGGCGCTTTGCCGCAGCAAGGCCGTCCGGTGCGCCCTCTGGATGCGCTCAGCCTCGATGAGCTCGAGCTGATGGGGCACGAGCAGGTGCAAGAAACGGTTGAGTTCGCTCGGGTGCAGCAGCTCATCATGATGGCGGTTGACCTTGAACTGGTGGCCTTGAACGCTCGCATCAGCAGCGCCCGCGGGCTGCAGGGGGTGCGTTTGCAAGCCAATCCGCTGCGCCCGGAGCTGGTGATCGCGGCCCTGATGCGCGCGCTCAATGGCGTGCATGTCGACCCGGTGCTGCGTTCGCGCTGGCTGCAAACCGGTGCGCTGGCGCTGGGCAAGGAGTTGCAAGCCATGTATGCGCGTTTGAGCGCGCTGCTGGACGGCTGGGGTGTGGCACCGACGGGCTTCGTCGTGCCCCAGCTTGTCCAGAACCGCGCTGCCCATGCCTCATTGGCGGGCCTGGGTCCTGTTGCCCAAGCGGTGCCCAAACCGTCCTTGCCGGGCAACGAGGCCTTGCTGACGCTGGATCACTTGCATCAATTGCTGGTGGGTAATTTGCAGCCAGCCGTCGGCCCAGCCGGCGCAGCGGATCAAACCGATGCCAGCAGCACCATGGTGCGCGTGCTGGCGGCTGAGGTGGTCACACTGATGCTGCAGCGCATTGCCGACGACACCCGTTTGCTGGCGCCGCTGCGCGACCTGTTGCTGCAGATGAAGCCCGCCCTGCTGCAATTGGCCCGCAGCGAGCCGCGATTTTTTGCCGACCGGGACAACCCGGCGCGCCAGTTGCTCGATGCCATTACGGCACAAAGCCTGGCGTTCCCGAGCGAGGATAAACCAGGTTTCTCCCAGTTCGCCTCACAGGTGCAGCACATCTTGCGCACACTCCAGCAGCCGGGGGTCGATTTGCAACAGTGCTTTCCCGTCTTGCTGGCTGAGTTCAAGCGCTCGCTGGCCGAATCGGTCGAACCGGCCCAGTTGCAAGCACGCGGGCTGGCGGTGCAAACGCTGCTGCGCGTGGAGCAGCGCAATCTGTTGGCCGAACGGGTGGCGGCCGAATTTCGCGCCCGCAGCGACTATGCGCGTGCGCCCGGCGTGGTGCGACGCTTTCTGACCGGGCCCTGGGCGCAGGTGGTGGCGCAGGCGCGCATGAATGAAAACGATCCGGCGGCAAAGCCGGGGGCGCCGTTGCTGGCAACATCCACCGCGCTGCGCTACAGCGGCCTACTGAGCGATCTGCTGTGGTCGGCTCAGCTCCAGCAGGCCAGTCAGAACCGTCCGCGCCTGGTCAAGATCATCCCCGGCCTGCTGCGCACCCTGCGCGAAGGACTCGACGGCATCGACTACCCGCGCAAGCAGACCGAAATCTTTTTTCAGGCGCTGCTGGGCCTGCACGAAGCGGCCTACAAGACCCAGCGCATCGAGCGCGCGCCGGCAGAGGAATATCCCAGTCTCCAGCCCGAAGAAGAGCCCTGGATGCAGCGTGCAGAGGCACGCGACACCGGCTTCATGGAAGATGCGCCCGCCCCCGTGCAGCCGGTCTTTGCCGATACCCTGCCGATGCAGGGCGACTGGGTGGACATAAAGGTCGACCCGACGCCCGACAGCGCCACAGATGTGACGCGAGACCTGAAGGTGGGAACCTGGGTCGACATCTGGCAGCAAGGTCAGGCCCTGCGCTGCCAGATCAGTTGGGCCAGCCCGCACGGCACCATGTATTTATTCACCGGCTCCGGCGGGCGTTCGTTGTCGATGACCCGGCGTGGACTCAAACGCTTGTTGGCGCAAGACCGGCTGCGCGTGGTGGCCGAGCAAGGCGTGGTGGACGAGGCACTGGACGCGGTGGCGCGCCAGGCCTGGATCAACAGCGCAGCGGTGCAGCAACCCGGTGACCCGGGCTGATTTCGGCTGCGCGCCAGTTCAGCGAAAATACGACTGGTAGACGCGGCTGCTGCCGTCGGCAAGCACCAGCAGCACATCGTAGGGGTCGCGCCGGCCGGCGTATTCAGGGCCGTCCATGCCCGGGCTGCCCAGCGGCATGCCAGGCACCGCCAGACCTAGCGCCCGCGGTCGCTCTTGCAGCAGGCGGCGGATTTCGCGCGCGTTCACATGGCCTTCGATCACGTAGCCGGCAATCAGCCCGGTGTGGCACGAGGCGTACTGCTGCGGCAGGCCCAGGCGCTTGCGCACGGCGGCGTTGCCGCTGTCGAACACATGGAGCCGAAAACCGTCGCGCTGCAGGTACTCGATCCAATCTTTGCAACAGCCGCACTGCGGGTCTTTCCAGACTTGCAGCACCGGCAACAAGGGGCTCGCCGACGCGCTGGCTGCCCACACGGGAGCAATGGCCAGCGCCAGCTTGGCGCCGGCAACAAGAAAAAGGGATCGTCTTTGCATGCTGTGACCGGTGATCGGGATTGGCTTGTATTGTCCAGCAAAATGGGTGGGGCAAGCCAAGTGCAACAGCTTGCTGGCAAGCCGCCATAATCCGCGCATGAATGCTACTGTTTCGTCCCCCGCTGTCCTTGTCGCTTGGCCGCGTATTGCGGTCTACAGCGGCAGCTTCGATCCGCCGACCCTCGGGCATGAGGACGTGGCTCGGCGTGCTGCGCTTTTGTTTGACCAGGTCATCATCGCGGTGGCGCAGGCGCACCACAAAAAACCCCGCTTCAGTTTGTTGCAGCGCCTGGAGATGGTGAGCGAAGCGGCCACTCGTTTGCCGGGGCAGGTGCGGGTGTTGCCGTTTGACGGTCTGCTGGTCGATTTTTGCCGCCAGCAAGGCGCTTGTGCCGTGGTGCGCGGCATCCGCCATCCGAGCGATTTTGACTACGAGGCCCAACTGGCGGCCATGAACCGCAAGTTGCACCCGACGCTGGAGACCGTTTTTTTGCTGCCGCAGGCCGACTTGCAATGCATCTCCAGCACGCTGGTGCGCGAAATCTCCGCTCTCGGCGGCGACGTCTCTACCCTGGTCAACCCGGCGGTGGCGCGCTGCCTGGCGCCGCCGGTGTTGCAGGCATGAAGCGCTTGCGTCTGGCCGCCGAGTGGCGGGACCGTGTTGCGCACGGCAAGGCGCTGTGCTGTGCTTGCCAGCAGGGGGGCGCGGCATGGCTTTGATGATTACAGACGAATGCATCAATTGCGACGTTTGCGAGCCCGAGTGCCCGAACCAGGCCATTTATCTCGGCCCCGAAATTTATCAGATCGACCCCGCCAAATGCACCGAATGCGTGGGTCATTTCGACGCGCCGCAGTGCGTGCAGGTTTGTCCGGTGAGCTGCATACCGGTCGATCCGGGGCATGCCGAGAGCCAGGCCACGCTGTGGCAGAAATACCAGCGGCTGCAAAAGCAGGTGCAGACTCAGAGACTCTCAGCCTCTCAGGCTTCGTCGCTGGCCGCAGCGTCCGACAGCGGCGCTTGAGCGCTCGGCGTGACGGCGATTTGGGCCGGCCGCGGCGGCTTGGGCCGCGCGGGTTTGCTGGTGTGTATCAGTGCCGTGGCCTGTTCCATGTCACCCGCGAGCAACAGCGCCAGCGCTTTGAGGCTGCGCTCTTGCGCCTGCGCGATGGCGATGCGTTCGTCGGCGCTGGGTTTTTTGAGTACCCAGTTGACCACGTCATTGCGCTGGCCGGGGTGGCCAATGCCGACGCGCAGCCGCCAGTAGTCGGCGCTTGCGAGCTGGGCGTGGACGTCGCGCAGACCGTTGTGGCCGGCGTGGCCACCGCCGCGCTTGAGCTTGACCTCCCCGGGCGGCAGGTCAAGCTCGTCGTGCACCACCAGCACTTCTGGCGGTGTGATTTTGAAGAAGCGCGCCAACGACGCCACCGAACGGCCCGAGTGGTTCATGAAGGTTTGCGGCTTGAGCAGCCAGACGCTGTGGCCATCGAGACTGGCGCGCGCGACCAGTCCGGCGTGGCCGCGCTCCATCTGCAAGGGGGCCTTGAGCAGCCGCGCCGCTTCGTCCACCCACCAGAATCCGGCGTTGTGGCGCGTGTGTTCGTATTCGGGGCCGGGGTTTCCCAGCCCGGCGATAAGTCGGATCATGCGCGGGATTATCCTGGTCGAACGGTGGGTCGTGCCTGACCTTAATGCAAACGGCCCGCCAGGGCGGGCCGTTGCAGACAGCAAAACCGCAGTGGTCTTACTTTTTCTTCTTGGCCTTTTTGTCGCCGGCGGCGGGCGCAGCCACCGGGGCCACCACCACTTCGGCCACCGGCTCGATCACGCTGGCCACGGTCAGTTTGGAGCGCCCGTGCAGCACCAGCTTGATGTCCTTGTCCAGGACGATGTCGCTGGTGTGGACGGACGAGCCCTTGGTGACGGCGCCCAGGTCAACCGTGATGTGCTCGGGCAACTGGATTGCCAGACACTCGATTTCGACCTCGGTCAGCACGTGGTTGATGGTGCAGCGGTCGATTTTTACCGCCGGTGAATGCTCGGCGTTGACGAAGTGCAGCGGCACTTTCTTGTGCAGGCGGGTCTTTTCGTCCACGCGCTGGAAGTCCACGTGCAGCACCTGCGGCTTGTAGGGGTGGTACTGCACGTCGCGCAGCAGCACTTTTTCCAGCGTGCCGGCCAGCTCCATGTCTAGGATGCTGGCGTGGAAGCCCTCCTTTTTCAGCGCGTGCCACAGGGCGTTGTGATCGACCTCGATCATCGCCGCCGGGGTCTGGCCACCAAAAACGATACCGGGCGCGCGACCGGTGTTGCGCAGACGGCGGCTCGCACCCGTACCCTGCTTGGCGCGCTCAAAAGCGACAAATTGCATGATTTTCTCCATTGTGGGGGATTCCGCGACCAGAACGCCCCGGTTTTAAAAGAGCCAGCCCCATAGGTGGGGTGACCCGCTTTTTGTTGCTGCCAAGACCTGCTCAGAAAAGATGGTCCTGATCGGCAAACAAACTCATGACCGATTCGCCCGAGGCAATGCGCGCGATGGTTTCGGCCATCAGCGGCGCCACGCTGAGTTGACGAATCTTGGTGCAGGCCTGGGCGGTCTGCGACAGCGCAATGGTGTTGGTCACGACCACCTCGTCGAGTGCGCTGCCCTGGGCAATGCGCTCGATCGCCGGGCCAGAAAAAATGGCGTGCGTGCAGTAAGCGTAGACGTTTTTGGCGCCGCGCTCTTTGAGCACTTCTGCTGCCTTGAGCAAGGTGCCGGCGGTGTCAATCATGTCGTCCATGATGACGCAATTGCGTCCGTCGATGTCACCGATCACGTGCATCACCTCGGAGACGTTGGCTCTGGGGCGACGCTTGTCGATGATGGCCATGTCGCAGTCGAGCTGCTTGGCCAGTGCGCGCGCGCGCACCACGCCACCGACGTCGGGCGAGACCACCAGCAGGTCCGGATAGTTCTTGGTGCGCAGGTCGCCCAGCAACACCGGCGAGGCGTAGATGTTGTCGACCGGAATGTCAAAAAAGCCCTGAATCTGGTCGGCGTGCAGGTCCATGGTCAGCACGCGGTTGACGCCCACCGCTTGCAACATGTTGGCCACCACCTTGGCGGCAATCGGGACACGGGACGAGCGCGGGCGGCGGTCTTGGCGCGCGTAGCCGAAGTAGGGAATGACGGCCGAAATATTCACCGCCGAGGCGCGCTTGAGCGCATCGACCATGATGATGAGCTCCATCAGGTTCTCGTTCGTCGGCGCGCAGGTCGACTGGATCACGAACACCTGGCGCGCGCGCACGTTCTGGGTGATCTCGACCGAGACCTCACCGTCAGAGAATCGTCCAACGTTGGCAGAGCCGAGTTGCGTGCCCAGATGGCGGGCGATTTCGGCTGCCAGCAAGGGGTTGGCGTTGCCGGTAAAAAGCATGAAATCGGGGGCGTGAGCTTGCATGTGTTTCCGATCTGCAGCAACGGCGCGACTCAGGGCCGCCACACGGGCGCGCGCGAACAAGCAGGGGCCGGGGATGATTCAGAAAGAGTGGCAGGGGAGGAAGGATTCGAACCCTCGCATGCTGGAATCAAAATCCAGTGCCTTTACCAACTTGGCGACTCCCCTACGCAGGGCGCTGGCCAGACGAAAGCGTCTGGCTGGCAACCCGTGATAACCGCATAGCGCACATCGTTTTGCTAAACCGCGTGCAGCGGGTATTTTACCCGCAACACCAGTCGCGCAAAGGATGCGCATCCATATTGCTGCATTCGTGAACCGTCCAATTCGCCGGTGCATCCGTTGGCAGCGGCGCCGATTGAGCCAGCGCAAACACCGCCGTTCCCGAGCCGGTCATCCGCCCTTGCAGGCCGTGGCTTTGCAGCCAGTTCAGGCACTGAGCCATATCGGGGCACAAATGTTGTACCACCGCTTGCAAGTCGTTCTGTCCAAAGTCCAGAATGCTCTGAATTTGGCTGGGCGACTCGGGTTGTTCGTCGATTGCAGCAAAGCCTTGGATTCTAGCAGGCTTTGTGTCGCGCTTTAGGTCGGGCGCGCTGAAAATGTCTTTGGTGGACGCGCCCGTCGGCGGCTTGACGACCAGAAAGCGCGCGCAGGCCAGTTGGAGCGGGGTCAGTCGTTCGCCCACGCCTTCCACCCAGGCATTGTTCCCGCCAATGAAAAAGGGCAGATCGGCGCCGAGTTGCAAGCCCAGCGCAGCGAGTTGCTGGCGCGTCCAGCCCAAGCCCCAGAGCCGGTTGAGCGCCAGCAGGCAGGTGGCCGCGTCCGACGATCCGCCGCCCAGGCCGGCCTGGGCCGGCAGGTGTTTTTCCAGCCCGATGTGTACCCCCAGCGAGCAGCCGCTGGCTTGGCGCAGGGCGTGGGCGGCGCGCACCGTCAGGTCTTGGGCGGGCAGTTCGCCCGGGCTGAGGTCTTCGCGGCTGATGCCGCCGTCGCGGCGCAGCTCCAGGTGCAGCCGGTCGCACCAGTCGAGCAGCATGAACACCGATTGCAGTTGGTGGTAGCCGTCGCTGCGCCGTCCGACCACGTGCAAAAACAAGTTGAGCTTGGCTGGGGCGGGCAGGTCGTACAGGCCTTTGAGCGGCGCTGAGTGGGCAGGCAGACTCATGGTTGAAAAACGATGCGCAGTTCAGCCGTCGGCAGCGGGCTGCTGCGTCGGGCGACCAGGCGGCCTTCGGCGTGCCGCGTCAGATCGACTTGCCAGTCCAGGCTTTGCTGGGCGCGTCCTTGCAGCCACTCGAACAGGGCCGCCAGCGGCAAGCCGCTGGCACCGAGCCCGGTAGCCAGATCTTCCAGGTTGGGGTAGAGCGTGAGCCGATCACCCTGGCGCAACTCGACGCCGTGCTCGCTCCAGCGCACGCTGGCCAAGGTCTGCCCCAGCGCAGAGCTGAGCAAGAGTTCGCCGTTTTGCGCCGAGCCGCTCAAATCAAAGGCGGCGCTGAACGACTGCGGCGGATCGCTGTGGACCTGCAGCGCCAGCCGCCCGCTCCAGTACGGGGCCGCTGGCAAGCTGCTGTGCGGCTCGCTGGTGCGCTGCGGCGTGGCACAACCGACCAGCAGCAGCAGTGGCAGGCACAGCAGCGCCAGCCAGCACAGCCGTTTCATGGCTGCACCTGCAAGCGCTGTAGGGTTTCTTGCAGGGTTTCGTTGTCGCTTGCGCGCGCCAGGGCGGCGCGCCAGATCTGCAGCGCTTCGTCACGCCGGCCCAGGCTCCAGAGCACTTCACCCAGGTGCGCGGCGATTTCGGCGCTGGGGTCTTTGCGGTGTGCGGTTTGCAGATAGCTCAGTGCGCGCTGCAGGTTGCCAAGCCGGAATTCGACCCAGCCCATGCTGTCCAGAATATAGGGGTTGGTGGGCGCGAGTTGCAGCGCACGCTCAATTAGCGCCTTGGCTTCTGGCAGCCTGGTGTTGCGGTCGGCCAGCGAATAGCCCAGCGCGTTGTGCGCGTGGTAATGCTGTGGCTGGGCGGCGATGAGCTGGCGCAGCAGGCGCTCCATGGTCTCGTAGGCGCCTGTTTTTTCGGCCATCATGGCTTGGTTGTAGAGCAAGTCGGTATCGGCCGGGAAGCGCTGCACGGCCTCGGCGTAGACTTCAAAGGCGGACTGCCAAGCCTGGAAGTCGCGCAGCAATTGGGCCTCGGCCAGCAGCAAGAGACGCGCATCCTCCGGGCTGCGCTGGGGCTGTCCGCGCAGCAGGGCGCGCGCTGCTGTCATGTCGCCCTGCCGAGCCAGCAGCGATGCGCGGCGCAGCTGCACCGCCAGCAAGGTGTCGGCGCCCTCGATTCTGTCCAGCCAGGCCCGCGCCGCCTCCAGCTCGTTTTGTCCTTCGGCCACCTGGGCCTGCAGCAAATAGGCGTGCATGCGGCTTTCCAGCACACGCTGGTCGTTCGACCGGTCGGCCAGCGACAGAAAAGTTTGCAGCGCTTGGCCGGCCTGCGCCCAGGCCTGGGTCTGAACCTGCAGCGAGGCCAGCAACAACCAGGCCGACGCCAGCTCAGGCTGGCGCGCAGTCAGTTGTTCCAATTCATGCTTGGCTTCGGCGGTGCGCTGCAATTGCAGCAGCGTTTGCGCGTAGGCCAGTTGCACCGCGTGCGCGTGCGGCTGGGCAGGCGTTGGCGTCTGGACCAGCAGGTGCTGGCGAACCAGGGTCTCAGCCTGAACCTGCCCGCGTTGCAACAGTTCCAGTGCCAGCAGCGCAGGTAGCGGGGATGTGGGTTCGGCCGCGTGGCCCCGGCGCGCTGCCGCCAGCGCTTGCGGCAAGTGGTTTTGTGCCAGTTCCATGCGGCCCAGCGTGGTCCAGGCGGCGGCCGCGTGCATGGGCTGACGCAGCGCGCCTGCCAGCGCCGAACGCACCGCCGCCAGCGCTCGCGCGGGCTCGTTGACGCGGGCAAAGGTCTGCGGTATGGCGCTGATGACTTCGTTGCGCTGGGCTGGAGGAGTGCGCGCGAGAATGGCGCGCAGCACCGGAGCGGTTTCGTCCACGCGGTTGAGCGCCAGCAGCAGTTGCAGCACAAAGCGGTCGGCTTCGGCATCTTGTGGCAGGTCTTGCGACCAGGCGCGCGCGGCCGCCAGGGCGGCGTCGCCCGATTGCGCTTGCAGCGCGATGTCGACCGCGCGCCGATAGAGCTGCGCGCTGCGTTGCCGGCGTGCCGCGTCCAGGAGCAGCGAAAAGCCGGTGCCTGCGTCGCTGGTGCGCACACTGATTTCACCCAGCAGCAGTTGGTAAAACAGCGCGGCGTCGAGCGCCGACTGTGGCGCTGCGCTGGCGCTGATCGACGGCGGCGTGGTGGCCGTGGTTTGCGCCCCTGCGGCCAGACTCAAGACCAGCAGGCCGCTGGCCAGCGCCCGGCGGCGCGTGCTGGCCAGCGCCGCGCACGGCCGCAAAAGATGGCGCCAGCGAGGCAGGGCCGCAGCAGCGGCATGGGGTAAAACGTCACGAAACAAGCGCATGGCAGCTACTATAGCCCGGCTGCCGACAAGTGCGGGCAGGCTTCTTTGGTGTCGGTCGCGGGGTTTGGGTTCCCATGCGGGCCGAAGGTTTTCCATCTGGTGCGCTTGCTCTGCCGCAGCCGGGCCCGGGCAGGTGGTGTTTGTTCGTGCACGACGGGCTAAGGCCCTCAATCTCGACCTGCTCATTTCAATCGCTCCGAGTTCGATCCCCGCGTTCGTCCTGAGATCCGTTCGTCCTGAGATCCG
>BBPE01003137.1_pt1 | contig 22849 bp, 16 predicted proteins | sample 1344301 | NCBI WGS metagenome assembly BBPE01 (sample SAMD00019089, study PRJDB2971) | groundwater metagenome | isolation source: The Cedars highly-alkaline
TTGTGGCCTTTGTCCTGTTCTCATAAGCCAAAGCAATTTCAAAAACTTTTTGGCAAAAAAACAATGCTTCAGACAACATTTGAAAGGATTTTGCCCTTGGTTTCCCTTAAAGATATTTATGTTGCCACTTCTCATTTTTACGGAAAAGAAGTAAAAAGACAATTGCCAAAGATTGACTTAAAAAAGATTATTCTAGAGCCGTGTTTCAGGGAAAGAGTGTCTGCGCTTTTGCTGTTTTTTTGTTATTTAAAAAAAGAGGACTTCTTAAAACCTGTAATTATTTTGCCTTCGGATCATTTGATAAAAGACGAAAAAAAGTTTAGAGAAGCGCTTATTGCTGGGAAAAAGTTTATAGAAAAATATCCTGACAGGATTTTACTTCTTGGCGAGAGGCCTTTGGCGCCAGATACTGGATTGGGATATATCAAAAAGGGAAGAAAAATTGAAAAATTAGAGAATTTTACTATTTTTAAGGTTGGGAATTTTAAGGAAAAACCAAACTTAAAAAGGGCAAGAGAATATTTAAAAACAAAAGATTATTTTTGGAATGCCGGTATCTTTGTTTTTACCCCGTCTTTACTTGAAGAGCTGGTAAAAGAATTTGTGCCGGACAGCTATAATCGGTATTTGAAAATAAAAAAAGCCTTTTCAAAAAAGAACTTTGACAAGGTGTTAAAAAGAGAATATTTAAAGATGGATAAGGTCTCTTTTGACTATTCAATTTTAGAAAACTATCAAAAGAATGTTATTTTGCCGGTTTCTATGGGCTGGTCTGATATTGGCTCCTGGACGGTTCTGAAGAATTGTTTAACTGATTCTTCTTCTAAAAACTATATTAGAGGGAACTGTATAAGCTTGGATTCAAAAAATGTCTTTGTCTACGGAACAAACGAGAAGTTAGTAGCCATGGTTGGAGTAAAGAATTTAATTGTTGTAGTTACTGAAGATATTATTTTAATTTGTGACCCCAAAAAATCTCAAGAAGTAAAGAAAATAGTGGAAAAATTGGACAAGCAAAAGCAATTGAAGTATTTGTGATTTCTGTAAATTTTTCTACTCTTTTTTGAAAAGTAATTGCAGGGTTTTAAGCAAGATACAGAGGTCTAAGAAAAAAGAGCGGTTTTTTAAATAATAAAGATCGTATTGGAATTTTTCAAAACTATCCATTATTGTTCTCGCGTATCTGAATTTTATTTGAGCCCAGCCCGTAAAGCCAGGCTTTATTAGATGGCGAAGGTGATAATGGGGGATTTCTTTTTCCAGTTGTTGAACAAATTCTGGTCTTTCTGGCCTGGGACCGACCAAACTAATATCTCCTTTTAAGATATTGATCATCTGGGGGATTTCATCTAAATGAAATCTTCGCAAAAATTTTCCGACATTGGTTATTCTTGAATCTTTTCTTTTTGCCCAGACTGGCCTGTATTTTTCAGCTCCTTTTTTCATTGACCTAAACTTAATTAATAAAAAAGGTTTTTTGTTTTTGCCGATTCTTTCTTGAAAATATAATATTGCGCCCTTATCTTCTAATTTAATTGCCAAAGCAATGAATAGCCAAAAAGGAAGAGTTAAAATTATTAGAATTCCAGCTAAAATTATGTCTGTTCCCTGTTTTACTTTTTCATAGAGCCCTTTTTCTGTTTCTCTTAGGTTCTCCAGAAACCAAACATATTCCACAAAAGCAATAGGAATTTTTTGAATTATAATTTCGTAAGCTTTTGCCAGGTCAATAAAATCTATTTTTAAGGAAAGGCACTGATAGAGGTTTTTAGCCAAAAGAGAGCCGGGAACAAGGTTTTTAGCAAAGATTAAAGTGTCAATTTCTTTTTTTTGCGCTTCTTTGAAAATAGTTTTTGAAGAATCAAAAAAGGCAACGATTTTATAGCCAAGTTGAGGGTTTTTTTGAATAATTTGGATAAGTTCCTTTAATTGAGGGCTTTGCCCGACAATAGCGATTTTATTTTGGAAGCGGGCAGAGAATAAAGAAAAAAAAGTTTTTCTCCAAAAAACAGTCAATGTTCCGAAAATCAGGATATTCAAAAATAAGTTAGTTTTTGGAGCAATGTCAAAAAAAGGAGTAAAATAGAAAAAGAATACCCCTATTACTAAAATAACTCCAAGACCAAAGAGCAGACGAGTATAAAAAGTAAGATGGGTTTTAAGGAAATTGAGATCATAAAGACCAATAATGTAAAAAACAATCAGCCAAAAAAAGTATAAAATAGAAAAGGGAAGAATGTGGATGGAGACAATCTGCCAGTTAAATTCTCCCCAAAAACCAAAAAAGACCATTCCTAACAAGGAAAGATAGAGTAAGCCAATATCTCCTCCTAAAAGAATAATTTTTCGTAATTTTAAGGTGTTAGGCATTTATCTTATAATAAGATGGGTTTGAAAAAAAATCAAGAATCAATTATAATATATCTAATGCGTGCTATTCAATCACTTTAGCAATAGCCACTCATAGAAGCAAGAATCTCCGTTGACTTTAGTCGCGGAGAGTGTCAACAACTACATTTAATGAGTAAAAAATTTATGGAGAAAAAACAAGCAAGAGAGAAAGGAACGGAAAGAAAGAAAGACGGATATAGCGGCAAGGGAAGATTGGAGAAATTCTGCCTTTTTATCATTAAAAAGGGAACCTATCTTATTTTGCTTACACCCCTAATAATTAGCGACTTATTTTTCTTCCCTTTTGTTGTTCCTAAAACTATCTATTTTTTGGGGCTGGTCCAGATAATTTTTGCTGCCTGGCTTTTTTTGGCAATTTCTTTTCAAAGATACCGACCTCGATTTAATCCGCTTTCAGTGGCGATTGCCTTTTTTCTTGTTATTTTATTTTTAAGTTCTGTTTTCGGCGTTGATTTTTTCAGAAGTTTCTGGAGTACATATGAAAGAATGACCGGGCTTTTAACCTGGTTTCACCTAATGGCTTTTTTCTTAGTTATTTCTTCGGTTTTTCAAGGATTAAAAAAGGATTGGTTTAAGATTTTCAGTGTTTCGTTTTCCGTTGCCGTCTTAGTAAGCTTACTTAGTTTGGGGCCAAGAATTGGGATTGATATTGACCCTTCTCCTATTGGAGGCGCCACTATTGGCAATACTTCTCTTATGGCTACTTATTTGTTGTTTAATGTTTTTTTAGCCCTTTATATTTTTGTAAAATCCCCTGGTCTGTTAAAAATTTTTGCCGGATTTAGTTTTATATTGATTAGTTTGGGATTATTGCTTAGCGGGGGACGAGCAGCTATTTTAGCTTTTTTGGGCGGTTTAGTTTTATTGTTTTTTCTTTATTTGGCGTTTGCTTCTTCAAAATTTTTCTTAAGGATTTTAGGCCGTGTTTGTCTGGTTGGTTCTTTAATAGTTTTTTTAGCTCTTACTTTTCTTCTCTTTCAACCAAATAGCCGGGTTCAAGAAAAATTTATTGAAGTCGCAACCAGCTCAAGATTGGTTGTTTGGGAGAAAGCTTGGCAGGGTTGGCAGGAAAGGCCATGGCTGGGCTGGGGACCGGAAAGCTTTGATTTAGTTTTTGCCAGACATTTTAATCCTTCTTTGTTTTTGCCGGAGTATGGAGGGGAGGTTTGGTTTGATCGAGCTCATAATGTTGTGTTTGACGCTTTAGTTGCCTTTGGCATTATTGGGCTTTTGGCATATCTTGGAATTTTTGCTTCTGCTTTTTATGTTTTGTGGCGGAAATATTTTCGAGAAAGAATCAGTTTTTGGACAGCTGGAATTTTTTCAGTGATATTAATTTCTTATTTTATCCAGAATCTGGTTGTTTTTGATATGATAAGCACTTATTTAATGTTTTTTTTAATATTGGGATTTATTAGCGCCCTAATAAAACCAGGCGCAGTTGAGAAAAGCGCTGAACCAAAAAATAGATGGATTTTGGCTCTTGTTTTGGTTTTTTTGTTTTTTTCTTTCTTTAGATTTATAATTCAACCGGCAATTGCCGCCCATTATACCGCTAAAGCTTTTTTGCCTCAAATTAGCTTTGAGAAAAGAATTTCTTTTTTTGAAAAGGCTTTAGAAATCTCTCCCTTGCCAAGACAGCAAATAAGAATGCGCTTGAAAGACCTGGTAATAATCACCCTGGCAAGAACTTTAAGAAATGATGAGTTTCCTGAAAAAGAGTTTCCACAAGGATTTGAGGCAGGGCTTGAAACAGCTGTTCGGGAAATGGAAAAAGAAATAAAACAGACTCCCATGCATTTTTGTTCTCGGTTAACTTTGGGAATACTTTATTCAAACCAGGGAATATTTTATTATGAGCAGGGAAGAGATAAACGCGCTCAGGCAAGCTTTTTATTGGCTGAAAAGACATTAAAGCAAGCGATTGAACTTAGCCCGACCAACCAACTGGCTTATTGGGTTTTGAGCCGGGTAAAGATTAAGCAAAATAAGCCGGATTTAGCTTTTCAATATCTGGAAAAAGCAATAAGTCTTGAACCGCGATTTTTTTATTCCTGGAAACTTTTTATTGATTTTGCCTTATTAACAAAAAATTATGATTTAGCCAAAGTAAAAATTGAACAAGCGATTGAGTTCAATCCTGTTTGGGGTCCAAAATTTGAGAAAATTTTACAAAAATAAAATTTCGTTTCCAAATCCTAAACTATGTTAGTATTATTTGCCGCTTTACCGATAATTGTTCTTTGTTTTCTGATTATTGTTCTTAATTGGTCAGTGAACAAAGCGATTTTAGCCGCTCTTTCTTTGCTTTTAGCGGCAATAATTTTTATTTGGCAGACGCCTTTATTGCAGATTTTAGCTTCTGGAATTCAAGGGACTTTTTTTGCTTTAGAAATAGTATTGATTATTTTTGGAGCGATTTTTTTTCTTAATATTCTTCGGCAAAGCGGCCTGGAAACAAAAATTAAAGACATTTTTAAGGAGCTTAGCCGGGATAAACGAATTTTAGCGATTATTATTGGCTTGGTTTTTTCCACTTTAATAGAGGGAAGCGCTGGCTTTGGCTCTCCGGCAGTCTTGTTAGCGCCTATTCTTATTATTTTAGGATTTTCTCCAGTTGCCGCAGTAACTGTTGTTTTGATTGGCGCGGCAGTGTCAAGCATTTTTGGCGCTTTTGGCTTGCCGATAGTTTTTGGTTTTGGAGCCGGCCTTGGCGCTTTTGCTCGGGAACCGGAACTCTTAAACCAGGTTACAATTTCTATTGCTTATTTTAATCTAATTAGTTTTTGGTTGGCTTGTCTGGCAATGATTGTTGTTTTAATTTTTTCTTTTGGACAAAAGACGGTAAGACATTTTAAGTATGTTTTAGAAGTTGTTCCTTATTTGACAATGGCTTGTTTGTTTGTTGTTTTGCCGGGCATATTATTGGCTAAATTTTTAGGCCCTGAATTAGTCTCGGTTGGCGGCGGTTTAATTGGGTTAATTCTGCTTTTATTAGCCACCAAACAGGGCTGGTTGATTCCTAAAAACGAATGGAGTTTTGACGGGATTGTTCCAAAAATTTCAAGCGCGTCGGTTTCTTCAAAGAAAATTTTTTCCAGCTTACTCCCTTATTTTTTAATTGTTTTTATTGTCTTTTTGTCCCGGGCCGATTTTTTGCCGTTTAAGAATTGGCTGATGAATTTTGGCCGTCTCTATTTTCCTTTTTTGGACATTGGCTATTCTTTTAGTCCTTTTTATTCTATTGGCGTTCTCTTGATATTGGTTTCCCTGTTTTTCTTTTTTACTTCTAAAATGTACTTTTCTCAATTGAAAACCAGCTGTCAAAATTCTTTAAGCAAGATAAAAAAACCGCTCCTGACTCTTGTTTTGGTTTTAATCTTTGTTAAAGTTTTTGTTTATGCTTCCGGAGAAAATCCCAACCAATATCTAAGCATGCCTTTGATTTTAGCCCGGGCAATGGCTGATTTCGCTGGACCTTCCTGGCCGGTTTTTGCTCCTTTTATCGGCGCTTTGGGTTCTTTTATTACTGGCGGGACCACGATATCCAATCTTTTGTTTAGCGAGTTTCAGGTAAGTACCGCTTTATTTTTAAAAATTGACCCGGTTTTGGTTTTGAGTTTGCAAGGGCTGGGCGCGGCTTTGGGGAATATGATTGCTATTCATAATGTGGTTGTTGCTTTAGCAGTGGTTGGCGCGCTTGAGCAAACAAACAAAGTTATTCGCAATAATTTGCAGGTTGTTTTTATCATTAGTTTAATTCTCGGTATTCTTGGTTTTTGTTTAACTCTTTTATAATTTTGGAAAACTGATAATATAAAAATATGCTCACTCGATCTATTTTGAAAATTTTTTTCTTTTTCTTTATTGTTGCTTTTCTTTTAGAGCCGAGCTTTGTTTTTGCGGCTAGAAGAACCGGCTTTTTTGTTAGTCCTAATTTTGATTTTTTTCAAAGAGAAGAAATTGCCGCTGTTTTAATTAAAACTTCTCCTAAACTTTATTTTTATGTTGATGATAGATGGTGGCTGGCGCAGAGTTTTGAAAAACAGAGAGATAAAATAAATTCTTTGAAGGAGCTTGACCAAGAGTTCAGAAACAGGATTCATCCTATTTTAACTAAAACCTTTGGTTCAGAACCAAAGCCAGGCATTGACAAAGATTTGAGAATTACTATTTTAATCCACCCGATGATTAAAAAAGTGGGCGGCTATTTTCACAGCGGCGATGGTTTTTTCAGAGTTCAGGTCCCGAGATCCAATGAAAGAGAGATGGTTTATCTTAACGCTTTTCGCATTGAAAGCCCCTTTTTAAGGAATATTTTAGCGCATGAATTTATGCATTTGATTACTTTTAACCAGAAAGATATTATTCGCGGAATAACAGAAGAAATTTGGCTTAATGATGTTCGGGCTGAATTTACTTCTTTTTTGCTTGGTTATGACGATGTTTTTGAAAAAAGTCTTCTTAAACAAAGGATAAGAAGTTTCTTGCGCAACCCATCAGATTCCCTTACTGAGTGGCTGGGTGAGATTTCTGACTACGGGGTGGTTAATTTATTCGCTCTTTATTTATATGACCATTATGGCATCGCGATTTTGGTTGATTCGCTTCATTCTAAAAAGGTTGGCATTCCTTCAATAAACTATGCTTTGAAAAAAAACGGCTTTGAGCAAGATTTTTCTCAAATTTTTACTGATTGGAAAATCGCTCTTTTGGTTAATGATTGTGAAATTGGCTCTAAATATTGTTTTTTAAGTCCGCAGCTGAAAGATTTAAGAGTGGTTCCTTTAACAAATTTTCTTCCTTTGGTTGGCCAGGGGGTTTTATCAATAACTCATACTACCACTGATTGGTCGGCTAATTGGTATAGATTTATCGGCGGCCATCAGGCGCTTAGAATAGAATTTAGAGGAAGCAATGATTTTGTTTTTAATGTTCCTTATATGATTGAAGATGCGGGCGGCAATCTGTCCATTGGCTTTTTGGAGCTTGACGAACAACAAAGAGGGGTGATTTATATTCCCGATTTTAACTCTAAAAACAGATCTTTCACAATCCTGCCTTCGGCTCAGAATAAGATTACGGGATTTAACGGAAGGGAAATGGCGTTTTCTTTTTCCTTAACTGCTTCAATTGAAAAAAGAACCCCGGAACAGGAAAAAGAATTAATAAAAGAGATTGTAAAAAAGATTGAATTTTTAAGGGAATTGATTTTTCAATTACAGGCTGAAATCGCCTTGATAATGGCTAGAAGAACCAGGTTTTTTTGATGAGTTGACATTTTTTAAAAAATTAAGTTAAAATAGGGGTGTGGGATTAAATCCACACTCTTAAAATAAGAGAGCAAAAGGTCGGTCTTATTTAATTATTTTTATCTGTTTAAGGAATGCGGGTTTGAATCCCGTACTCCTTAGAATATTATGGAAGGTTACTGCGTAAAATGTAAGAAAAAACAGGAGATATCAGAAGCTAAAGAAGTAGCAATGAAAGGCAAGGGCGGAGCCAAGAGAAGGGCTATGACCGGTACTTGTCCTGCGTGCGGGACTAAAATGTTCAGGATTTTAGGAAAGGTCTAACACTCCTAGGGCAAAGATGAAAGAAACTAAAAATTGGACACTAGGTTGTGCCTCAGGCATTTTAATAATTTTACTTTGTTTTAATATTCTGGCCTGGATGGCAGTTAATGATTTAAGCCGGGCTGGATTTTTGGAGGTTATTTTTTTTGATGTTGGCCAGGGTGAAGCAATTTTTATTAAAAGTCCTCATAACCATCAGGTTTTAATTGACGGCGGGCCTGATAAAACTATTCTAGAAAGGATTGGAAAGGAAATGCCTTTTTGGGACAGAACGATTGATTTAATAATTTTAAGTCATCCCAGCGCTGATCACTTAAAAGGTCTTTTGAAGGTTTTGGAGAGATATGAAGTTGAGCGGATTTTATGGACCGGAATTGAAGTAGACACTTTTATTTATCAAGAATGGCTGAGATTAATTAATCAGGAGGGAGCGGAAATTTTTATTGCTCAAGCGGGCCAAAAGATAAAACTTGGCCCAAAGATTTTTCTTGATGTTCTGAATCCGTCTGAAAACCTGAAGGGGCAGAAAATTAAAAGAGGAAGAGCGGTTAACAATACTTCAATTGTTGCCCGTTTGGTTCATAATCAGAATTCTTTTTTACTTACCGCTGATATAGAAAGGCAGGTAGAGCGAGAATTAAAGGACAGAAAAGATTTGGGTTCAGAAGTTTTGAAAATCGCTCATCATGGAAGTAAAACTTCCAGTTCTTCGGAATTTATTGAGAATGTTTCTCCGAAAATAGCGATAATTTCAGTTGGTAAAGGCAATAGACACAACCATCCGCATCAAGAAGTATTGGAAAGGTTAGAAAAATTTGATATAAAAATTTTAAGAACCGATTTAGACGGAGATATAAAAATTTCCTCTGACGGAGAAAAACTGAAAACGCGAAGCAAATATGGAGTTTCCTATTTTTAAAACTAAAATTAAAGGGTTGACAGAAAAATTTGATTTAACTAATCCAAAAGAAAGAAGGAGGTATTTTGAATTGAAAGCCGGAAAAGAAATTGCCAAAATAAAAGATTATTTCAGAAAAGGAAACACCTTTATCGCTTATTTGCTGGGGAAAAAGAATTCAGGCAAAGGAACTTATTCAAAAATGTTTGCCGAGATAGTTGATTCTCAAAAGATAGAACATCTTTCTGTTGGCGATATGATTAGAGGTGTTGACCAGGAGCTAAAAAACAAAAAAAAGAAGAAAGAATTGACAATATTCCTGGAAAAGAATTATCGGGGAGGGCATTCAACCAAGGAAATAACATCTCTTTTAACAAAAAGAAGCACAAAAACCCTTCTGCCGACAGAATTAATTTTAGCCCTTCTTAAAAGGGAAATTGGAAAAAAGGAAAAGAAAACTATTTTTATTGACGGTTTTCCCAGGGATTTGGACCAGATAAATTTCACTCTTTTTTTCCGCGACTTGATTGGCTATCGGGACGACCCCGACTTTTTTGTTTTAATTGATGTTCCGGAGAGAATAATTGATGAGAGAATAAAATATCGGAGAGTTTGTCCGCTTTGCCAAACCTCGCGAAATTTGAAATTGCTGCCCAGTTCAAAAATAGGATATTTTCAAAAGAAGAAAGAGTTTTATTTAATTTGCGACAATCCAAACTGCCAAGAAAATAAAATGATTGCCAAAGAAGGAGACGAAAAAGGAATTAAGCCGATTAAAAAAAGATTAAAAAAAGACGAAGAATTAATTAGCCAGGCGCTTTCTCTTTACGGGGTTTCCAAGGTTCTCTTAAGAAATTCAATTCCCAGAAGGTTAGCAGGGCAATATATTGATGATTATGAAATTACTCCGGAATATTATTATCAATGGAATGAAAAGGAAAAAAGGGCAATAATAAAAACCAAACCCTGGCTTGTTTTAGATAATGAAAATCAAGCAAATTATAGCTTGCTTCCTCCGCCGGTAGTTGTTTCTTTAATAAAACAAGTAAGCGACATCCTGAACTTGTAGCCTGCCCAGGATGAGATATTATACACAAGCTTGACAATTTTTTTTATTTTGTTAGCATAGTGGAAGTGAGTGTTCCGAAAGGAGCTCTTACTAAGTCGACAGCAGGCTTTTCTCGAGCAAAGCTTGCTGTTTTTTTTATTTTTGAATATAATATAATTGGGTCGGGAGGATAGCACTCACTAAAGACTTAGTATTGGAGTTAACTCTTCCGGCCCATAAATTTTGCTGTCGCAAAATTTGAGTAGTTAAAATGAATATCGCAAAACTATTGCCAGGCGTTAAAAGAAACATTTTATTAAAAAAAGACACTACTTTTCGCATCGGCGGACCGGCCAAGTATTTTTTTGCGGCGAAAACAAAAAAAGATTTAGTAGAGGCGATTTTAATGGCAAAAAAATATAAATTGCCATTTTTTATTTTGGGAGGAGGGAGCAATGTATTGGCGGCTGATAAAGGATATGAAGGTTTAGTTATCAAAACTCAAAACTCAAAACTCAAAGTTCAAAACCACAACTTAAAACTTAAAACTATTTATGTTGAATCAGGGGTTAGATTAAGTGATTTGCTAAAAATATCTTTAGAGAAATCGCTGATGGGTTTGGAATGGGCAGCGGGAATTCCGGGAAGTGTTGGAGGGGCGATTAGAGGGAATGCTGGTTCTTTTGGTAAATCAATGAAAGATGTGGTTGAAACTGTTGAGGTTTTTGACGCAGAAACAGAAAAAATTAAATTTTTTAAAAACAAGGATTGTAAATTTAGTTATAGAGAGAGCGTCTTCAAGAAAAAACCAAATCTAATTATTCTTTCGTTAATGATTCAACTTAAAAAGGAGGGCAGGGAAGAAATAAAAAACAAAATTAAAAAAAATTTGGAGCAGCGAAAAAAAACTCAGCCATTAAATTTTCCTTCGGCTGGCAGTATATTTAAAAATACCAAATACCAAATACCAAATGAAAAATTACAAAGTAAAATTAAAAAAGATAAAAATATAAAAACAATAATCAAAAATAATATCATTCCCGCTGGCTACCTTATTGAAAAATGCGGTTTGAAAGGAAAAAAAATTAACAAAGCGCAGATTTCCGAGAAGCATAGCAACTTTATTGTTAATTTGGGGGGCGCAAAAGCAAAAGATGTAAAAGAATTAATAAAATTAATAAAAGAAAAAGTAAAAAAGAAATTTGGAATAATTTTAGAAACTGAAATTGAGCTTTTATAGTTTTCCACACTTGATTTTGTTAGAAATTTCCTTGATTATTAAATAATAATTTAAAAATAGTTTACCTGTGGATAAGTTGATTTCTAACGGGGTTGACAAACTCTCCTAAAATGAAAAACCAAACAAGAAATGTTTTTTGCGAATAGAGGTCGACTATTTGCTGAATCTTTTAAGAATAATAAAATTTTCATGGTAAAGAAAAAGAAAGCAAAAAAGAAGAAATAAAATTTTTTCTTTTCTTCTCCCCACCAGAACATGTTCTGGTGGGGGGTTGTTTTTTTTCGCAGACTTGTTATACTAATGTAATCGCTTTTTTTGTTCACTCTTTGTTTTTTAAGACCTGTTAAATTTACTTCGTAAACATTTAACAGGATAAAGATAAGGCGATTGAAAAAATATGACCAAAAAAACAAAGAGATCCATTCAATGGGTCAAAGAAAAACAAATATCAAAACATGCCGGTATTCATTTGCTTGCCGAATTTTGGAATGGGAAAATTATTGAGAACTCAAAAGAAATTGAGAATATTTTAATTATAGCGGCAAAGAAAGCTAAAAATGTTCCTTTAAAAATAGCTATTCATAAATTTCAACCTCAGGGAATAACCGGGGTTGTTTTGCTTGCTGAAAGCCATTTAGCTATTCATGCTTGGCCTGAATGGAACTATGTAGCAATTGATATTTTCACTTGTGGCGGGAAAACTTTTCCCTATAAAGCCCTTGATTACTTAAAAAAGAAATTCCAGCCTACTAAAGTAAAGATAAAAGAAATAAAAAGAGGGATATTGCTATGAGAGATCAATGGTTTTTTGAAAAAACTATTCCCGAAATTCTTGACGAATCAAGGACTAGCATAAAGATAAAAAAGAAAATATATTCCGGAAAATCATCTTATCAAAAAATAGAAGTTTTTGACACTTTAGTTTTTGGCCGAATGTTAGTTTTGGACGGAGTTGTTCAATTATCGCAGATAGACGAATTTATTTATCATGAAATGCTTGTTCATTTGGCAATGTTCTCTCATCAAAATCCGAAAAAAGTTTTAATTATTGGCGGTGGCGACGGAGGAGCGTTAAGAGAGGTCTTAAAGCATCCGATTGAAGAAGCGTGTGTAGTAGATATTGATAAAAAAGTAATTGAAATTTCAAAAAAATATCTGCCATTTGTTTCAAAAGGAGCTTTCAAGAACAAGAGAGCAAAGATATTTATTGAGGATGGAATAAAGTTTACTAAAAAATATAAAAACTTTTTTGACATAATAATTCTTGATTCTACCGACCCTTCAGGGCTGTCAATAGGGTTTTTTCATGGGAAATTTTATCAAGATGTTTCCAGAGCCCTTGCTGAAAACGGAGTTTTAATTATTCAGAGCGGCTGTATTTTTGAGCAATTTCTTCGCGTAAAAAGCATTTATAATAAGTTGAAAAAAATCTTTTTTGAAGTTAAAATTCATCAGGCCTGTATTCCTTCTCTGCAATGTTCAAGCGAATACATTTTTATTTTGGCATTAAAATCCGTATCCCAAAAGCCGAACTATAAAAACATCAAGCAGAGATATAAAAAATTAAATTTAGATTTAGAATACTATAATCCGGAAATTCATTTTTCTTCAGCTGTTTTGCCAAAGTATTTAGCAAAGAAACTTAATGTCAATACTTAGTAAAATTTTTGGCGATGCCAATGAAAAATATCTACTAAATCTCCAGCCATTGGTTGTTCAAATTAACTCGCTTGAACCAAAGTTCGAGGTTTTTTCTGATGAAAAGCTGACGCAAAAAAGTATTGAGCTTAAGGAACAGCTTAAAAAAGGCAAGACCTTAGACGATATTCTACCCGAAGCATTTGCCTTAGTTAGAGAAGCGGCTAAAAGAACTCTTAATCAACGGCATTTTGATGTTCAGCTGGTTGGCGGCATTGTTTTGCACCAGGGCAAAATTGCTGAAATGAAAACAGGTGAAGGAAAAACTTTAGCCGCTACTTTACCGGTTTATCTAAACGCTTTGACCAAACAAGGCGTTCATATTATTACGGTTAATGATTATTTGGCGAAAAGAGATGTGGTCTGGATGGGGCAGATATACCATTTGCTTGGGTTATCAGTGGGATGTATTGTTCATGAAGCGGCATACATTTATGATCCTGAATATGGACGAGAAACTCAAAACTCAAATCTCAAAATTCAAAACCGCAACTCAAAACCTGAAACTGACGACCGGGATAAGAAACGAGATATTGTCGGCGGATTCAAAATCACAGAAAGCTATATTAGGCCTTGTTCCAGGAAGGAAGCTTACGATGCTGATATTACTTACGGGACGAATAACGAGTTTGGGTTTGATTATTTAAGAGATAATATGGCTTATGGTCTGAACCAAATGGTTCAGGCGCGCGAAATAGACGCGAAACAAAAACGCGAAACTGACGCAAAAAGTATTCATCATTTCGCCATAATTGACGAAGTAGATTCAATTCTAATTGACGAAGCCAGAACGCCTTTAATTATTTCCGCTCCTGATTCAGAATCAACCAAAATGTACCAGGAATTCGCCAGAATTGTGCCACGGCTTAAACAAGACATTGATTACAATATTGATGAAAAGATGAGAGCGGTTTCCTTGACCGATGAAGGGATTACCAAAGTTGAAAACATTTTAGGGGTAGAAAATATTTATGAAGAAAAGGGGATTAGACAAGTTCATCATTTAGAGCAGGCGCTAAAAGCCCATATTTTATTTAAAAAAGACCAGCATTATGTAATAAAGGAAGGACAGATTGTTATTGTTGACGAATTTACAGGTCGTTTAATGCCTGGTCGTCGTTATTCCGACGGGCTTCATCAAGCAATTGAAGCCAAGGAAGGGGTTGAAGTTCAGCGAGAGTCGCGAACACTGGCTTCAGTTACTTTTCAGAATTATTTTCGTTTATACAAGAAATTGGCTGGTATGACCGGCACAGCCGCTACCTCGGCTGAAGAATTTTTCAAGGTTTATAAATTAGAAGTAATTATTGTTCCGACCAACCTGCCAATGATTAGAAAAAACCTGACAGACCAGGTTTATCGGACCAAGCAAGGGAAATTTGAGGCAATTATTGAACAGATAAAAAAAAGAAACCAAAAAGGCCAGCCGGTTTTAGTTGGCACGGTTTCAATAGAAAAAAACGAATATTTAGGAAAGCTCTTAGAGAGAGAAGGGCTATTGCATCAGATATTAAACGCTAAACATCATGAGAAAGAAGGAGAGATTATTGCTCAAGCGGGCAGATTGGGCGCAGTGACCATTGCAACAAATATGGCTGGCAGAGGTGTTGATATAGTTTTAGGAGGTAATCCGCCAAATCAAGAAAGGGCGAAAAAAGTTAAAGAGCTTGGCGGACTTCATATAATTGGCACTGAGCGGCATGAAGCAAGAAGAATTGATAATCAGCTGCGCGGAAGAGCTGGTCGTCAGGGAGACCCAGGCTCTTCCCAGTTTTTTGTTTCTTTGGAAGATGACCTTATGAGGATTTTTGGCGGAGATAAAATAAAATCTTTAATGAAAATGTTAAAACTTCCAGAGAACCAGCCGATTGAAGCTAAAATTGTTTCCGGAGCCATTGAGACATCTCAAGCAAAGATTGAAGGATTTAATTTTGATACTCGCAAGCATCTCTTGGATTATGACGATGTAATGAACAAGCAGAGAGAAATTTTTTATAGAAAGAGGAGAGAAATTTTAGAAAAATCTGAAAACAGTTTAAGGTTTTACATCTTAGAATTGATAACCAAATCAGGTTTTTCAGAAGAAGATTATGAAAAAAAAGAAAAAGAGGTTGGATTAGAGAATATGCGGCAAATTGAAAAAACTTTTTGTTTGCGGATTTTGGATATCTTTTGGACAGATCATCTTTCTCAAATGGAAGAACTTAGGGATTCGGTCCGGTTAAGAGCTTATGGTCAGCGCGATCCCTTGATAGAGTATAAAAATGAAGGACATCGGATATTTCAAGAATTTCTTTTAGCTGTTGAAAGCAAAATTGTCCAAGCCATATTTAGAGCGCAGCTTACAACCGCGCCATTGATTCAACAGGATGTTTATGTTGGTTCACGGCCTAAGGCAAAAATTGGTCGTAATGACCCTTGCCCCTGCGGCAAAATAAACCCTAAAACTAACAAACCAATAAAATACAAAAAATGCTGTTATGTCAAATTATGAAATTTTATTTTTTAAAAAAATACTGCGTTTAATTTTAATAATAGGAATAATTTTCTTTGGATTTCTTTTTTTCAGAGAAAAGCAGGAAGAGAAACAAGAAGTAAAAATTTTGTCCGAGCCCAAGAATAATTTGTTTGAATCAGATCCTGGGCTAAAAGAAGAGGAAATAAAAGAAGAAGTTTCCTTTTTAGCCGCGCCCCCTCTTAGATTAGAGCTGGTTGACGTTTATGAAACTCCAGGTCAAGCAGAGTCGGTTTTTGTTTCGGGAAATTTTGCTTATTTAGCCAATGGTTTTTTCGGACTTCAGATTTTTGATATTTCTCAACCTGGAAATCTAAAATTAGTTGGAAGCTATAATACCCCCGGTTATAGCGAGGATGTTTTTGTTTCTGGAAATTTTGCTTTTGTGGCTGATAAAGACGGAGGATTCTTAATTCTTGATATTTCTAATCCTCAAAATCCAAAATTGATGAGTAGGCACACAGCCATTTCAGCAGAAGGCGTTTTTGTATCTGGAGAATATGCTTTTTTAGCCTATTCATGGTGGGGGATTAAAATCTTTGATGTTTTTGATCCAGGTTTTCCAAATTTAATTTTGGAAAAAGACTTATTGTATGAAACGGAAAGCGTTTTTATCTCTGGAAATTATCTTTTTACAGCCAAGGGAAAAAAGGGAGGTTTTCAAGTTTTTGATATTTCCAACCCTAAAAACCCCAGACTTTTAAGCGCTTATAAGACTTTAGGTTATGTTGAAAGCGTTTTTGTTAAAGAAAATTATCTTTTTTTGGCTGATGATATTTTTGGCCTTCAGGTTTTTGATATCTCAAATCCTATTCAACCGATTTTAATAAGTAATCTTAAAATCCCCGGTTCAGCGGAAAGTGTCTTTGTTTTGAAAAATTACGCTTTTTTGGCGGCAGGGAAAGCCGGACTTCAAGTTATTGATGTTTCTAATCCCAAACATCCGAAATTGAAAGCTGGTATTGAACTAGCGGGTTTTTCTGAAAAGGTCTTTGTTTCCGGAAACTCTGTTTATTTAGCCAGCAAGGGAATTGGACTTCAGGTTGTAAAAATTTTTGAGGATAATTAACGCTTTTCCGAAGGGATTTTGAAGACTAAAGTTTCCAAATCCGTTTCCAAATTCGTTTCCAAATCCCTTTGGGATTTGGAAGACTCCCAAAGGGATTTGGAACACCCACGAAGGGGTTTGGAAACGAATTTGGAAGACCAGGGGTAAAAATAAAGCTTTTTATCTTGCCAGTTAAGGTTTATCTTGCCAGTTAAAGTAATTTTTGTTATACTAAACTAAAATGTCAAAGAAAAATAACCATATAATTATAGGAATTATTTTTATTTTACTTTTTTTGGCCGGGAATTTGGTTTTTCCCCAGTTTTTAAGTTTGCCGCATTTTCCCAATATTCCTTTTAAGTTAGGTTTGGACTTGCAAGGCGGCGCGCATTTGGTTTATCAGGCGGATTTATCAGAGATAGAGCCCGGGGAACGAGAAAGATCAATGCAAGGATTGAGAGATATTATTGAAAGAAGAATTGACATTTTTGGAGTAGCTGAGCCATTGGTTCAAGTTAAAGACGAAAGACTGATTGTTGAGTTAGCCGGTGTCTTGGATGTTGCCGAAGCAGTAAGGATAATTGGCGAAACGCCTTTTCTTCAATTCAAAGAACAGAGAACAGAAGAAGAGAGAGAAAAAATTCTTGCCAAAATAGAGGAAGTAAGAGAAATAATTGGCAAGGAGTTGGGAGAAGCAATGACTGCAGAGGATTTTCAGAAAATTCAGGAAATAAATGACTGGCAATTAATTTTTGAAGACCCGTTTTTTAAGCCAACTGTTTTAACCGGAAAATATTTGCAAAGAAGTGAAGTTGGTTTTGACCAACCAGTGCCCAGGCCGATTATCTCGCTTCAATTTAATGACCAGGGCGCGGAAATTTTTGAAGAAATAACGGCCAGGAATATTGGAAAGCCCCTGGCTATTTATATTGACCGAGTAGTAATTTCAGCGCCAGTGGTCCAGGAAAGAATCAGCGGCGGAAGGGCGCAGATTACCGGCGATTTCACGATTGAATATGCCCGGGATTTGGTCCGGAACTTGAACGCCGGCGCTCTGCCGGTTCCTATAGAATTGATCTCTCAGCAGACAGTTGGACCTACTTTGGGCAAAATTTCCCTTGAACAGAGTTTATTCGCCGGACTTTTTGGACTTCTTGCAATAGTTGTTTTTTTGATTTTTGCTTATCGCTTGCCCGGCTTGTTGGCTGTTTTTGCTCTGGCGATTTATATTATTTTAATTTTAGCTTTATTTAAGATTATTCCGATTACTTTAACTTTAGCTGGCATTGCCGGAGTTATTCTCTCTATTGGTTTGGCGGTTGACGCCAATATTTTAATTTTTTCCAGAATGCGGGAAGAAATAAAAGATGGCAGGTCAATTAAGACGGCTATTGAAGAAGGCTTTAGCAGAGCTTGGCCGTCAATTCGCGACGGCAACCTGACCACTTTAATGGTTGCTTTGATTTTATTTGCCTTTGGCTCCAGCTTTGTTAAAGGATTTGCCTTAACCTTATCTTTGGGAATTTTAATCAGTATGTTTTCAGCCATTATTATTACCAAGAACTTTCTAATTTTTTTTGAAAGAACGAAATTAGAAAAGATAAAGTGGTTATGGGGATAGAATAATAATTTGAGTTTTGTTTATGAATATTCCTTTTTTGAAATATCGTAAAATTTATTTTATTTTTTCCGGAATTTTGATTCTGGCAAGCTTGGTTTGTTTGGTTGTTTTTGGTTTGCGGCCCGGCATTGATTTTGTCGGCGGCAGTTTGCTGGAAGTGGAATTTGAAAATAGGAGGCCTTCTTCAGAAGAAATCAGAACCGAGCTGAAGAATTTTAATTTAGGAGACATTATTATTCAACCAACAGGAGAAAAAGGCCTGATTATCAGAATGAAAGAAACAGACACGGAAACAAGAGAGCTTATTGTCCGGCAATTAAGAGAAAAAGCGGCATTAACAGTGATGCGCAATGATTTGATTGGTCCGGTTATTGGACGGGAATTAAGGGAGAGAGCAAAAATAATTGTTGCGTTGGTTGTTTTGGCGATAGCGGTTTATATTGCTTTGGCTTTCCGTCGGGTCTCCAAGCCAATTGCCAGCTGGCAGTACAGCATCGTGTCTTTGATGGCTCTTTTTCATGATGTTTTGATTGTCCTGGGTATTTTTTCAATTTTAGGATTTTTTTACTATGTAGAGATAACTATTCCCATTGTGACTGCTTTGCTTGTGGTGTTTGGTTATTCAATTAATAACACAGTAGTTGTTTTTGACCGGATTAGAGAAAATCTTGTAAAAAGAATAGGAACAACTTATCAAGAAACAGTGAATAAGAGCTTAAATCAGACGTTCTTCAGGTCAATCAACACTTCTTTAACCACGCTTTTTGTTTTAATTGCGATTTTCTTTTTTGGCGGAGTAACTTTGAAATATTTCGCCCTTGCTTTGATTGTCGGTATAACAGCTGGAACTTATTCTTCTTTCTTTTTGGCTGGCCCGATTTTAGTAAGCTGGTTGGGGTTAAAAACAGGGCGGGAAGTTTGACAAATTGTTTAGATGTCGCCAAAATAATATAAATGACTCAATCACTTGATCAATTTTTAGTGTTGCCAGAAGAGCTTTTTTTAATATTAGGTTTTGCCTGGCAAATAATTGCGACTTGGTGGTGGTTAATACTGCCTTTTTTGTTTTTAGGATTTTTAAAAAAGCAATACCTTTTTTGGCTTAATGAAAGATGGTACAAAAAAAATGTTAAACCAATTTTGCTTGAGATTAAGATGCCAAGGCAGGTTTTAAGGCCTATTAGAGCAATGGATGAGGTTTTTGCGGGTATTCACTCTATTCACGATGTGATTGACTTTAGAGAAAAATGGGTAGAAGGTCTTTTTCAGCTTTCAATATCGTGTGAAATCGTAAGTCTTGGCGGTAAAGTTCATTTTTATATAAGAACCCCGGAATTTTTCCGGGATATTGTTGAATCAAATATCTACTCTCAATATCCTGACGCGGAAATTTCTTTGGTTGATGATTATACTAAACATATACCCCGGGATATTCCTAATAAAGAATGGGATATTTTTGGCTGTAATTTTGTTTTTTCCGGCAGTGATGTTTATCCGATTAAAACTTATTCTAAATTTGAAGACCAAACACAACTTGAAATTCATAAAGAAAGAAAAATTGATCCTTTGGCAGGGCTTTTAGAAGGAATGACCACTATTGGACCCGGAGAGCAGTTTTGGCTGCAGTTTATTTTTAAGCCGATAAGAGATGAAAATCCCTGGAGAACAAGGATAAGAAATGAGATTGACAGCATAACCAAAAGGAAAAAACCAGAACCGTCAAAGTCAATAATTCAGGAAGCAGCGGAAATTATAATAAGCGGACAGCAGAAATCAAAACAAGCGGAATCTGTCTTTCCCGGGCCGTCGTTAATTCCCGGAGAAATAGTAAAGTTAGACGGGCTTGAAGAAAAGATTTCAAAATTTGCCTTTTCCTGTTTTATTAGATTCATCTATCTTGGCAAAAGAGAAGTTTTTCATAAGCCAAAGGCAAGGTTTGTTTTTGGTTTTTTCAAAGAAATTTCAACCGAAAACCTGGGCGGAATAAAAATCTGGAAAAAAACGATGACTAAAGTAAAATCAGTGTTTTTTTGGTTTTTAGACAAAAGAAGGCTTTATTTAAGAAAGAGAAAAATATTTAGGTTTTATCAAATGAGGGTTCCGCCTTTATTTCCCAATCCTGGTGGAACTTTTGTGATTAATACCGAGGAAGCGGCTACTTTATTTCATATCCCTTCAGGATTAATATCTTCGGTTTCAACCGTTCCCCGGGTCGGAATTAAAAAAGGAGAAGCTCCTTTGGATTTGCCAATCGGATAAATTCATTAATATGAACAATGAAATAAATTTTTTTGCTGAAACCACCTTTCGCAACCAACGAAAGCGCTTTGGCGTTAGAATTGATGATCGTTTCCGCCATATTTATGTTGTTGGAAAAACTGAAATGGGTAAAACAGCGATGATGATGAATATGGCGATTCAAGACATTCAAAATGGGCATGGAATCGGTTTTGTTGACCCTCACGGCGAAACAGCGGAAAAACTTTTGGACTTTATTCCCTCTCATCGGATTAATGAAGCGGTTTATTTTAATCTGGCTGATATGGCTTACCCAATTTCTCTTAATGTTGTTGAGAAGACAGACTCTAAATATTTTCATTTAATCGCTTCAAATATAAATGGGATTTTTAAAAAAATTTGGCCCGATATTTGGTCTTCCAAAATAGAATATATTTTAAATAATTGTATTTTTGCCCTCTTAGAATATCCAAACTCAACTTTGCTGGGAATTAATCGGATGCTGGCTGATTCAGATTATCGAAAAAAAATAGCTGATAAAGTGAGCGATCCCTTGGTAAGAACTTTTTGGGTTCAGGAATATCCTAAATATGTTCAAAAATATGAAACAGAAGCCATTGCCGCTATTCAAAATAAATTTGGCCAGCTTGTTTCCGCTTCTCTAATCAGAAATACTATTGGTCAGCTTAAATCCTCAATTAGCATTAGAGAAATAATAGACAAAGAAAAGATTCTGATAGTTAATTTATCCAAGGAAGAAATAGGAGAAGAAAAAGCCTATTTTTTGGGAGGGCTTTTAATTACTAAATTGCAGATTGATGTTTTGTCAAAAACTGATTCGTCGGAAGAACAAAGGAAAAAATTTTTTCTCTATATTGATGAATTTCAAAATTTTGCGACCGAACGTTTTGCCGACATTTTAACCGAGGCAAAAAAGTTTAGAATAGGCTTGGTTTTGGGTCATCAATACCTTGCCCAGGTAGATAATAAAATAAAAGAGGCAATATTTGAAAATATAGGAACTATCATTGCTTTTCGGGTAGGCGCTGAAGACGCTCAATTTTTAGCCCGAGAATTTATTCCTGAATTTGACGTTGACGATTTAGTAAATTTAGCAAAATATAATATCTATTTAAAACTTATGATTAACGGCATGACCAGCCGTCCTTTTTCAGCTGAAACTCTGCCGCCAATAGCGCCGCCTAAGGAATCAAATAAAGAAAAAATTATTAAACTTTCCAGGGAGAAATACGGGGGCTTAAGCAATATTATTGAAGGGAAAATATCTCGTTGGTCGGAAAAAAAAGAATTATTAAAAAAAGCTTCTTATTTGCCTTTAATGCTTTATAGTGTTAAATGCGCTGTCTGTCAGAAAGAAATTAAGACAATGTTTAAGCCGGATGGGACTAAACCGGTCTATTGTAAGACCTGCTTAAATAAAAGAAAAGTTTTGCCTTCAATAAAAGCTCCGACTGTTCCGAAAAAAAGGATTTTTAAAACAGAAGGATAGCGCGCATTATGAAAACAATTAAGGATTTTAATTTTAGAAATAAATATGTTTTGGTTCGTTGTGATTTTGATGTTCCTGTTTCAAGAACAGGGGATATTGTTGATGATTTTAGAATTAAACAGAGCATTCCGACCATTAAGTATTTAATTAAAGAAAGGGCAAGGGTGATTTTAATAAGCCATTTGGGGAGGCCAAAGAAGAGAGAGCTTAGATATAGCTTAAAACCAGTCGCTCAAAAATTAGAGAAATTGTTAAAACAAAAGGTAAAATTTTTAAATGATTGTATTGGCGCTAAAGTAAAAAAAGAGACAGAAAAAATGAAGCCGGGCGAGATAATTCTTCTGGAGAATTTAAGATTTTATGAGGAAGAAACCAAAAGAGATTTAAAATTTGCTGAAAGGTTGTCTCAATTAGCGGATATTTATATTAATGAGGCATTTGCCGTCTGTCATAGAAATCACGCTTCGCTTGTTGACTTGCCGAAATTTCTGCCTTCAGGGGCTGGTTTTTTGCTGGAAAAGGAAATTTGCGTATTGGGAAATTTAATGAAAAAAGCTAAAAAGCCGTTGATTGTTATAATTGGCGGTAAAAAAGTTGAAACTAAGGCAAAATTAATTGATAAAATCTCATTTCAGGCTGACTCTTTGCTTATTAACGGGTTAATCCAAAAAGAGCTGAAAGAGAAAAGAATTTCTTTAAAATATCCTCAAAAGATTATTAAACCAGTTGACGAAATTAAGGGGAAAGACATTGGACCAAAAACAATAAAACTTTTCAGAGACAAAATAAAGGGAGCTAAAACTATTTTTTGGAACGGACCTTTGGGAATGATCGAAAAACAAGAGTTTTCAAAGGGATCAAAAGAGATTGCCAAAGCGATTATTAAAAGTCCGGCCTTATCAGTAATTGGAGGGGGGGAGACCCTAAAATTTTTAAATGAAATTGGCTTGTTGGAAAAATTTAACCATGCTTCTGTCGGCGGAGGGGCAATGCTTGCTTTTTTGTCCGGCGAGAAACTGCCCGGGATTAAAGCATTAAAGTAAGA
>BBPE01000354.1_pt1 | contig 22774 bp, 23 predicted proteins | sample 1344301 | NCBI WGS metagenome assembly BBPE01 (sample SAMD00019089, study PRJDB2971) | groundwater metagenome | isolation source: The Cedars highly-alkaline
CCCAGGAGCACGTTGTAGCGCGCCAGCGCCAGATCGCGTTTGGTCTGGAACAACTGGCTTTGGGCGTTGAGCACGTCGATGTTGATGCGCACGCCCACTTGGTAGCCCAACTGGTTGGCCTCCAGCGCGCTCTGGCTGGAGGCTTGGGCGGCAGCCAGCGCTTGCACCTGGCTCTGACCTGACAACACGCCGAAGAAGGCGCTGCGCAGGGTCTGGGTCACGCTGCGCTGCGTGGTTTGCTGCTCGGCGCGGGCTTTTTCTTCCAGGGCCAGCGTCTCTTGCACCCGGCTTTGCAGTGCGCCGCCGCTGTACAGGGGTAGGTTGAATTGCAGTCCGACGCTGGCGTTGCGGTTGCGCACCTGGCCCGGCAGTGCTGGCAGTCCCGCAGGACCGTGCGTGATTTGGACCTGGCCAAGCAGGTCCAGCGTGGGCTGCTTGGCTGCCTGCGCGCGGCGGGTTTCCAGTTGGGCGATGCTCAGGGCCAGGGCGGCCTGGCGCAGCAGGGGGTGAGCGGTTTCGGCCTGGTCCAGCCAGCTTTGCAGCTCGGCCGCTTGCAAGGCGGGCAAGACCAGCGGCAGCCGCAGGGGTAGCGGGGTGAAGCCGGAGCGACCGACCAGTTGTTCGAGCGCCAGTGTTTTGATCAGCAGCTCATTCTCGGTGCTGATTTCCTGCGCCCGCACCAAGTCAAGGCGGGCCTGCGTCTCGCGCGCGTCGGTGATGGTGGCGGTGCCCACTTCGAAGTTGCGTTGTGCCGCTGCGCGCTGCGCGGCCACGGCGGTCAGTTGGGCCTGGACGAAACGCAAGCTGTCCTGTGCCGCGAGCAGGTCGAAATAGGCTTGCGCGCTGCGAACGATCAAGTCTTGCTCGGCTGCATCCAGTTGGGCGCGCGCCACTTCAACCGCAAGCTGCGCCTGTTCGCTGGCCAGCCGGTTGACCGGACGCAGCAGCGGCTGGCTGGCGGAAAGTGTCAGGTGTTGGTGCTTGCTGCTGCCGCTTTGCAGCGCGGCCGAGCTGTCCCGCTGCGTCCAGTGGCTGGCAGCGGCCAGGCCGGCTTGTGGCAGCAGGCCGGCGCGCGCCTGTGCGGCCCGGGCCAGGCTGGCGTCCCACTGCGCGCGCGCGGCCAGCAGGCGGCTGTCGTGCGTGCGCGCGGCTGCATGCAGCTCGAGCAGGCTTTGCGCCTGCGCGCTGGCGGGCGTTGCGAGCACCAGCAGTGCAAGCACAAGCATCCCAAGCAGGCTGGGCAGGCGGTGTGAAGCGGCGCGCTCCATCGTGTGGGGAAGGGCAACGATTGCTTCGCAGGCACTTGGGCGGCGCAGCGGCTCAGTAAACCGGCACGCTGGTATCGAACTGTTGCGACCAGTCGTGAATGCCGCCGTCGATGTTGACGACGCGGCTGAATCCGTTTTCCTGCAGAAACTGAGCCACTTGCGCGCTGCGACGGCCGTGGTGGCACAGGCAGGCAATGGGCTGCTGGCGGTCGAGTTCGAGGTGGCGCGCCGACACGCTGGCCATGGGCATGAGGCGCAGCTCGAAACCGTCTGGCTTGACCGATGCGGTCTGAACTTCCCAGGGCTCGCGCACGTCGAGCACGATCGGCAGCGCACCCGGCGCGGTCTGGGTCTTGGCCTGTTGTAGCCAGTGCTGGAATTGGGCCGGAGCAATTGAGATCATGAGGTGGTGCAAAAAAGCGGGGCAATCAGAAGAACTGAAAGCGCGAGGGTTCTGGAAAGTTGCGCAGCCGGGGTGCGCTGGTGTCCCAGGGTTGGGTGGTCTGATACGCGCCGCTGTCACTGCGGGTGACCACGGTGGCGCGCATCACCGGCTCATCGCCAACGATGGCGACCAGGCGGCCACCGGGCGCCAGCAGCGCGAGCAGCTCGGGTGGAATGTGGGCTACCGAGGCGCCCAGCACAATGGCGTTGAACGGTGCTTCGGTGCTGCAGGCGGCAAAGCCGTTGGCGCAGGCGTCAGCGCAGCGCAGGTCGACGTTGCCGATGCCAGCGCGTTGCAGGTTGTGGCGCGCCTGACGGGCCAGATCGGGGTCGATCTCGAGCGCGAGCACGCGCTTGGCCATGTGGGCCAGCAAGGCCGTCAGGTAGCCGCTGCCGCTGCCAATTTCCAGCACCTTGTCGGTCGGCTGGAGTTGCAGCTCTTGCAGCAGGCGCGCCTGCACCTTGGGCGCCAGCATGCACTGGTCGCTCACGATAGGCTGGCACAGCGGCAGCTCCAGGTCGGCATAGGCCAGTGCCCGCTGCGCCGGCGGCACGAAGTCTTCCCGCTTGACGCGCTCCAGCAGTTCCAGCACCTGGGCGTCGAACACTTCCCACGGGCGAATCTGCTGCTCGATCATTTTGAAGCGGGCTTGCTCCAGGCTCATGGGGGCGGTGGCAGCGCTGGGGGTGGTCATGGGTCGTGCTCCGATCGGAATTTTTCTCAAAACTGCGCCATTTTACCGAGTGCCGGACTGCCATCTGCCGGGTTCACAGCTTGATGCCGACGCGGCTGATGCGCTCAGCCTTCATCTCGCGCACACTGATCTCGGCGTGCCCCAGCAAGGCGTGGTCGCCCAGCACCGGCGGACGGTTGAGCTCGGCCTGCAGCCACTGGCCGACCGCTTGCTGGGCGTTGGCCGGCAGCGGCAGGTCGTAGAAGGCGCACAGGTCTTGCAGCGGGGTGTTGGCGTCGAGCACAAAGTCACCGAACACCCGGCGCGCGTGTGCGGTGTCGTCCGGGTCGGGCAGCGCCACGCCCAGTTGGCGTGCGCTCCAGGCGATGGTCGAGCCTTGCAACACCAGCGAGGCCAGCACCACCACGAAAGCGACGTTGAAGAAAATCTGCGCCCCGGGCACACCGGCCATCAGCGGGAACACCGCCAGCACGATAGGCACCGCACCGCGCAGTCCGACCCAGGAGATAAAGGTGATTTCGTGCCAGTTAAAGTGCAGCGGCGCCAGGCACAGCCAGACCGACAGCGGGCGCGCCACCAGCATCAGCACCAGCGACACACCCAGCGCTGGCCACAGGGTATTCAGTAATTCGCTGGGGGTAACCAGCAGGCCCAGCAGCAAGAACATGCTGGCTTGCGCCAGCCAGGCGTAGCCATCCATGGCCGAGAGCGCCGGTCGCACCTGGCGGCGCGCCCGGATGCCGGTGCACAGGCCCAGCAGGTAGACCGCCAAAAAGCCCGAGCCGCCCATCCACGTGGTCAGGCCAAACACCGCCACTCCGCTGGAGACCAGCAGCAGGGCCCGAATGCCGCCGCCGCCGTCGGCGCCGCGTCCGAGCCGCTTGAGCAACTCGGCCAGCGCAAAGCCGCTGGCCACACCCAGCAGTGCGCCCCAGCCAAACTGCTCCAGCAGCGAGCGCAGCACGCCCAGCGCGTCCAGGCCGCTGGAGCCGCCGCTGCTGTAGGCCAGGGCAATGGCAATGAAGAACAGCGTCAGGTACACCGCCATCGGGTCGTTCAGGCCGGACTCGATCTCCAGCGTGGTGGCCACGCGCTCGTTCAGGGCCACACCCGAAGACTTGAGCAAGGCGAACACGGCGGCCGCGTCGGTCGAGCCGACGATCGCTCCCAGCAGCAGTGCCAGCGGCCAGGGCAGCCCGAGCAGCCAGTGCGCCGCCGCGCCGGTGATGGCAGCGGTCAGCATCACGCCCAGCGTGGCCAGCAGCGCCGCTGGTTTTAGCCCGGTGCGAAAAGCGGCTTGTTCGGTGCGCAAGCCACCGTCGAGCAAAATCACCACCAGCGCCACGTTGCCGACCCAAAAGCTCAGATGAAAGTCGCCAAAGGCAAAGCCGCCCGGGCCTTCGATACCAGCGAGCATGCCCGCCAGCAAAAAGATCAGCAGGAACGAGAACCCGAGCCGAGCGGAAAACACCCCGGCCAGCACGCTGATGAAGACCAGTGTGCCGACGGCAAGCAGGGGCAGGGCGAGAAAGTCGAGCGACAGCAGCATGCGCTGAAGCTAACAGATTTGACGCCGACGCTCAGCCGCAGCGGGGTCAGGGGCCGTCGCCGCAAGCGAGCGGGCTCAGTTGGCAAAGGCCGCCATGCCGGTGATGGCGCGCCCCAGGATCAAGGCGTGGATGTCGTGCGTGCCTTCGTAGGTGTTGACCACTTCCAGGTTCACCAGGTGGCGCGCGACGCCGTATTCATCGCTGATGCCATTGCCGCCCAGCATGTCGCGCGCCTGGCGCGCAATATCGAGCGCTTTGCCGCAACTGTTGCGCTTGAGCAGGCTGGTGAGTTCGGGTGTGGCGCTGCCTTCGTCCTTCATGCGGCCCAGACGCAGGCAGGCCTGCAGGCCCAGGCTGATTTCGGTCAGCATATCGGCCAGCTTTTTCTGGATCAGTTGATTGGCCGCCAGCGCACGTCCGTATTGCCGACGCTCCAGCACATAATGGCGGGCGCGGAAGTAGCAGTCTTCGGCGGCACCCAGTGCGCCCCAGGCGATGCCATAGCGGGCGCTGTTCAGGCAGGTGAACGGGCCCTTCAATCCGCGCACATCAGGAAAAGCGTTTTCTTCCGGGCAAAACACCGAGTCGAGCGCGATTTCACCGGTGATCGAGGTGCGCAGTCCGACTTTTCCTTGAATGGCCGGGGCACTCAGGCCAGCCCAAGATTTCTCCAGCACGAAGCCCCGAATCGCGCCCTCGTCGTCTTTGGCCCAGAGCACGAACAGGTCGGCAATCGGCGCATTGGTGATCCATGTCTTGCGGCCCGAGATGCGGTAGCCGCCGGGCACCTGGCGCGCGCGTGTGCTCATGGAGCCGGGGTCTGAGCCGTGGTCGGGCTCGGTCAAGCCAAAGCAGCCGATCCATTCGCCGCTGGCCAGACGCGGCAGGTATTTTTGTCTTTGTTCTTCGGTGCCGAATTGGTGAATCGGCAACATCACCAGCGAGGACTGCACGCTCATCATCGAGCGATAGCCCGAATCGACGCGTTCGATCTCACGTGCCAGCAGCCCGTAACAGACCTGGTTCAGACCGGCGCCGCCATAGGCGGAAGCAAGCGTCGGGCCCAGCAGTCCGAGCGCGCCCATTTCGCGCCAGAGCGCCAGGTCAACCCTTTCGTGTCGAAAGGCTTCGGTCACGCGCGGCAGCAGGCGCTGCCGGCAAAAAGCCTGCGCGGCCTGTTGCACGGCGCGTTCGTCGGCGCTCAGTTGCTGGCCCAACAGAAACGGGTCTTCCCAATCGAAGCTGTTTTTCATGGCCGGTTCAGGGCTTGATCAGCGCCGCTTCGAGTTTGCCGGCCAGCTTGCCAATGGCCAGCGACGCTGCCGCGCCGGGCATGATGGAGAATAGCAACTGACGCCGCATCACGGCCTCTTTGACCGACAGATCAGACGGAATGTCGCCCAGATGCAGCAGACGAATCACGTTCGACCTTGCCTGCGCTGCGCTGGCGGTGTGGGCGCCCAGAAAACGGTTCAGCACAGCCTGCAGTTGGTTCGTGATTGCCATGCCATCGCCGGGTTGTTGTGACTGATTGATGATCAGCCGCACCTGTTGACGTTTTTGCTGGGTCGCCAACACCTTGATGGTGGCGTAAGCGTCGGTCAGGGAAGTGGGCTCCGGCGTGACCACCAGAATCACTTCGGACGCCAGTGAGATGGAAAACAAAACAACTTCAGAAATGCCGGCGCCGGTGTCGAGCAAGACGATGTCGTAGCGCGGCACCAGTTCCTGGATGACGCTCAGCAATTGATCGCTGATTTGGCGTGTGAGGCGGGAATACTCCACCAGCCCCGAGCCAGCCAGAATGACCGAGAAGCCGCCCGGTGCTTTCAAAATGGCTTCATCCAGCGACGACTTCCCCAAAAACACATCGTGCAAGGTGATTTTGGGATGGAGGTTGAGCACCACGTCCAGGTTGGCCAGGCCGAGGTCGGCGTCCAGCACCAGCACCTTTAATCCACGCCGGGTCAAGGCGGCGGCCAGATTGGCGGCAACGAAAGTCTTGCCGACACCGCCTTTGCCGCTGGCAATGGCCACCACTTTGCCGATTTTTGGAATCGATACAACTTGCCCGGACTCTGCGGTTGTGGTCGTGCTGGGTTCGGTCATGTGTCACTCAAATAGATCGACGCCGTCGGCAGCGCGGCGCTGGTGGGCGAGATGTCCGATGCCGCTGCAAACAGCATGCTTTTTTCCTCGGCGCTGACCACGCTGTGCAGTGGCGATTCGATTTGAACCTGATTGCGACCCCCCGCTTTGGCCAAATAGAGTTGCGCGTCGGCCCGTGCCAGCCACGCTTCGGCGCCGCTGCGGATCCACTTGGGGGCGTAGGCACCGCCGCAACTGACCGTGACCTGGAGCAGGGCGCCCGAATCGATTGGAACCGCCATCTGTGCCACTTTCTGCCGTATTCTTTCACCCACCAATTGTCCGTAGCCGGGGTCGCAATTCGGGCAAACCACAGCAAATTCTTCACCGCCGTAGCGAGCCACGGTATCCATCGGCCGCACGCAAGAGAGCAGGGCTTTGGCCAAAGCACACAAGACCGCATCGCCGGCCAGGTGGCCGTAGGTGTCATTGACTTGTTTGAAATGGTCGATATCCACCATCAACAACAAGGCGTCTTCGGTGGCACGCAGCACGCGATTGAGTTCGCGCTCGAGCACCAGCAGCAATTGGCGCCGATTGGTCAGGCCGGTGAGCGGGTCGATCGATGAAACCCGGCACAGCGCATCGATCAGGGTTTGAATGTATTCGACCTCGAGCCCGGCTTGAGGGCGCACGATCGGCATGCCGGCATGCTGTAACAACTGAATGGCTTTTTCCAACTGCAATTGATTCAAATCGACGGCAGCGCGCGAAATGGAAGGCAGCATGGTGGGGTATCTGGCATCTGGCGGGCTGACGGCATCAGTCCGCGGCACTATAGCACGGGCATTGGGTGCGCCGCGCAGCGGGCTGCGAGCGCGCTGGCTGCGCTGCAAGCACCCGTCGGGTGGCCGGGGAATTCGTCTGCGGCTACAGTGGGTGCTTGCAGCGACAAACCAGGAGCCTTGACATGAGTGAGCGACAAACTTGGGTGCTCGGCGCGGGTTGTTTTTGGTGCGCCGAGAGTGTTTTCAAGCAGGTGCGCGGCGTCATCGATGTCGAGTCCGGCTACAGCAACGGTCAGGCTGCGCAGCCGAGCTACGAAGACGTGTGCAGCGGCCGCACCGGCTGCAACGAGGTGGTCAAGTTGGTCTATGACCCGCAGCAGGTGAGCACGCGCGAGTTGCTGGAGATTTTTTTCCTGATTCACGACCCGACCACGCCGAACCGCCAGGGCAATGACATCGGCACCCAGTACCGCAGCGGCATCTACTTCGGCACGCCCGAGCAGCAGCAGGCGGCGCAGGCGCTGCTCGATGAGCTGGCGCGCAGCAACACATGGGGAGCGCCCATTGTCACCGAACTGTTGGCGCTGGCCCACTACTGGCCGGCTGAGGCCTATCATCAGGATTTTTTCGAGCGCCACCCCAACCACGGCTACTGCCGGGCGGTGGTAGCACCCAAATTGGCCCAGTTTCGGCAGGTTTTTGCCCGGCTGGCGCGCAACTGATTCGCCTGCCCGACCTCAGCCACTCAGGGGCCCCGAATGGCGTTGATCATCGCGCGGGTGTTGTAGCGCATCATGGCAATGTAGTTCGGCGCCGGGCCGTCAGCGCCCGAGAGCGAGTCGGAGAACAGTTTGCCCGCCGGTCTGAGGCCGGTTTCACGTCCGATCTGCTCGATCAGGCGCGGGTCGGCAATGTTTTCGACGAACAGCGCGCGGATATTGTCGCGCCTGATCTGGCGCACCAGGCGCGCTACGTCCTGGGCCGAAGCGGCGTTTTTGGTGTCGATGCCCTGCGCCGCGAAAAAGCGCACGCCGTAGGCGGCACCGTAGTAGCCAAAGGCGTCGTGCGAGGTGATGACGCTGCGCTGTGCGGCTGGCACCTCAGCCCAACTGGCGCGAATCTCGGCCTCCAGCGCCCTGAGCTCGGCGGTGTAGCTGCCGGCGTTGCGCCGATACAGGTCGCAGCCGCTGGCGTCGACCTGGCACAGACCCTGGGCGATGTGGGCCACGTAGGTCATCACGTGGGCGACGTTTTGCCAGGCGTGCGGGTCGGTGTCACCGTGGTCGTGGCCGTGCGCGTGGCCGTGTTTTTTCTTGCCGGCCTTGAGCGGCTGCACCCCTGTGCTCAGCACCACGTGCGGGCCGCGGTAGTTGACGCTGCTGAGCAGCCGCGCCAGCCAGCTCTCATAGCCCAGGCCGTTGGAGAACACGATCTGCGCCTGCCCGATTTGGCGCGCGTGGGCCGGTGTCGGCCGGAACACGTGGGCATCGGCGCCGGGGCCGACCAGCACGGTCACGGCGACGCGTTCGCCGCCGACTTGGCGCACCAAGTCGCCCAGAATGCTGAAGGTTGCCACCGCTTGCACCGGCGCCGCCTGCACCGGGGGCGATTGCGCCGGCGTTGCCTGTGCTTGCAGCGCCGGACTGCAGACCGCCAGCGCCAAGCCGAAACCGAGCATCGCGCGGCGCGGTAAATTCCAGGGATATGAGGTGGGTGACATGGAGGCCTCCTTTCAGGCGCGCAAGTGGGTAGCGGCGGGACGCTGGTGGCGCAGCAAACCGTGCGGTGCCGCCAGCATGGATAACAGGTAAGCCACGCCCAGACACAGCACAATCAGCGGGCTGGTGGGCCAGTTGGCGTAAAACGAAATCAGCAGACCGGCCAGGCAAGCCAGCAAGGCCAGCGCGGTCGCCAGCAGCAGCAAGGGGCCCAGGCGGCGCACCCAAAAGCGCGCCGTGGCGGCCGGCAGCACCAAGATGCCGACCGCCATCAGCGTGCCCAGGGCGTGAAAGCCAGCCACCAAGTTGATCACCAGCAGGGCCAAAAAGCCGTAGTGCGCCACCGGGCTCCAGCGGCTGACGCTGCGCAAAAAGACCGGGTCCAGGCATTCGAGTACCAGCGGGCGGTACAGCAGCGCCAGTGCCAGCAGGCTCAGCGCGGCAATGCTGCCCAGCAGGGTCAGGGCCGCGTTGTCGAGCGCCAGCACCGTGCCAAACAGCACGTGCAGCAAGTCCACGTTGTTGCCTTGCACCGAAATGATCAGCACGCCCAGCGCCAGCGAGAGCAGGTAAAAGGCCGCCAGGCTGGCGTCCTCGCGCAGCACCGTGTTGCGCGCCACCAGCCCCGAGGCCACAGCCACCAGCAAACCGGCGACAATGCCGCCCAGCGTCATCGCGCCCAGCGACAGGCCGGCCACCAGATAACCCAGCGCGGCACCCGGCAAAATGGCGTGCGACATGGCATCACCAGTCAGGCTCATGCGGCGCAGCAGCAAAAACACGCCCACTGGCGCGGCACTGAGCGACAGCGCCACACAGCCCGCCAGCGCCCGGCGCATGAAGCCGAATTCAATGAAAGGGTCGAGCAGCAGGCCGGCAAACAACCAGTCCATCGGCGCCAGTGCGGTGCTTGTCTCGCTCATGGCAGCGCCTCCTGCGCCTGCTGGGGCTGCAAGAGCGGCTGCGGATACGGCCGCGGGTGTGCGGGCGGTGCTGCCGGGTGTGCGGGCGCGCCCGGGCTGGCATGCGCGCTCCCGGCGGCGTGCCGATCCACGGTGGCAGCCAGATCGCACGGCGGCGCGGCGTCATCAAACGGCTCTTGCATACGCTGCGCACGCGCCCAATTGTCCGGCGTCAGCACGCTGCTGGTGGGCCCCCAGGCCACCAGTTCGCGCGCCAGCAGCAGCGTGAGCGGAAAATGGGCGCGCACCTGCGCCAGATCGTGCAGCACCGCCAGCACCGTCTTGCCTTGCTGGTGCCAGCGGTGCAGCAGCTCCAGCAGGTCGGCCGTGGTGCGGTTGTCCACCGAGGCAAAGGGTTCGTCGAGCAAGACCACCGGCGCGTCTTGCAGGATCAGGCGCGCAAACAGCGCGCGTTGCAGTTGACCGCCCGAGAGCGTCTCCAGGCTGCGGTTTTCGAACCCGGTCAGCCCAACCGCCGCCAGCGCGGCGTCGCATTGCTCGTGCTGGCGCGTGCGCCAGCGCCCGAATGCACCCAACTCGTGCCACAAACCCATCGCCACCATGGCGCGCACGGTGATGGGAAAGCTGCGGTCGAGCTCGCTGTGCTGCGGCAGCCAGGCAACGCGCTGTGGCGCCAGCCCCAGCAAGCGGCCGCTGATGGGGCGCAAGTGACCCGCCAGCGCCTTGATCAGGGTTGACTTGCCGGCCCCGTTCGGCCCCACCAGAGCGGCCAGCGAACCTGGGGCGATGCGCAGGTTCAGGTGGTGCACCGCCGGGTGGCGTTCGTAGCCCAGCGTGAGGTTGTGCAATTCGATGGGTGCGGCCGAGCTGGCAGCGGTCGCGTAAGACATGGGGCTGGATTGCAGTTAAGATAGGCTGTAGATAACGCAACTCAATTGCATTAATGGCGACTATAACGCAAACAGACGGAAGCAACGCGTCGGCGTCGCCGCTGCGGCGCGCGGCCAAAGAACCGCTGAACGTCCCCGCCGAGTTGCAAGCTCGACTGGATCGGTCGGGTCTGCGCCGCACGCTGGCCACGCGCGCGGTGCTGGACTTGTTTCTGTCCCATCCCCACGGCATGTTCAGCCATGCTCAGGCGCAGACCGCGCTGGCAGCGCGCGGCTTGGCCGTCAACCGCGTTACGCTTTACCGTTTGCTGGATCGGCTGGCGTCCTGCGGCGTCTTGCAGCGCCACCCGGACGCCGCCGCGCGCAGTTGGCGTTTTGGTTTGGCCGAACCAGTTCCTGATGCGGCAGCAGCCGACGTGGTGCCGCGCTTCGAGTGTGACGCCTGCCACCGTCAGTGGCACCTCAGCGCGGCCAACGCGCCCACACACGCCGTGGCCGGCGAATTGCTGCGCACGCTGGCCGGTCTGGGTCATCAGGGGCAACGCGTCGATCTGTCGATTCACGGCACCTGCGCCGCTTGCGTGCTTCCCTCGCCCTTGCCATCTCCCGCAGGCGGGAGAGCGGGATAGTCAGAAGCTGCGTTCCTGCTCGATCTGGTACTCGAAATAGCGCTGCACGCCAAACGCCAGGCTGCCCATGAAGGCAATGCTGCCCAGCATCAGAGCGGCCAGCAGCGCGCCGACCGTCAACCAGCGGGTGGCGCCGGCGCTGCTGTCGGCCGGCGCCTCGGGATTGAACTTCCGGTTCCATGGTTCGCGTTCGGTCAGGGCATAAACCACCGCCGCCAGGCAACTGGCGCTCAGCGTCAGGCCCAGCAGCGGAATCAGCAGCCAAGACAGCGGGTCGTCCTGTCCGTGAGTCAGCGCCCGCTCTACCCCCCACCAGCCCAGCGCCGTCGGAATCGGGTGCAGCCAGCCGATCCAGTCGCCCAGGCCGCGCAGGTAAAAGCGGTGCAGACCGAACGAGCCGACCAGCAGCGCCAGCCAGACCACCAGCGTCTTGTTTTTGACCCGCAACCTGTTCGTCATGGCGCGTTTGCGCTCGCTGCCAAGGCCAGTGAGGGGTGCAGGCCAATCGAGCCGACCTTGATCGAAGCACCCAGCACCGCCGTTCGCGGCAAAAACCAGATGCCGCAGGCAAAAAAGGCGCTGGGGGCAGGCCAGTCGGTGCTGCGGATGGGGTGGGTCAAGAGCATGGGGCGGCTTGTTGCAGGGCTATAATCAGCGGTTTTGCAGCGTTTGGCTGGCCAGGTGGTCAGCCGTGTCTCAAGCGCCGCAATGAAGCGGGTTGACGCATCGGGTGGTCTGCATCCAGATGAAAACCCAGTGGGCCCCAGATCAGGCCAGCCCAGAACAGCAAGGATATATCATGGTCGTCATTCGACTCTCTCGTGGTGGTGCAAAATCGCGTCCGTTTTACAACATCGTGGTGGCCGACAAGCGCAACCGCCGCGACGGTCGCTTCATCGAGCGCATCGGTTTTTACAACCCGCTGGCCCGGGGCGGCGAAGAGACGCTGCGCATCGCCACCGACCGCCTGAACTACTGGAGCGGCGTCGGGGCCACGCCGTCCGAAACGGTGGCGCGTCTGGTCAAGCAAAGCCAGGCCAGCGCCCCGGCCACCGCCTGAGCCACCCGCACCGGCACCCCGGATGACAAGCCCTGGCCTCTTCACGCCGGCGCCGCTGCCGGCCGATGCGGTCGAACTGGGTCGCATCCAAGAGGCTTGGGGCGTCAAGGGTTGGTTGCGCATTTTGCCGCACAGCGCCCAAACCCAGGCGCTGCTGGCGGCCAAGCAATGGCATCTGCAGCCGCCCGAAGCCCGCTATCGGGGCGGTTTTTGCGCCTTCAGCGGATCGGTTCAGGTGGCCGTGATAGAAGTCAAGACCCATGCCGACGCTCTGGTGGCGTGCCTGGAAGGTGTGGCTGATCGCAGCGCCGCCGAGGCGCTCAAAGGGGCGCGCATCTTCCTGTCGCGCAGCGCCTTTCCCACCACGCCTGAGGGCGAGTATTACTGGGTAGACTTGATCGGGCTCGAGGTCGTCAACCGTCAGGGCGTGCACCTGGGCGTGGTGCGCGATTTGCTGCCCACCGGACCCCATGCGGTGCTGGTGCTCGAATACACCGACACCAGCGGTGCAGCCGGGAAAAGCGCCGAGCGCCTGATTCCTTTTGTGTCGGCCTACGTCGATCGGGTCGATCAGCCAGAGCGCTGCATCACGGTCGATTGGCAGCCCGACTATTGAACCTGCGCGGGCTGCTGCTGCGGCAGACCCTGGCCCATGAACGCAACATGCGCCATGCGTTTTGACGTCATCACCCTGTTTCCCGAATGGTTTGCCCCGTTTTTCAGCAGCGGCGTCAACCGGCGCGCATTCGAGACGGGGCAGATGGAGCTGCGCCTGTGGAACCCGCGCGCGTACGCCCAGGGCAACTACCGCCGCGTCGACGACCGCCCCTTTGGTGGTGGCCCTGGCATGGTCATGCTGGCCGAGCCCCTTTGGCAATGTCTGCAAGCAGTGCGTGCCGACCGCGCCGACCCACCTGCGGCCCTGGCGCCGGTGGTCTTGTTCTCGCCGCTGGGCCAGCGGCTCGACCATGGCAGCGTGGCGCGGTGGGCGCACAGCGCCGGCGCGGTGCTGGTGTGTGGGCGTTACGAAGGCGTAGATCAGCGCTTCATCGACGCCTGCGTCGATGAACAAATCAGCCTGGGCGACTTTGTTCTCTCGGGCGGTGAAATTGCCGCGCTGGCGCTGCTCGACGCCGTGGCCCGCTTGCAGCCCGGCGTGCTGGGCGACGCCGAAAGCCACCGGCAAGACAGCTTCAACCCAGCGCAAAGCGGCTTGCTCGACTGCCCGCACCATACCCGGCCCGAAGTCTGGAACAGCCCCGACGGGCCGCTGGCGGTGCCCGAGGTGCTGCTGTGCGGCAACCACGAACGCATCGCCCGCTACCGGCGTGAGCAAAGCCTGATGCAGACGGCACGCTGGCGACCCGATCTGCTGACGCAGGCGCGTCGCAGCGCTGGGCTCACGCCAGTCGACGAAGCATTCTTGCGCGCTTCTGGCTTGCTATAATCAAAAGCTTTTCGATCCTCTGACCGGCCGCCACGACCGGGCCAGCCCGCAGCCTGCACACCCAATCTGTGCCGCCTGTGCCAAGCCCCTGCCGGATTCGTGGCCTTTAGTGCAGCGCGGGCATGAACGCATTTAGGTAAACATGAACCTCATCCAGACCCTGGAGCAAGAAGAAATTGCTCGTTTGAACAAAGAAATCCCGCCCTTTGCGCCGGGTGACACCGTAATCGTCAGCGTCAACGTGATCGAAGGCGCACGCAAGCGCGTGCAAGCCTACGAAGGCGTGGTGGTGGCGCGTCGCAACCGTGGCCTGAACTCAGGCTTCATTGTGCGAAAAATTTCCAACGGAGAAGGCGTAGAGCGCACCTTCCCGCTCTACAGCCCGCTGATCGCCAAGATCGAAGTCAAGCGCCGGGGCGCCGTGCGCCGTGCCAAGCTGTACTACTTGCGTGAACGCAGCGGCAAGTCGGCCCGCATCCGGGAAAAACTCGGCGCCTGATGCCTGACGCCTGCTGGCGTGGCGCAAGCAGCCGCGTTGCTCCTGCAGGGGCGGCGCGGTTTTTTTTGCGTCCGGCACGGGCGCAATCCTATTCCAGTCTTGATGGCTTTCGGGTTCAACCGCAGCCTCTATGCCAACGCAGCGGTCGGTAGTTATGCCGCCGCCGGCCAGTCCAATTGGCGCTGGCTGACGAAGCGACGCGCCTGTCCGCTGATCGGGTCGGTAAAGGCGATTTGCTGCGCCAGCAGGCGCAGCGTCTGGGAAAAATCTTCCGTCTCGTCGGGCCCGCGCAGCACGCGCGGGTAAAACTGGTCGCCCACGATAGGCAGACCCAGCGCGTTCATGTGCACGCGCAGTTGGTGGCGCTTGCCGGTGCGCGGTTCGAGCCGGTAGCTCGCCCAAGCGCTGCGCTGCTCCAGCAGGCTGATGCGGGTTTCGCTGTTGTATTCGCCCTCGACTTCTATCATGCGGAAAAATGAGCCCGTGTCTTGCACCAGACGGCTGCGCCGCAGCAGGGGTTGCTGCAGCTCGGCCGCGTAGGCCGCCAGCGCCAGGTAGTCCTTGTCCACCGCGCGCTGGCGAAACAGCGCCTGGTAGGCGGCGCGGTCTTGCGGGCGCACGCAAAACAGCACCAGTCCGGCGGTTTCTCGGTCGATGCGGTGGATCGGGCTGAGCGACTCTATGCCCAGTCGGCGCTTGAGCCGCACCAGCAGACTTTGCTGCAGGTAGCGCCCGCCGGGCGTGACCGGCAGAAAGTGCGGCTTGTCGACCACCACCAGGCGCTCGTCCTGGTGCAGCAGCAGCTCTTCAAACGGCAGCGCCGGCTCGGCGTCGAGTTGGCGGTAGTAATAGACCCGCGTGTTTGGCCGGTACGGCGCCAGCGGCGCCAGCGCCTGCCCGTCCTGATCCAGCACGTCGCCTTGCGCCAGCCGCCGCAACCACGTGGCGCGGTCCACCTTGGGCAGGCGTTGCACCAGAAAATCCAGCAAGCTGGCCCAGACTGGCGGAACGGGTTGTGGCGGCAGCGCCACGCAACTGGGCGACACACCGGCACGCGCGCCGATCTGTGCAGGGCGGGGCGCTCGTGCCATGGCTGGCGGGGGCTGCTCAGCCTCTCAGTGGCGCCGAAACACCAAGTCCCAGACGCCGTGGCCGAGTTTGAGTCCGCGGTTCTCAAACTTGGTCAAGGGCCGGTAGGCCGGTTTGGGCACATAGCCGTCGCCAGCGGGCGCAGCCGTGTTGTACAGCAGCTCTTGGGCCTGCAGCACGTCGAGCATGTGCTGCGCATAAGGCTGCCAGTCGGTCGCCAGGTGCAGGTAGCCGCCAGGTTTGAGGCGCGCGGCCAGCCGCTTGACCCAGGGCGCTTGAATCAGGCGGCGCTTGTGGTGTTTGGTTTTGTGCCAGGGGTCGGGGAAGAAAATATGCACACCGTCCAGGCTGCGGTCGTCCAGCATGTGTTCGAGCACCTCGACCGCGTCGTGCCGCAGGATGCGAATGTTCTCCAGCCCCTGTTCGCCCGCCAGTTTGAGCAGCGCGCCGACGCCGGGTTCGTGCACCTCGCAGCACAGAAAATTGTCTTGCGGGCGTTGGGCGGCAATGTGCGCGGTGGCCGCACCCATGCCAAAACCAATCTCCAGCACCAGCGGTGCGCTGCGACCAAACGCCGCCGTGGCGTCAAAACCACCGGGTGCGTAGTCGAGCAAAAAGCGCGCGCCGTAGGCCAAGTAGGCGCGCGCCTGCGCCTGCGTGGTGCGCCCGGCGCGCAGCACGTAAGACTTGACCAGCCGCCGGTGCGGCAGTTGCGCCACAACGGCTGGGGCGCACGGGTCGTTGGCAGGGCAGGGGGCTGGGGTGTGCGGGGTCATGGCAGGGTGGCAGACGAGGTGCTGGATTTTAGGGCTGCTGCTGCGCTGCGGGTGGCGTTTGTGCGCATTCCAGTCGGCGGCGCCAGGCTTGGACCCAGACCGCCTGCGCCTGCACCAGTGTGCCGCTGACCGCAGGCAGGCCCAGGCGCTGCGCGGCTTGGTTGAGCGCGGCCAGCGGGTCGGACAGGTCCAGCGCCTGCGCGCCGTTTTGTTTGCTGAGTTTTTCGCCGTTGGCGCCCAGCACCAGCGGCGTGTGCAGGTAGCGCGGCCTAGGCAGGCCGAGGGCTTGTTGCAGCAGCAACTGGCGCGGGGTGTTGTCGGCCAGGTCTTGCCCGCGCACCACGTGCGTGATGCCTTGTGCGGCGTCGTCAACCACCACCGCCAGTTGGTAGGCCCACAGGCCGTCGGCGCGCTGGAGCACAAAGTCGCCCACTTCAGCGGCGACGTTTTGCGTCTGTGGCCCGAGGCGGCGGTCGGTCCACGCCACCATGGCCGTGGCCGGATCCACCTGCAAGCGCCAGGCGCGTGCCGGTTTGCCGCGCAGGCCTGCGTTTTCTGGCCGGCAGGTGCCCGGGTAGACGGCCGCTTGGTGGCGCGCGCGCGGCGCGCCCCGAGCGGGCTGCGCGGCCTCAATCTGTTGGCGCGAACAGCCGCAGGGGTAGGCCTGGCCGCTGGCCACCAGTTGTTGCAAGGCGCACCGGTAGTGCGCGTTGCGTTGCGACTGCCAACACACCGGCTCATCGCTGTGCAGGCCGCAGGCGGCGAGCTGTTGCACTATCAAACGGTCGACACCGGGTACGCAGCGCGGATGGTCGATGTCTTCAATGCGTACCAGCCAGATGCCGCCCTGGGCGCGCGCGTCGAGCCAGCTCGCCAGCGCCGCCAGCAGCGAGCCGGCGTGCAGCGCACCGGTGGGCGAGGGGGCGAAGCGGCCGCGGTAGCCGGCCTGGGTCATGGCTGCCTAGCCTGCCGTTTCTCAGCCCTGCGCCCGCGCGAGTTCGTGGCCGGAGATGAAGGCGTCTTCGACCCGGTGGCCCAGGCACCAGTCGCCGCACAAACCCAGACCGAGCTCCGAGTCGAACAAAAAGGGTTGGCCCAGTGGCAACTGAGTTTGTGCAAAGCGCCAGCGGTGTACCTGCGCGTAGCCCGGGTTGGCGTGCATGCCGGTGACTTCGGCAAAGGCTTTTTGCAGCTTGGCTTTGACGCGTTCGGCGTCGTCTTCCAGGTGTTCGGCCGACCAGGCGGGGTTGGCCTGTACGGTCCAGCGTTCGGTCGACTCGCGGCCGGGTTTGCTGTTTTCGCGTGCCAGCCAAGAGATGCGGTGGTGCGTGCTGCGTGCGGCGTTCCAGTGTGGCCCCAGGTGCGGCAGACCGGGCTGCATGGCGTTGGGGTAAGCCAGTAGCAGCGTCCAGCAAGGCGCCACCTGCACCGCCGTCAGGCGCTGGCGCAGCGCGGGCGCCAGGCCCGAGGCCAGCAACAGATCATTCGCCTGAATGTGCGGCAGCGCCAGCAGCACACGGTCAAAACCGCTCAGCAGCGCTTGGCCGCCCTGTGCGTCTTCGCTGCGCAACTGCCACTGCGCCGCGTGGCCTGGGTCGCGTTCGATGTGGGTGACTCGGGTTTGCAAGCGGGTTTTGGCCGCAAGATTGCCGTTCAGTTCGGGCTCGAGCAGCGGCTGCGCCCAGTAGGTCACCAGCGCGTTCATGCCGGGTTTGGCCACGTAATGGGGCTCGGTGGGGGGTGGGGCGCTGGCATGCACGCGGCCGTGTTCGTCGAGCACGCGCACCGAGCTGGCGCTCCAGGGGCGCACCAGCTCTTGTGCGCTTTGCAATGCCTGCTTGAAACGCTCGTCGCGCGCGGTGAAGTACTGGGCGCCATGATCAAAGCCCCCAAATTCGGTCTGGCGGGTGGCCATGCGGCCACCAAAACCAGCGCTTTTCTCCAGCAACGTGACGCGGTGGCCTGCTTGAACCAAGGTGCGGGCGCAAGCCACGCCGGCCATGCCCGCGCCGACCACGGCGAAGTGCCAGCGCGTGGCAGCAGGTGTTGCGGACCAGTCGCTGGACGGTGCGCCCTGGGCTGGCGGCGTTTCGGTGCGGGTGTGTTGGCCTGGGTTCATGACTTGGAGTGGGGTCGGAGGGTGGGTTTTTGCGCTCGTCGGATGACTGTAGCAGCCGGTGCGCCCGGGTCTGCCATATTTTGCTCCGCCGCACTGACTTTTGGCTGCTCGCCAGGAGCTGATCGATGGCTGGCACGCTCTATGGGTTCGACCCGGTGCAGTCTTGAAGTCCGTTCGGGCCGAGCCTGTTCAAGCCCTTCGACCGGCTCAGGGCGAACGGTTGAGACTTCGCCGGGCCGGATCCATCGCAGGGTTGCGCCCGGGCGGGCCTGTTCTGTGCGCCCGTTGAACCTTCATCGGATCGCAGCCAGCGTCATGGATGTATTCGTTGCGCTGCGTCAACCGGGTGCCGGGGGTGTTGGCGTCGGCTGCCAAGGGCTCTTTGTAAACGCACTCGACAAGCAAAGTCCGAGAAGCTCTTAGAATCAGCCGGTCATTACAACCCAGCGAAATGCTGCTTTCTATGAAGCGATTGATCGCTGCGCTGGCTGGGCTTGCCCTGTTGGGCGCTTGCAGCGTGACCCCGCCACCGGCTCTTGCACCGCCGGATTTGCCTGCCGCCTGGTACGCACCGCCGCTGCCGCACCAGGGCAGCACGGCGCAACTGGCTGCCTGGTGGAGCCACATCGATGACCCGGTGCTGTCTGACTGGCTGGCGCGCGCGCAGGCACAAAGCCCCAGCGTGGCGGCCGCGCGGGCGCAGGTCTTTGCGGCCCGCACCCAGCGCCTGGGCGTGCAGGTGCAGACCGGCCCGCAGGCGGCGCTGGCGCTCGGGCTGAGCCGCGCACAGAATGAAGCCAGGCAGCCGGCTGCCAGCTTGGTGGGTGCGGGCTTGCAGGTGTCGTGGGTCATCGACCTCTGGGGCGGCAAGCAGGCCCAGCGCGAGCGCGCTGTGGCCCAGCAAGAAGCTGCCCACGCCAACTGGCACCAGGCCCGGGTGCTGGTGGCGGCCGAACTGGCGCAACTGTATTTTGCCCAGCGCATGTGCCGCGAGCAATTGGCGCTGGCCGCGCACGAGCGCGATTCGCGCGCGCTGACCGAGCGCAGCAGCGACCTGAGCGCGCGCGCCGGTCTGAGCTCGGCAGCGACCAGCGCGCTCGAGCGCGCGGCCAGCGCGCACAGCGCGGTGCGCTGGGCGCAGCAGGCCGAGCAGTGCGAGCGTCAGATCAAATCCTTGGTCGCACTCACCGGCGTGCCCGAGCCGCAGTTGCGCCGCCAACTCCAGACCGCTCCCGAGCTGCAAGAGCTGCTGGCGTCAGACCGCCTGGAGCACTTGCTGGCGGTGCAAGCGGTGCCAGCCGATGTGATTCGCCAACGTCCCGACGTCTACCGAGCGCAGCACGAGCTGCTGGCCGCCGGGGCCGCCGTCGGCGTGGCGCGCGCGCTTTTGAAGCCAAATCTGTCATTTTCCGGCCAACTGCTGCGCAATCACCGCTCGAGCGCAGGATTGGAGCAGAGCTTTAACACCTGGGCCATTGGCCCTTTGTCGCTGAGCCTGCCCTTGATCGGGCGCGAGGCGTTGCACGCCGGCACCGACAGCGCGCAGGCTCAGTACCAGGCGGCGGCGCTGACGTATGCAGCCACGCTGCGTCAGGCGGTGGCTGAGGTGGAACAGTCTTTGCTGGCGCTGGCCAGTTTGCGTGAGCGCGGCGCCGCCAACGCCCGTGCGCTGGCGGCTTACAACGAAGCGCTGCACGCGGCCCAAGCGCGCTGGCGCGCTGGCCTGGCCAACCTGGCTGAGCTGGAGCAGGCGCGCCGCCTGCAACTGAGTGCCCACAGCAGCGTGCTGGCGCTGCAACAAGAACGCATCAACGCCTGGATCGATCTCTACGTCGCCCTGGGTGGCGGTTTCGATCCTTCGGAAAGTCCCATCGCCCCGACCTCATGAACCTCGAAGCTGCACACAAACCCCCGCGCAAGCGCTGGCTCTGGGTGGTCGGCGCGCTGGCCGCGCTGCTGCTGTTGCTGCTCTGGCTGATCGTTCAACGGCCGAGCGCGCAGGTGCAGGTCAGCGCAGACGCGCCAGCCCAAGTCCCGGTGGCCCTGACGGTGACGGTTGCCCGGCCGCACAGCGTCTTGCTGCCGATTCGCTTGCAGGCCAACGGCAACATCAGCGCCTGGCAAGAAGCCAGCGTGGGCGCCGAGGTCGGGGGTTTGCAACTGACGGCGGTCAAGGCCAACGTGGGCGACGTGGTGCAAAAAGGCCAGGTGTTGGCCACATTGGCCAGTGAGACCTTGCGCGCGGAGGTCTTGCAACACCGTGCCCGGCTGTTGCAGGCCCAGGCCCAGTACGAAAACGCCCAGGCCGACGCGGCGCGCGCGCGCTCGATCCAGGACAGCGGGGCCTTGTCGGACTCCCAGGAGGCGCAGTTTTTTCTGCAGGAAAAGCTGGCCCACGCGCAGCGTGAACTGGCGCAGGCTGCTTTGAGCACGGCCGAGCTGCGGCTGACGCAAACCCAGGTGCGGGCGCCGGACGGCGGCGTGATTGCGGCGCGCAGCGCCAGCGTGGGCGCAGTGGTCGGCAGCGGGCAGGAGCTGTTTCGTTTGCTGCGTCAAAGCCGCATGGAGTGGCGCGCCGAGCTCACTGCGGCTGAAATGGCCCGCATCCGCCTGGGCCAGCAGGTCTTGCTGACCTTGCCGACCGGGCTCGAGATCAGTGGATCGGTGCGCGCCATCGCCCCTGCAGCCGACCCGCAAACGCGCAACATTCTGGTCTTCGTCGACTTGCCCCGGCATGCCCAGCTCAAGGCCGGCACCTTTGCACGCGGCTGGTTTGAGATCGGTCAGAGCCAGGCGCTGACGGTGCCCAGCGAAGCCGTCGTGCTGCGCGACGGCCACAGCCATGTGTTCGTGCTCGACGCGCAAAACCAGGTCAGCCAGCGCAAGGTGCAGACGGGCCGGCGCGTCGGCGAGCAGATTGAATTGCTGGCGGGTTTGCAGCCCGACGAGACGGTGGCGGTGCGCGGGGCCGGTTTTCTGAACCCGTCCGACCGGGTTCGGGTGGTGGCGCAGTGAGGACCACCGAATGATGAACGTTTCCGCCTGGTCGATCCGCAACCCGATTGCGGCTGCGATGCTGTTCTTCTTGCTCATGCTGGCCGGGCTGTACTCGTTCCAGCAGATGAAGGTGCAGAACTTCCCCGATCTGGATGTGCCCAACATCACCGTGGTGGCCACCTTGCCAGGGGCGTCGCCCAATCAGCTCGAAAACGACGTCGCGCGCGTGCTCGAAAACAGCATGGCTGCGCTGCAAGGCATCCGCAATATCTACACCCAGGTGCAAGACGGCGTGGTTTCTATCACGGCCGAATTCCGGCTGGAACGAGACAGCCAGGAAGCGCTGGACGACGTGCGTTCGGCGGTGGCCAAAGTGCGCGGCGACCTGCCCAGCGATCTGCAAGAGCCGATCATCAACAAGGTCGATCTGGCCGGCATGCCGGTGCTGGCCTACGCCGTCGCGTCCGACACCTTGGATGCCGAGGCGCTGTCTTGGTTTATCGACAATGACATCGAGCGCTTGCTGATGACGGTACGCGGCGTCGGCGCGATCAACCGCGTCGGTGGCGTCGAGCGTCAGGTGCAGGTGCAGCTCGATCCGCTCAAGTTGCAGGCGCTGGGCGTCACGGCAGCCGACATTTCACGCCAGTTGGCGCGGGTGCAAATCGAGCGTGCGGGTGGTCGCGCCGACCTGGGCGGCAGCCAGCAGCCGCTGCGCACCGTCGCCAGCCTGCAGTCGGCGCAGGAGCTGGCCGGGCTCGAGCTGGCGCTGCCCGATGGGCGCAACATCCGGCTCGATCAGATCGCCCGGGTCGTCGACACGGTGGCCGAGCCGACGGCGGCGGCGTTTCTCAACGGCCAGCCGGTGGTGGGCTTCGAGGTGGTGCGCAGTCGCGGCGCCAGCGAAGTGGAAGTGGGCGCCGGCGTGCGCGCCAAGCTGAGCCAATTGCAGCTCGACCGGCCCGACCTGCACATCACCGAGTCGTTCGACTTCGTCACCCCGGTGCAGGAAGAGTTCGACGGATCCATGCTGCTGTTCTACGAAGGGGCGCTGCTGGCGGTGTTGGTGATCTGGCTGTTTCTGCGCGACTGGCGCGCCACCGTGGTGGCGGCGATCGCGCTGCCGCTGTCGGCCATTGCGGCCTTCATTGGCATGCATTACCTGGGCTTTAGCATCAACGTGGTGACCATGCTGGCCATGTCGCTGGTGATTGGGGTGCTGGTCGACGACGCCATCGTCGAGGTGGAAAACATCGTGCGCCACATGCGAATGGGCAAGACGCCGTACCGCGCGGCGATGGAGGCGGCAGACGAAATCGGGCTGGCGGTCATTGCCACCACCTTCACCTTGATTGCGGTGTTTCTGCCCACCGCCTTCATGTCGGGCATACCGGGCAAATTTTTCCAGCAATTCGGCTGGACCGCCGCGCTGGCGGTGTTTGCCTCGCTGGTGGTGGCACGCGCGCTCACGCCCATGATGGCGGCCTATATGCTGCGGCCGTTCGTGCAAACCGCTGCGCGCCCGCTCTGGGCGCGCAAAAGCGTGCTGCGCGAGCGCGTCTGGCTCTGGCTGAACCCGCAGCAAGAGCCCCGGTGGCTAGACAGCTACCAGCTCTGGGCCGCCTGGTGCATCCGGCACCGCTGGGTCACCATGATCAGCGCCGGGGCATTTTTCATTGCTTCGGTCATGCTCATTCCGCTGCTGCCGCAGGGTTTTATTCCACCTGATGACAACTCGCAAACGCAGATTTTCATCGAGCTGCCGCCGGGGGCGACGCTGGCGCAAACGGTGCA
>BBPE01000354.1_pt5 | contig 22744 bp, 19 predicted proteins | sample 1344301 | NCBI WGS metagenome assembly BBPE01 (sample SAMD00019089, study PRJDB2971) | groundwater metagenome | isolation source: The Cedars highly-alkaline
CAGCCGTGAGACTTGCACGTCCAGGCTGCGGTCGAAGGGTTCGAACTCGCGCCCGCGCGCCAATTGCGCCAGCTTCTCGCGCGACAGCGGCTGGCGTGGGTGCCGCACCAGCGCCTTGAGCATGGCAAATTCACCGGTGGTCAAAGACAGGTCGACGCCGTCTTTGCGCAGCGTGCGCAGACCCAGGTCGAATTCGAACGGGCCGAATTTCACCAGCTCCTGATCCTGTGAGGGTGCACCGGGCACCTCGATCGGTGGACGACGGCGCAGCACGGCATGAATGCGGGCCAGCAATTCGCGTGGGTTGAAGGGCTTGCCCAGGTAGTCGTCGGCACCGACTTCCAGGCCAACGATGCGGTCCACGTCCTCACTTTTGGCGGTCAGCATGATGATGGGTGTGCGGTCGCCGTTGGCGCGCAGGCGGCGGCAGATCGACAGACCGTCCTCGCCAGGCATCATCAGATCGAGCACGATCAGATCGACCGCATCGCGCTGCAGCACCCGGTTGAGCGCCTTGCCGTCTTCGGCCAGGATGATTTCGAAGCCTTCTTGCACCAAGTAGCGGCGCAGCAGGTCGCGGATTCGGACGTCGTCGTCCAGCACCAAAATTTTGTTCGGGCGGGCATCGGTTTGTGGCATGGGAACAACTCCGGGTAGATGTAACAGTGGCCATTGTGGCGCCTTCAACTGCTTGACAGGGCAGCATTTTCGTCATCTTGACAGGCTGTTACGGATGTTTCCTGCGCCGTCCTCGTGGATCCTCGGGCTGCGCACACAATTAGCCCGATGCAAGGGAGAGCATGATGAACGCGTACTGGTCGGGCGGGGTTTTGTTGCTGATGCTGGGGCCGTCGTTGGCGGCTGCGCAGAGCGCTCAGGCGCAGGCCGATCTGGGCTTGGTCAAGGTGTTGCCGATTGCGATGGCCGACGAGACCGAGCGGTCGCGCGAACTGCTCTCGCTGCGCGATCTGCTGCGCCAGGCGCCCAACGAAGTGCAAGAGCCCCGCCAGCCGCACCGGCTCAGTCCCGCCGAGTTGCACAACCTGCGTGAACAGTTGCGCCATCATTCCCGCCAGCAAGTGGGGCACGACAAGCCATGAGCCGGACGACAGCCTTGTTCATGTGGTCGCGTGCGGCGCGCTATTCGGTGGCGCTGCTGGCGCTGTCGTCGCTGGTGGCTACAGGTGTCTGGGCCCAGCCGTCTGTCATGCCGACCGCTTCGGTCAACGTGGTGCACTTGAGCGCCAGCGGTTTGATGCAGGTGCCGCAGGACTGGTTGAGCATCAGCTTGAGCAGCACCAAAGAAGGGCCGGACGCGGTGCTGCTACAGCAGCAACTCAAACGGGCGTTGGACGCCGCGCTGGGCGTCGCGCGCGCGGCTGCACAGCCGCAACAACTCAATGTGCACAGCGGCCGCTTCAGCCTGTACCCGCGCTACGGTGGCAGGGGCCGCATTGCCGGTTGGCAAGGCACGGTGGAGTTGGTGCTCGAAGGACGCGATTTCTTGCGCATCAGCCAGACGGCAGGCCAGATCGAAACCCTGACGGTCAGTCAGGTGGTTTTTAGCTTGTCGCCGCGGGCGCAGCACAAAATCGAAGCCCAGGTGCAGGCGCTGGCGATCGAGCGCTTCCAGCGCCGTGCGACCGAGGTGGCGCGTGCCTTTGGCTTTGAACGCTTCACGCTGCAAGAAGTCTCGATCAGCAGCGCCGGCCAGGACGTGCCTGCGGTGCAGCCGCGCCTGCTGGCCATGCAGGCGCAGGCCGCCGTGGCAGAAGAAGCAGCGTTGCCGGTGCAGGCCGGCCAGAGCTTGGTGACGGTGACGGTTTCGGGTTCGATTCAATTGCGCTGAGCGCGCGCGTGTTTTTTTTCGATCCCCTTGGCGTTTTCACCAGCCGGTGGGAGTGACTACTGCCCAGCGGCCGCCAGCGCGGTCATGTTGAGCACCCGGCGCACCGTGGCTGCCGGGGTCAGGATGTAGGCGCGGGCGGCTGCACCCAGCAGCATCGGCCCGACTGTGACGCCGCCGCTGGTGGTGGTCTTGAGCACGTTGTAGAGAATGTTGGCCGCGTCCAGGTTGGGGCAGATCAGTAAATTGGCCGCGCCCGACAGGGTGCTTTCGCTCAGGTAGCTGAGCCGAATCTCCTCTTGCAGCGCGGCGTCGCCGTGCAGTTCACCGTCGCACTCGATCTCGGGGTGCTGGGCGCGGAACAAATCGCGCGCCGCCCGCATTTTGAGCGCCGACGCGCGCTTGGACGAGCCGAAGCTGGAGTGCGACAAAAACGCCACTTTGGGCGACAGGCCAAAACGCTGCACCTGCTGCGCCGCCATCGAGGCGATTTCGGCCAACTGTTCGGCGTTCGGGTCTTCGTTGACGTAGGTGTCGGCAATGAACAGTGTGCCCTGGCTGGTCATGATGGCGTTGAGGGCGGCGTAGTTGCTGACCCCGGGTTGCTTGCCCAGGATGCTGTCAATGCGCTCCAGGTGCGTCATGTAGCTGCCGACCAGGCCGCAGATCATTGCATCGGCCTCGCCCAGCGAGACCATCAGCGAGCCGATGATGGTGTTGGAGCGCCGCACCGCCGCTTTGGCGACTTCGGGTGTGGCGCCCTGACGGCACAGCAGCCGGTGATAGTGCTCCCAATACTGACGAAAGCGGGGGTCGTCCTCAGGGTTGACGTTTTGCACATCCAGGCCCAGGCGCAGGCGCAGGCCGGCTTTTTCTATGCGGGCCGCAATCACCGCCGGTCGCCCGATCAAAATGGGTTGCGCCAGTTGTTCATCGATCGCCATTTGCGCCGCGCGCAGCGCGCGTTCGTCTTCGCCGTCGGCAAAGGCCACGCGCTTGGAGCCCATGGGTGCGGCCTTGGCGGCATGAAAGATCGGCTGCATCAGAATGCCGGTCTGGTAGACAAAGCGCGCCAGACTCTGCCGGTAGGCGTCCAGGTCGGCAATCGGGCGCGTGGCCACGCCCGATTCGGCCGCCGCCTGCGCCACAGCCGGCGCGATGCGCAAAATCAGGCGCGAGTCGAACGGTTTGGGAATCAGGTATTCCGGGCCGAAACTCAAGTCTTGTCCGGCGTAGGCGCTGGCTACTTCGTCGCTGGTTTCGCTCTTGGCCAGTTCGGCAATCTGACGCACGCAGGCCAGCTTCATGGCGGCGGTGATTTTGCTGGCGCCGCAGTCGAGCGCGCCGCGGAAAATGTAGGGAAAGCACAGGACGTTGTTGACCTGGTTCGGGTAGTCGCTGCGTCCGGTGGCGATGATGCAGTCGGGCCGCACGGCCTTGGCCAATTCCGGGCGGATTTCCGGCTCGGGGTTGGCCAGCGCCAATATGAGGGGGCGCTCGGCCATGGTCTTGAGCATTTCCGCGCTCAGCACGCCGGGCGCCGAGCAGCCCAAAAAGACGTCGGCACCAGCTACCGCATCGGCCAGCGTGCGCCGGCTGGTGCGCTGGGCATAAGGCGCTTTCGATGCATCAAAGCCGCCCGGTCTGCCCTCGTAGACCACGCCCTTGGAGTCGCAGACAACAATGTTGCTGCGCGCCACACCAAGATCAACCATCAAGTCCAGGCAGGCCAGCGCGGCCGCACCCGCGCCCGAGACCGCCAGTTTGACCGCAGCGATGGGCTTGCCGACCAGTTCCAGGCCGTTGAGCAAGGCGGCCGCCGAGATGATGGCGGTGCCGTGTTGGTCGTCGTGAAAGACCGGAATGCCCATGCGCTGGCTCAGCTTTTCCTCGATGTAGAAACACTCGGGCGCCTTGATGTCCTCCAGATTGATGCCGCCCAGCGTGGGTTCGAGCGCGGCAATGATCTCGACCAGTTTGTCTGGGTCTTTTTCGTTGATTTCGATATCGAATACGTCGATGCCGGCAAACTTCTTGAACAAACAGCCCTTGCCCTCCATCACCGGCTTGCTCGCCAGCGGCCCGATGTCACCCAGGCCCAGCACGGCGGTGCCGTTGGTTACCACGCCGACCAGGTTGGCGCGCGCGGTGTAGTCGGCCGCCAGCGCCGGGTCGGCCTCGATGGCCAGACAAGGGTAAGCCACCCCGGGCGAGTAGGCCAGCGAGAGATCGCGCTGGTTCGACAGTGGCTTGGTCGGGTTGATTGAAATTTTGCCCCGGGTCGGCCAGCGGTGGTAGTCCAGTGCGGCGTCGCGCAGGGCTTGTTCGGCAGGTGTCATATCGGTCTCATGAAAGCAGTCTTGGCCTGAGTGCGGCAGCAGCGCCGCCTTGCAGCGCCGGTGCTGGCGGCGGCCTCAGCGCGAGCGCTGTCCTTCGGTCAGGGTATCGAGCTGGAAACGCCCGCTTCTGTCCCACAGCCAGGTGTCGGTGTAGGTGACGCCGCCGATCAGCACCGGGGCCGGAAACGGCGCAGCGGCGCGCACCGTGCGTTCGATTTCTCGCATCACATGGGGCACGTGATCGGGTGCGCGCATCCAGTAGAGCTGGCGCACGTTGCCTCGCGCGTCGATGTCGATCTGCAACACCCCGACCGCTTTCACCAGCGGCGGCAAGCGGCCCTGAAAGATGCGTTCCTGGTTGTGCTGGTAGATGTGGCGCGCGCCGTCCCGGCGGTACTCTCTGGCTGTCGTGGCCTTCGAGATCAAGGTGGGCGCAGGCAAGACGGCCGCAGGTGCCGCCGGAATGGGGGGCGGCGCGACCGGCGCAGGAGGTGGCGGCGGTGGCGGTGGCGCTGGCGGCGTCGCGCACGCGGCCAGCAGGATTGCGCCAGCAGCAGCCAGCAACAGCCGACCCGTGCGTGCATAGCTTGGATGCGGCGCAACGCCGCCTGTGGCGGGCCGGGGTGTGGGGCTGGTGGTTTTCATGGCGGCGTTTTGGAGGTCGACAGGAGCTTGCCAGCGCCAACAGCGCCTTGGTGGTTGAATCAGTACAGTCTGATGCGGCCATCAGCTTAACACGGGCTCGATGAGGCGGGAACGCTTGCGAACAATTGAAAGGGACGCGCTGCTGGCGGGCCGATCGCTTGAGATCGAGCACAATGGCGCACGACACACACGCTGCTGTAGAAAATGCCCATACGCGCACGCCAATTTGATCTGATCGCATTCGACTGGGACGGTACCCTGTTCGACTCTACCGCGCTGATCGCGCGCTGTATTCAGGCTGCGGTGGCAGACGTGGGGGGCACGGTGCCCAGCCAGAGCCAGGCCAGCTACGTGATCGGCATGGGCCTGATGCAGGCGCTGGCGCACGCCGCCCCGGATGTCGCGCCCGATCGATTGCCCTTGTTGGGCGAGCGCTACCGCCACCACTATCTGGCGCAGCAGCACGATCTGGCCCTGTTCGATGGCGTTTTGCCGCTGCTGGCCGAGCTCAAGGAGCGCCAGCACCGGCTGGTGGTTGCGACCGGCAAAAGCCGTCACGGGCTCGATCTGGCCTTGCGCGCTGTGGCCTTGCAAGGCATGTTCGACGGCTCGCGCACCGCCGATGAGACCGCCGCAAAGCCCAATCCGCTGATGCTGCACGAGCTGATGCGCGAATTTGGCGTCGAACCCGAACGCACTTTGATGATAGGCGACACCACGCACGACCTGGCGATGGCCCGCAACGCCGGTTGCGCCAGCGTCGGTGTCAGCTACGGCGCCCACGACCCGGCTGATTTTGCCGCTCTGGGGCCGCTTCAGGTGCTGCATTCGGTGCGCGAACTGCACCATTGGCTCAGCACCCATGCCTGAGGGCTGCGCCAAGGACGAAGTCATTGCCTGGCTGCTCTGGTACAACAGCACCCGAATGCACTCGACGCTGGCCTATGCCCGGTACTCGCGCCAGTAACCCACAGACCTGTGCATACAAGCCCGGTGCTGCCCAACCTATCGCGCAACCGGGCCAAGCCGTCCGAGAAAAATCATGCTGCCGGAGTACGACCGGGGTGTGCTGACAGGCACAATACCCGTTTCAAGCCGTTGCGCTCTAAATTTCAAGCACCATGAACAACGACCAAGTGGCATTGCCCGCCAGCCCAGAGCCCGAACGCAACTGGGAGCGCTCCACACTGGAAAAAATTCTGCTTGCCACCATCAAGGAACAGCAGACGGCGCGGCGTTGGAAAATTTTCATGCGCCTGCTCTGGCTGGCGCTTGTTCTGACGGTGCTTGCGCTGCTGTACAGCGCTGGCCGAGTCAGCCCCGCCATCGCCGCGCCACACACCGCGCTGATAGAAATCCGGGGTGAAATTGTCGCTGGCGCCGAAGCCAGCGCGGCCAATGTGGTGGCTTCCTTGCACGCCGCGTTTGAAGATGAAGGCGCGCAAGCCATCGTGCTGCTGATCGATTCGCCCGGCGGCAGCCCGGTGCAGGCTGGCATCATCAACGACGAAATCACCCGCCTCAAGGCCTTGCACAGGAAACGGGTCTACGCTGTGGTGGAGGAGACGTGTGCCTCGGCGGCTTACTACGTGGCGGCCGCCGCCGATAAGATTTTTGTCGACAAGGCCAGTTTGATTGGCAGCATCGGCGTCATGATGGGCAGCTTTGGCTTTACCGGTCTGATGGAGAAAATGGGCGTCGAGCGCCGCCTGATGCTGGCGGGTGAAAACAAAGCGCTGCTCGACCCCTTCAGCCCGCAGGACGAGGTGCAACGCGCCTACATCCAGGCCTTGTTGAGCGAAATCCACCAGCAGTTCATCGAAGTGGTCAAGGCCGGCCGGGGTGATCGCTTGCAGGTCGGACCAGAGACTTTCAGTGGCCTGGTCTGGAGTGGGCAGCAGGCAGTCGAACTCGGACTGGCCGACGGACTGGGCAACCTCGACTACGTCGCGCGCGAAGTCATCAAGGCTGAGAAGATCGTCGACTACACACAACGCCAAAACATCGGCTTGCGCCTGGTCGAGCGTTTGGGCGTCAGCCTCGGTGAGGGCTTGTTCCTGGCGGCGCGTGCGGCCGGCGCCGAACTCAAATAAGCAGCCGCCCGGACCGGTTTGCCCCGGTGGCCGTTCGGGTTGCGGCAGTGCCGGCGCCGGCCGTCGGCACGGCATGCGCGCCAGCGTTTGCTGCGCCTGCCAGCCCAGCAGACGCCGGGCCAGCGCTGGATCAGCCCCGCACTGCGCCGCATGTTGCACCTGGACGCAGTCGCGCACGCCGGTGCGCCAGGCTGTATCGGCGCACCGCGAGCGCGCTCAAGCAGACTGCTGGCGCCGCCGATGGGGGGTGTGAAAGTACCTGAGCGGCTGCGTCACGTTCTCGCCCGCCGCCTTGTCGCCGGCAAGAGGCACCCCGCGATGCGGGGGCTTGCCTGCTTCGGCAGAGGGGCTTAGAGCACTTCGCTGGCGAAGTCGGCCAGCCGCGAGCGTTCGCCGCGCGCCAACGTGATGTGGCCGCCATGGGGCCAGCCCTTGAAGCGGTCGACCGCAAAAGTCAGGCCGCTGGAGCCTTCGGTGAGGTAGGGCGTGTCGATCTGCGCCAGGTTGCCCATGCAGATGATCTTGGTGCCCGGGCCGGCGCGCGTGATCAGGGTTTTCATTTGCTTGGGCGTGAGGTTTTGCGCCTCGTCGATAATGACGAACTTGTTCATGAACGTTCGTCCGCGCATGAAGTTCATGCTTTTGATCTTGATGCGGCTGCGGATGAGTTCGTTGGTGGCGGCGCGGCCCCACTCGCCCGCGTTGCCGCCGTCACCCCTGGCAAGAAACTCCAGGTTGTCGTCCAGCGCGCCCATCCAGGGCCCCATTTTTTCTTCTTCAGTGCCGGGCAAAAAGCCTATGTCTTCGCCCACGCTGACGGTGGCGCGGGTCATGATGATTTCGGTGTAGCGCCGTTCGTCGAGCACTTGCGTCAGGCCGCTGGCCAGCGCCATCAGCGTTTTTCCGGTACCAGCGGTTCCCGCTAGGGTGACGAAGTCGACCTCGGGGTCCATCAGCAGGTTGAGCGCGAAATTCTGCTCGCGGTTGCGGCTACTCACACCCCAGACCGCATGCTTGAGGTGCGTGTAGTCCTTGAGTGTCTTCAGCACGGCTGTCTTGTCACGGATTTCGGTCACCCGTGCGTACAGTGGCGGCTCACCCGGCGCTTCGAAATAGACAAACTGGTTGATGTAGAACTGCCCCACGGTTGGGCCGCTGACGCGGTAGAAGGTGTGGCTGCCGCTTTGCCAGCTCTCGATCGACTTGCTCTGGCGGCTCCAGAAGTCTGGCGGCAGCGCCAGCGCGCCGGCGTACAGCAACTCGCCGTCGTCGAGCGTCTTGTCGTTCTGATAGTCCTCGGCCGCCAGCCCGAGCGCGCGCGCCTTGACGCGCATGTTGATGTCCTTCGACACCAGAATCACTTCGCGCTGCGCGTGCTGGTTGCGCAGCGCTTGCACCACAGCCAGAATCTGGTTGTCGGCCTTGCCCTGCGGCAGGCTGGAGGGCAGTTGGGCGTCAAGTGGTTCGGTCTGGAAAAACAACAGGCCGCGTGCGCTGCTGTGGCCGGTGGCCGAGAGCTTCAAGCCGCGGTTCATGTCGCCGCCGTGCTGTGCTGCCAGCGCGTCTAGCATGCGGCTGGTCTGGCGTCCGTTGCGCGCCACCTCGGTCATGCCTTTTTTGTGCCCGTCTAGCTCCTCCAGCACGATCATGGGCAAAAAGATGTTGTGTTCCTCGAAGCGAAACAGGCTGCTTGGGTCGTGCAGCAGCACGTTGGTGTCGAGCACGAACAGGCGCGGCATGCCCCCGGGGGCTGACTTGACGCGGCCGTTGCTGCGTGCCGTCGACGGCTTGACCCCATTGCTGCGGGGCTCGACTGGCGGCGAATCGATCGCGCGTGCTTCCACAGGCGCAGGCGCTGCCGCTGGCTCGGCCGCTTCGGCCCTGGCTTGGCTGAGCCGCGGTTTGCGCGCCCGCGCACGGGTGTTCGGCGTCGTCGGCGCGGCAGCGGCACTGGCAGGCGCAGCGGCCGGCAAGGGCTTCGGGGGCGGCTCCAGTTCGGCTGCCACGTCAGCCGCGATCAACTGCAATGTGTAAGCCTGCGGGGCCAGTGTGGCAGCGCGTTTGGTGGGGGCGGGCGGCAGTGGCATGGATGGAGGTGGATGTGGAGGTGATTCAGTGCAGGTCAAAAAAACAAAAAGCCGCCGGGATATCCGGGCGGCTTTTTGGGCTGCAGGGTGCGATAAGGGCGGCTTGGGCAGAAAGAAGTCCCCATGTCATGAAATCATTATGCATGAGTCATATGACGGCCTGCAGCGTCCATGCCAAGTTGCTTGGCCGCAGGAAGCGTGGGCTTGATCAGGCGGCTTTTTTCAGGGCTTTGACGGCCTTGAGCACTTCTTCCACGTGGCCGGGCACTTTCAGGCCGCGCCACTCCTGCTTGAGAAAACCGTCGGGGCCGATCAGGAAGGTGCTGCGTTCAATGCCCTTGACTTTTTTGCCGTACATGATTTTGTTTTTGACCACACCGAACATGTGACACATTTTTTCTTCCGTGTCGGCGATCAGTTCGAATGGCAGTTCGAGCTTGGTCTTGAAGTCGTCGTGCGACTTCATGTTGTCGCGCGAAACACCAAACACCAGCGCGCCTGCCTTGGCAAAATCCTTGTACTTGTCGCGAAATTGCATCGCCTCGGTGGTGCAGCCAGGCGTGTTGTCCTTGGGGTAGAAATACAAGACCAAGGTTTGTCCCAGGTGAGACTGGTGGCTGACCTTGACGCCACCGGTGGCCAGCGAATCGAATTCTGGAATGGGTTTGTTGACAACGACGGCCATATTGGATAGACACCTGACATGAGTGGGTGGTGATTTGCTGGTCTGCTCAAAGCGCCGGGCACTGCGGGTGCGGCGGCCTTGATGGCAGTTCGAGAGCAGTCCTGCCAGGAAGCAAACCAGCATTTTACTCTTGCTGAGCTGATACCAGACGCTGACCTCAGCCATGCGCGCGTGCTGCGCGCAACGCCCGGGGGATCGCGCGCAGCAGGTTTTCGCGCTCGGGTTTAGCTTTCCAGCAGCAGCGCGGCCACCACCCGGCGCCCTTCGGCGGCCAAGATGTTGTAGGTGCGGCAGGCGGCCCGGGTGTCCATGGTTTCAACCCCGATGCGCTGCTGCAGCAGGTTTTGCAGCAGCGCCGGGTGCGCAAAGCGCAGCCTCGTCCCGCTGCCAAACAGCAGCAGCTCCGGCGCTTGCGGCAAGTGCTCCAGCAGCTGCTCGAAATCAGTGGGTTGCAACGTGTCGAAACGCTGGCACGACCAGGGCCGGCGTTGTCCGCTCCAGCTCAGCACCAGGCTGTGGGCATGGCGCTCGCCGTCGACGGCAATCCAGTTTTCGCCGTAGGCGGTGATCGACTGAAGGGTGGTTTTGTCGGCGTGCAGTTTCATGGGGTGAGAGGGCGGGGGCGGCTCCGATCTTGTGGTCAAATTGCGGGTTTTACCCTGCTTTGAGCCGCTAATGTAGCGTTTGCCCCGCGCGGTTGACGCGCCCGCATGGCCTGACCTTTGAATCCCCTCGGGAGGTGCTTTGAAAACCATCCAGAAATCGGCCAAACTGGCCCAGGTGTGCTATGACATCCGCGGTCCGATCATGGACGCAGCGCGCCAACTGGAGGAAGAGGGCCACAAGGTCATCAAGCTCAACATCGGCAACATGGCGCCGTTTGGTTTTGACGCGCCCGAGGAAATTCAGCAGGACATGATCCGCAACCTGCCCAATTCGGCCGGTTACTCGGACAGCAAGGGCATCTTTGCCGCGCGCAAGGCGGTCATGCACTACACCCAGCAGCAAGGCGTCAAGGGCGTGGCGCTGGAAGATATTTACCTGGGCAACGGTGCCAGCGAGTTGATCGTGATGGCGGTCAATGCCTTGCTCAACGCCGGCGACGAAATGCTGATGCCAGCGCCCGACTATCCCTTGTGGACGGCGGCAGTGAGTCTGTCCGGCGGCACACCGGTGCACTACCGCTGCGACGAGGCCAACGGCTGGCTGCCCGACCTGGACGACATGGCCGCCAAAATCAGGCCCGCCACCAAGGGCATTGTGCTCATCAACCCGAACAACCCGACTGGCGCGCTCTACCCGGACGAATTGCTCAAGGCCGTGGTCGAATTGGCTCGCACGCACGGCCTGGTGATCTTTGCCGACGAGGTGTACGACAAGGTGCTGTACGACGGCGCGCGTCACACCGCCATGGCCAGCCTGAGCGACGATGTGCTGACGCTGACCTTCAATTCGCTCTCCAAGAGTTACCGCTCCTGCGGCTACCGGGCCGGGTGGATGGTGGTCTCGGGCGACAAAATGCCGGCGCGCGACTACATCGAGGGCCTGAACATGCTCTCGAACATGCGGCTGTGCTCGAACGTGCCGGGGCAGTGGGCCATTCAGACCGCGCTCGGCGGCTACCAAAGCATCAATGATCTGGTGTGCGAGGGCGGGCGCTTGCGCCGCCAGCGCGACCTGGCCTTTGACCTGATCACCGCCATTCCCGGCGTGAGCTGCGTCAAGCCCAGCGCTGCGCTGTACATGTTTCCCCGGCTCGACCCGCAGCTCTACCCGGTCGAGGACGACCAGCAGTTGTTTCTGGAGCTGTTGCAGGAGACGCGCGTCATGCTGGTGCAGGGCAGCGGCTTCAATTACCCGGACAATCAGCACTTTCGCATCGTGTTCCTGCCGCACGAAGACGATCTGCGCGACGCCCTCGGTCGCGTGGCGCGTTTTCTCGAGCACTGGCGCAAGCGCCACGCCCGTTGAGCGGCACGCTGGCCTATTTCACAACTTCCTCCATCACATGACCGACATGAAACCGATCCAAGTAGGCCTGCTGGGCATTGGCACCGTGGGCAGCGGCAGCTTCCAGGTGTTGCAGCGCAACCAGGAGGAAATTCGCCGCCGCGCCGGCCGTGGCATTGAAATCACCATGGTGGCCGACCTCGACAGCGCGCGCGCGCGCCACATTGTCGGCCCGCAGGTACAGGTGGTGAGCGACGCGCGCGCCGTCATTGCCAACCCGCAGATCGACATCGTGATCGAGTTGATCGGCGGCTGCGGCGTCGCCAAGGCGCTGGTGCTGGAAGCGATTGCCGCTGGCAAGCATGTGGTGACGGCCAACAAGGCCTTGCTGGCGCAGCACGGCGGCGAGATTTTTGCCGCCGCGTCGGCCAAGGGCGTGATGGTGGCCTTTGAAGCCGCGGTGGCTGGCGGCATTCCCATCATCAAGGCGCTGCGTGAAGGGCTGACCGCCAACCGCATTCAGTGGATTGCCGGCATCATCAACGGCACCACCAACTTCATCCTGTCCGAAATGCGCGACAAGGGGCTGGACTTTGACGTGGTGCTGAAAGAAGCGCAGCGCCTGGGCTACGCCGAGTCCGACCCGAGCTTCGACATCGAAGGCGTAGACGCGGCGCACAAGCTCACCTTGCTGAGCGCGATTGCCTTTGGCATTCCGGTGCAGTTCGACCGGGCTTATGTGGAGGGCATCACGCAACTGGGCGCGGCCGACATCAAATACGCCGGACAACTGGGCTACCGCATCAAGCTGTTGGGCATCACCAAACGCCAGCACAACGGCGTCGAGCTGCGCGTGCACCCCTGCCTGGTGCCTGCCAAGCGACTGATCGCCCATGTCGAAGGCGCCATGAACGCCGTGCTGGTGCAGGGCGACGCCGTCGGCACCACCTTGTATTACGGCAAGGGTGCCGGGGCTGAACCGACCGCCAGCGCCGTGATTGCCGATCTGGTCGACGTCACCCGCTTGCACACCGCCGACCCGCAGCACCGCGTACCGCACCTGGCGTTCCAGCCCGATGCGCTGAGCGATTTGCCGGTGCTGCCCATGAGTGAAGTCATCACCAGTTACTACCTGCGCCTGCGCGTGGCCGACCAAGCCGGCGTGCTGGCCCAAGTAACCGGCCTGCTGGCAAATGCCGGCATCAGCATCGACGCGGTGCTGCAGCGCCAGGCAGACGAAGTCGGCGGCGCCGCTGCCGCCTCGACCGACGTCATCATTCTCACGCACGACACCCGCGAAGGCGGCATGAACGCGGTGCTGGCGCAGATGCAGGCGCTGCCTGCGGTGCTGGAGCCGATCACGCGCATTCGCAAAGAGGAGCTGAGTTGAGCGCCGGCACGGGGTTTGATACGCTGAGGCTGCCATGCTGTACTTGAGCACCCGCGGCCACGCCGAGCGCAAACACTTTTGCGAAATCCTGCTCGAAGGCCTGGCGCCCGACGGCGGCCTGTACTTGCCCGAGCGCTACCCGCAGCTCGACGCTGGCGTGCTGGCGCACTGGCGCACCCTCTACAACGGCGGCGCGCCGGGCGGCTACGCGGCGCTGGCGTTCGAGCTGTTGTCGCTCTACATCGACGACATTCCCGCCGCCGATCTGCGCGCACTGTGCGAAAAAACCTACACCCAGGCGGTATTCGGCACGGCGCACATCGTGCCGCTGAAGCAACTCGAAGCCCCTTCGACAGACTCAGGGCAGGCTGGGTTTTATTTGCAAGCGCTGTCCAACGGCCCGACGCTGGCCTTCAAGGACATGGCCATGCAGTTGCTGGGCCGGTTGTTCGAATACGAGCTGACGCGCCGGGGTGAGCAGCTCAACATCTTGGGTGCGACCTCGGGCGATACCGGCAGCGCGGCCGAATACGCCTTGCGCGGCAAACGCGGCGTGCGCGTCTTCATGCTCAGCCCGGCCGGTCGCATGAGCCCGTTTCAGCAGGCGCAGATGTTCAGCCTGCAAGACGAGAACATACACAACATCGCCATCGATGGCGTGTTCGACGACTGCCAAGACATCGTCAAAGCGGTCAGCAAGGATTTGGCGTTCAAACGCGCCTACAAAATCGGCAGCGTCAATTCGATCAACTGGGCGCGCCTGCTGGCGCAAGTGGTTTATTATTTTGCCGGCTATTTCCAGGCCAGCACGAACGACGCGCAAGCGGTGAGTTTTACCGTGCCCAGTGGCAACTTTGGCAACGTGTGCGCCGGTCACGTGGCGCGCCAGATGGGCCTGCCGATTCAAACCCTGCTGGTGGCGACGAACGAAAACGACGTGCTCGACGAGTTCTTTCGCACCGGCGTCTACCGCGTGCGCGCCAGCGTCGATACGCACGAGACATCCAGCCCTTCGATGGACATCTCCAAAGCCAGCAATTTCGAGCGCTTCGTGTTCGATCTGCTGGGCCGCGACGCCGTGCGCATCAAAGCCTTGTTTGGCGACGCGCTTGCTGAAGACGGGTACTTTGACCTCAGTGCCGACCCGGCCTTTGCCCAGGCTGCCAGCCGCTTTGGCTTTGTCAGCGGCCAAAGCACGCACGCCGATCGCCTGCGCACCATCCGCCAGGTGTTCGAGCGTTACGGTGTCATGATAGACCCCCACACCGCCGACGGCGTTAGAGTCGCGCTCGAGCGGCGTGACCCGGCTGTGCCCATGATCGTGCTGGAGACGGCGTTGCCGATCAAGTTTGCCGACACCATCGCAGAGGCGCTGGGGCGTGCGCCCGAGCGGCCACCCCAGTTCGAGGGCCTGGAAGACTTGCCCAGGCGCGTGCAACACCTGCCTGTCGACGCCGCTGCGGTACAGTCCTACATTGCTCAACACGGTTTGGCGTCATGAATGTGATCGGTTTTGCAGGGGGTTCGGGCGCGGGCAAAACGACGCTGATCGAGCGTTTGATTCCGGTGCTCAAACAGCGCGGGCTGCGCGTCTCGGTGCTCAAGCACGCCGCCGATGGTTTTGAATTCGACCTGCCGGGAAAAGACAGTTGGCGCCACCGCAAGGCCGGCGCCTTCGAGGTGGTGTTGGCGAGCACGCAGCGGTTGGCGCTGCTGCGCGAGTTTGAAAAGCCGAGCCACCTGTCGGTGCATCAACTGATTGCCCACCTCTACGACGGCGTCGACTGGGTGTTGGTGGAAGGCTTCAAACACAGCGATCTGCAAAAGATCGAGGTCTGGCGCACGGACGTGACACAGGCGCCGCAGTACCCAGAAGACCCCTTCATCGTCGCCCTTGCCACCGACGCCTCGAACCAATTGCCCGCGGCCACGCTGCGCCCGCTGCTCGACCTGAACGACGCCCCGGCGCTGGCCGACTGGTTGCTCGGGCAAGGCGAGCGCTTCGCCTACAACCCCGAGGTTTACCTCGAGTAGTCGAGGGGCTTGCCATGCAGTCAAGCAGCGCAACCCCCGGCCGAGCCCCGTTGATGGCGCTGGAGACCGCGCTCGAGCAGTTGTTGGCCGCTGCCCGACCGAGCACCCGGGTCGAGCGCGTTGCCACCTGGGACGCCGACGGCCGGGTGTTGGCGGCCGATCTGGTGTCCGAATTGCAGGTGCCGGCGCAAGACAGCGCGGCCATGGACGGCTACGCCGTGCGTGTGGCCGATCTGAGTGCAGCCGATCAGGTGCTGCCGCTGTCGCAGCGCATTGCCGCTGGGCAGGCCGCGCAGCCGCTGCGAGCGGGCACCTGCGCGCGTATTTTTACCGGCGCGCCTATGCCATGCGGTGCCGACGCGGTGGTGATGCAGGAAGACACGCGCACAGTCGGCGGCAACCTGCACGGCGTGCACATTCAGACCCTCCCCACGCCTGGCCAGTGGGTGCGCCGTGCCGGTGAAGACGTGGCGCGCGGCGCGGTTGTGCTGCCGCGCGGCACCCGTTTGTCGCCCGCCAGTCTGGGCCTGGCCGCCAGCATCGGGCTGGTGCAACTGCCGCTGCGCGCGCGCCTGCGCGTGGCGTTGTTTTCCACCGGCGACGAGCTCGTTATGCCGGGTGATCTGGCGCCGCAGCAGATGCCGCCGGGGGCCATTTACAACTCGAACCGCTTCTTTTTGCGCGCGCTGCTGCAGCGTCTGGGCTGCGCGGTCAGTGATCTGGGCATCGTGCCCGACCAGCGCGCGGCCACGCAGGCCGCGCTCGAGACGGCGGCCAATGATCACGACTTGATTCTGAGCAGCGGCGGCGTTTCAGTTGGCGAAGAAGACCACGTCAAGCCCGCCGTACAGCAACTCGGCCGTCTCGATCTGTGGCAGATCGCCATGAAGCCGGGCAAGCCGTTTGCCTACGGCAGCGTCAGGCGCGGCGCCGGGGGCGACGCCGACGCGTGTCACTTCATTGGCCTGCCGGGCAATCCGGTTTCTGCTTTCGTCACATTTTTGCTGCTGGTGCGCCCGTTTTTGCTCAAGCTGCAGGGCGCGCTGCTGCCAGAGCTGCCCGTGAGCGTGTTGCCAGCGCATTTTGATCTGCTGCGGGCCGAGCGGCGGCGTGAATTTCTGCGCGTGCGCCGCAATGCGGCGGGCGGCCTGGACTTGTTCGCCAACCAGAGTTCGGGCGTGCTCAGCTCGCTGGTCTGGGGCGATGGGCTGCTGGACCATGCGGCCGGCCACATCATCCAACGCGGTGATCCGGTGCGCTTCATTGCTTTTGCCGATTTGCTCCATTGAAGGGTTTGTGCATGAAAGTCCAACTGCGCTATTTCGCCTCCATCCGCGAAACCATAGGCTGCGGCAGCGAAACGCTGCACACCCAGGCGGCCACGCTGGCGGCTTTGCGCGACGAATTGATCGCGCGCGGCGGTGTGCATGCGCAGGCGCTGGGGCGCTGCGCGCCGCTGCGGCTGGCGCTGAACCAGATCATGAGCGACGAGGATGCCGCGCTCAGCGATGGTGCCGAGGTGGGATTTTTTCCACCCGTCACCGGGGGTTAGGATGAGTGCCCGGGTCTCGATCCAGACCGATGACTTCGACCTCACGGCCGAAGTCGCCCGCCTGCGCGAGCACGACCCGCGCGTCGGCGCCGTCTGCGCTTTCGTTGGCACCGTGCGCGAGCACAGCTACGCCCAGCTCATAGGCAGCATGGAGCTGGAGCACTACCCCGGTATGACGGAAAAGGCCATCGAGGCCATGATCGACTTGGCACTGCAGCGCTTTGACATCTTTGCCGTCCGTGTGATTCACCGCGTCGGGCTGCTGCAGCCAAGCGATCAAATCGTACTGGTGGCGGTGACGTCGGCGCACCGCGGCCAGAGCTTTCAGGCGTGTGAATTCCTGCTCGACTACCTCAAAACCCAGGCGCCGTTCTGGAAAAAAGAGCACACCCCGCTCGGGGCGCGCTGGGTCGATGCGCGCGCCAGCGACGACGCCGCGCTGGCGCGCTGGGGTGTGAGCGCGCGCAACGCCTGATCGGGCGGCGGGCTTGAAAAGCGAAGCGCCAGCGCCAACTGACTGACAATTCCCCCTTTACGGAGTGCCTACATGCGTATCGACAAGCTCACCACCAAGTTCCAGGAAGCCCTGAGCGAAGCCCAGACGCTGGCGCTGGGCAAGGACAACGCCTATATCGAGCCCGTCCATGTGCTGCTGGCCATGCTGCGCCAGGCCGACGGCCCTGTCTCGCTGCTGCAGCGCGCCGGGGTCAACGTGGCAGGACTGACCAAGGCCGCCGAGGCAGCGCTCAAGCGCTTGCCCGAGGTGCAGGGGCAGGACCAGGTGCAGCCCAGCCCCGATCTGGGCAGGCTGCTGCAGGCGACCGAAAAGGAAGCCATCAAACGCGGCGATCAGTTCATCGCCAGCGAATTGTTTTTGCTCGCGCTGACCGACAGCAAGGGCGAGTTGAGCCGCATGTCCAATGAAAACGGCCTGACCCGCAAGAGCCTGGAAGCGGCCATCACCGCGGTGCGCGGCGGCCAGAAGATGGACAACCCCGAGGCCGAGGGCCAGCGCGAGGCGCTGAAGAAATACACGCTCGATTTGACCGAGCGCGCGCGGCTGGGAAAACTAGACCCGGTGATCGGCCGCGACGACGAAATCCGCCGCGCCATTCAGGTGTTGCAACGCCGCACCAAAAACAACCCGGTCTTGATCGGTGAGCCTGGTGTGGGCAAGACGGCGATTGTCGAAGGTCTGGCGCAGCGCATCGTCGCCGGCGAGGTGCCCGATTCGCTCAAGGGCAAGCGCGTGCTCAGCCTGGACATGGCTGCACTGCTGGCCGGCGCCAAATTCAGGGGCGAGTTCGAGGAACGCCTCAAGACCGTGCTGAAAGAACTGTCCCAGGACGAGGGGCAGACCATCGTCTTTATCGACGAGCTGCACACCATGGTGGGCGCCGGCAAGGCCGAGGGTGCGATGGACGCGGGCAATATGCTCAAGCCGGCGCTGGCGCGTGGCGAGCTGCACTGTGTGGGGGCGACCACGCTGGACGAATACCGCAAATACATAGAAAAAGACGCCGCGCTGGAGCGTCGTTTCCAGAAAATACTGGTCGGCGAGCCGACGGTGGAAGCCACCATCGCCATTTTGCGTGGACTCAAAGAGCGCTACCAGGTGCACCACGGCGTAGACATTACCGACCCGGCCATCGTGGCGGCGGCCGAACTCAGCCAGCGCTACATCACCGACCGCTTCTTGCCCGACAAGGCGATCGACCTGATCGACGAGGCGGCGGCCAAGATCAAGATCGAACTCGACTCCAAACCCGAGGTGATGGACAAACTGGATCGGCGGCTGATTCAGTTGCAAATCGAGCGCGAAGCGGTCAAGAAGGAAAAGGACGAGGCATCGCAAAAGCGCTTTGAACTCATCAACGAAGAAATCGGCAAGCTGCAAAAAGAAGTTGCCGACCTCGATGAGATCTGGAAGACCGAGAAAGCCAGCGCCCAGGGCAGCGCCCAGGTGCGTGAGGAGATTGACCAGTTGCGCCAGCAGATCGAGAGCCTGACCCGCAAGGGCGACCTGGCCAAGGTGGCCGAGTTGCAATACGGTCGGCTGCCGGAATTGGAAAAAAGCCTGAAGCAAGCGCAGGACAAGGAGTCAGGCAAGTCGGGCGTCGGTCGGCAACTGCTGCGCACCCAGGTCGGCGCGGAGGAAATTGCCGAGGTGGTGGCGCGTGCTACCGGCATTCCGGTGGCCAAGCTGATGCAGGGTGAGCGCGACAAGCTGCTGCTGATGGAAGAGCGCCTGCACCAGCGCGTGGTGGGGCAGGATGAAGCGATCAGTGCGGTGGCGAACGCGATTCGCCGCTCGCGCTCGGGCCTGTCGGATCCGAACCGTCCGACCGGGTCCTTCCTGTTTCTCGGCCCGACCGGCGTCGGCAAGACCGAGCTGTGCAAGGCGCTCGCCGGCTTCCTGTTCGACAGCGAGGATCACCTGATCCGCATCGACATGAGCGAGTTCATGGAGAAGCACTCGGTGGCCCGCTTGATCGGTGCGCCGCCCGGCTACGTGGGCTACGAGGAGGGCGGCTACCTGACCGAGGCCGTGCGCCGAAAGCCCTACAGCGTGCTGCTGCTCGACGAGGTGGAAAAGGCTCACCCGGACGTCTTCAACGTGCTGTTGCAGGTGCTCGACGACGGTCGCTTGACCGACGGTCAGGGCCGCACGGTCGATTTCAAGAACACCGTCATCGTCATGACCAGCAACCTGGGCTCGCACCTGATCCAAGCCATGGTCGCACGACCCTACGAAGAGATCAAGGAAGCCGTCTGGGGCGAGTTGAAAGAGCACTTTAGACCCGAATTTTTGAACCGAATCGACGAAACGGTGGTGTTTCACGCGCTCGATGCGCAGCACATCGCCGCCATCGCGGCCATTCAGTTGAAGGTGTTGCAGGCCCGTTTGCAGAAGATGGATCTGCGGCTGGAGGTTTCGGCGACGGCTTTGTCCGAGCTGGCCAAAGTCGGCTTCGACCCGGTGTTCGGTGCCCGCCCGCTCAAGCGTGCGATCCAGCAGCGGATCGAAAACCCGCTCTCCAGGTTGCTGCTGGAGGGCAAGTACCCGCCCAAATCGGTCATTCCGGTGGACGTCGATCCGGTGCGCAACCCCGGCGTGTTCGAGTTCGGTGCCGCCCTGGCGGCCGACTGATCGAGGGCTGCTTATGCGGTCAACCGAACCGGGGCGGGTCAGTAGGGTGCCATGACGCCAGCCGGTTCTGCAACCGAACTGCACGCGCTGTTTGACGCGCAGCACCAGGCCAGCCGCCGCCAGATCGAGGTGCCGCTGGCGCTGCGGCGCGAGCGGCTGCGGCGTGTGGGCGAGTTGCTCAACCGGCACACGGCGGCCCTGGCCGCGGCGGTGCAGGCCGATTTTGGCGTGCGCTCGCCGCAACTGACCGAAGTGGCCGATCTGTTTATGCTGCACGCCCTGCTCGGGCAATTGCAGCGCCAGTTGCCGCGCTGGATGAAGCCGCAGCGCGTTGCCACGCCGTTCTACCTGCTGCCGGCGCGCGCCCACATCCTGCGCCAGCCGCTGGGGGTGGTGGGAGTGATCGCGCCGTGGAACTATCCGCTGCAACTCGCGCTGGGGCCGGCGGCAACGGCGCTGGCAGCAGGCAACCGCGTCATGCTCAAGCCGAGCGAAATCACGCCGCAGACATCGGCGCTGCTGGCGCAACTGGTGCGGCAGTATTTTGCCGCTGACGAATTCTGTGTGCTGACGGGCGGCGTCGAGCTGGCGCGGGACTTTGCCAGTCTGCCGTTCGACCACTTGTTTTTCACCGGCTCGACCAGCGTCGGGCGCGCGGTGGCCGAGGCGGCGGCGCGCAACCTCACCCCTACCACGCTGGAGCTGGGCGGCAAGTCGCCCTGCATCGTCGATGCCTCGTGCGATCTGGCCGACGCGGCGCTGAAAATTGCCCACGGCAAGCTGCTCAACGCCGGCCAGACCTGTATTGCACCCGACTACGTGCTGCTGCCGCGTGGACGTGAGGCCGCGTTCGAGCGGGCTTTTGCCGCTGCGGTGGCGCGCTTGTTCCCCGTGCTTGCCGGCAACCCCGACTACGCCAGCATCATCAGCGACCGACAGCACGCGCGCTTGCTGTCTTTGCTGGCGCAAGCGCAGGCGCAGGGTGCACGGCTGGTGCCGATGGCGCCCGCAGAGACCGACGGCGTCAACCTGCGCCAGATGAACCCGGTGCTGGTGTTTGACCCGCCACCCGGTCTGCGCTTGCTGGACGAGGAGATTTTTGGTCCGATTTTGCCGGTGCTGCCGTACGACTCGCTGGCGCAGGCGATCGACGCCATCAACGCGCGTGCGCGTCCGCTGGCGCTGTACTGGTTCGGCCGCGACCACGCCGCGCGCGACCGCGTGCTGCGCCAGACGGTCAGCGGCGGCGTCACGGTCAACGACACGCTGCTGCACGTCGCGCACGAAAACCTGCCTTTTGGCGGCGTGGGCCACAGCGGCTGGGGCGCCTACCATGGCGAGACGGGCTTTTTGCGCTTCACCCAGCAAAAGCCGGTGCTGTTGCAGTCGCGTTGGGCGCTTGGGCGCTTGTTTTATCCGCCCTACGGAGCGCGGCTGGCGCGGCTGCTGGGTTTGCTCAAACGCTGGCTCTGAGGGGGCTCGGCCTCTCAGGGCAGGTCTTCAGCGGCAACACCTTGTGCGCTGGCACCGGCGTGCTGCAGGTAACCCTCAGCGTGCAGATGGTGCGCCAGGGCTGAAACGTCATCGCCCAGCAGCAGCGAAAGCTCGCCGGCGCTGCGCCTGCCATTGGCCAGCAGCAGCAGACTGTGGGCGTGTCGACCCACGACGCCTGGACGTGCCAAGACATCCCAACCCTTGGCGGTTTTGACGTAGCAAGCGGCACGTTGCACCCGGCTGTCTCCCAAAGTTCGAGTCAGATTGCACAAGCCCATGGCCAAATTATCAATCAAAACCGTGACAAAAGACTGCTTGAGCACAGCCCGTGTAGGCCCATTTTTTATTTTCCATTTTCCATTTGCCGTGGCGCTCGACGCGGCCTGATCGGCCCGGTGCAGCAACCTGAGACCGCCATCGACCTGGCTGCGGCGGGTGCTGCGAGCGCGTGTGCGCTGCCCGCGCTACCATGGCTTGCATGAGAGCCACCAGCCTGGACGACGCGCCTGCTGCCCGAACAATCGAGTTCAGGCAGGATGCAAGCGTCATCGGATGGGTCGGTCTGGCGCACGGCACCTCGCATTTTTCGCAGCTCTTGCTGGCACCGCTGTTTCCGGTTTTCATGCGCGACTTCGGTTTGAGTTACGCCGAGGTCGGTCTGCTGATGAGCGTGTTTTTCGTCATCTCCGGCATCGGGCAGGTCGGCGCCGGTTTCGTGGTGGATCGCATCGGCGCGCAGCCGGTGCTGCTGGCCGCGCTGGGCTGCTTTTTGTTGGCAGCACTGCTGGCGGCCCAGGTCAGCGGCTACGGCGGCTTGCTGCTGGTGGCCGTGCTGGCCGGCTTGGGCAATGCGCCGTTTCATCCGGTCGACTTCGCCATTTTGAATCAGCGCGTCTCGCCGCAGCGGCTCGGACATGCCTACAGCGTGCACGGTCTGAGCGGCTATCTGGGCTGGGCGTTGGCGCCGGTATTTCTGATCGGCATCAGCACCCTGGCCGATTGGCGCCTGGCCTACTGGGCGGCAGCGGTTTTTTATGCGCTGGTGCTCGCGCTGCTGATTTGGCAGCGCGACAAGCTGCGCACCACGGTCGCCCCGCGCGATCGCACCCGGCCCGCCGGGGCCGACTTGGCGTACCTGAGGCTGCCGGTGCTGTGGGGGTGTTTTGTTTTTTTCATGCTCTCGACCATGACGCTGGCGGTGGTGCAGAGCTACGTGCCGTCCATTCTCAAGCACCAGCACGATATCGGTCTGGCCGCTGCCACGCTGGGGGTCAGCGCCTATATGCTGTGCGCTGCCGTGGGGATGCTGATCGGTGGTTTTGTGGTCGGGCACAGCCAGCGGCGCGGATACCGCAGCGAGCGCGTGGTGGCGCTGGCGATATCGGTGGGCGCGCTATTGCTGTTGCTGTGCGCCAGCGCTTGGCTCAGCGCTGGCGCGACTTTGCTCGTTTTGGCGGCAACCGGTTTTGCCGTCGGGG